>Ga0068855_100009862_pt1 | contig 11519 bp, 2 predicted proteins | sample KBSCornC52_FD_66592 | JGI IMG/M metagenome (GOLD analysis project Ga0068855, IMG submission 66592) | Corn rhizosphere microbial communities from Kellogg Biological Station, Michigan, USA - KBS Corn C5-2 | ecosystem: Host-associated > Plants > Roots > Rhizosphere > Soil ...
CCTCAGCGCCAGGACCGAGACCAGGATCGCCGCCGCGGCGGCCCCGGCCAGCCCCAGCTTAGCGCCCGTCCCCAGGCCGCCGGCGGGCGGCGCGGGGCGCGCGGGTCGTTCGTCGTCGAAGGCGCCCACCGGCGGCGAGGCCGTGATGGCCGTCTTGGACTCGCGCGCGTCCGAGCTGGGCTGCGCCAGCGTCGGGTACTTGAGCGCGGCGCTGGACGTGGCGGCCGACGCGCCGCGGGCCGCGCTCAGCGCCCGATAGAACGCCTCCATGTCGGGGAAGCGCCTGTCGCGCTCTTTCTCCATGGCCCGCAAGCAGACCGCCTCGACGTCCGGCGGAATGTCGAGATCCGGGCGGCGCTGGCGCGGCGGCACCACCGGCTCCAGCAGGTGCTTGGTCAGGATCCCCATGAAGCTCTCGGCGTGGAAGGGGACCGCGCCGGTCAGCATCTGGTACATGATGCAGCCGACCGCGTAGACGTCGACGCGGTGGTCGGGCGGATGTCCCTGGGCCTGCTCGGGGGACATGTACTCGGGCGTCCCGAAGATCACGCCGGTCTGGGTGAGGCGCGGGCCGTCGCTCTCGTCGGAGCTGACCACCTTGGCGATCCCGAAGTCCAGCACCTTCACGAAGTCCGGCCGCCCCTCGCGCTGAACCAGGAAGATGTTCTCCGGCTTCATGTCGCGGTGGATGATCCCCTGCGCGTGCGCCGCCTGCAGCGCCTTCGCGATCTGCATCAGGATCGGCTGGGCGCGCGGCCAGGCCATGGTGCGGTCGGCCCGCAGCGTGCGCCCCAGGTCCTGCCCCTCCAGGAACTCCATCGCGATGTAGACCAGGCCGTCGGGCGTCTGGCCGAAGTCCGAGATGTCGATGACGTTCTCGTGAATGATGCGCGAGGCGCTCTTGGCCTCCTGCAGGAACCGGGCGCAGAGCTCGTTGCGGCGGGTCAGGTCGGCGAACAGCACCTTCAGCGCGACGCGCTTGCCGATGACCGCGTGCTCGGCCTGGTAGACCGCCCCCATGCCCCCCTCGCCCACCTTGCGGACGATGCGGTACCGGTCGGAGACGACCGTGCCGACCAGCGGATCATCCGCGGGCGGCGGGTCCCTGTCTCCGAGCGGCATCGGGCCAATTTAACATTTCCCGCGGCTCCGCGGCGCGCGCGGCGGAGCGGATTCGCTCACGCCTCCAGCGCTTGCGCGAGATCGTCGTACGTGTCGGACACCGCGAAGCGCAGCAGCGCCAGCGCCTCCGGATTGGCGGCGATGGCCTCCAGCGTCAGACCGCCGACCTCCGGCCGGCCGCCGACCGGCGCCGTGACCGTCCCCGCCGACTCCAGCAGCACCGACAGCGCCGCCGGCAGGTCGGCGCAGGCCAGGAGGCCCGCCCCGTTCGCCCCGTCGCGCACGGCGGCCAGCAGCGCCCCCAGATCGAAGGGACCGGCGCTCTCGACGGCGTAGGGCATCAAGCTCTGCTTGAGCTTTCGCGGGAACAGCCGCTCCACGCGGGCGGTCTCCGCGGCGGCCAGCCCGTCGCGCACCGACTCGTGCCGGTAGTCGGGGACGAACTGCCGCACGATCGCCACCAGCAACGCGCCGGCCTCCTCGGCGGGCACGGCCAGCAGCAGGTCGAGGTGCGTGGCCGCCAGGAACAACGTGCGTCCGGCCGCGAACCGGAGCGCCGCCTGGCCCAGCGGTTCCAGGCCGTCGCCGATGACGATGGACGGCGGATCGCCCGGCTCGGCCCGCAGCGGGATGGGTCCGGCCGTGGCGGGGGCGCTGCGGACGTACAGATCGACCCCCGAGACGCCCAGCTCGACGGCCGCCACGTCGAACGCGGGCCGGGGGGGCGCGCCACGGGCCCGGCGATCGGCGCGCGTGACGCCGTGCCAGGAGAGGCGCTGCGCCAGCTCGGCGCCGCCGGTGCTGAGGGACGGCCCCAGCACCCGCAGCAGGTGCCGCACGCCGGACGGCAGCTCGGCCGGGAACAGGCGCTCTTCCAGCTCGGGCTGGCGCAGGGCGGTCAGGCGGCGCGCCCGACCGTCGCCCGCGCGGTGCCCCGAGACGACGGCCAGCAGCTGAGCGGCCGAGCGCGCCGCGTTCGGCCGCTCGCGCAGGCTGAGCAAGGTGGTCAGCGCGCGCAGCGTGTCCGGCCGCAGCCCGCCCGGGCGCACCAGGTCGTGGCGCAGCAGCCCCAGCGCCCGATCCAGCACCGCGCGCCGGCCGGCCAGATCGCGCGAGCGTTCCAGCTGCTGCACCAGCGCGCTGACCGCCTCCACGTCGCGGGGCGACTCGTCGAAGGCGCGGCGCAGCTCGCTGCCGGCGCGCGCCAGATCGCCGACCTGGATCAGGATCTCGCCCAGCCGCACGCGCGTCCGGTGGCGCCGGGCCGGCTCCGGCTCGCCGGCGACCAGCCGCTCGGTCACCGGCAGCGCCCGCTTGATCTCCCCCTCGCGGATGTAGAGATCCGAGAGCGCGCGCAGCGCCTCGACGTTCTGCTCGTCGACGCCCAGCGCCCGTTCGTAAGCGGCGGCGGCGCGCTTGGCGTCCGGGACCTGCGTCGAATAGATCTGGCCGAGGCGCAGGAAGATCCGGCAGCGCGTGGCCGGGTCGCGCTCGACCACGGCGCGGCGCAGGTAGATCTCGCCGGCCTCGGCCCACTCCTGGCGCTCCCACAGGAGCTCCGACAGCGCCTCCAGGCCGCGCGGGTGCTCGGGCTGCTTGCGCAGCACGGCCTCCAGCTCGCCGCGCGCCCCCTCCGGATCGCCCAGCTCGCGCGCCAGCAGGGCCGCGCGCGCCAGGCGCAGCGAGGTGACCTCGAACGGGTTCTGCGCCACCTCGATGCGGGCCGCCAGCGCCGCGGCCAGCGCCCGCGCGTCCCCCTGCTCGGCCAGCACCGAGCGCAACCGCTCGAAGGCGGCCTCGTGCGCCGGATCGGCGGACAGGGCCGCCCGCAGATCGGCCAGCGCCCGGGCCTGCGCGGGCGGGTCCGCCTCCAGCGCCAGGGCCGCCGCGAGCAGCAGCGCCCGCACCCGGTTCTGCGGCAGCGCCAGGCACGACGCCTCGACCTCGGCGGCGGCCGCCGTGCCCAGGACGTCCCCGGCGCGCGCGGCGGTGATGCGCAGCGCGCGCGCCGCCGGCAAGAAGGTGGGATCGGCGCCCAGCGCGGCGCGCCGGCTCTCGCTGGCGGCCGCCGCGTCGCCCAGCTCCTCCTCGACGCGCGCCCGCGCCGCCCAGATCGCGGCCGCGGTGCGGCGGTCCGACTCGGCGGCGCCCAGCACGCCGATGGCGGCGGTGAGCGCCCGGTGGCGCAGCTCGCCGTCGCCGGTCGCCGCCGCCTGGCCCAGATCCCGGAGCGTGGCCGGCCCGCCCCCCGGCGCGGTGGCCAGCCAGGCGGCGCCCGAGGACAGCCGCTCGGCCAGCTCCGGCTGATCGTGCGTCTCGGCCAGCAAGGCCGCCACCGCCAGCGTCGCCGGCCCGGCGGTGCGCTCGTGGGGCGGCTCCTCGGCCAGCCGGGCGATCACGTCGCCCCAGTCGCCGGCCGCCGCCGCCTTCTGCAGGCTCTCCAGCAGCTCCAGCGCGCGCCGGGCCTCGCCGTCGCCGGGGCCGGCCATCAGGTCGGCCGGCAGCGGCGACGCCCCGCCGACCCGCGCGGCCAGCCGGCGCGCGTCGGCGGCGAAACGCCCGGTGGCCAGCGCCGCGAAGGCCTCCCGGGCGCCCGCCTGATCGCCGGTGCCGAGCCGTGCCTCGGCGATGGCCAGCAGCTGCGTGTCGTCGCCCGACGGATCGACCGCGGCGACGTCCAGCGACGCCAGCGCCGCCGGACCGCGCGGCTCGCCCAGCGCGACGGCCGCGCGCCAGGCCAGCCCGCGCGCCGCCCGGTCGTGCGGCGCCGCCGCCAGCAGCCCCTGCGCGGCGCGAAGCGCGCCCCCGTGATCGCCGCTGGCGGCGTGCAGGCTGGCCGCGGCCAGCGCCGCCACCCGCGCGAACGAGGGAACGGCCGCGTCGCGGCCCGCGCGCGCCAGCACCGCGGCCGCGCCGGCCGGGTCGACCGAGGGCTCGGCCAGATAGATGGGGAGCGCCAGCGGGTGCGCGGGCGCCACCTGCAGCGCCTCCTCGAAGGCCAGGGCCCGCGAGCCGCTGTCCGAAGGCGGCACCGCCGACGCGCGCCGCAGCGCGATCCAGGCGCGGGTGGCCGGCTCGTCGGCGGCCGACGCGGCGACCTCCAGCGCCGCCCGCAGCGCCTCGCGGCTGCCGGCGCGCTCGGCCAGACGGGCGACCGCCTCGGCGCCCAGCGCGACGGCCGCCGGCGGTAGTTTGCCGTCGGGCCCCAGCTCGAGGGTGGCCAGCGCGCGCACCGGATCGGAGGGGGCCAGCTTGGCCGCCGCGCAGGCGCGCAGGGCCGCCTCGAGCGCGCTGCCGCGCCAGATCTCGGCGCCGTACGCCAGCACCGCGGCGGCGTCCGACCGGCGGCCGGCGCGCGCGTCCTCGCCGGCCACGTCCCAGAACACCGTCGAGGTCGGCGCCGCTTCCAGCGCGGTCTGCAGCGCGGCCCGCGCGGTCAGCTCGCTGCCCGCCGCCGCGCGCGCCTCGGCCAGCAGCAGCGCGGCCGGGGCGCGACGCCCGTCGTCGCCGCGCAGCCAGGTCTCGAGCGCGGCCGCCCGCGCGCCCGGGTCGCCGGCCACGGCGGCCAGCTCCTCGGCGATCAGCGCCAGCGGCGTGGCGTCGGGGGCCGCGTCGATGGCGGCGCCCAGCAACCCGGCGGCCGCCGCGTCGTCACCCTGCCGCCGCAGCGCCTCGGCCTCGACCCAGGTCAGCGTGGCCGCGGCGGCCGGCGACGCGGCCCCGGCCCGCGCGCGCTCGAGCGCCTGCGGCGACAGGGGCGCGCCCGCCAGCGCGTCGAGATCCAGGCGATCGAGCGCCGCCGCCAGCCCGGCCGGCTCCGGCTCCAGAAATCCCCGCGCGGCCGCCAGGTCACCGCGCGCGCGCGCCAGCGAAGCCGCCCAGCGCCGGACCGCCTCGGTCAGCGGCGAGCCCGCGGGCAAGCCCGGCAAGACCTCGGCCAGCCGCTTCTCGGCGTCCCGACCGCTGGCCCGCGCCGCGCCTCCCAGGGCGGCCAGGGGCACCCCGGATGCGGCCGGCGCCACCCGGCGCGCCGCGGCCAGGTACGCCGACGCGCCGGTGGCGTCGCGGGCGGTCAGGGCCACCCGGGCCGCCTGCTCGACGAAGGCTGCGCCGACCTGCGCGCTCAGCGTGGCCGCGGCCGCTGGCTCCGCGCCCCCGTCGCGCGGCGCCCCCAGAGCCCGTCCGGCGGCGGCCAGCGCGCCCGCCGCCGCACCCGCCCCGTCGCGCAGGGCCGCCTCCGCCAGCGCGACGGCGCGCGCCGGTCCGGCCGGGATCGCCTCGACGGCCACCGCCGGCAGGCTCCCGCGGCGCGCCAGCGTCCACTCCGACGACAGCGCAGCATAGAACGCCCGCTCGTCGGGGCTGCCGGCCGCCAGCGCCAGCCGCGCCCACAGCGCGTGCGCGTCGTCGAGGTCACCCAGGCTCTCGGCCAGCCGGGCCCGCGCCCGCAGCGCCTCGGGCGAGCTGGGCGCGCGGGCCAAGGCCTGGTCGAAGCCCCGCGCCGCCCCCGCGGCGTCGCCGGCCGCCAGCGCCGCGCGTCCCGCCGCGACCAGCAACGCGGCGGCCTCGTCCGGTGTGCTGGCCAGCGCGCTCTCGTCGCGATAGAGGTGGGCCTCGGCGCGCCACTCGTCGGCGCCGGGCGGCGCGGCCACCGCGCCCTCCGGAACGCTGACCAGCGCCTCCATGCCCGCCTGCCAGATGTCGGCCTCCATCTCGGGCAGCGTCGGCGCGAACAGCACCGCCGGTTCGCCGTCGGCCGCCACCGCCTCCAAATCCAGCAGCGGCGGCACGGTCGGATCGGTGGCGGGCGCATCCTCGAACTGATCGCCGTAGAGATCGTCGACCTCGAGGGTCGCGCCCGGCGTTTCCCCCGGCTTGCGCTTCCGATCGCTCACGACCCCGCCCCTTCCGGCAGGCCGGCCGCGCGGCGCGCCGCGACGTAGGTCTCGCCCAGCGCGAACGCCAGCAGCTCGCGCGCGGCGGCGTCGCCGGCCACGGCCGCCATCCCGCCGGCCCGCGCCACCGCGGCGCGCGCCGGATCGCCCACGGCGAGGAGCGCGAACCGATCGGCCACGCGCAGGACGGCGGCGCGCCAGGCGTCGAGATCCAGCGTCTCGAACCCGAACCGGGAGGCCTGCAGGGCCAGCGCCTTGCGGTCCTTGCGCGACAGCAGGCGGCCCACCTCGCGCAGCATCGCCTCGCTGGGCTTGGGCAGCCGCTTGGGCACGGCGCCGCCCGCCAGCACCGCCGCGCACGAGAACAGCGGGGCCAGGTCGGCGGCCGGCTTTCGATCGAGCGGGCCGGCGCGCAGCGCCAGGAGCGCGATGGCCCGGCTGCCGAAGAACGCCAGCTCGTCGGCGCCGGCCCGGGGATCCACCAGCAACGCCGGCGGCAACCGATCGACGGGGACGGCCGGCGCGCCGGGACCGCTGCGCGCCAGCAGCTCCAGCCGCGGGATCTCCAGCGCGGCGGCCAGCGGCGCCGTCCAGCGAAGGCGTTCGGCCGCCGCGGGCGGCAGCGGCTCGCCGGCCGGGGCCGGGAACAGCGCCTCGGCCACCTCCGCCAGGTGCGGCCAGAGCTCCGCCGCGAAGCCGCCCGCCGCCTCGTCCGCCAGGCCAGTCAAGAGCGCGCGGGACTGCGCCAGCGGCGCCGGAGGAGCCCCGCCGCCGCGCAGCCCGCCGCCGGTCACCAGCGCCCGCACGCTGGCCACCGCGTCCTCGCCGCCCGGCGTGCCGCCCCGGCGGCGCGCCTCGTCCAGCCAGTCCGAGAGGCGGGCCAGGCGCGCCTCGTCCAGCGGTTCCGCCGCGAGCGCGCCCCGCAGGTCGGCGATCTCGCGCTCGACGATCTGCAGCGCGCCCCGCGCGTCCTGACCCGCGTCGTAGAGGCCAACCAGCAACGCGACGCCGGGCCCGAGCGGGTCCAGGTCGGCCGCCTGCCGGAAGGCGCCCGCGGCGCCGGCGGCGTCCCCGGCGCGGTCGCGCAGGAGCTCGCCCATCCGGATCCAGCGCGCCGCCTGGCCGGCGGCATCCGGCAAGCGCGCGGCGGCGCCTCGCAGCGCCTCGACGGCGCCGGGCAGGTCGCCCCGCGGCGCCAGCATCTCGGCCAGCAGGTCCAGCGGCGCCGGATCGTCGGGCGCGACGTCGGCGGCGCGGCGCAACGTCTGGACCGCGCGGTCGATGTCGCCGGCGGCTTCGTAGCTCGACGCCAGCGCCAGTCGGGCGGCGGCGATCTCCGCGTCCGCCTCGCCCGGCTGCGGCGCCAGCTGGCCGCGCGCGGCCGACGCGTCCAAGGCCACCACGTATCGCTCGAGCCAGTGAGCGGCCGCCACCGCGTCGCCGGCCCGGGTGGCCGCCTGCGACAGTTCCCGCAGCGCCTCCAGGTTTTCCGGCGAGAACTTCAAGATCTGGTTGAAGTCTGCCACCGCCCCGGCCAGCTCGGTCTGCATGGCCAGCCGCAGGCGGCCGCGCTCGAACAGCAGCGACACCCGCTGAGCGGCCGACAGCCGCGCCGCCGCCAGCCGGTACGAGAGCAGGCCCTCCAGGATCTCGCCCCGCCCCGGCGCCGCCGGGTCGGCCAGCAGCAGCCCGTGGGCCTGCTCGTAAGCGGACGTGTTCTGCGGATCCAGCTCGACGGCGCGCGACAGCGCGGCGATGGCGTCGTCGACCCGCCCGGCCCGCTCGTAGGCGGTGCCCGCCTCGACCAGCAGCCCGGCGGCGCGCTGCGGATCGCGGACCAGCGCGCCCAGCCGCGCCAGCGCGCGCGCCTCGCCCAGCGTGTCGCCGCCGGCGCGCGCCACCCGCCGGATCCCGTTCCAGGCTTCCAGCCGGCCGGGATCGGCGCGAATCACGCTGCCGTAGGCCGCCAGCGCGCCCGCAAGATCGCCGGCGCGTTCGGCGTCCGCGGCGGCCTCCAGGTTCAACGCGATCCCCAGCGGTCCGGCAGTCCGGCGGGCCCGCGCGCGCCGCTGATCGGGGCGGGCGGCCGGCCAGGCCGCCCCGGGCGCGACCGGCAGGTCGGTGATGGCCGGAGCCAGCGCCGGGGCGCGGGTCCGCTGCCAGATCGCGCCCGCCACGCGGTCCGCCGCCTCGCCGCCCGCCAGCCGGGCGCGCGCCGCGGCCCGCGCATAGAGGGCCAGCGCCTCGGGCGTCAGCGTGCCGGCTGCCTCCTCCAGGCTGGCGGCCATCGCGGCCAGCGCTTCCGCCGCCGCGACCGGATCGGCGCCGCGCACGCCAGCCAGGAACTGCCAGAGGATGTCGTTGGCGGACGGCGACGCCGCGCCGTCGAGCGCCGGCGGGGCGACCGCGATCCCCGCCGCCAGGCTGCTGAGCGCCGCCTCGCGCGCCGCCGCGCCCGCCAGGGCCGGATCGTCCGCCGAGGCCTGCGCCAGCGCGGCCAGCGCCTCGCCCAGGGCGCCCCGTTCAGCGGCCCGATCCGCCGAGGCCAGTCGGAACAGGCCCAGCGCGGCCGCCGGCGCCGTCTCGCCGACCGGCGATTCGACGATGGCGCGCCGAAACGCGTCCGCCGCGCCGCCCGGATCGCCGGCGCGCGCCAGCGCCTCGCCGTGCGACAGCAGCACGTTGGCCGGATCGGCGATGGTGCCGTCGACCAGGCGGGCCTCTTCCGAGAGGACGGCGACCTCCAGGATGGCGTCGCCCGACCGCCGGGCCAGGTGCGCGCTGAAGGCGCGCGCCATCGGGTCCCCCTCGCCGCGCAGGGGCGTCAGCGCGGCCAGCGCCTCCGCGTAGGCTCCCGCCGCCGCGTGGTGGTGCGCCAGCCGGAAGCGCAGCGCGCGCACCCGCTCGGCCGGCGCGTCGGTGGCGGCCGCCAGCTCGGTGGCCACGATCTCGGCGCGCGCCTGCGGGCTGCCCGCCACGTGCTCGAGGGCCGAGCCGGCCATCCCGGCGGGGTCGGCGGGGACCAGGTCGTGCAGCAGCCCGGTCGCCCGCTCGGCGGCGCCACGGTCGCCGCTCGCCAGCAGCGCCCGACCGGCCGCCAGACGCAGCGCGATGGCGGCGTCGGCGTCGCGCGCCAGCTCGGCCATCGCCAGCAGGTTGTGGGCGCGGGGGACCGGCGCCAGGCGTTCCTCGGGGGCCGCCTCGCGATCCAGATCGTGCAGCCGCGCCCGCACGCGCACGTCGCGGGGCCGCAAGGTGACCAGCCGGCGCTGGTGCGGCAGCGCGCGCCCGGGCTGGCCCAGCTGGTCGGCGTAGAGCGCCACCAGCAGCTCGCGCGCCCAGCGCTCCAGCTCGACGGACTGGCTGGCGACCAGCGTCTCCAGCACGCCCTCGAGGATGCCGGCCGCCTCGTCGATGCGGCCCGCCGCGATCGACAGCGCGGTCAGCGCCTGCAGCGCGGGACGCGCCTGCTGCAGCTGCGGGTCGAGCGCCAGGGCGGCCCGGTACGAGGCCGCCGCGTCCTCGACCTGACCCAGCGCCGCCGCGCGCACCGCGCCGGCGGCGACCAGCGCATGCACGCGGGTGGTGAGGTCGTCCTCGGGCACCAGCTCGGCTTCGCCCCCCAGCGCCTCGGCCAGCGCGGCCGGATCGTGGTTCCGCACCGCGATCGCAAGCTGTGCCGCCCGCAGGTCCGCGCGCCAGGCCCGGCAGGCGCGAACGCGCGGCTCTTCCAGCAGCGCCGCGGCCTCGGCCGATTCGCCGGGACCGCAGGTCTCCGCGAACAGCAACACCAGGTCGACGGCGTCGTCGTCGCGGGCCGCCGCGGCCACGAACGCGCGGGCCGTGTCGGCGGCGACGGTGCCGCGATCCAGCGCCAGCGCCAGCTCGATGCGCTCGGCGGCCACCCCGGGGTGCGCCGGATCGAGGCGCGCCGCTTCGTCCAGCACCTCCAGCGCCGCCTGCGGGCGCGACTGGGCGTGACGCAGGAGGTGCGCCCGCTCGCGCCACAGCGCCACCGCCAGCGGCGCATCGGCTGGCGCGGCGCGCTCGGCCAGGACGCCCAGCGCGCGATCGGCCACGTCGGACGGCACGTCGCCACGCGTGAGCCGATCCAGCTCGGCCAGCAGCAGCGACACCGGCGCGTCGGGATCCCGGCGGGCCAGCTCGCCCTCGATGGCGGCCAGCGCCCGCGCGGGACCGTCGGAGCGGGCGGCACGCCAGGCCCGCGCTTCGTCGATGACCAGCGCCGCGCGGCGCGCCGCCGGGTCCGCGCGCCGGACCAGACCGGCCAGCGCCTCGGCCCGCAGCCCCGCGTCGCCCCGCCGCGCGCCCGAGAGCAGCAGCGACAGCAGCCCGCCGGCGTGATCGGGCGTCGCCGCGAGCGCCTCGCGGTAGGCCGCCAGCGCTTCGTCCCCGCGGTCCAGACGATCCTCCAGCAGCCGCCCGCGGGCCACCAGCAGATCGGCGCGCGCCGCCGCATCGGCGCCGCCCGGGCGCGCCCGCGCCGCCTCCGCGTGCACCTCCGCCAGCTCGGCCCAGCGGCCCGCGCGCGCCAGCAGCCGGCGCAGCGTCCAGAACGCCACGATCGAAGCGGGATCGGCCGCGAACGCCGCCCGCGCCGAGGTCAGCGCCAGATCGTCGCCGGCCGGATTCTTCTCCTCGCGGCCCAGCCGTTCCTCGAGACGCGCCACCTCGACGAGCAGGCCGGCCCGCCGGGCCCCGTCACCGGCCGCCGCCTCGGCGCGATAGAGCTCGATCTCGGCGCGCGGCTCATCCTCGGCGGCCTCGACGATGGGCGGCCGAAGCTCGACGACGTCGACGATGTCCAGCAGCTCGGCGGCGCCCGGATCGGGGGGCGCCTCGTCGCTGCCGGCGAGGTCGGCCGCCCCGGGTTGGGTGCGGTCGGTCTCCTCGGGTGGGATCGCTTCCGGGGCCGCCTCGGCACGGGCGCCCGTCGCTGCGGGAGGCGGAGGCGGGCCTTCGATGTCGAAATCGACCTCGACCAGCTCTTCGTCGTCGCCGTCGGGTGCGGGTGGCATGCCGTGGGTATCCGGCCGAAGCGCATTATCACGGCCGGTCGATCAGCATGTCAATGGACAGGTCCCCACGGCGTGGGCATGATAGCTCGCGCTTCCGGCGCGTCGCTGCAGGCGCGCGCGGTCGCAGGAAGCGCGAGGCCCCTCTGCCGAACCTGCTCGTCCCCATCGATCTGCGCGACGCTCTGCCGACGCCCGCGTCTCTGTTCGCGCTGGCCGAGACGCGACGGGTGGCGCGGGTGGCGGGCGCGACGGTCTACGCGATCGCGCTGGCGGGGCGCGAGCTGCCCGATCAGACCATCGCGCGGCTGGGCGAGGCGGGGGCCGACAAGGTCCTGCTCTGCGAGGGAGCCGGGCTGGACGCGCCGCCGCTGGAGGCGACGCATGGCACCGCGCTGCTGGCCGCCGTCGAGCGGGTCTCGCCGCTGCTGGTGCTGTTTCCGGCCGGCGGCGCCGGCCTGTCGCT
>Ga0068855_100009867_pt1 | contig 11517 bp, 10 predicted proteins | sample KBSCornC52_FD_66592 | JGI IMG/M metagenome (GOLD analysis project Ga0068855, IMG submission 66592) | Corn rhizosphere microbial communities from Kellogg Biological Station, Michigan, USA - KBS Corn C5-2 | ecosystem: Host-associated > Plants > Roots > Rhizosphere > Soil ...
AGGCCACGGTCGCCTCGTCAGGCGCCAACGCCACCCTGAATAGCACGATCAACATCCTCGGTGGGACGATCACGGTGGGGGGTGACATCATCGAAGTGGTCGCCACGGGTGCTTCCAACCATTCCGGCACCTTGAGCCTCAACGGCGGCACGCTCGACATGAGCGGCAAGAAAATCGGCGGCGCGGCGGTGGCCAATAACATCGACAATCTCGTCTTCGCCTCCGGCACGCTGAAGAATGTGGGCGAGATCAACAACGGCGGCGGCCTGACCAAGACGACCGCCGGCACACTCACTTTGGCGGGCGCCAATACCTACTCCGGCGCCACCACGGTCAAAGCGGGTACGCTGGTGGTGAGCGGTTCCCTTGCAGGCAGCACCGCGGTGACGGTGGGTGATGCGGCAAACCTCGGCGTGAGTGCAATCCTCGGGGGCAGCGGAACGCTCGGCGACGTGACGGTAGGCGCCGCCTTGGGCAATACCGGCGCGACGCTCCTGCCGCATGCGGGATCTTCCAGCACCAGCCAGGGCAACACGCTGACCACGGGCGCCGTCACATTTACCGATGGGTCTGCTCATCTCTCCCTGGAACTTGGGCGCTCCTCAGCCTTCCTAAGCGGTGGTGGGGACGGCACGGCGGGAGGGGATCGCTCCGATCACCTCAGCACGACCGGCGCGGTGAGCTTGAACAGCGCGGACCTGGATTTGAGCCTGCTCACCACCACCGGCTACGGCATCGGAAATGGTGACGTCCTGTTCCTGATCATCAATGGCGGCGGCAGTGCCATCAATGGCACCTTCGCCTCCCTCAACGGAACGCCGACATCGTTGAGCGAAGGCGCGCAGTTTTTCTTCAATTCGCAGCAATACACCATCACCTACCAGGCAAATTTTCTGGCCAATTCCTTCACCGGTGGCAACGACGTTGCCCTGCGAGCGATCCCCGAACCGAGCGGCTTATTCACCCTCTTTGGCGGCGTCGGCCTGATGCTCTGGCGCCGGCGAAAGATCAAAGCCTGATATTAGCGATCGAAGCCGAAGAGATGCGCATCGGGGTGGCGGCGCCCGGCCAGCGTCTCGCGAATGATCGCCGCGGCGACCGCGCTGTAAGTAATGCCGTTGCCGCCAAACCCCAAAGCGAAATGGCACCGCGGCATCTGACGAATGCACCCTATGTAGGCGAGGCTGTCCTTCGTTTCTCCGAATGTGCCGGCCCACCGATAATCCACGCGCAATGGGATCTCGGGAAACAGCCGATGGAATCGCCCAACCAACCGCTTGGTCTTGCTCTGGATGAGGCGGTCGCGTTCCCGCGGATTGCGGAAAGGAACGTCCTCGCCGCCCACGAGAATGCGCCCGGCCGCCGCCGTCCGGAGGTAAAGATAGGGACGGGCGGTTTCCCAGACTAGGCATTGCTTCCACCAGCCGGGAAACCGGTGCACTACTTCGCTCGCCAGGGCGAAGGTGCTTTTCAGCCGCACAATTCGCTGAGGAAGGAATTCCTGGGATTCGTAACCAGTCGCCATGACGACATGGGCGGCGTGGATGAGGTGCCCTGTATCCGTCTTCAGCCGCACTCCACGAGGGCCAGGTTCCAAATGCGTCACGATCGTGCGATCGAATACGCGAGCCCCGCGAGTCACGGCGTCGGCGAGCAGAACGTGCGTCAGGCGATGCGCATCCAGTTCGGCGGCCTGCGAGGAAATCAGCGCGGCCGGCCGGGAAAATGAGAACCGCGCACCGATTTCCTTTTCGTCGAGAAAGTCCACTGCAATGCCCGCTTCGCGGCGGGCCGCGCATTCCTGCTGGAGTAGGCGAATCTCCGCGCGCTTCACGGCGAGATAAGCGCTGTCTTTGCGGCGAAAAGCGCACTTTGCTCCCACCTCTCCGGCAAGTCGTTCGATGGCATCGATACTGTCATGGCAGGCCCGATAAGCACGCTGGGCGTCGCGCTTGCCGATTCGCCGGATCAGATCCACGAGATGCGTGTCGATCTCATACTGCAACAGCGCCGTGCTCGCGCTGGTGCTCCCGCCGGCGACGTCCCGTTTGTCGACCACGACCACATTCCAACCTGCCTTGACCAGGGTGTGCGCAATCAAGGCTCCGCTGATCCCGGCGCCCAGGACCAGCACCTCGCAGCGCACATCCTCCTGCTGGGAAGGATACTCATGGAGGAGACCATTCTTCAGCAGCCAAAAGGGATGGGGCGAAACGAGATCCACAACCTTTATTCTCGGACAGGATTTCCCTCCACGTCGACCCCTGAAGTTTCCAACCTCATGACCGCTTTCGCCGGCGCTTCAAGCCACCCTGCAAGAGCACCAGCACGGCCGATTCGGCAGAACTGAGATGGGCAAATCCGCGACGGATTTTCCCGGCCGCTCGCTGCTGGATGGTAGCGATGGTATTTCCCGAGAGATAGGACTCCAGAATTTCCGGATGAATATAACATTTCCGGCACACCGTCGGCGTATTGCCAAGCACCCGTGCCACGGCCTCGATCGCGCGAACGATATTCTTCTTCAATTGCGCTCGAAGAGTCACGGCTTCGAATTCCCGCAGGGCGATCGCGGCCAGCACCGTGCCCGCCCAGGTGCGGAAATCCTTGGCGGTGAAATCATCGCCACTGATTTCGCGCAGGTAGTCATTCACATCCTGCGAATCCACATCGCGAATCGCTCCGGTTTCATCCTCGTAGACGAACAGTTCCTGGCCGGGCATCTCCTGACACTTCTTCACAACGCGGGCGAGCAGACGATCGTAAATGCTGATCTCATGTTTTTTGCCGCTTTTTCCGCGAAAGGTGAACCGCAACTTCTCCCGATGGACTGCGACGTGCCGGTTGCGCATCGTGGTGAGTCCATACGAGTGGTTGTCGCGCGCATATTCATCATTGCCCACGCGAATCAACGTGCTTTCCAGCAACCGCACGATGGTGGCCAGCACCTTTTCCCGGGACAAACCGCGCCGGCGGAGATCGGCCCGCACGCGCCGGCGAATCTTCGGCAACACGTGCGCGAACTCCAGCATCCGGGCAAACTTCGTTTCGTCTCGCTGCTCGCGCCAGCGCTCATGGTAGCGGTACTGCTTTCTTCCCCGGGCATCACGGCCCGTCGCTTGAATGTGCCCGTTTTCGACCGGGCAGATCCAGACGTCTGTCCACGCCGGCGGAATCGCCAGATGCTTGATCCGCTGGAGCGTTTCTCGATCGGTCACTCTCTTTCCACCGGGTCCGACGAAGTGAAATCCTTTCCCGCTTTTCTTCCGCTGAATGCCCGGTTTTTCGTCGGTAGAATACCGGAGGCGAGCCCTTTTTACTTCGACTGGGGCGAATACTTTGCTGGCCGAGGAAAACGCGGAAATCACCGCCCACTGAATCGCAATCCGCTCTGGTCGCGGCTGTCGTGGCGGTTAAATCCGCACTTCGCTGGCGAAGCTACGAGTTTTTAACGTCGTCGCGTTCGTTTGCCGACCTTGGGGAGACGCTCCCCTCGGCCACGCGCGGCGGATGATCCTCATCCATCTCTCCCAGTGCGCCGAGTTCCGCCCTAGATGCCTCGCCACGCGCTTCGATCTCCGCCTGCGCCTCTCGCGTGAATCGCGCCCACGGCACCGCTTTCAATCTCTCCGCGGGGATCGGTTTACCAGTGAGTTCACACACGCCATAGGTCCCATCCTCGATCTTCGAAATGGCATGGTTGATTTCCACCAACACATCTTGATCGTGCGACATCACGCCCCGGCTCTCATCCGCCTGGTTGAGATCCGTTGCCGTATCCGCGAGGCCGTCTTGAATCGGGTCCGGATTCGCTTCACGCGCGGCGGTGGCCAATCCGCTGATCAGATCGAGACAGCGATCCCGCTCGCGGAATAACGCTTCGTAATAGCCTCGCCACCGCGGATCGATTTTCTCACGGTCGGTCATTGCCCCGGCACCCGTGCCCTCGCGGCTGAAGCCGGGCGCCGAAGCTGGGGAAGTTTCATTGGTCGGATCTGCCATAACCGAAATATCTCCTTACTTCTTCGCATCCGCAGCCGTTCTGGTCCCCTGCATCATCCTGGCAATCCGACCCTGACGATCGGTCTTCACTTCTTCAGAGTCGCCGGCAGCGGACTCCCCCATCGGCGCACTGACGCTCCGAGACTTTGCGGATACGCCAGACAGGCCTCACCCCGATTGGCACGCCACGACGGTTTCCCTAAAGTGGGAATCGCCGCCACGTTTGGGTAGCAAAAGAGCCCCGCTCTGCCGACTGCGATCCGGCAGAGCGGGGCAATTGCCCAAAGCATTGGGCAGGAATGTTCGCCGCGCAAGACGCCCAAGCTGCGAGCCTGACTCGGCAAGCGGGGCGATACCCGATTGGCCAGGAGAACTCTGATCAGGCCCCCAACGCGGGCGGAATCGAACTCATCGATACCTCATCATGAATACCACCGCTACTTCCAAAGATCCGCGCACTCGCGAACCGCAGCCTCCCTTCGAGAGTCAGCAGCGCATCGCACCGCCCGGTGCGACCAGCGAGATGAGCCCGCGTCCTGACCACGGGGAAGAATCCTATCGCGGTAATGGTCTCCTGCAGGACTTCGCCGCAGTGATTACTGGGGCCGACAGCGGTATCGGTCGAGCGGTGGCTCTCGCCTTTGCCAGGGAAGGCGCCAACGTGGTGATCTCCTACCTCAACGAAGAGGAGGATGCAGCCGAGACGGAAAAGTGGGTGACGAAGGCCGGCCGGAAAGCGCTGCGCATCGCCGGAGACATTCGCGAGGAGAGTCACTGCGAAGGTATCATCAAGCAATGTCTGCAGAACTTTGGGAGAATCGATATCCTGGTCAACAACGCGGCCTTCCAAAGCACGTATTCGGAAGTGGAAGAAATCTCCACGGAAGATTTCGACCGCGCTTTCAAAACCAACGTCTACGCGACATTCTTTCTGAGCCGCGCGGCGCTTCGGCACATGAATCCGGGGTCGGTCATTATCAATACGACCTCCATCCAGGGCTTCGATCCCAGTGGCCATCTTTTGCATTATGCCGCCACCAAAGGAGCGATCGCCAACATGACCCGCACCATGGCGGAACTGGCGAGCAAGAAAGGCGTCCGCGTCAACGGCGTGGCTCCCGGTCCAGTATGGACTCCTCTGATTCCATCGACGATGGAGATGGAAAGGGTGAAAAAGTTTGGCGCGGACAGCCTGTTCGAGCGGCCCGCTCAACCAGCCGAAATGGCCCCCATTTATGTATTCCTCGCTTCGTCGCTCGCGAGCTTCGTGACCGGCGAAATCTATGGCGCCACGGGCGGCAGGACCCCGCTCTAGAAGCGCTCCCAGCTGACCAAGGCGCGCGCGCTCACTCCTTTTCCTTCGGGTCACTCAAAGGTGCCTCGGCGGGCCCAGCCATGACTTCACCGGTGGCCATGAAACGGGACCCATGACAGGGACAATCCCAGGTTTTCTCGGCGCTATTCCAGCGCACGATGCAGCCCATATGCGGACAAACCGCCGACTTCACACTCATCTTGCCTTTGGCATCGCGATAAGCGGCCATTTTCTTGCCGTCCAGCAACACGACGTTGCCTTCGCCACGAGCCACGTTGCGCAGGGAATTGGCGCTCGGCTTCTCGAGGAGCTGCTTCAGCATGTAATACGGATAGTCCTTATTTTCCTTCAGGTAATTCCAGGTGCCGCCGAACAGTGTCTTGCGGTGAACGTCGAAGAGTGAGCTCCAGGGATTGCGTCGACCGGCAAAGGCATCGCTCGCCATCATGGCCCCCAATGTCCCAAAGGTCATGCCGTTGCCGGAAAAGCCTGTGGCCACGAATTGCCGCGGCGCCGTTTCGCCGATGTAGGGCAGGCCATCGTTCGTCTCCACCACCTGTCCGGACCAACGATGATCGATGCTGGCCTTCGGGAAAAGCTGACGCAGACGCTTTTCGACGCGCTCGTAGTGTTTCTCAGGATCACGCGCCTGACCGGTCTTGTGATCAGCGCCGCCTAAAATCGCATAGTCGTGATCTTTATGCCGGTCGATGCGCAGATAGAAGTAAGGTGACCCCGTATCCCAAAAGGACGCTTCCGGCAGCACGTCCGGCGTGATTTTCGTCCCGACGGCATAAGTGTTGTACGAGGCCAGTTTCGTCTGGAAGAGAGCCGCGCTGGCCGTATCTGTGGCGCCTTGCAAAGGAACGTGCGTCGCGATGACGACGTATTTTCCGTGAATGGTCTGGTCATTCGCCTGCACTCTGGGTGGATCGATCTCGACGGACGATGCCTCGGTGTTTTCAAACACGTGACAGCCCTCCTCGCGTAGAACGCGGGATAGTCCGCGCAAATACTTCGCCGGATTGAATTTGGCCTGGTCGGCGAAGGCGATGCCCGGCACGCGCATCAAGGGCACTTCATCGAGATAGATTGCATCGAAACCGAGTTCGACGGCGAGGCGGGCTTCCGTCTGTAGACTCGAAGCCTCCTCGGGCCCCTTCCGCGGCGGCGCATGGAGATATCCCGGCACCCAGCGAAACTCGCAATCGATCCGCTCGTCTTCCGCGATCTGATGAATCTGCCTCTGGGCCGCCAGCCCTGCGTCCCAAACTGCTTGGGCGTGACTGCGACCAAAGCGTTGCACCAGTTCGCTGAGGCGGGTGTCGGTCACATAGGTGAGATGAGCGGTCGTATGCGCGGTCTCTCCTGAATTCAGACGGCCGCGCTCCAGGAGAGCCACCGACGCGCCCGATTTCCTGAGCAAATAGGCAGCGGTGATCCCGGTAATGCCCCCGCCGATGACAATGACATCTACCCGTAGATCCTTTCGCAAGCGGGCGAATTTCGGCATTTTCGCAGTATCTGGCCAAAGCGGTGTGGTTTTCATGTGGCAACTCTAAGAGTTCGATGCTCCTCGGTAGGACGGGCTTGCGGCTGAGCGATTTCTTTTGGAGCGGATATCGCCAGAATGAGCGAATGGGGTCGCCCCTGATCTCCAATTCGAAATGTCGCAAGCCCACTCTTCACCACGGCTTTAGCAGAATCGTCATCGGCGAAATCGACGACCGGCTTTCTACTTTTCCAGCGCCTTTTTCAAGGTGTTGAATGCAGCGACTTCTTTGCCTTCCTCCAGGAAAGACATCGCCTGCCGGATTTGGCGTTTGAGCTGCGCTGCCTCAGGAGATTCATGGCTTGCGGTCTCCGTTGCGAAGGGGATCACTTTCCGCTCGCGCGAAGCCTTTGATTTCCGTTTCACAGAAACCGGTGGCTTCCTCTCCTTCGGACGAGGCGCCCGATCCTTCTTGGGGACCTCCGGCGACTGGAAGAGGTCGTATTTGATGCCAATGACCTTACTGCCAGCAAAACGCTGAATCGACTTGGGGAAGATCAGGAACTGGCGGTTCGTTCCTTTTTCGAAGCCCACGAGGCCTTGGTCCGCCGCGTGACCCGCCGAGTTTTGGATCACGGTCATCACCCGGTGCGTCTTGATGGCCGTCTGAAGTGTCCGGTCATTGGCGGGATCCATGAGCGCAAGATAGGTCTGCGGCTTTCCGCTCTTTTCCACCACCGTCGCGAATCGTGCGGTTTTCACACTTGGGGATCGCGAGCGCCGCGGCTCCCGGACTGTTCCTGCTTTCCTCCTGAAGCGCAGCTCGTCCTCTGGAAGCGAAACCACTGTGTCATGAAAACGCGCCGCGATCCTCATGGTGTTGCCCCGGACAAATCGGAATGGGCGTTGCTGCTCATCGACGTGATCAACGATTTCGATTTTCCGGAAGGTCCCAAGTTATTCCGCTTCGCGCTGCCCGCCGCCCGCCGGCTCGTGGCCTTGAAAAAGCGGGCGCGTCGGGCGGGCGTTCCGGCGATTTATGTAAATGATAATTTCGGCCGCTGGCGGTCGGATTTTCACAGACAAGTTGAGCGCTGTCTGGATCAGAATTGTCCCGGTTCGCCGATCGCAAGACTTCTGCCCCCGGCGGACGACGATTATTTCGTTCTTAAACCGAAGCACTCCGGCTTCTTCTCCACGTCACTGGATGTTCTTTTGTCTCACTTGGGCGCCCGAAAACTGATCCTCACCGGTTTCGCCACCGACATCTGTGTCCTCTTCACCGCGGATGACGCCTATATGCGGGACTATCAGCTTTATATTCCCATCGACTGCGCAGCGGCAGAAACAGCCCCGGCTCACCGTCGCGCGAGCGAACATATGAAACGTTTTCTCCGCGCGGACATTCGCTCCTCCGCAAAGCTGCGTTTCAAAGCCGGTTGAGTTCACGGCAAATTCCCGGAGGCGCTGGAAATTTACTTTAGCAGGCGCAGCAGGTCCGACTGCTTTTGATGAAGCTGATCCATCGTGCACTGCTCGGGCGCCTTATCGGGTCGCCAGCGCAGGAGCTTCGTTCCGTGGCGAAAGCGATAACCGGTCACGTGATCGTAGCAGACTTCGACGACCAGCTTCGGCTTCAGCGGCTTCCAGGTATTTTCCTTTCCCCGATTCCAACGACTCGGGCCACCGGGAGCCGATCCCGTGAAACCGGGCGGCTCGATTAATTTTTCCAATTTTTTCGTCAGGGCCGGCCGATCCGCAACGGCAATGCCCGAGGTAAAACCAACGTGGTTCAGCAAGCCTTCCGAGTCATACAAGCCTAACAAGAGCGAACCGACGAAATGACTCGACGTGCCATAGCGAAAACCGCCCACCACGCAATCCGCGCTCCGAAAATTTTTGATCTTCTGCATGCCATCTCGCTCGCCGGATCGATAGGCCAGGTCACGGCGTTTCGCGATAATGCCATCGAGCGTCGCCCCCGTCTGCGAAAGCCATTTCTTCGCCTGGGCCAGCTTGGGCGTGCTGGGCGACAGTCGAATCCGCCCGTCTTTGCCAAAGTATTTCGCCGCGAATTTTTCCAGCAGCAACCGCCGCTCGCTGAAGATGGCTTCCAGTAAGGAAGCGCCGTCTTCGTCAGCGAGAAGATCAAAGACCACAAAAATGGCCGGAGTCTCTTCGGCAAGGCGATTCACCCGGGAGGCGGCGGGATGAATGCGTTGCAGCAGGGAGTCGAAAGAAAAGCCTCGGCCTTCCGGCACAGCGATCTCACCATCGAGAACAAACCGCGGAGCTTTGATCTTTGCCAACGCGGCCGCCACTTCCGGAAAATAGCGCGTCAGTGATTGCGAGGACTTCGATTGCAGCTCTACGCTTTTGCCGTCCCGAAAAGCAACACATCGAAATCCGTCCCATTTCGGCTCATACTGCCACGCTTTCCCCGTGGGAATCGTTTCGACCGACAACGCCTCCATCGGAGGGAGCGGAGAGTGGATTTGCAAGGATCTTGGCATCGTCAGAGAAATCACTTCGACACGACACTGATTTCCCCGCTGCGTTCCAGGATGGCGAATTTGGCATCAGCCGGGCGTTCGATACCCTTGAGGCGAAGCTCTTCCAGGAGATCATCGTCCGCAATGTGGTGACGCATCATCTCCCGGCGCTGAACCGTGCCGTTCTCCACCAGCGTCTGTGTCGAACCTTTAATGAGTCCGCCAAACCATTTCCACCGGCAAGCCAGGAAACCGAGGAAACGATGCAGAATAGCCAGGGCGAAGCCGGCGACAATGGTCGGCCCCAACTGCTCCGAACCGTTGATCGCCCTCGCCATCATCGACCCCAAAATGAAACCGAGAATTAAGTCGAAAGCGGTCTTCTTGGCGAAAAAGCGCTTATCCGCCACGCGCACGATGATGAGCGTGACGAAGAACACCACCACCGCTCGCAGCAAGACTTGCCCAATGGTGAGATGTTGCGCCTCCATCCCGACACCGAACAGGGAGTATAAGGTCTTCATACGGTGTTAGTTTTCCATTTTCCGCTGATTCGCATCTGAAGAGACAACCGGGCGGCCCGCACAAGACCGTGAATGAATGACCCTGCGAAGTCCGAGTATGAAAGACCTGCTATTTGTGTATGTGGATGTGGACGATACGCTCGTCGAAAAAGTCGATGGACAGGAACGGCCCAAGCCCGCGGTGGTTCGACACGTGTGTGAACTGCACAAACAAGGTGCCCTTCTCTATTGCTGGAGCACCGGCGGCGAAGACCATGCCAGGGCGACGGCCCAAAAGCTCGGTATTGAAGGATGCTTTGCCGGCTTTCTTCACAAGCCCCACATTTTCATCGATGATCAAAGCGCGGAGGAATGGCCCACTTTCTTCCATGTCCGACCGGATGAGTTGCAAACCTTTGAGGACTATCGTCGCGAGGTGGAGAAGCGAGCGGACTGAAAGCAGAAAAGATGCAGCACCCTCCTTCAGGTGCTGCATCTTTCACCAATCAGAGAGACCGTTACTCCCCGCCCACTGGAGCAGCCGCATTGACGCGCGTCTCGGCGAGCTTCGTCAGCTTGGCATCCGTGGCCTTCTCCTCCTGTAACGTTTTCTGCAACAAAGAAGCGGCTTCGCGCTGACCCAGGGTATTCGCCAGGGCGATCGCTGTCCCATAGCCGGCGATCTCATAATGCTCGACGCGTTGGGCGGCGCCGATGAGGCCGGCATCCCGCACGGAATCTTCGGCATCTTCGCTGATGAGTTCCGCGCCCTCTTCGACGAGACCTTCCATCGCCTTGCATTTGTGGCCGCCCAGCTTCTTGCCGATCATGTCGGCAATCTGATCCAGCCGTTCCACGTGCCCCTTGGTCTGTTCCAGGTGTTCTTCGAAACCGGCCTTCAGTTCCTCATTAGAGGCAGCTTTGGCCATTTTCGGCAGCGCTTTTACCAATTGGTTTTCGGCGCTGTAGAGGTCCTTCAGTTCGTGATGAAAAAGGTCTTCAATAGTGTTGAGTTTCATACCTTCCTTTTCGCTCTCAGGCTGTTGGGCGGTCGGCTTCTCCCTCGCTTTTTTCCGCCGTGGGAAACCTTCGCCTTTTTACGACTCTCCTTCGCCTCAGGGGAATACCGACACGGCGATCAGGTTCTCCCCGCAAGGCAGCCAATCCAGTGGCCGTCGAATCACGGCAGAGAGTCGCACAACGAGACCCATCTCGATGTTGCGCATCCGTCCGGGCCAAACGGTCCGCCACTCTTATCGAAATTTATGAAGGCCCTGGTTTTTCATCATCCCGGAAAAGTGTCCGTCGACAACGTGCCGGATCCCCAACTCCAACATCCGCAGGACATCATCCTGCGCGTCACCAGCACCGCGATCTGTGGCTCGGATCTGCACATCTACAACGGATTCTTTCCCCAGGTGAAGGACATGATCATGGGGCATGAATTCATGGGCATCGTGGAAGAAATTGGCGGGGAAGTGACGGCGGTGCGCCCGGGAGACCGCCTCGTCGTTCCCTTCCCCGTGGCTTGTGGGGCGTGTTTCTTCTGCACTCTGGGTCTGCCCGGGCACTGCGAAAACTCCAACCCGGAGAAGTACGGGCCGGAAGGCGCTATGACGGACCAGAAGGGTGGCGGCCTTTTCGGCTATACCGATCTCTATGGCGGCTACGATGGAGGTCAGGCGCAATATGTGCGGGTGCCTTACGCCAACT
>Ga0068855_100009870_pt1 | contig 11514 bp, 8 predicted proteins | sample KBSCornC52_FD_66592 | JGI IMG/M metagenome (GOLD analysis project Ga0068855, IMG submission 66592) | Corn rhizosphere microbial communities from Kellogg Biological Station, Michigan, USA - KBS Corn C5-2 | ecosystem: Host-associated > Plants > Roots > Rhizosphere > Soil ...
GCCATGGCGGATGGCGGTCGAACACGAAATCCCGCTCGTCTCGGGCGAAGTCTTTGCCAGTTGGCCCGCACCGCCGCTCGCGCTCGCACTGCAAAATGCGCCGGGCGCGCTGTTCAACGGCATGCTCGCGCCGATCATCCCGTACGGGCTGCGCGGCGCCATTTGGTACCAAGGGGAGTCCGACGCCGAGCAGCACGCGACGTACGGCGCGCGCTTCGTGGCGTTCATCCGCGATCTGCGGCGCCGCTTTGCTGACCCACAGTTATGCTTCTTGTTCGTCGAGCTCGCGGGCTTCCACGCGGACGGCACTTGGCCGTGGCTGCGCGAGGCTCAGGCGAGCGCACTGCGCGAGTCGCACACTTTTCGCGCCACCGCGATCGACATCGGCGCGGCGACGGACATCCATCCGCGAAACAAGCGCGAGGTCGGGCGGCGCTTGGCTTTGCTCGCTCGTGCGCGCGTGTACGGTGAGCAGGAGCTTGAAGCTTCGGGCCCAACTTTCCAGCGCGCGCAGGTCGAAGGCGCCCAAGTGACGCTTTACTTCAGTCATGCTCGCGGGCTCCGCGCGCGCGCGGGGGCTCCGCTCAGCGGCTTCGAGCTCTCGGAAAACCACCGAGATTTCGCGCCGGCGCAGGCGCGGATCGACGGCGACACCGTGGTGCTCACGGCGGAGCGCGCCAGCACGCCACGGGCAGTGCGCTACGCTTGGGCCGACTATCCCGACGCCACGCTGGAAAACGCCGCCGGCTTGCCCGCGTTTCCCTTCCGCGCCGCACTCGACTCGTGACAAGCCGTCGCGGGCTACCCGCGCGGCTCGCGCGAACTTGCCACGGTGAGGCAGCGAGGTACGAGGGCGCGCCCGTGAAGCGCCAGGTAATCGCGCTGGAAAATCGCGCAGGGCTCGCGGGCACAGCGGTTGCACGGCGGGGCGCATGGCCCAGCCGAACCCAATCCCGCCGAATTACGCCTCTGCCGGGACCGCGCCTCCGGCCGAAGCGCATTTTCTCGAGCTCCTGCAACAGTTCGATACGGCCACGCTGATCACCCGAGCGCGCGCCAGCGGCGAGCTACACGGCCGTCCGATGGCGATCGCGGACGTGGCTCAGGACGGGACGCTCTGGTTCATCACCAACGTCGACTCCACGAAAGTGCTCGAGGTGCGGGACGATTCACGGGCTTTGGTTTCGCTGCAGAGCCCGCGCCGCTTCGTGACCATGAACGGCCATCTGGATTTGGTCGCCGACCCCGCCAAGGTCGATGAGCTGTGGAAAGAGCAATACCGACTGTGGTTCGACGGGCAGAACGATCCCGAGGTGGTGCTGCTCCGCTTCACGCCCTTCGACGCCGAGTATTGGGACGACTCTGGAGCACACGGCGTAAAACACGCGTTCGAGGCCGCCAAGGCCTACCTCAAGGGCCAGAAGCTCGACGGTCATGAGCGCGATCCAGAAGCGCACGCAAAGGTGGTGCTATAAGCTCGGGCCGTGCGCGTCACGCACCAGATCCTGCTCATTCCTGGCTTCTTCGGTTTCGGTAAGCTCGGAGACATCAGCTACTTTAGCGGCGTGCGCGAGGCGATCGCCGCAAACTTGGAGGCGCTCGGGCTAAGCGTAGAGGTGACGGAGGTGCCGACGCTGCCGATGGCCTCGATCCGCTTCCGTGCTGCGCGCGTGCTCGAGACGCTCGCGGCGGTGGCGAGCAAGGGTGACGGCCCCATCCACCTCATCGGCCACTCGACGGGCGGGCTCGACGCGCGCGTCGCCATCTCACCGGGTGCTTCCTTGCCCTCGGCGGTGAAGTTCGACGCCTACCAGCGGATCCAGACGCTCGTGACGGTGTGCACGCCGCACTACGGGACGCCCGTAGCCACGTATTTCACACGCCCACTCGGGCGCTTCATGATCCGCACGCTCGGGCAATACCTGATTTTCATGCTCGAACGCGGGACCCTGCCGCTCAAGCTCCTGTTGCGGCTGGGCTATCTCGCGGTTCGCTTGCGCGACCCACGCCGCAGGCGCCACACCGGTTTCGACGAGCTGTACGACAAGCTCTTGCATGATTTGTCGGAGCCGCGCCGGCTCGAGCTGGTCTCGTTCTTGAAGGCGGTGGTTGCCGACCAATCGCTGCTATTTCAGCTCACGCCGGCGGGCTGCGACCTGTTGAATGCGTGCACCGCCGATCCCAAAATTGCTTATGCCTCGGTAGTGGCCCGTGCCGCGCGGCCCACGTTCCAGAGCGGCTGGCGCTCGCTGCGCGATCTGTACGCGCAGATCATGTTCCCGGTGTACGCGTTCATGCATCGGATCGCGCGGCGCGAAGCGCTCGGCAATCCGGCGCTGTCCGCGGCGCAACAGGTTCAGCTCGCGCTGCGCGGCGACGCGCTGCCCGTGCGCGCGGACAGCGACGGCCTAGTGCCGACCTTGTCTCAGGTGTGGGGGCAAGTGCTCTATTACGCCGAGGCCGATCACCTGGACGTGGTCGGGCAATATGGGCTCTCGACCGAAGCGGCGGCAACCGGCGATTGGATCCCGAGCTTTTCCGCGTTCGGTCCGGAGCAATTCAGCGAGCTTTGGCAGAGTGTCGCCCGCTTCATCGCGAAGTCAGCCGCCGAACCGAGCGCGTGAACGTCCGCGCCGCCGAAGGCTGGGCCGCGCTCGGCCTGCCGCGTGACCATCAAAAAACAAACCGTAGCCGCGCTTCTTTTTTGGGGGCGTGGGCATGACTCGGCGTAGCGAAATTCGCGTGTCGGCGCTGGCAAACGAGCGCGTTCCGGCGCAGGCGCGCTGGGCAGACGTGGGCGGGTTCTGCGCGTCGAACTTCGCGTGGCATCCTCGGGGGCGTCGTGCTAATCCGCGCGCGTGATCCGGCTCGATTCAGTCACCAAACAGCACGGGCGACGCGTCCTTTTCATGGATGCATCGTGCGCGGTCTTCAAAGGCGAGAAGGTTGGGCTCGTCGGGCCGAACGGCTCCGGCAAGTCGACCATCTTCCGACTGATCGTCAAAGAGGAGGCGCCGGACGGCGGACAGGTCGCGATCGATCGCGGTACGACCATCGGCTACTTCAGCCAAGACGTGGGCGAGATGAGCGGCCAGAGCGTGGTCGCGGCGACGCTCGACGGCGCAGGGCCGGTTTCAGCCGTGGCCGCGCGCTTGCGACAGCTCGAAGAGCAACTCGCCGATCCAGCGATGGGCGATCAGATGGAAAAGCTGATCGAAGAGTTCGGTGAAGTGCAGGGCCGCTTCGAAGAGCTCGGCGGCTACGCGCTCGACGCCAAGGCGCGCGAGATTTTGGCCGGCCTCGGCTTCGCGCAAGAGGTGATGGATGCGGACGTCGGCACGCTCTCCGGCGGCTGGAAGATGCGCGTCGCGCTCGCGCGCATCCTGCTCATGCGCCCGGACGCCATGCTGCTCGACGAGCCGACCAACCATTTGGATCTCGAATCGATCTTGTGGCTCGAAGGTTTTTTGAAAGCCTTCGAAGGCGCGTTGATCATGACGTCGCACGATCGCGAGTTCATGAATCGCATCGTGACCAAGATCGTCGAAATCGAGGCCGGGGAGCTGACGATCTTCACGGGCGACTACGAATTTTATCAGCGCCAACGCGCCATGCTCGACGCACAGGCCGAGAGCGCCTTCGAGCGGCAACAAGCCATGCTCGCCAAAGAAGAGGCGTTCATCGCGCGGTTCAAGGCGCGCGCCAGTCACGCTGCGCAAGTGCAATCGCGCGTGAAGAAGATCGACAAGATCGAGCGCGTGGAGCCGCCGCGCCGGCGCGAAAAACTGAGCTTCGACTTTCAAAAAGCGCCGCGCTCGGGCGACGACGTGGCCGCGCTCGAGGGCGTAAAAAAAGCCTACGGCAAGCGCGTGATCTACGACGGGCTCGACCTGTTGATCCGCCGCACCGAGCGCTGGTGCGTGATGGGCGTGAACGGCGCCGGAAAATCCACGCTGCTGAAGCTGATCGCGGGCGCCGCCGAAGCCGATCACGGCCGAGTCACCGTGGGCAACAGCGTAAAGCTCGGCTACTTCGCCCAACACTCGATGGAAGTGCTGAAGCCCGACGAGACCGTGTGGGATACGCTGGTCGGCAAATTTCCGCACGCCTCGATCGGCTCACTGCGCACGCTCGGCGGCGTATTCGGCTTCTCGGGAGACGACATCGAAAAGCCGTGCCGCATCCTGTCCGGCGGCGAAAAGGCGCGCCTCGTGCTCGCGCAAATGCTGTACGACCCGCCGAACTTCCTGGTGTTGGACGAGCCTACCAATCACTTGGACATCGGCACCAAAGAAATGCTGATCGAAGCTCTGTCCGGCTACGAAGGCACGATGCTGTTCGTCTCCCACGATCGCCACTTCTTGCGCGCCCTATCGAACCGCGTACTCGAAGTGAGCACCGACGGCGTGCGGAAGTACGGCGGAGGGTATTCGGAGTACGTGAATGAGACGGGGCAGGAGGCGCCCGGCGTGCATACGTGAGTTGAGTGGGGGCTGAAGACACCGCTTAGAATACTTCTACGCGACCCAGCTTCGTCAGGTTTTGACCAAGGTAGTCCGTCAGTCGGATGTGACGGGTCAGTCGAGGGGAGAAGGAGATGATCTGGGGGCCGCCGCTCGCCAGCCCCAGGGGCGTGCCTCGCTGACTGTCGAACACCGTCAACCAGGCGCCGGTGCCGTCGTCGACTTCGATTCTGCCACCATTTGGCCAGGTGGAGTTCTGGAGGAACTCGAGACCGATTTGCGAGATCCGATATTGTTGGCCTAAATCGACCATCATCGCGGTGTCGGTCGTATTGCTGCCGAGTGACATCGGAGTCATCGAGTTGCCAGGGAGATAGTTCAGATCCAGCTGACTCTCTGAGCTCGGCGGTGGATCCGTGACTGAGCTGGGGTACACCATTAGCTCCGCCAGCTTCACGATCGATGACGGTGAGCCCTTCATCGTCACTTCGACATAGCGTAGCGGGGCGCTTGCGATCGGTGTATCGACCTCGGTGGAGCTGACGGGCGTATCCATCGTGACTGTCGTCCAGTTTCCAAGAGTCTGTGCGACGCGAAGGCTGAAACTGTTCGGGAAGGCAGCATAGACCTGGTGGATCCCGCCCACGAGTGCCACCTGCCCCATGTCGATCGTCACGGTCACAGTGGCGTCCGGGCTACTCACGTGCGGCGTCCACCATTCGAACGACTCGTCGTCGCCATCGAACGCATTCGACGGCAATTGTGCCCTTGGATCCGGACTGTACGGCTGTGCGCCGTTGGCGTAAACGACGGATGCCGTGGGCTGAGTGATACTCAGCGGTCGCCGCAGCAAGGAAGCCATGAAATGACTGCCGTCGGCGCTGAGCAGATAATAAGCAGTGCGCGGAGCGGGGTTCGTGAACGCTTCGACGCCCCAGAGCAGCCCGACGCCGGGCCCCGTGCCAGGAGTCGAGTAGTCAATAGTCCGAATGTAGCGAACCGGCTGCGTTGCAAAGGAATATTGTGAGAAGACGTCTTGAGCCGCAAACTGCTTGCCGAGCCCGCTATCATAGATCGTGTTGTAGGCGTCCGGAATAGCTGCGACCTCCAATCGGCCACCGTTTGGCCAGGAGGGTGAGCCACTCGCGAAGGCCAGGGATATTCTGGATATCGAGTATTGTGCACCGAGATCGACGAGCCCGATCGCGTCACCCGTCGCCCCTTGCGCGGGGGTCTTTGGCAGAAAATCCCCACCAGGCCATACCACGGTGGCCACCGCACCCGGGGCGAAGAAACCGTCGTTTACGGTGTTGGTTGCGAGATAGCCGAGATCGTAACCATCTGCTGAAGTTGGTGGCGGGGAAGTCTGCGCGCTGGGGTAAACGAAGAGTTCGGTCAAGATCACCGCCTTCGTCCAGGAACTTCCGTTCATCGTGAGCTCGAGGAAGCGCGCTGGCGTCGCGTCGAAGCTGTACGTTGGAGCGGTCGATGTGATGGCAGTGGTTGGTACGACCGTCGTCCAGTTACCCGGGGTAGTTGCGAGGCGGATGCGCTGACTCATTGGGCTGCGCGTGGTGCCTTGAAGATAATAGGGCAGGACGGCGCCGATCGAAAAGTACTGCCCCATGTCGACGGTTAACGTCGCGGTGGCATTCGGATCCGACGCGGTCGGGGTCGTCCACTGGAGTTTGAAGTCATCGCCATCGAAAACAGCTTGGGGTCCGTTAAATTGATCGACGGTCCCAGTCGCTGTTCCACTGTAAATCACCGCAGCGCTCGGCGGCGGATAGTTCCGCCGCAAGAGATTCACATAGTAATACTTCCCATCTGCACTCAGCTTGTACGGCGTGACCGCACGCGGTGGCTCGGCAAAGTCAGCCAAAAATTGCAGTGCAATATCCGGCACGCCGGACTTTGCGCCGAGCGAGTGGCTCGAGTCGTCCCAGGCGCTCGCGATTCCACCGCTTGGCCAGAGCGTGGTGCCGAGCAGGCGGAGTGCGTCTTGGTCACCCGCGCGTTGGGCGGCGCTTTGCACCACGGGCACTTCGACGTGCGTCGGGTCGAGTGTGACCGTGGTGCCACTCACCGTGAACGGCACTCGCCGCGACCACAATTCGGAGCCGAGTGCGTCGCCCGGCAGCGGATCGGAGCGCCAAGAAACGAGTAGATGATCGGGCGCGAGCAAGAGCGTCGGCGCGGACTGACCGACGGCAGGCAGCGCCGCGTACGGATCGCGCGCGGGCGGCACTTCGAACGACGCAGTGAGGCCCGGCGCGGCTGCGTCGAGCACGGCTGCATGCAGTCGCGACACGTTGGCGACTCCGGTCTTGTTCGGATCCGTGCCGATCGTGAAGGCAACGGCCAGGTGCGTCGCGTCGAGAAAGGTCAAATCCGGCCGATCTTCGGCCTTTCCAGGCATGAACGGCCCGACTGTCCAGTGCCTCGCGCCGCTCTGGATTTCGAGCGTTTCTTGGCCTTGCGAACTCGCTCGCCACGCGGCCGCCCAGTGCCCATTTTGCGCGGCGAGCACGACGTTGTCTTCCGCGGCGCCGGTGGCGGCGAGCGTGAGATCGCCGGTGAGCGGCGTGAGCTCGGGCGAGAACAGCCGATAGTGCAGGTCGGGCCCAGTGGCTACGTTGCTCGAATCGACCCAGGCGAGCACGAGCTCAGTGCCGTCGAAGATGAGGTCCGACTCACTCTGCGAGAACGCCGAGCTCTCGTTGACCACGATCGGTTTACTCTGCGTCGCCGCGCCTGGGACGATTCGCTGCAATGAGATGCCGAGCTCGTCGTCGTCGAAGTTCGTCCAGGCGACGGCGAAATCGCCGCTGGGCAGCGCGGCAACACCGGGGTCGGGGGTCGAGATCTGGGCGTGCGCGAATTGCGTTGTTGCGCCCGCGTTGCCTACTGTGTCGAAGGTCGAGAGCAGCAATGCGGGCGGCTCGCTCGTGTGATCGGCGAAGGTGACGCCCACGACGTTGCAGCCGGCAGCCATCGGGTGACGGCCTGCACCGATCGTGCGTGAAGGCAGGGGCACGCCGTTGCTCGCTGGACTGCGAGGATCGACGAGCTCCGGCGTGACTTGGCATTGATCGCTGCACGCGTCTTGATTGCCGTGATTGGCGTCATCGCAGCTCTCGGGGCTGGTGAGAAAGCCATCGCCGCACACCGCGACCGTCGGCGGCGTACCACTCGGCGAGATCGGAACACACGCGGCGCTCAATGAGCCTCCGACAGCGCCGCTGCCACCGCTGCCGCTCGCGCCGGGTGAGCCTCCGCCGCCGATCCCTCCCGCGCCGCTTTGGCCATTTGCCGTCTGGATGACGAATAGATCGGTGCGCGTGCGCGTGAGCACGCTGCCCGCTCCCGCAGTCGCGGCAACGCCGCCCCCGCCGCTCGCCCCGGCCGCACCCGCGCCGCCCCCGACTCCGCCTGTCCCCGCACCGAGCGGGACGGAGTCGCACGCAGCGAGTGCGCACAGCAACGCTAGCGGAGCTGTCAACGCAGCGCGGCTCGCGAATCCGGCTGCGAGGCGGTCAATCGCGCAGAATGCTCGCTCAGCTGCGTCGGCCTCGTGTGCGCGTCCCCCGGTGGTCTCCCGTTTCACGTTCGTACTCGTTCCCATCTAGCTTTTGCCACCCCAGAACCTGACCCGGCCGGCGACCGGCGGACGCTGCCTCGACCCCTGTTTCCGGTCAATTGCTGCGGCAGATCGGCGGGTGTCGCCGAGCATTTCGCGCCTAGCCGCTCGTTCTCGTGCTGCAGAGCTGCGCGTTGCCACCGCTCTCGATAGCCACTTGCAGCAGCAACACGCGAGCGGGCGCCCTCGCTGGCGAAATCCGACAGCGGCGCGCAGTGCTCGGCGAATCGCCGAGTTAGGAGACGCGGTGAGGCTGAGACGGAGGTCGCCTTGAGCTGATTCAGCTGGACTCAGAGCTCGAGCGTCGCCCCACCCAGTACGCTCGAGAGCGTGGCGCGGCGGGCTTTGCACTATCCGCTCGGCGCGCGAACCGCGTGCTCAGCTATCGACCAGCGCTTCGGCTTCGATCTCGACGAGCATGGCCGGATCCACGAGTCGCTTGACTTCGACTAACGTCGTCGCCGGCCGCACGTCGGTGAAGAACTCGCCGTGGGCATGGCCGACCTTCTCCCAGTCGTCGATGTTGGTCACGTAGATGCGCGTGCGCACGACATGTTCGATGCGGCCGCCCGCGCGCTCGAGCGCCCAGGCGATGTTGCGCAGAGCTTGCGATGTCTGCAGCCCCGCGTCGCCCGGTGCCGCGATCGTTCCGTCCGCTTTCGTGGCAGTCGTGCCGGAGACGTAGATCGCGTTACCGACCCGCACCGCGCGCGAGTAACCAACGATGGGCTCGTATTTGGTGCCGCTCGAGATATATCTACGGTTCATGCGGCCAGTCTAAGCACGGCCGCGCAGCGTTCGCTACGCCCAGAATGCCGCGTTTACTGGCCGCGATTGGCGATGCGCTGGACCAGCCCGACGTGCGGGCTATTTGGATGCTGCGCCAAGAAGTTGCGAGCGAGTGCCGCGGCCTGCGTGTGATTCCCCTGCAAATCCAAAGTCTCGATCCGCAGGACGGCGGCTTCTTGCCCAAAGCTGCCGTGTGGGAATTTCGCGCTGTAGCTAGACAACGCCTGCCCGGCTGCGCCGGCATTGCCGGCGGCGATGGCGGAGCGTGCCGCGTCAATCAGCCGCAATTGCTCGCCCAAATCATTCGCGCTGTCAGCCGGTGCCGGGGACTTCGAGGCGCCGGAAACACTTGAAACACTCTTGGCCGTGGCTTTTAGCTGCTGGCTATTGCTCGCCTTTTCCGGGGCAGGCTCGATCGGTGGGAGTGGCGACACCACCGGCTCCGCAGCCCTCGGCAACACAGGCGCGGGACTTGGCACGACTGCCGGTGCATTCACCCGCGCGCTCTCCGGCGTGGGCTTGTGCCCGACACCCGAGAGCAGGAACGCGACCACCGCGGAGGCGACGATCGCTCCGCCGATGGCGCCTTTTCCGAGCGTGACGAAGCGCCCGGCGCGGGCTCCCTGCGCCGCTGGCGGAGGAACCGTCATTGCCGACAGCCCGAGCGCGGCACGGACGCGCATGCGCTGCTCGGCGGATGGAGATTCGTTTGCCGCAGCGTCCAACAGCAGCCGTTCGAGCGGCGTCGGTTGGTCCGGTGCGACCAATTTCAGATCGCTCATGACGTTTTGGACCCAGGTTGGAGCTTGGACTCGACCGCGGCGACTGCGGCCCGAAATGCTTCTCGTGCGCGACGGAGTCTCGACGCGGCCGTGCCGACCGGGATCTGCACGAGCGCAGCGACCTCCGGCATGGTCATGCCCTCGAGCTCGGACAGAATGAACACCGTGCGCAAATCGAGCGACATGCCGTCGAGAATGCGGCCCATCAGATCGATCGCGCGGTGCTGATCGGCGAGATCTTCGGGCCGCCCGGCCTGCGATCGGCGAAAATCCATGTCCTCTTCGAGGACCCAGCGGCGATCGGTGCGCGATTGTGAACGGGCCACGCGCAAGGCGGTGCCGAAGAGAAAACTGCGCTCGCTGCCGATCTTGATGTCGGCGAGCCGTTCGGCCGCGACCAAAAAGACGTGCTGCGCGGCATCGTCCGCGCTGCCTGGGCTCAACCCGAGACGCCGCACGAGGCGCCAGATGAAATCATGGTGCTCGTTGAACATACGTTCGAGGCGCGCCTTGGACGCCTCGGCACGCATCGGCTCAGCCGGATGAGACACCACCAGTTGAAGGATACTACCCATTGGCTTGGTGTGTAATGCCCGAGGCGGAGGATTCGATCATGGCAGGAGCAAACGGAGTCCGAGTCCAGTCGAGATGTACAGCGGGGGCGTCTTGCCTACTTGTGTGCAGTCTTTCGGATTCGTGCATTTGCCGAAGGTGAAGGTGTCTCGGATCAGGTTCACGCCTACACCGGCATCTGCAACGATCTCCACGAGTTCGCTCGCTCGCACGGAGAGCACTCCCGCGCCGCCCCAGGACCAATAGTTGCGAGTCGCAGTTTGGGCCTCATCGGTCTCGCTGCCCCAGGCTCGGAGAACACCGCCGGAGGCGCGGGCGCACGGTCGAAATGCCACGATATTTCCGCCGATTCGCAGCGGGCAGCCAGAGAGCGTGGCGAGCGTCAGTGCAAAGTTTGCCCGGCTGATCGCGTCGCTCGAATCTCCCGCGATGCCCCACCGCTCAACGTGCGTGAACGCTAAACTGAATACGGGCGCAAATAAATGTCGCGAGCTCGAGCCCAGGTCGCCGAATACCGTGGCGCCGAAGGCGGCGGCTTTCGGGACGGCGCGAAAAAGCACGCTCGGCTCGAGCCCGACCTTGGCCTCGATTTCCGCGCTCTCCTCTTCCGGGGTCGGAGGCGGTGGGGGAGCCTCTCTGCGAGTTCGTCGAGGCACCTTCGCGGGCACCGGCGGAGCCTTCTCCGGCGGCGGTGGCGTCTCTGGAACCGGATTCGCACCGGACAGCAACGCTTCCGGATCCAACGACACGGTTGCGATCAGCGCGAGGCCTTCTACCGCTTCGGCACAGGTCGAGAAACGAACGCTGCGCTGGCGCAGGCTGCCGTTCTGCTCGATCAAACGCAGCTCACCGACCGTAAAATCAGCCTCTTTGTGCAGAAAAACCCAGAGTTCTCGCTCGTGCGAGCCTTCGTCCACGAAGTGAATGCGTGTCGAGCGGCGCTGTACGCTGCGCTGAAATTCGCCCACGGGCGGACAATCAGCCGGCGCCTTGTAGGCGAGTAAGGTGGGATGCAGATCTTCTGCGCGCGCTTGACCAGCACCGAGCACGGACGTGCACACGACTGCACAAGCAGCCAAGCCGCGGCTCAGGCGCGCAAACTTCGCGTCGAACAACTTGCTGATTAGAGCATGCCCTGCTGGGGAGAGCACCTTTCAGCCGCGGGCTCAGGCGTGCTCGCCCGCGGGCCGGCGCTGGTTCAGTGCTGCTGTTGGATGGCCCGGTTGGCTAGATCCCGATATTTGCCGCGGGGGAACTTGGCCAGGTA
>Ga0068855_100009872_pt1 | contig 11512 bp, 21 predicted proteins | sample KBSCornC52_FD_66592 | JGI IMG/M metagenome (GOLD analysis project Ga0068855, IMG submission 66592) | Corn rhizosphere microbial communities from Kellogg Biological Station, Michigan, USA - KBS Corn C5-2 | ecosystem: Host-associated > Plants > Roots > Rhizosphere > Soil ...
GCCGAGGATTCCGCCGCCAGCTCCGGTGAACAATGAAAGTTCATTCATGCGACTCCTTAGCCCTTGTTGCCGTTACGCCGAACACGCGAGGGGGTGCGGTCAAAATGGTATTTCCGAGTCTTCAAACTCGTCGCGCGGCTTGCCGTGATCCTGCGCAGGCGCGCTACGCGCCGGGCGCTCACGCTGCACGCCGCCGTCCTGGCGTCCGCCAAGCATCTGCATTTCGTCGGCTATGATCTTGGTCGAATACCGCTTGACGCCGTCCTTTTCGTACTCGTCTGTGCGTATTGCGCCCTCGACGTACACCTGTCCGCCTTTCTTCAGATACTCGCCGGCAATCTCTGCGAGCCTTCCGAAGAACTCCACGCGGTGCCATTCCACACGCTCTTTCTGCTCGCCGGTTTGTTTGTCCTTCCACGATTCGGAAGTTGCGATGCGGATGCTGGTTATCGCGGTGCCGCTCGGTGTGTAGCGCGTTTCCGGCTCTGCGCCGAGGTTGCCCACTAGGATTGCCTTGTTGATTCCACGGCTCATGCTTGCTCCTTGTTTGCCTGTTTGGCGCGGTTGCGAATCAGATGCGCCACGCCATCCTCTACCTTGCCTTCGTGCGCTAACTTCATCGCGGCGCGCTCATAACTTTTGAACAGTGTCCAAAATGCCGTCGTTTCGTCTGCGCCATCTAAGCCGGCGCGCATCCTGTAATCCACGGCTCCCTGTAAATCGTCCTGATCCAGATATTCGTGCGCGGTTACTGCGGCGGCTTCGATATGCGCCACGCGCTCAGGGCTTAGACCGTCCCAAACGCCGTCTGTCGGGCTGCCAGTAAACGGTGGCTTCTCTACGGTCGCCTCGACCTTTGCCGGCTCGAAATCCTGCACTTCCTCTGGCGTGTACAAGCCAGTGACGACACCGGGGAACACCGTGCGGATGCCTTCGGAAACAACGCGGGCGCGGAGCATGGCGCGGGGGAATTTCTTCCAGTTGTCCTTGCCCCAAAACCCTGCCGTTTGCGCGCGGGCCTTGTCCCAATCAATCGTCGCGGTGCCGCCAGCGATGTGTGTAAACTCTGCGCATACGCGCTCGTCAGTCAGCTCAAGCCACTTGACGCGCCCGCCTGCGTTCTGGAAACGCGCCAGCATGGCGTCTGCTTTCAGTGCCGGCTTGCCTTGGATGATGTGGAAGTCGCGCACCGCAATTGCTGGGTGCAGACCTTCGGCCTCACAGAGCGCCATGAGGGCCAACGCCTGGTCTGCCGTCTTGATACCGAACAGGCCAGATTTGGCGAAACTCTGCGCGAGCTGCATCTGATGCTCAAACGACAATGGGCGCGGCGCGGCTGGGATGGTTGCGATATTGCTCATTTACTCACCTCGGATTTTGGAGTATTCGGTTATCACGTCTTCCGGGTCCGGCTCGCAATAGTCGGATGGGTCAAAAAAATCCGACGACGGCAAGCCCTGTATTCCTGCGCCGTCGCCGGTATCAAAAGTTGCCGCGTTCTCCGAACCAGTGCGCGGCGCACGGTGGGAATCGCCAAAGCCGGGGGATTCGGCTTTAACTGCTGTCGGAGTCAGCGCGCTTGTGTTCATGGATCAGCCTAAATAAATAGTTGTGAGTAGATGGAAAATCCCCGGAGCTGCGAGAATCACCGCAAACGCAAGCCATGCTTTATGAGCCGACTTGGAAATATCTGGATGCGGTTCGCTTGCGGCAATTGACGAAAAAATGGCGATCACGCACGCGATTAAAACCGCCATGGCTTGCATGAAATTAGCTTCCATGATTTATGCCGCCCTCTCGTAATGCACGGTTTCCGCAATTTCCCACTTCTGGACCGCTTCACCGAAGGTCGCAAACTTTGGCGTACGCGTTCCACACGGCGGGCATTCCAAATGATGCAGTCCCTTGCCGATGGACTCGTAATGCTTGGGCTGCTTCCCGCAGGTGGGGCATCCGGCTAGCTGGCCTTCGATCTTTAGTTGGCGTTGTATGCTCATGCCGCATCCTCCGGTCCGTCTTCATTCATCGCCAGCCACAGGCGCACATGGTCTTTGCCAAACTCAAGCGCCGCGGCTTCACTGTGACCGCGCTCCATGTGCGCGAGTGCCATATTCACGGCATCGTCCGTCTGCTTTCCCGGTATGCCGTGCTTGTTGCAGAAGTCGATCATCGCGCGGGCGATTTTCTCGGCGGGGTTGCGGTAGAGAACACAGATATTCGACGGCTCGGAAAAGATGCGGGCAAAGTCGCAATCCAAAGTTGAAAGTGTGGTCATAGGGTTTTCTCCTTCCCGTTTATGTCAACCTCAACACAAGCGCGAACAACGACCTTATCGGCGATGGCTTGATTGAGTTCGGCTTGAGTTGTAACAGTGCGTGTCGTCACGCTGCTTTCCCCGGTTGTGATTGGTTTTCTACACGCGGCGACGATATGCACAGCGTCATAAGGTCGTCCAGCGCGAGAATCAGATTGATATGCGCTTCGTGCGGCAACGGCTCGCAAATTTCCTTGATGCGCGCCAAGAGTGCCTTGCACTCGCGGTTCCAGCGTTCTACGTCGATGTAGCTCATGGATTCGCCTTGATTCTCGCGGGACGACGGCAATCGCTCGGTCGTGTGACGACAGGCGAGTCCATTTTTAATCTGCGTCTGTCGTACATGCCGAGACGTTCGCAAATACGCATCATTTGGTGCTGCTTGTTCTGCTTCTCCAGAAATATGAGCGCGCCCGCGCAATGTGGTGTTTTGTTGCCTGGTCGCGGCTGGTACGTTCCATCTTCTTCATCAAGCACCGAGGCCTTATGGCAGGGAAATTCACCGCTAGCGTGCGCTTGCAAGCTACGCCAGGTGAACCCACTGCCTTTCAAGAATGGGCATTCAGCACAGGGAGTCGTGAGGTTGTAATTAACGCTCATGCCGACACCGCTGATTCGGTCGTTTGCTTCCACTCGCCGTCATCGAAAATCTGAATCTCGTTTTCGTCGTCTTGCCCGACGATTGACCAGAACCAGCAATCCGGAAATGGCGGGTTGTAGGACTCGGCGAACGCCTTGGCTTGGTCCTCGGTCGCGAACCGTGCACGCTCGACATACGGGCCGGCGTCGCTGATATGCGCGTTGCTCGACACGTTGCGGCAGTCTCGGGTGTAGAAAACCCACGGCTTCGGCGCTGGCGTGAACATCGCTTCCATCAGCGCGTCCATCGCGGCGAATTGGGCGGTCACGGCGTCGGCGGTGTTCATGCCGCACCTACCTTCGCTTTGGCAGTTGCCGCGATAAGGCCGGGGTGATTCAACACCGCGCCGATCAGCCAGCAGTAGTTGTTGAAGTGCTCCGATCCGGCTTTGTGCGTTTGCGCGATGCGCTCTTGCAGTTGCTCGGTCGTGATGCCTTGCTGACACCCGACCCACCAGCGCAAGCCGTGCTCTTTGCTATGCACGGCGGTAGCGAACGCGTTGCGGCTACCTTGCGGGCCGAGCGTGATCCACCAGTCGCCGTCGCCGATGGAAGCGCCGTCGCCGATGGTAGCGCAGTAGCCGATGGAAGCGCCGTCGCCGATGGTAGCGCAGTAGCCGATGGAAGCGCCGTCGCCGATGGTAGCGCGGGGGCCGATGGAAGCGCGGGAGCCGATGGAAGCGCGGGAGCCGATGGAAGCGCGGGAGCCGATGGAAGCGCCGTCGCCGATGGAAGCGCGGGAGCCGATGGAAGCGCGGGAGCCGATGGAAGCGCCGTAGCCGATGGAAGCGCCGTAGCCGATGGAAGCGCCGTAGCCGATGGAAGCGCCTGGCCACACAACCGCATCACTCGGCACTACAAGTGCTTTATCTAGTCGCGCAGCTTCGGCAACGATGCCGCCTTGCGAGCCGTCTGGATTGCGCCAGCGATAAGCGCGCGCCGAATGGTAGCCGCCGAACAGATGATCGAATGTTTCTGTCATGGCGACACCGCCACGACAAACGAGGCCATCGCAAGACCGACGGCGACAACAATCAGGTCTTCGCGGAACTGGCTACTGGGTTGCTTGGACACGGCTCGCTCCCTTCTTGGTTCGGGAGCAAATTACCACAGGGGTAATCTAAGCGCAATACCCTCGGAGTAATTTATTTTTCTACACGTTTCCAGCGCCCATTGCGGGCGTATCGCAGGCGGCTAGTCTTTCAGGCAGATATCTTCGTCAGCCAAGCGAATGTAACGCTGGCCGACCGGACATTTGGTCTCACAAGCGGCATCAGTTTCGCGTTCGTTCGGTTGGCACACGGGGTGCGACTCTTTGCAGGTCCGCACGAGCGTTACTATCGCGCTGTTGGCTTTTACATCGAGTACGTGGTCGAGAACGCATTGATCCCGTTCTTTCCGCTGACCTTCGTGGCCGTTCTTGTAGATGCCGATGCACGCGCGAGTCGCGGCACCTACGGCATCAGAAGTATGAACCGGAACCGCGTATGTCGTGATGCAGTCATCATAGCTGTGCACGCCGAACCATTCGGCACGCGCACTCGTGCTCAGCAGAGCAATTACGAGCAAACGTTTCATCGTGCCGGCGGACAATCGTCTGGATCGCACGCGCACTGCACGCATTCCTCGAAGTATTCCATGCGATCGCGAAGCGCAAGCACTGCAGACTCCGGCAAGTCGTCAACATACGATGCGGCGTGCTTGTCTAGCGCGCGCGTCACTTCTATTTGCCACCCGCGCGAGTTGGCAATTTCCGCAATACGCCGAATCGCGCGAGCCTTTGGCGATTGCAAAATGGCCGGAAAAGGGCTGTCTTTTTTGAGTTCGCCGGTTTTGATTCCTTCGGCAATGAGTTCTTCCAATTCCTCTCGCAAAAATTGGTTCATATCACTGTTCAACCGCTGAGCTGAGAATCGTTCTCACGAGGCGCTGCAGTGCCTTTGGGTCGTGCTCTATTGGATCGGCGTAGAAGGTGGCAATCACTTTCGCCTTCCACGCAGACGTGGCTATCAGACCTTCTGTGGCGCCTTCTACAACCTCGATGAGGTTGGCCAGTTTCTTTTCGTCCAATCTCACCGACTGCGATTCGCTGAGCATGTCCCACGGCATGTCAGCCCATCCCTTGGGCAGCCGGTACTCCGCCTCGACTTCGCGCGCGATCTCGCTGCCGATTTGCTTAGTCGGTGTTTTGCCGATGGTGTTTTGCCACTGTGGCTGCGATTTCCCCAGCCTGGACCCCATCGCTTTTACGCCGCCTTCCTTCCTGGCGAGTTCGCGGAAGTTCAAAAGCCTGGTTTCTTCCACGATGCGCGGTTTCATGCGCCTAGGTTCAGGCAGATTACCGTTTAGGTAAATTACCCTTGCAGGTAATGCTTGCGTATCAGAATACCTCCGTGGTAATGTCGCGCTCATGCGACTACTCGACTACCTGCCGACACCATTTCCCGAGCGCATGGACGCTCTCTCGGTTCTCGCCGACAAGGTCGGAAGTTCGGCTGCATATCTGAATCTGGTGACGCTCGGTCACAAAACGCCGAGTCACAAATTGGCGCGTCTTATCTCCGCTGCAACCGGCGGCGCTGTCGGGTTGAGCGATCTGCGTCCGGACATCTGGCCTGCGCTGGCCAAGTCGGCGAAACGCAAGAAGGCCGCCTGAGATGACCCTGCGACGACGGCGAAGCATGCAGTAACGGTTCCCCATGACGGTGGAGCTGGTTCAGGTAGGGAGACGGTTGGCAAGGCAGGTGGGGAGACGCGGCAGGTGGCCGACAACTCGGAAGACGTACGGACCAAGATCAGCCGCGATGAACACGCGGTCCTGACTGCGTACTGCCGCGCTCACGACGTCGAAATCCAGGAATTTGTTCGCCAGCTCATCCGCGATCGCCTCGCTGAAATTGTGCGGGTTGCAAGGATGGTGTCTTCGGTCCCAGGAAGCGAGGTACTCGTGGCGCGCACCGGGGAATCGCGGGGCGCGCGGTTTTGCGTACCGGATCAGGAAGCGCCATGAGCAGCAGGCCTCTCTATATCGGCAGGCACACGGCGTGTGAGCGGAAGATTCATTACAGCACCGCATCTCAAGCTATCCGCGCTGCATCTCGCGCCGGCTCCATCCTTCGCACGCACCTGCACGTATACAAGTGTAATTGCGGCACTTGGCACCTAACGTCACGGCCACGGAGAGGGTGATGCACTCCCGCACCGAATCCGGCATTCCACTGGACTGGCACGACGTGCTGCGCATTCACCGCGCGAAGATCGCCGAATCGGCAAGGCTGCGGAATCTTGAGCACGTCAACGAAGCATTGAAGCTGCTGGATCGCCAGCCCACGCCAGAGGAAATCGCGGCGGCTGAGCTGGTTTTGAGTCAACCGCCAAAAGAGAAGTGAGCAATGGCTGGGGATTGGATCAAAATGCGCGGCGCGTTAATCGATCACCCTAAGGTGATTGCCATGTGCCGAGCGCTAATGGCGACGCGCGAATTCCGTGAATGGCTTACCCCCGGAGGCTCCGGCCACGAGAACGGCCAAATCGTCTCAACTCACGCGTTACGGTGCGTTACCACGGCGTTACTCATGCGTTGCTGGTCCGTTGCACGCGAGCACGGAAAATTCGTCGGCGATGACCTTGTTTTGCAGCACTCGACTATCTCAGACATTGATGAGATGGCTGGCGCACCTGGGGTTGGCCGCGCTATGCAAACTATAGGATGGGCACTAGATGCAAACGGGTTGACCCTACCAAACTTCATAGAATTCAACGTTCCACTGACGAATGCGGAAAAACAGGCCGATTATCGCGCACGCCAAAAAGCGTTACAGCATGAAGGAAAAACGTTACCAACGCGTAGTAACGAAAAAGCGCAAAACGTTACCACTAGAGAAGAGAAGAGAAGAGAAGAGAATAAAGAGCAAGAGCATGTGCAGCGAGCTGCACGATTCAAAGAATTTTGGGAAGCGTACCCGAGCAAGAAGGGCAAGAAGCCCGCTCGCGAAAAGTGGCAGGCAAAAAAACTAGATGAGCTGGCCGATACGATCATCGCTGACGTGAAGGCGAGGGCAGAGCAGGATCGCTCGTGGCGCGATGGTTTTGTTCCGAATCCGGCCACGTACCTGCACCAAGAACGCTGGACCGACGAAATCCAGCGCGCGAACGTGATCCAGCACCACGCCGCGACTGACGGCCAATCACCGGCCGCAACGCGGAGGCTCGCATGAGCGAGATTCGCGTCCCGCCGCACTCGCTCGACGCCGAGCAAGCCGTACTCGGCGGTCTGATGCTCTCGGAAACGGCGCTTGATCGCGTGGCCTCAGTGATCGTGGAGGAAGATTTCTACCGCAAGGATCACAGGCTGATATTCCGGTCGATCAGCGAACTGGACGCTAGGGGCCAGCCATACGACGCTGTAACGCTTGGTGAATGGTTTGAGGCGAAAGGCTTGGTGGAGCTTGTGGGCGGCACGAGCTACATCATCCAGCTTGCAAACAACACCCCAAGCGTCGCAAACATCGTGGCGCATGCGCGGATTGTCCGCGACAAATCCACGCTGCGAAAAATGATCGACGCCGGCACCGGCATCGTCGGCGATGGGTTTCAACCGAACGGGCGCAGCGCGCAGGAAATCCTGGACGAAACCATCGTGCGCCTGATGGCAATGCAGCGGATCGAGGCGCAGGCCGAGTACACCGCCAAACAAGCGGCGAAAAAGGCATACGAACATCTGACTGCAGCGCACGCGAACGGCGGCGCTCTGAACACGATTCCGACCGGGCTTGCTGATTTGGACAAGCTACTCGGTGGCTTCCACCCCGGCGACCTGATTGTGATCGGCGCGCGCGCGGCCATGGGCAAGACCGCGATGCTGACAGGCCTTGCTCTGCATGCCACGCACAAGGGTAAGCCAGTAGGGCTTATCTCGGGTGAGCAGCCTGCCGAGCAAATGGCCGCGCGCATGATGGCTCTCGCCGGCAATGTGGATGCGACGAAATTCCGCACAGGTCAGTTCGAGGAGTGGGAGTGGCCACGAGTCACTCAGGCATTCACGACCGTAGCGGCGGCTCCGATGTGGATTCTGGATCGCAGCTCACCATCGATCACAGAGGTTCAGCGCGTAGCGCGGCGTTGGAAGCAACAGCACAAGATCGAGGCTCTTTACGTCGACTACCTGCAACGCCTAGACGCTCCAGGCGAACGTCGTTGGGAGTCAGTCGGCGTCGCCGTGCGTGGCCTGAAGAATCTTGCGCGCGACCTGAACATTCCCGTCATCGTTTTGGCGCAGGTTTCGCGACAGGTTGAGACGCGCAAGGTTCCGGAGCCGCGTATGGGCGACTTGAGCGATTCGAGCGAAATCGAAAAAGAAGCCGACCAGGTTTTGATGCTGTACCGCGAGGAATATTACGACCCGACATCGGACAAAAAAGGCATTGCGAAAATCATCATCGAGAAGAATCGCCACGGTCAAACCGGGTTCATTGAGGTTGCGTGGATAGGCAACACGATGCGGTTCGCCAACTTGGCGGATGTAGCGTGATGGTTCCATGTGGAACAAATGGAAAAGTATAAAAATGACTCCCTCAGAAGAAGCCAAACTTAACAAGTCCGACCGACAGGCATGGATCGCCTACGTCTCGCCACGTATGGCCGCGAGCTTGTCGCGCATGGACGACGAAGCTATCGCGCGGACGTGGCCGACAATGGGCCGCGATTATCAAACCGCAGTGTGGCCGCTGCTGAGCACCGAGGATCAAGCGCGGGTGCGCAAGGTGAGGGCCGCATGAGCTACCTCGATTTCACTGCTGCGGCGTCCGTGCCGGAGTACGGCAGATTTCTCGACCGCAAGTTGCACGAGGGCGCGGATCACGGATTTGAGCCGACGTTCATGCCGTCGAAGTTATTCGACTTCCAGAAAGCAATGGTCGATTACGCCGTGCGCAAAGGTCGCGCCGCGCTGTTCGAAGATTGCGGGCTCGGCAAGACGTTCCAGTCGTTGACGTGGGGGCAGAATGTCATCGAGCACACGAATCGTCCGGTGCTGTACCTGTGCCCGCTAGCTGTAGGTTCTCAAACGCTACGCGAAGCGGCGAAGATCGACGTCGAGTGCGAGCGATCATCGGACGGCAAGTATCACGGCAAGTTCGTTGTCTCGAATTATGAACGACTCGGAAACTTCGATCCGTCTGATTTCTCCGGCGTCATCTGCGGAGAGTCTTCCATCCTAAAATCGTTCGACGGCGCGTACAAGTCGCAGATCACGGACTTCATGCGCAAGGTTCCGTATCGGCTGCTCGAAACAGCGACCGCGGCGCCGAACGATTACATAGAACTCGGCACGTCATCCGAGGCCCTTGGCTACATGGGCTTCATGGACATGCTCAATCGTTTCTTCAAGAACGACTTGAACAACAGCTCCACGAGACGGCATTACGGCGAGGCGCCGAAGTGGCGCTTCAAGGGTCACGCCGAATTGCCGTTCTGGCGTTGGGTGTGCTCGTGGGCGCGCGCGATGCGCAAGCCGTCTGACCTCGGATTCGACGATGGCGCGTTCATTCTTCCGCCGCTTACCGAGCATCGCCACCTTGTGCAGGCTCGCACGTTAGCCAGCGGCATGCTGTTCGCACTGCCGGCCGCGACCTTGCCGGAGCAGCGCGAGGAAAAGAAACGCACGGTGCGGGAACGTTGCGAGAGGGTTGCCGAGTTGACCAACCACGGCGAGCCGGCGCTCGTGTGGTGCCAGCTCAACGAAGAAGCGGACCTGCTCGAGAAAATCATTCCTGGTGCCGTTCAAGTTGCCGGCCATCATCGCGACGAAGTGAAGGAAGAACGGTTCCTCGACTTCATTGACGGCCGATCGCGCGTGATGGTGACCAAGGCAAAGATCGGTGCGCTCGGTTTGAATTTTCAGCACTGCGCGCATGTGGTCGATTTTCCATCGCACAGCTACGAACAGCGGTATCAGGGCATTCGCCGTTGCTGGCGGTTCGGCCAAAAACGTCCGGTGCGCGTTGACACAGTGCACACCGAAGGCGAATCACGAATTCTGGAAAACCAAGAACGCAAGGCGCGGCAGGCTGATGCCATGTTCGCCAACCTCGTGGCCGAAATGAACAACGCAATTCACCTGAGCGCGAAGAAAACATTCGCGACCAAATTGGAGGTTCCATCGTGGCTGTGATCGAACAAGCCGTCACGGATCGCTATGCGATTTTCAACGGCGACTGTATCGAAGTGATGGGCTCGCTGCCGAGCGAATCCATACACCTCTCCGTGTACTCTCCACCGTTCGGTGGCCTGTACCATTATTCGAGCGACGAACGCGACCTGTCGAACTGTCAGGACTACGCGCAGTTCTTCGACCATTACACCTACGTGGTGCGAGAGATTGCGCGCCTGACGCTGCCAGGGCGCTGCACAGCCGTGCACTGCATGGACGTGCCGAACGGGAACTGTCAGTTCCAGTCTTACACCGACTTCCCCGGCGACATTATCCGGCTGCACGACCGCGAAGGGTTCGACTTCATCGCACGGCACGCCATTTGGAAAGAACCGCTCGGCGTGCGCCGCCGGACCATGCAAAAGAACCTCGCGCACGCGACGGCCGTCGAGGATTCAGTCAAGTGCGGCGTCGCATCGGCCGATTACGTGCTTATCTTCGCCAAGCGCGGCATGAATCCTGTTCCTGTATCCAACCCCGTCGGATTTCTCGAATACGCCGGTGACGATTCCAAGATGCCAAGCGACGTGCGCGGGCTGCGCGGCATGCGAGGAGATCAGAAGCAAAACCGATTCTCGCACTGGATCTGGCGCCGATACGCATCTTCGATCTGGGACGACATTCGGCTCGTGCGGGTGCTGCCGTACGAAGCCTCGAAAGACGAGGACGACGAAAAGCACGTTCACCCGCTGCAACTCGACGTGATCGACCGCATCGTGCAGATGCGCAGCAATGCCGGCGAAAACGTTCTCACACCGTTCATGGGCGTAGGCTCCGAAGTCTACTCCGCAGTCATCCACGGTCGCCGCGGCATCGGCGCAGAACTGAAATCGAGCTATTACAAGCAAGCTGTGCGCAATCTTCAGGCGGCGGCAAGCGGAACGCTGAAGGAAGTTGCGCAAGCAGACATTTTTGATGATTCAGCCGCCGCATGAATGACCTCTACATTCCCGACGACGCGGGCGACGCGCCATTCCCGGCAATCGATCGCCTCGCGCGCTTCCTGTGCTATCTGGATCACGGTCCAGACCAATGGGACGTACCGAATCGCAAGCGCGCGTCCTATCACGACCGAGCGCATAGGCTGATCCGCAAGGTCAGCACGGAAACGCTGCGTCGCATCTATCAGCGGTTCGGCTTCAAGGCAATGGTGCGCTGATGCCCGACATCGCCATGTGCCAATCCGCAACATGCCCAAGCCGGCATATCTGCCATCGCTACATGGCTAAGCCGGGCATGCATCAGGCATACATGGACTTCGAATCGACGCGTGCCGGCCGCGAACGCTGCGACGACTTCATTCGCTCGCTCGGCAAATTCGTCGCTGACTTGGCCGGCGATTTGGACGC
>Ga0068855_100009874_pt1 | contig 11512 bp, 10 predicted proteins | sample KBSCornC52_FD_66592 | JGI IMG/M metagenome (GOLD analysis project Ga0068855, IMG submission 66592) | Corn rhizosphere microbial communities from Kellogg Biological Station, Michigan, USA - KBS Corn C5-2 | ecosystem: Host-associated > Plants > Roots > Rhizosphere > Soil ...
ACGCTGCGCGCGAGCTGGAAAACGCAGATCCGCGCGCCCCTGCAGGACATCTTTTCGGGCCAACCCTTCGCCTTGATCCTCGCGGAGATGAACGCGATCCACAAGCGTGTATTGAAGGGTCGGGTATGGATCGCGCTGCACATGCACGCCGGTGACGGCAACGTGCACACCAATATTCCCGTCAACAGCGACGACTACCCGATGCTGCAGACCGCGCATGCGGCGGTCAAGCGGGTCATGGCATTGGCGCGCTCGCTCGACGGCGTGATCTCGGGTGAGCACGGCATCGGCATCACCAAATTGGAGTTCCTCACCGACGACGAACTGCAGCCGTTCGCCGACTACAAGCGCGACGTGGATCCCGAAGGCCGCTTCAACAAGGGCAAGCTGCTGCGCCATGCGCAGCCCGGCGCGGCCTCCAGCGACTCTGAAGGCGCACCTTTGCTCGGCGTCTATGCCGACCTGACCAACGCCTATACACCCAGCTTCGGGCTGATGGGGCACGAGTCGCTGATCATGCAGCAGTCGGACATCGGCGCGATCTCGGACAGCATCAAGGACTGCCTGCGCTGCGGCAAGTGCAAGCCGGTGTGCGCGACCCATGTGCCGCGCGCGAACATGTTGTACAGCCCGCGCAACAAGATCCTCGCCACGTCCTTGCTGGTCGAAGCCTTCCTGTACGAAGAGCAGACCCGGCGCGGCGTCTCGATCAAGCACTGGGCGGAATTCGAGGACGTTGCCGATCACTGCACGGTCTGCCACAAGTGCGAATCGCCATGCCCGGTCAACATCGACTTCGGCGATGTGTCGATGAATATGCGCAACCTGCTGCGCAAGATGGGCCAGAAGAGCTTTCGCCCCGCGAACGCCGCTGCCATGCTGATGCTCAACGCCACCAATCCGGACAGCATCAAGCTGATCAGAAGTGCGATGGTCGGCGTGGCATTCAAGGCCCAGCGGCTGGGCAACGATCTGCTGCGCGGCTTTGCGCACCTGCAGGTGACCAAGCCGCCTTCGACGCACGACCGTGCGCCGATCAAGGAACAGATCGTGCACTTCGTCAACAAGAAGCTGCCCGGCGGGCTGCCGAAGAAGACGGCGCGCGCGCTGCTGGACATCGAGGACCGCGAGTACGTCCCGATCATCCGCAACCCGAATTCGACCACCTCCGAAACGGAGGCCGTGTTCTATTTCCCGGGCTGCGGCTCCGAGCGGCTGTTCTCGCAGGTGGGACTGGCGACGCAGGCGATGTTGTGGCACGCCGGCGTGCAGACCGTATTGCCGCCGGGGTACCTGTGCTGCGGCTATCCGCAACGTGGCTCGGGCCAGTTCGACAAGGCCGAGAAGATCATCACCGACAACCGCGTGCTGTTTCACCGGGTCGCGAACACGCTGAATTACCTGGACATCAAGACCGTGGTGGTGAGTTGCGGCACCTGCTACGACCAGCTGCAAGGCTACGAGTTCGACCAGATCTTTCCCGGCAGCCGCATCATCGACATCCACGAGTACCTGCTGGAAAAAGGCATCACGCTCGATGCCGCAACCGGCGCGGGCACGGGCTATCTGTTCCACGATCCGTGTCATAGCCCGATGAAGCTGCAGGATCCGCTGAAGACCGTGAAGGCGCTGGTAGGCGACAACGTTCGCAAATCGGAGCGCTGTTGCGGAGAGTCCGGCACCTTCGGCATCACGCGGCCCGACATCGCCACGCAGGTGCGCTTTCGCAAGGAAGAGGAATTGCGCAAGGACGAAGCGGCCCTGCGCTCCACGGGAGCGGCAGCCGACAAAGGCAACATCAAGATCCTCACCAGCTGCCCGAGTTGCCTGCAAGGCCTCAGCCGGTACAGCCACGACTTGCAGAACGGATTGCTCGAAGCCGACTACATCGTGGTGGAGATGGCAAACCGCATCCTTGGCGACAACTGGATGCCCGAGTACGTGCACGCGGCCAACAACGGCGGCATCGAACGCGTGCTGGTGTGATGAAGCAGCAAGGTTGCGCGTTCTGCGATGCAATCGGCGGCGCGCTGATTTTCCAGGCGCCGAAGTTTCGCATCGTTCGTGCGGCGGAGGGCGGCTTTCCCGCTTTCTACCGGCTGGTCTGGACCGAGCACGTGGCCGAGTTCTCCGATCTTTCGACCGCCGACCGGCATGTGTGCATGGGCGCGGTCATGCAAGTCGAGCAGCTGCTGCGCAAGCACCTTCAGCCCACCAAGGTCAATCTCGCCAGCCTGGGCAACCAGGTGCCGCACTTGCATTGGCACGTCATTGCGCGCTTCGATTGGGACACCCATTTTCCGAGTCCGGTGTGGGCTTCGGCTCAACGGGAAGCGCCGGCGCCGGCGCTGGCGCGTGTCGAATCGCTTTTGCCGGCACTCGAAACGGAAATGACCCTGCTGCTCGCACGCTAGCGCGAAGCCTAGAATCGCCGCATGGCAGGTTTGAATCCCAAGACTCCCACGCCCGAAGCGATGACCGTGCACGGACAATCGCGCGTGCTGGAAGTGACGTTTTCCGATGGCGCGCAATTTCGCATTCCGTTCGAGCTGATGCGCATCTATTCGCCCTCGGCCGAAGTGCAAGGCCATGGACCGGGCCAGGAAGTGCTTCAGACCGGCAAGCGCGACGTCGAACTCACGGCGCTGGAGCCGGTGGGCAATTACGCGGTGCAGCCCACGTTTTCGGACGGCCACGACACGGGCATCTTTTCGTGGGACTACTTGTACTTCCTGGGCAGCGAGCAGGAGCGGCTGTGGGCCGACTACGAGCAACGGCTGAAACAAGCCGGCGTATCGCGCGATGCGCCGATGGCGGAAAAAGCCGGCCACGCTTGCGGGCATTGACGGATCGACGCAATGACCCAGACCCACTTCGGCTTCCAGACCGTCGACGAGCGCGAGAAGGCCAGGCGCGTTCGCGGCGTGTTCGATTCCGTGGCGCCGCGCTACGACCTCATGAACGATCTCATGTCGATGGGGCTGCATCGCGCCTGGAAAGCCTATACGGTGCTCGTGGCCAACCTGCGGCCCGGCCAGCAAGTGCTGGACATCGCGGGCGGCACCGGTGACCTGGCGCTCGCATTCGCGAAGAAAGTGGGCGCGACGGGTTGCGTCGTGCATACCGACATCAACGAGGCGATGCTGCGCACCGGGCGCGATCGCCTGCTCGATGCGGGCGTGTCCCTTCCCACGCTGGTCTGCGACGCGGAGAAGCTGCCGTTCGCTACGGCGAGTTTCGACCTGGTGAGCGTCGCGTTCGGCCTGCGCAACATGACCCACAAGGACCTCGCGCTTGCCGAAATGAATCGCGTCCTCAAACCCGGCGGCAAGCTGCTGGTGCTGGAGTTCTCGCGCGTGGCCAAGCCGCTGGAAAAGGCCTATGACTGGTATTCGTTCAAGATACTGCCGCAGCTGGGCAAGCTGGTGGCCGGTGATGAGGACAGCTACCGGTATCTCGCCGAGTCGATTCGCATGCATCCCGGCCAGGAGGAGCTGAAGGCCTTGATGCAAAAAGGGGGTTTCGGCCATGTGGACTATCACAATTTAACTGGCGGTGTCGTGGCATTGCATGTTGGAATCAAGTGCTGAGGCGTTTGCGCCTTGTAGGAGTCGATATGAAATTGTGGTCCTGGGTGCTGATGACGGTGCTGGCTCTGGCCAGCTTCGAGTCCGAGGCTGCGCGCCTGAGTGGCGGCCGTTCGATCGGCCGTCAATCGAGCAACGTGACGCAGCGCCAGGCCACGCCGCCGGCGTCCCCCACGCAGAACCAGGCCGCGCCTGCGACGCAGCCAGGCGCGAATCCGTCGGCCGTCACGCCGCGCCGCCCCTGGGGGGCGATGCTCGGCGGCCTTGCGGCCGGGCTTGGACTTGCGTGGCTCGCGCATTCGTTGGGCTTGGGCGAAGCATTCGGCCAGTTCATCATGATCGCGCTGCTGGTGATGATCGTGATGGCGGTGATCGGATTCGTCATGCGCTCGCGCCGCGGTCCCCTGGCGAACCGGCCCTATGCGTTCGAAGGTGCCGGCGGCCCCGCCGATCAGGCGATGCCGCCGCGCCAGTACAGCCCCGACAAGGTCGGTAACGACGCGTCGGCGCGGCCTTGGGAACGCAACAGCATGGCGTTCGATGCGTCCAAGGGCGCACAGGGCGTGCAGATCGGGTCGGCCCTCGCAGCCCCGCAGACCTGGGGCATTCCGGATGGCTTCGATACTGCGGGCTTTGTCGCGGCGGCCAAGCGCAATTTCGTGACCTTGCAGGACGCTTGGGACCGTTCCGACATCCCCAGCTTGCGCGCGATGATGACCGACGAGATGCTCAGCGAAATCAAGGCGCAGCTGGGCGAGCGCGAAAACCAGTTGGGCGGCCAGCCGAACAAGACCGAAGTCGTCATGCTGGAAGCGCAGCTCCTGGGCATCGAAGACCTGGGCAGCGACTACATGGCCAGCGTGGAGTTCTCCGGGATGATCCGCGAGGAGCCGTCCGCCGGCCCCAGCCCGTTCCGCGAGGTCTGGAACATGACCAAGCCCAAGAGCGGAGACAGCGGCTGGTTGGTGGCCGGAGTGCAGGCGCTCCAGTAGGTTGGGCGTTCAGCGCGCCGGGCCTTCAGCGCTGCACCCGCTCAACGCCGGGCGCTCGACGCCCAACGATAATGGGGGACTATGGCCACACAGTCCCCCTTTCCTTTTCTGGATGACCTTTTTGACAGGCTGTCCGGCAGTTTGCAGCCGCCTGCGTGGATGGTGGATGAAGTCCAGCGCCGCATGGTGCTGCTGGTCAACCATGTGCTGATGCAGGAGCCCGAGGCGCAGGCGCGGCTGGCGCGGCAGTCCGGCCGGGTGCTGCAAGCCCAGTGGCGCAACTTCGTCATGCGCCTTGTCGCCACGCCGGCCGGGCTGCTCGATGTGGCACCGCTCGCGGTCCAGCCCGACCTGACATTGACGATCACCGAAACGTCGGCCTTGGGCTTGGCTCAGGCGGCGCTGCGCGGCGACAAGCCGCCGGTCACCATAGCCGGCGACGTGCAGTTCGCGGCCGAGGTGAACTGGCTGGTCGATCATGTGCGCTGGGATCTGGAGGAAGACCTGTCGCGGGTCATCGGTGACGCGCCGGCTCACGTGATCGGCGATGGCGTACGCGGCATGGTGCAGGCGCTGCGGCAGTTCGCCGGCTGGCGTTCGGCGAACGAACCGCCCGCTGCTTCCGGCCCCGGACAGGCAGGGGCATGACCCGCTATCTGCGCGGCGTCGTCATCGTCTGGGTCGCGCTGCGCTACGGCCTGGACGAACTGGTCCTCAACAGCTTCCAGCGCCCGTGGCTCAGCTCGCTCGCGCGGCTGGTGTCGATCGGCCGCAACCTGAGCGCGCCGCGCGGGCAGCGCCTGCGCGAAGCGTTGGAAGACCTCGGGCCGATCTTCGTGAAGTTCGGCCAGGTGCTGTCGACCAGGCGCGACCTGCTGCCGGCCGACGTGGCGGACGAGCTCGCGCGCTTGCAGGACCGCGTGCCGCCATTCGATTCCAGCGTTGCGATTGCCACCATCGAGCGTGCGTTCCGCCGTCCGGTGGACACCATCTTCGCCAGTTTCGAGCGCGAGCCGGTGGCCAGCGCGTCGATCGCGCAGGTGCACTTCGCCACGCTGAAGGGCCGCGACGGCAAGTTGCGCGATGTCGCGGTGAAGGTGCTGCGGCCCGGGATGCTGCCGGTCATCGAGAAGGACTTGAGCCTGATGCGCATGATGGCCGGCTGGATCGGGCGGCTCTCGGCGGACGCGCGGCGCCTGAAGCCGCGCGAGGTGGTCGCGGAGTTCGACAAATACCTGCACGACGAGCTGGACCTGGTGCGCGAGGCAGCCAGCGCCACGCAGCTGCGCCGCAACATGGCGGGCCTGAACCTCGTGCTGATTCCTGAAATGCTATGGGACTACTGCCATCCCGACGTGATCGTCATGGAGCGCATGAATGGCGTACCGATCAGCCAGGTCGACCGGCTGCGCCAGGCGGGGGTGAACATTCAGCAACTGGCGCGCGACGGCGTCACGATCTTCTTCACCCAGGTGTTTCGCGACGGTTTTTTCCATGCCGACATGCACCCCGGCAATATCCAGGTGAGCGTCGATCCGGCCACCTTCGGGCGCTACATCTCGCTGGACTTCGGCATCATCGGCACCCTCACGGAATACGACAAGGAGTACTTGGCGCAGAACTTCACCGCCTTCTTCCGGCGCGACTACAAGCGGGTGGCGCAGCTGCACATCGAGTCCGGCTGGGTGCCGCCGGGCACGCGCGTTGACGAACTCGAAGCCGCCGTGCGCACGGTCTGCGAACCCTACTTCGACCGGCCGCTCAAGGAGATCTCGCTGGGCCTGTTGCTGATGCGGCTGTTCCAGACTTCGCGCCGGTTCCAGGTCGAGATCCAGCCGCAGCTGGTGCTGCTGCAAAAGACGCTGCTCAACATCGAAGGCCTGGGCCGCCAGCTCGACCCCGACCTGGACCTGTGGGCCACCGCCAAGCCTTTCCTTGAAAAGTGGATGCTCGAGCAAGTGGGGCCGCAACGGCTGATCGACGAGCTGCGCGACCAGGCGCCGCGCTATGCCAAGCTGCTGCCCGAATTGCCGCACCTCCTGCATCGTTATTTGCAGCAGCGCGCGACGCAGTACCAGCACGATTTCAGCGCCATCGTGGGCGAGCTGCGCCGTACCAACCGGCTGCTGCGGGCACTGCTGTTCGGAGGCGCCGTGCTGGTGTTCTCGCTGGCCGCTGTTGCGATCGTGCTGCTGGTGGCGCGCGCACGCCTGTTGTTCTAGGCCGGGGCGGGCTTTTTTTCGGATAATCCGGCAAATCGAGGAGAAAGCCCCTTGCTGCTGACCCTGGTCATCATCTACCTGCTGATCACGATCGCCATTGGCCTGTGGGCCGCCAAGCGCGTGAAGAACACTGCCGACTTCGCGATCGCGGGTCGGCACCTTCCGCTCATCATGATCGTGACCACCACGTTCGCCACGTGGTTCGGCTCCGAGACCGTGCTGGGCATTCCCGCCACCTTCATCGGCGGCGGATTGCGCAGCGTCGTCGAAGACCCATTCGGCGCCGGCACCTGCCTGATCCTGGTGGGCGTTTTCTTCGCGGGCAAGCTGTACAAGATGACGCTGCTGACGATCAGCGACTACTACCGTGAACGCTTCGGGCGCAGCGTGGAGATTGCATGCTCGTTGATCATCATCCTGAGCTACCTCGGGTGGGTGGCCGCGCAGGTGACGGCGCTTGGCCTGGTGTTCAACGTGCTGTCCGACGGCGGCATCAGCAAGCCGGCGGGCATGTTGATCGGAACCGGTTCGATTCTCGCGTACACCTTGTTCGGCGGCATGTGGTCGGTGGCGGTGACCGACTTCATCCAGATGATCATCCTCGTTCTGGGCCTGGCCGTGATCGCGGTGTTCGCGGGCAACCAGGCCGGCGGTGCCGACAAGGTCATCGCGCTGGCGGCCAGCAAGGACCTGTTCCATTTCCTGCCCGAGGCCAAATCCGCTGACGTGATCGCATTCATCGCGGCGGGCATGACGATGATGCTCGGGTCCATTCCGCAACAGGACGTGTTCCAGCGCGTGATGTCGGCCAAGGACCAGTCCGCCGCCACCAAAGGCCCGGTGATCGGCGGCATCTGCTACATCCTGTTCGCGTTCGTGCCGATGTTCCTGGTGACCAGCGCGATGATCATCATGCCCGGCACCGTGGACGCGCTGCTCAAGACCGGCGTGAAGGCCGACAGCCAGATGATCCTGCCCACGCTGGTGAAGGACCACATGCCTTTCCTGATGCAGGTGCTGTTCTTCGGCGCGTTGCTGTCGGCGATCAAGTCCACCGCGTCGGCAACGCTGTTGGCACCGTCGGTGACCTTCGTCGAGAATATCTGGCGCCAGTTCTACCGGCGCCAGGGCGATCGCAGCGAGCTTCGCACGATGCGCATCACGGTGCTGATCTTCAGTGCCTGTGTCTGCACCTATGCCATCGCGCTGCAAGGCACGCCGATCTACGAGCAGGTCTCGGGCGCCTACCAGGTGACGCTGGTCGGCGCGTTCGTGCCGCTGGCCGCCGGTTTGTACTGGAAGCGGGCCACGACGCAAGGCGCGGTGTTTTCCATCGTGCTGGGCATCCTGGCCTGGTTGATGTTCCTGTACACGCCCGCAGGCGAGTCCTTCCCGGCGCAGCTGGCCGGGTTCCTGATGGCTGTAACAGGCATGGTCGTGGGCTCCCTGGGCCCGCAAGCGATTCGCGACAGGCAGGGGTCGCACCACCATCTGATGGGGGTGCACGACGTGCCCGTCAAGGCCGGCGGCTGAGCGATCCGCCTCGGGTGGGGAGCAGGGTTTAAGCTTGCCCCAAAGCCTATAATTGAGGGCTTTGCAGTTGCATCGCCTTCCCCCACCGTCATGCCCATTTACGCCTACAAATGCCAGTCCTGCGGCCATGCCAAGGACGTGCTGCAAAAGATTTCCGATGCGCCGCTCACGGTTTGCCCGGCTTGCGGCGCCTCCGCGTTCACCAAGCAAGTGACCGCGGCGGGATTCCAGCTGAAAGGATCGGGCTGGTACGCCACCGATTTCAAGGGCGGCTCCAAAGCGCCCGCGCCGGCCGCTGAAGGCGCGAAACCGGCCGACGGCAAACCGGCCGACGGCAAATCCGACTCAGCGAAGACCGCGGATACGTCCAAGCCGGCGGACGGCGGCGCCAAGCCCGCCGAAAGCGGCACGACAACGGCCACCAAGCCCAAGCCGGACGCCCCTGCTGCGTCAGCCCATGGTTGCGGCGGCGCCTGCGCCTGCCACTAGGCCATCTCATGTCCGCCCTGCGCAAATGGTTCGTGTCAGGCCTGCTGGTCATCGTGCCGGTGGCCATCACGATCAGCGTGCTGCAGTGGATCATCGGCCTGGCCGATCGCACCTTGCTGATCCTGCCCGAAGCGTGGCAGCCCGATCGCGTCATCGGCATCCACATTCCGGGCTTCGGCGTCCTGCTCACGCTGGCCATCGTGCTCGCAGCCGGCGCGGCCGCCAGCAACTTCATGGGCAAGAAGCTGGTGCATTGGGGCGACCGGCTCGTGAGCCGCATCCCGGTGGTGCGCTCGATCTACTCCAGTGTCAAGCAGGTGTCCGACACCTTGTTCTCGGAGACGGGCAATGCGTTTCGCACGGCAGTGCTGGTGCAGTGGCCGCGGCCCGACGTGTGGACCATCGGTTTCGTCACCGGCACGCCGGGTGGCGACGTCGCCAACTACCTCGTGGGCGACTATGTCAGCGTCTACGTGCCCACCACGCCCAATCCCACGGGCGGCTACTTCGTGATGTTGCGCAAGAGCGATTGCGTCGAGCTCAAGATGAGTGTGGACGACGCGCTCAAGTACGTCATCTCCATGGGTGTCGTCGCGCCGAATGTCCGACGATAACGTGCCACCGCTTGCGGCGGCTCGCCCTTTTTTAGGTTGATTTCAATGATTCAAAAGATGCGCACGACCTATTGCGGTCTGGTCACCGAGGCCCTGCTGGGGCAGACAGTCACCTTGTGCGGCTGGGTCAATCGCCGGCGCGACCACGGCGGCGTGATCTTCGTCGACCTGCGCGACCGCGAAGGCTACGTGCAGGTGGTGTGCGACCCTGACCGCGCCGAGATGTTCAAGATCGCCGAAGGCCTGCGCAACGAGTTCTGCATCCAGGTCAAGGGCCTGGTGCGCGCACGGCCCGCGGGCACGACCAACGAGAACCTGAAGAGCGGCAAGATCGAAGTGCTGTGCCACGAGCTCGTCGTGCTCAATCCATCGGTGACGCCGCCGTTCCAGCTCGATGACGAGAACCTCTCGGAGACCACGCGCCTGGTGCATCGCGTGCTGGACCTGCGCCGGCCGTACATGCAGAACAACCTGATGCTGCGCTACAAGGTGACGATGGAAGTGCGCAAGTTCCTCGACGCGAACGGCTTCATCGACATCGAAACGCCCATGCTCACCAAGAGCACGCCCGAAGGCGCGCGCGACTACCTCGTGCCCAGCCGCGTGCACGACGGCATGTTCTTCGCACTGCCGCAGTCGCCGCAGCTGTTCAAGCAGCTGTTGATGGTGGCCGGATACGACCGCTACTACCAGATTACCAAGTGCTTCCGCGACGAAGACTTGCGCGCCGACCGCCAGCCCGAGTTCACCCAGATCGACGTGGAGACCTCGTTCCTGGACGAGGAGGAAATCCGCACGATGTTCGAAGGGATGATCCGCAGCACCTTCCAGAACGTGATGGGCATCGACATCGGCGCCTTCCCGGTCATGACGCATGCCGATGCGACGCGCCGCTACGGCTCGGACAAGCCCGACCTGCGCGTGACGCTCGAATTCACCGAGCTCACCGACGTGATGAAGGACGTGGACTTCAAGGTTTTCTCGAGTCCCGCCAACGCCGAGGATGGCCGCGTGGTCGGCTTGCGCGTGCCCGGTGGCAGCGAGATGAGCCGCGGCGAGATCGACGGCTACGGCGAGTTCGTGAAGATCTACGGCGCCAAGGGCTTGGCGTGGATCAAGGTGAATGAATCCGCGAAGGGCCGCGAGGGATTGCAGTCGCCGATCGTGAAGAACATCCATGACGCCGCGATCGCCGAAATCCTGAAGCGCACGGGCGCCAAGGACGGCGACCTGATCTTCTTCGGCGCCGACAAGGCCAAGATCGTGAACGACGCCATCGGCGCGTTGCGCGTCAAGGTAGGCCACAGCGAGTTCGGCAAGGCCCATGGCCTGGCCCAGGGAGAATGGAAGCCGCTGTGGGTGGTGGACTTTCCGATGTTCGAGTTCGACGACGATGCGCAGCGCTGGAACGCGGTACACCATCCGTTCACCTCGCCCAAGGACGGCCACGAGGACTGGCTCGAGACCGATCCCGGCCGTTGCATCGCGAAAGCCTACGATGCCGTGCTCAATGGCATCGAGCTGGGCGGCGGGTCGGTGCGGATCCATCGCGAAGACGTGCAGAGCAAGGTCTTCCGCGCATTGAAGATCGATGCCGAGGAAGCGCAGCTGAAGTTCGGATTCCTGCTGGATGCGCTGCAATACGGTGCGCCTCCGCACGGCGGCATCGCCATCGGCCTGGACCGTTTCGTGATGCTGATGACAGGCGCCGAGAGCCTGCGCGACGTGATCGCATTTCCCAAGACCCAGCGTGCGCAAGACCTGCTGACGCAGGCGCCGGGTCCGGTCGACGAGAAGCAGTTGCGCGAACTGCATATCCGCCTGCGCAACACGACGTCCGGCCAGGCCGCTTAAGGTTTCGCGAAAGAGTGTCGAGCGATCCAGCAGTTCGCTCGATTGCCTGGGCAGTTGGCCAATCCACCAGTTTCGCTCGAGCACCTGGGCAGCGGCCGGCGGCCGGGGCGGCCGTTCTCCGGTCACGCTCGCGGGCGCGAACCTCGCGATGCAATAGGGGTCTCGTCAACACCTTGGCTGGCGCGCAATGTCCGTAGCGACCGCGAATGGACCTGCGCCCG
>Ga0068855_100009875_pt1 | contig 11512 bp, 9 predicted proteins | sample KBSCornC52_FD_66592 | JGI IMG/M metagenome (GOLD analysis project Ga0068855, IMG submission 66592) | Corn rhizosphere microbial communities from Kellogg Biological Station, Michigan, USA - KBS Corn C5-2 | ecosystem: Host-associated > Plants > Roots > Rhizosphere > Soil ...
AGGCGCGGGCGCGGCCGGTCGATCAGCGACATGGCGGTCAGCGCCAGCGTCTCGAGCGTCGACGCGTCGAGCGCGGTGGTGATGTCGCGCGGCAATGCGCCGACGGCGTGGAGGAAGGCCTTGCGCGAATGGGCCGAGGCGCTGAATCCCTGGCTCGCCGCGACCGCGGCGAGATGCGCGCGCAAAACCGGCACGCTGTCCGGCGCCGCCGCCAGCGCCGCGCTGGTCCAGAGCCCGGCGGTGATGTCGAGGCCGACGAGCTTGCGGCCCTTGCGACGGGCGGTGACGACGAGGTCGAGCGGCGCGCGGCGGTGGACCGTTGCGATGCGGTCAGCCTTGGCCAGCAGCGGCTCGGTGCTGCCCGTTTCGAACCAGGCGAAAGCGGCGGCGCGGGCATCGTCGCTCCATAGCGCCTCGCCCGGCTGGCGCAGGATGCCGAGGCCCTCGCTGGCGCCGCCGTCGCGGTCCTCGAGATGGCGGCCGAGGATGGTCATGTGATTTTGCGCGAACCATCTGACGAGGGCGGCGCCTTCCTCGTCGGCTATGGTTTCGCCGGCGGCCCGCATCGTCGACCGCATCTTTGCCCAATCCGCCACCGCGACGCGGACGTCGGCAAGCACCGCCAGGATCTCGTCGCTCAAGCCGCTGCGGTCGCGCGCGCCGATGCGGTCGAACTCGACGTAGATGACCGATTCCCGAAGCTCGTCGTCAGCCCTGGCGATCGCCTTGACCTTGCCCTGGCGGTCGCGCTCGAAGCTGAGCACGGGATGAAGCAGGCGGCGGATGGTCAGCCCGCGCGCGGTGATCGCGCCGGCGATCGAATCGACCAGGAATGGCATGTCGTCGTTGATCACCGCCATTCGCGTCACGCGCTGGCCGACGCCGACGCCGGTGGTGTCGATCAGCAGGGAAGGCGCGCCCGGCCGCCGGCCGGCGAGCGCCCGCAGCACCATCGCCGCGGCCTCGCGAGCGTCATCCTTGGCGAAGCCGTCGATCTCGCCGGGCAGGGCGTTGACGGTCAGCGCGGTCGCGAGCGCTTTGTCCAGCGTGGCGCCGCGGCTTGCCGTCTTGATCTGGACCATTTGCCGACTCCCGCGACATCAGCGGGAAATGGCCTATCTCTCCAATGGGACAGGAACAAGTCGGCGCGGGGAGCCTAGCGGCGGCGGTTGGCGCGGGCGGCGCGAGCGATCGCGCTCAACCCGCCATCCTGTTCATCGAGATAGGGCTCGAGCCCGCCCTCGGGAATGTGGGCCTGCAACGCCTGCTCGAGCAGGGCGGCAAAGCCGCGGGCGACCAGCCGGTCGCAGTCCTTGCCGAGCACCAGCCGGACCACCGTGTTCATCGAAACCCGCGACGGCCGGGCGATGCCTTCGGCGGCGAGCAGCATCGGCAGAAGCGGATCGTCCTCGCTGGCCATCGCCAGGTCATAGGTCAGGGCAAGCGCCCGCCCGAGCGACGCAGCCGCCTGGCGGCTCGCCTCGCGTGCCGCGGCGAGGCGCGCGTCGAGCGCGGCATCGCGGCCAGGGTCGGCGACCATATCACCGCTGTCCTCCTCCCCGTCCTCTGACGGTGTGAAGGTATCGTGCAGCATCCGCGCGCTGGGCGAATCCGCCCAGACCGGGTTCATCGAAATGAGCGTCGGCCGCTGCGCCAATGCGCGATTGACCTCGACGACCAGCGCCGCGGTGGTTTCCGCGTCGGCGACTTCCTTCCAGTTGATCACGCCATAGACGTTGTCGATCGTCTCGCCGTCGCTCGACAGCGGCATCAAGATGCCGCGGTACATGGTGTTGTTGCCGCGGCGATTGAGGAACTCGGCCTCGAAGCCGATCGGCGCGCGATTGGCGATGACCTCGAGATAATGATCGGTCAGCCGCGACAGCACCGAACGGTTCGGCACGTCGGCGATACGCGTCGTCTTGTTGTCCAGTCCGCTCTCCTCGCGCAGCGCCTGGCCGACGAAGACGAGCGACGGCTGGGCCGGGTCGGAGAAATTCAGCACCACGCCATGCGGCCCGAAATCGTCGAGCGCGGCGGGGTCGAAATCATCGAACGAAGGGAACAGCCGGGTGCCGAGCAGCGAGGCCCAATAATTGTACGCGCGGACGTGCATCCGCCGTTCGTCGAGGCCGATCGAAGGCGGCCGCTCGATCCCGGCGTCGTCGTCCTCATGTCCGTCGTTGGGCGCCTGGCCGTGGCTGTCCATATCTATCCCCGGGGCGATGCGGCTCGCCCACGGGCACGACCATGCGCGCGGTGTGGTTGAAGTTCGGTAAACAGGTGCTCGCGCTTGTAACCACATAAAGCCGCTGGTAAGCGCCGCGCCGGAGGCCGCCTTAGCTCAGCTGGTAGAGCATCGCATTCGTAATGCGAGGGTCACAGGTTCGAGTCCTGTAGGCGGCACCACTTTTCCCAATCAGGACATATGCTTGGATCGCGTTCTTGGGGCGCCGGACGCGCTCGCGGCATCATCGCGACGACCGCCGATAAAGCCGGGCGGAACGGGCGTTTCTTCGCCAAAATGAGGTCATTCGGTCCGCGGCTTCAGGGTCTCAGCCATTCTGCTGCTTCAAGACTCCTCCATCTCGCCACCTTTCCGCTGCAATATCCGCTTCGCCGACATCGCCATGTGGAGGCGCATCGCCAGCGAGGTTGCGACGACAGCGAAGGCGGCTCCGATCGGACCGATCGTTGGAAGCAACAGCGCCAAGGCAAACACATAGGTGACAGCACCGATCAGCCGGGCGCCCAGCACCCTGCCTGATCGGCCATGGGCATTGTGGATCGATTCGAGGCCAAAGCCAGCGAGGTCGATGGCAGCGGCGATCGTCAGGACAATGAGATAGGGATATGCGCCCTCGAAGCCGTGACCGGAGAACAGGACGAGCAGCCGTGGACCGGCGAACACCGCCAGCCCGATCACCAGAGCTGCCATGACGGTCGAGACCGCGGTCAGCTGCAGAAACACGCGACGCAATGTGGCGTGATCGTTGCTGGCGACGAGCCTGGCCAGTTCGGGGTACAAGACCCGCGTCATTGTTTCGAGTGGCTTCGAAAAGGAGCTTGCCAGCTTGCTGGCGATCCGAAAGGCGCCTGCGGAGACCGCGCCGTCAACCGCGCCAACCGCCAACACCCCCAATTGCTGCCATATCGCGCTGAGCGAGCTCGACAGATTGGTCTGCACCATGAACCGCCACAGACGTGGGTTTTCCGCAAGCGTTTGCCGGAATGCCGTCCGGCCGAGCGTAAGCCTTGCACGGTGGATGATCAGCGCGGCGGCCCAGCCGACAAGCATCTGGGCAATCGCGGCTGTCGCCCAGACCATAAGGAACACATTGATACCCAGCCCCGCGGTCCAGGCGACCAGGGCGCCGACCAGGCGAATGAGGGGACCGATCGCCTCGGTGTAGGTCAGCAGGTCGAACCGGTCACCCAGTCGCAAGATGCCGGCCGGGGTGGCGCCGGTCGATAGGAGCAGCACGGCGCCGAACAGCGCGGCGTCGCGAGCCTCGATCGACGACCAGCCGAGCAGGGGCGCGGCAAGCGCGGTGCCAAATACCGCGACGACTGCGCCGAGAAGCGCGCTTGTCCAGTCGAGCGTGGCGGTGAAGCCGAACAGCCGGTGCAATTGATCCCGGCGTTCGGCCCCATGGTGGATGGCACCAAAGCGGATGACCGCCTGCCAGGATCGGAACTGGATCAGATTGGCGATCCCGGCGCCATAGGCGAGAATGAGGCTGAAGGTTCCGAAGCCCTGCGGTCCAAGCGCGCGCGCGGCGAGCGCAAGATAGGCCAGGCTCGCCGCGCCGGTAAAACCGCGACCGCCCAGCAACCAGCCGATGTTGCGGGCCATGCGCGTGAAGACCGCTCGATGTGCCGATGTTGCATGCCCGGCCGCTGCTGCGTCCGGGGCAACCTGCTCGGGCAGCGGGGCCGGCCGGATGGTGGACGGCGGGCCGGTCAACACCGGGCTCCGGAAACCCCGCTAATCCACACGCCTTTCGATCGGCGCACGACCGCCGTTTTGATGCAGCTATCGATCATGGCCAGATATTCTTCGGCGCGACCGCTTTCGGCATATAGGTTGCTTGCGGCGATCAGCGTCTCAGGAGAGGTGGGATAGTCGAGCCCGACCGCCATCGCACGAGCCATCGCCACCGGATCACGCATCGGCACGAGGCGGCCGATCCGGCCACCCTGAAGGATCTCGTGAGAGCCACCGGGGCAGTCGGTCGCGACGACCGTGCATCCCATCGCCATCGCCTCGACCAACACTGCCGGCGAGCCTTCCCATATGGAGGAGGAGACAAAGAGATCCGCGCGGGCCAGCCACGCGGCGATGGCGTTCGTCGGTCCCAGCACGGCGACGTCTTCGGCGATGTCCAAACGGTTGATCAGGCGAAGGACCGCCCTGCGGCCACGACTGGAACCGCTATCGCCGATGATCACGAGCCGGCCAGGCCGGCTTTGACGGAACAGGGCGAAGGCTCGCAGCAGGGTGGGAAAATCCTTGGCGCGATGGATGCGTCCGATACTGACAATCAACGGCCCATCCAGATCCTGATCCCAGGGCAGGGTTATCGGTTGCGTGGCGCCGGCGCGGAAGCGCGGGGTGATTATCGGGTTACGGATGACCTTGACCGCGACGCCGGGCGCGAGACGCCGCATCGCTGCCGCGACGTCCTCGCTGACCGCGACGATGGCATCTGCCCGCGCATAGCATCGCGCCCGCCCGCGCCGTTCGATCAGCTCCTTGAGGCCGTGCCATGGTCTCGTCCAACGGATCGGGCGAAGAGGATGGCTGCTTGCTCGCAACACGAGGGCAATCGCCGGAAAAGCGGCTCGCGCGGCGACGGCCAACGGGTGGACCACGGCCGCACCGGAGAGCAGAACCACCGGCCTCTCGACGTGGAGATAGGCGGCGAGGTCTTCGATCGTGTTGGGCCGATTGAGCCGCTCGCGCTGGCCGCCAAGCGTGTACAGCCTGATCGCCGGCGACAACTCATCCGCCAGCTCGCCACCACCCGAAACGACGACCACGTCGACGCGTCTGCCCAGACGAACGAACCGATTGGCAAGGGTCACCATCCGTCGTTGTGCGCCCCCGCCGTCGAGAGACTGAAGGAGAATGGCGATTCTCCCGCTGCTGACTGATCGCGCCGTGCCGTCGTTCATCGCGCTGCCGGCCCGTGATGGCCCGCGCGGCGCAGGTTGGTCCGACGCGGCGTCAGCAATCGACCGTCGATCCCGGCCGTTCTGCAGCCGGCGGAGTGAGGTGCCGCGCAACCTGTGTCGTCAGAGGGTTTTTGAGGAGAACAGTGGCGAGGCAGGTCGATCTCTGGCGATGCGCGATCGTCAAACAGCCAATAGAGACGCTCTGCCAGGCCGATATCGTCCCGGCAAACCTCATCTGGCTGCCTATGCCGGGCTGCTGGCGCTTTCACGCCGATCCGTTCGGCGTCTGGCGGGACGACATGCTCTACGTCTTCGTCGAAACGATGAGCCACGCTCGTCTCAAGGGTCATATCGACGTATTCATCTTTGACCGGCAACTCCGTCTCCGCGGCACGACAACCGTGCTTAAGACGGCCTGGCACCTCTCATACCCCAGTGTATTCGAAGCTGATGGCGAGGTTTGGATGCTGCCGGAGGCGCGTCGCTCCGGTCAGCTAACACTGTACCGGGCCCGCGATTTTCCGGAGACGTGGGAGGCGGTGTGCGAGATACCGCTCGATGCGCCCGCGGTCGATGCCACGCAACTCCGCTATGACGGCCGATGGTGGCTGTTCTACGCCCATGTCGTTCGCCGTGCCGCGCCGCGGAGCGAGCTGCGCATAGCCTTTGCCGACCGATTGACCGGCCCCTGGCGACCCCATCCGCTCAATCCGGTCGTCGTCGGCGCCGACCGCAGCCGGCCGGGCGGCACGGCGATCCTGCGAGGTGGCACGATCGAGCTGCCGGTCCAGGATTGCACCGACAGCTATGGGGGCGCGCTGCGCAAGCTTTCGATCAGCCGCCTCGATGACACGGCATTTGAGGCGACCGATCACGCCTGGCTGCATTCACCCGCTGCGCTGAGCCCATTTTGTCACGGACTGCACACGGCCTCGGCCGCGGGTCCGGTCAGCTTGATCGACTTGAAGAGCATCGACACCTCATGGCCTGCACGTGGCGTGAGGTCGTTGGGCAAGTGGCGACGACGGCGCGACGGGCCGGTTACGTGCGCATAGCCTTCGTCTACATCGCCGAACCCTACCAATGTTACCACGTTGCGGCGGTCGCCCATGCGCTGGCGCGAAGGCCGACTGTCTCGGTCGAGATCTTTTATAATGACGCCGAAACAGTGCCCCACCTTGAGCGCATTCGTCGGGCCTTCGCCGCGCCACCCCTGCCGAAACGACCGTTGCAGCGCTCCTTGTTGACCAGAGCAATCCAGGCGCCGCGCAGATTGGGGCTGAGAAAGTCGGCTGTGCTTCGCGAGAATGCGGCGGTGCTGGGCGCATTCGATGCGATCGTTTGTCCCGAGAATACAATCGCCCGCTTGCGCCCCATGGGGGTGAGATCGAAGCTCATCTATGTTCCGCATGGCTCGGGCGATCGTCGCTGGGCCTTCCCCCCGCGGATCGTCGATCTCGATCTGGTTCTCACGGCGGGCGCCAAGACGGCGGAACGGATGCTCGAACAGCGGCTCGTACGGCCGGGTGGCTATGCATCGCCGGGCTATGTCAAGCTTGAGACGGCCGAGCGCCTTGTGGCGGACGCTCCGCGCTTGTTCCCCAACGACAAGCCGATAATCCTCTACAACCCGCATGAAGATCCCCGGCTGGGATCCTGGGAGAGCTTTATCGAGGGTCTGATCGAGGCCTTTGCCGCCCAGGACGACTTCAATCTTATCGTCGCACCTCATGTGAAGCTTTTTCGGCACGCGTCCGAGCGCGTTCGCAGGCGCTGGGCAGCGCGTAGCAGCGAAATGATCCTCATCGATCCTGCGTCGCCGCGGCTGATGGACATGACCTATACGGCGGTGGCCGACATCTACATCGGAGATGTCAGCAGCCAAGTCTATGAGTTCATCGCCCGGCCAAAGCCATGCCTGTTCCTCAACGCCCATGGCGTCGACTGGAAAGGCAATCCGGATTATCTATTCTGGACACTCGGCGACGTGATCGAGCGGCCGGACCAAATTATGCCGGCAGTGCGCGAGGCAAGTGCGCGCCATGGTCATTATCGTGACGCACAAGTGACCCTTGCCAACGCGACCCTCGGCGACCGCCGTCCAGGCGCGGCTGAACGCGCGGCAGACGCCATCATGGAGTTTCTCGACCGAGGTTCGATCTCGCTTGCCGGCTAGGTCGATGTGGGTCGTCGGCCGAGGGGCAGGGGTCGCTCATCCGCCCGCGCGCGGAATTTCCTAAAGAAAGTTGGTCTCGGCGACTGCGGAACATCACGTCCGCGTCGTCTATCGCGTGATGGCAGCTGAAAAAGTAGTTCTGACCGTACACACGCTTGGCCAGGGTGGGACGGATCGGGTCTGCACTCACCTGGCTAACGGTATTGCAGCAGCCGGATTCGACACTGAAATCCTCCTCTTCTGCCGTGGCGGAGGCGGCGAGCAGGCGCTCACTAGTCTCCTCGATAGCCGGGTTCGTTTGACAAGCCTCAGTACGCGTAGCCTTTCTCGCCCACTCGATCTCGTCAGCAAGCTGCCGGCCTATGTCCGCCATTTGATCCACGCGCGGCCCCAGTGCGTGATCTCGACCGGCAACAATATGAGCTGGGTTACGGCCTTGGGCGTCAAACTGTCTGGCTTGTCGGATTGCGCGCTCATCATGAAAACGACCAACCCGATCGTCCGCCCGACCGACTGGTGGCTCAAACGGGCTTTCCGCTCGGCAGGTTATCGGCGAGCCTTCTCTGCCGCAGATGCGATCTGGGCGTTGAGCCAGGCCGAAACCGAGCAGCTTCGCGCGGCATTTCCCACCACGGCGGAGCGTTTCCAGACCGTCATCAACCCGTATGTCACACGGTCAATGGTCTCTCGCGCCCGCTGCCCGTCGCATGGCGATGACGCGCCGCTCGTGCTCGCCGTCGGCCGGCTGTCGAGCCAAAAGCGGCTCGAGCGGTTGATCCGCGCCTTCGCCCTCGTGCGCAATCCGCACGCGCGTCTGGCGATCCTGGGTGACGGACCGGACCGTGCGCCGCTTGAGCAGCTGGTCGAACAGCTTGGCCTTGAGGATCGGGTCATCATGCCGGGCTTCGTCACCGACATAGAGCGCTGGTACGCCCGGGCGCGGCTCTTTGTGCTGCCCTCGGTTTATGAGGGCCTTCCCGCGGTCGTGCTCGAAGCGATGGCGGCGAATTGTCCAGTGCTGACAACCGACTGCTTTCCCCTCGCGAGGGAGCTGGCGAGCGCTGGTGATGGCTGCGCGATCATAGAAACTGTCGATCCGCCCGAATTGGCCGCATTGATCGACAAAAGCCTCAGCCGCGCCAGACCGACTGGACTGCGTGAACTGGCCGACCGCTACTCGATCGAGAGCGGGGTTGCGAGCCATGTCGCCGCGTTGCGTCGGCTGATCCCATTGGAGAACGGCCCGCGCAATGGCCACGCATCCGATAGCCTTCAGGAGGTTGAAGCGTGTCCGCCGCTGATCGCCGCCCGATCTTCCATGTCGGGGTCCATAAGACGGCCACAAGCTGGTTTCAGAACAGCTTCTATCCCAAGCTCGAGGGATATCGATATCTCCATCGACGGCTGGTCAGATCCACCCTCCTGGCAAAATCACCGCTGGCGTTTGATGCCGCGGTAGCCAGGCAGGACCTCGGTCTCGATGATGGCGCTCCCGCAATCATCTGCGAGGAGGATCTCTGCGGTGTGCTGCACAATGCCGGCCTGACGTCGAATTATGTCGCCAAGGAGATCGCGAACCAGCTTTTCGCGATCGCCCCCGAGGCCCGCATCGTCCTGTTCATCCGCGAGCAGACCGCGATGGCAACCTCCTGTTATCAACAATATCTGAGAGAGGGTGGAACGAGTTCGGTCCATCGCTATCTCTTCCCCGAAGACTACCTTCATCTCGGCAGAGTCCGCCCCTTGAAGACACCTCGGTTCGATTTCACTCAGTTCGAATTTGATCGCCTCGTCGCTCACTATGATTCGCTGTTCGGTCGGGAAAACGTATTCGTCTTCGCCTATGAGGATTTGGTGGCAGACCGCGATCTTTTCCTGTCCCGCTTCTGCGCGGAACTCGCGCTCAATTGCCCCACGCAAATGCAGAACAAGCGATATAATGCGGGTTATCGTGCGGGTTTGATTCCGATTGCCCGCGTGATGAATCTTTTCACCGTCCGCGGGGTCGCCAACAAGGTGTCGCTCGTGCACATCCCATACTGGTACAAGCTACGGGAGCTCCTCCTCGAACGGCTAAATCGCCTGCCGCTGTTTGGTCCGCGGGCTGCGCCGGAGAAATTGCTCGGCCACCAGACCTGTGACTGGATTCGTCAGCGCTTCTGGCAAAGCAACGTAGCGTTGGGACGCAGGATGGGGATCGACCTGGCGGAACTGGGCTACGCCACACAGCCGCCGGTCACCCTGAAGGAGCGACCACGACGTGCGCGCATCTTCGGCCTGATGAAGCACTGAGACGAGAATTCTCCGGTTACGCGAGAATCACAGGTTCGAGTCCTGTGGGCGGCACCATCCGTTGCCCACCGCAATGTCCAGGGGGGCGAGCCGAACGCTCACGCAAATGGGCCGGAAGGGGTGACTTTCACTCACTAGAAAAACCCGAAGCAGCGCTTGGTCTAATGTGCTTCAAGCCGCTGCAGATAGCTGGCGATCGCCGTTGCCTGCGCCCGGCTAAGGCCGAGGTCCGGCATGGCGGTGCCGGGCGCCATCGCCTGCGGGTGCATCAGCCAGCGGACCATCGTCGGGCGGTCGTTGCGGAAACGGCCGGCTAGATATTGTCGACTGGCGATGTCGTCGAGCGAGGGGCCAACCCGGCCGACCGCGGTTCGCACGCCGGGGACGATATGGCAGGCGGCGCATCGCGAGGCGATCAGCGCCCTGGCCCCGGCGTGCCCGTCGCCGCTCGCATCGCAGGCACCGAGCGTCATGAGCAGCACGATCGCGATGATCCGGCCGGCGTTCATCGCCCGAAGCCGAGATAGGGCGTGACGTAATAGGTGGTGAAGACGAACAGCCAGACGGCGTCGACAAAGTGCCAGTAGAGCACGCCGGCCGAGATCGCGATCCGCCGCCGGGGCGAAAAATAGTCGGCCGCCGCCCAGCCGAACAACGCAGCGAGGATGATCAGCCCGCCGACGACATGGGCCATGTGGATCCCGGTCGTGACGAAATAGAGCGAGCCATAGCTCGATGTGGCGAAGGAGAAGTGCTTGGCTGACCATTCGTAGAGCTGCAGCCCGGCAAAGACCGCACCCATGAGAAAAGTGATGCCGAAGCCCGCGAGCACCTGCCCGCGCCGGCTCGCCTCGATGCCTTTTTCGCCCCACCAGGCGGTACCGCTCGACGCCAGCAGCAAGGCCGTTCCTGGCAGGGCGGGAAGCATCTTCGGCGCGGGCTCGAGCAGCCAGCCCGGCGCGCTGGTCGCGCCAGTGTAGAAATAGGCGAACAGCAGGTAGCCGAACAGCGCTGCCTCGCTGACGACCAGCATCGCGACGCCCCACCAGCCGAGCCCGGCGCGGCCGATCGGCCCGACCGGCAGCGGGCCGGGCGTGGCGATCATCGCCTCAGCCATGGGCAGGCGCCTCGCGTTCGAGCAGCTGCCGGCGCGGCCAGAGCCAGAAGACCAGCGCGGCAAGGCTCACCAGTCCCCCGCCCGCCGCAGCGGGCCAGGATTTGAGCAGCAGGCCGGTGAACAGTAGCGCCAGGCCAGTCGCGAGGGCCAGCGGCGCCCAGCTGTCCTCGGGCATCTCGACGATGCGTTCGGGCTGGGCGTCGAGGGTGGTGACGGCAAGCGCTTCGCGAGCGGTGTCGAGCGTCATTCCGCGATGGAGCGCGCTGCGCGGCGAATTGCCGTCGAGCCGGTCCTCCCACAGCGGATGGCGTGAGGCGATCGTCGGAATGACGGCGAAGTTATACGGCGGCGGCGGCGAGGGGAGCGACCATTCCAGCGTCGCTGCATCCCAGGGGTTGGCGCCGGCCGGCGCGCCCGATCGCCAGCTCCTTGCAACATTGACGAAGAACAGCACCACGCCGATCGCGAAAAGGAAGCTGCCGATCGAGGTGACGAGATTGAGCAGGTCCCAGCCCATGCCGTCGGGATAGGTATAGACCCGTCGCGGCATGCCGAGCAGCCCAGTCAGATGCATCGGCAGGAAGCCGAGATTGAAGCCGAGGAACATCGTCCAGAAATTCCAGCGGCCGAGCCGCTCGCTCATCAGCCGGCCGGTCATCTTGGGGAACCAGAAATACGTCGCGCCGATCACCGGGAAGAGATTGATCCCGATCAGTACGTAATGGAGATGGGCGACAACGAAATAAGTG
>Ga0068855_100009876_pt1 | contig 11511 bp, 10 predicted proteins | sample KBSCornC52_FD_66592 | JGI IMG/M metagenome (GOLD analysis project Ga0068855, IMG submission 66592) | Corn rhizosphere microbial communities from Kellogg Biological Station, Michigan, USA - KBS Corn C5-2 | ecosystem: Host-associated > Plants > Roots > Rhizosphere > Soil ...
CAAAGCGCACCGAAAAGCCCACTGAGACAACCGAAGCGTCGAATCGAGGAAAGTCTTCAGGAAAGAAAAAAGCGCCTTTTGGTTTTGAAGATACGTTGCATGAGCCGCCTCGGCCTGAAACCGCAGCAGCGCCCAACAATCCTGCGAACCGCCCTAAAGTCATAGCGGCGCCTTCTGAAGCGGTGTCACTGGGAATACTGATTGAGACATCCCTGCTAACGAGCCAGAACCGGCAGGCAATTATCGCCACGTTACGGGACATTGTGAGAAATTTACGAGTCAATGATGAAGCCTGCATCCTGGTGTTTAGTGACCAGCTTGATTTTGAGCAGGACCTCACAGCCGACGACAAGCTTTTGGAAGACGCACTCAGCCAGATACGTCCCAAGCAAGGTAAGGCGCTGATCTCCGGAATTACATTTGCGGCCGGACACTTGAAGCGGATCGGCAAGAATGGCAATCGCGTTCTGCTCGTTATCTCTGATGGACGCAGCGGACAAACGAATTCAGACAGTCTCACATTCCGCAGCCAGGTAGCCGGCGTGCGTATTGACTGCATTGGAGTCAACGCGGAAGGCGCGTCAGAACGCGCGTTGCTGGAGCAGGTTGCGGCTTATTCGGGCGGAAAGGCGTCTTTCGCTTCCGATTCTGGCGAGTTCCGCGTCGCAGCCCTGCAAATGACGCGCACCATGGGGATTGCCGTACCGTGAGAAGCGCAACACGGCTTATTCTTCATCCAGGCCACAAAAAAAATTCCGGAGCAGTGCGTGAAACCGCTCCGGATGAATCGTAAACTGTGCGTCAGCCTTAATGGCTGATACGTAGTTAGACGCGTAAAAGTTGCAGCAAGTTAGTGCCGCTCATCACTGATAAAGAAAACTTTATGCGACTTAACCCTTGAACAACACAGGTCAAACCTGAGAGTTTGAAAAACTTCCCAAGCCAGCCGGGCAAGGTTTCCGCTATTCTTATTTCATGCGTGTTAAGGTGCTGCTGTTTGGGCAGCTCAAAGACATTATTGGCCGGCAGGAGGAGTCCCTGGAAGTGGATTCCGGCGCACGGCTTTCGTCGGTGCTGGACCATTATTCCGTCCGCTACCCCCAATTTCAGGGCCTGACCAAATCGATTGCCTGCTCCATTAATCAGGAATATGCGCAGGGATCGGCCCTGCTCAAGGAAGGCGACGAGGTTGGCCTGCTGCCTCCGGTGAGCGGCGGTAAATCCAAAGCGGCAGAACTCCAGTCCGCACATTGCGCCATTGTGCGCGAACCCATTGATATTCAGGCGATTAGGAAGAACCTGGAGCATCCGGAAGATGGCTCGGCATTATTTTTTGATGGAATTGTGCGCAATAATACGCGGGGCCGGCGTACTTTGTTTTTGGACTATGAAGCTTACGAATCGATGGCTTTAAATGAGATGGAGAGGCTGGCCCAGGCGGCACTGGAACAATTCAAGGTCCGCGATGTTTGCCTGGTGCATCGGCTGGGAAGGCTGGAAATTGGCGAAACCAGTGTCCTGATCGGGGTTGCGTCGGCGCATCGAGTGGCCGCTTTTGAGGCCTGCCGATGGCTGATTGATACGCTAAAGAAGACTGTCCCTATCTGGAAAAAGGAATACTTTGAGGATGGCGCGGTCTGGGCCGATGGTGAACCTTTTCCTGAAGAAATTAGAGTAAGTAAATAACTCTTTACCGCCGTTTGCATCTAAGTTTGCCAGAATACCCGCTGATAACTATGAATCGAACTCGCGCTTTGCCGCCGTGGTTCAGTCTGGCTTGCCTGTGTGTCTGCCTGCTTTGCCTGCGGGGTGCGTATGCTTTGGCGCAGGACCCGCAGAAGGGCGACCAGATCCCGCCGGGATCGCAATCGCAAAAAGGCGAATCCACTTATCGCGTGAACGTGCGGCTGGTCAACGTTTTTACCACCGTGACTGATTCCCGCGGCGCTCCCGTGGCCGACCTTACGAAAGACGATTTCCAGCTGCTGGAAGATGGCGTGCCACAGACGATCAAAGTCTTTGAGAAAGAATCCGCTATCCCCCTGAGTATTGCGCTGGCCATTGATACCAGTCCCAGCACCATGCGTGATTTCAAGCTGGAAACTACTTCGGCGCGCAGGTTTGTCCATTCTATTTTGCGGAACGAAGATCGCCTCTCGGTTTTTGAAGTTACCGAAAACATTGACCAGATAACGCGTTTTACTTCTGACCTTAAGACAATTGAGCATGGCATTGACAGTTTGAAAACCGGGCCGGGGACTTCCATTTACGACGCAATTTTTCTCTGCTCAGAGGCCCTGCTGGACCGCGAAGGCCGCAAAGTTTTGGTGCTGATTACTGATGGCGGCGATACTACCAGCAAGGCCGACTACAACGGCGCATTGCGGCGGGCACAACAGGCGGAGGCAATCGTCTATAGCATTATTGTGGTCCCCGTGGAGGCCGATGCAGGACGGAACCTGGGCGGCGAGCACGCGCTCATCCAGATTTCCAATGATACCGGCGGGAAATATTATTACGCTGAAGGCCAGCAGCAACTTGATGAAGCTTTCCGCAAAATCAGCGACGAATTGCGCACGCAATACCTGCTGGCTTTTTATCCCAGCCGCAAGGTTTCAGATTCGCCTTTCCGCCGGATCAAGGTAGAGCTGAACAAAAAGGACCCTGAAGGGCAGCCGTATCAAGTGCGCCACCGCGCGGGATATTACACAGCGCCGGCAAGATGAAACAGAGTTTCCGCTAACGTTCTTGCAACAAAACTTTACGTTCACGCCAAATTCGAATCTGCACCACCGGCAGATGTGACCCACGTCACCTCCTCGCAAGACACCGCGCAATATCATTGAATTGACCCGCAACGCAGCCGCTCTTAGGGCTGCGGAAAGGAGTCAAGTGATATGGCAGCCACTGCCCCACCGCAGTCAGGTCTTCAGGAATCCGCAAGAGTAGTCACGCTCCCGGCGCCAACCAGTCCAACGGTACCTTTAGTCCCCGCAGTCCAGAAGAAAAGATTTCACGTGCCCAAGTGGGCGTGGGCGATCATGGTCGCGGTGTTGGCATTCGCCGGATGGGAAGCGTGGCAATCTTATGCGAACGCTAAAGTGACCTTTGAGACGCTGCCGCTTGAGGCCGGATCGATCCAGGCGAGCATTACTGCAACCGGCACATTAAATCCCGTGGTCAACGTGCAGGTTGGCAGCCAGGTTTCCGGAAACATCAAAGCGCTCTATGCCGATTTCAATACTAAAGTGCAGCAAGGCCAGTTGGTGGCGTTGATTGATCCGCAGATGTTCCAGGCACAGGTGGACCAGGCCACCGGCGCAGATGCGTCTTCGGCTGCGGGTGTGGTAACGGCGCAGGCGCAAGTGGAGAAAGCAAGAGCTGACCTTGCCGGAGCCGTCGCCAATCGCGACAACCTGAAAGCGGTGCTGGCAAAAGACCAGGCCAACGCCCTGAACGCACAGGTCCAATGGAAGCGCTCCGAAGCGCTCTTCAAAGAGGGCGTAGTTTCGCAGCAAGATCACGACACCGCAAAAGCTGCCTACGATGCTTCGCAGGCGCAGATCACCGCGGACCAGTCGCAGATCAGCGCGGCCGAGCAAAGCATGCAAGCCGCGCAAGCCCAGGTGAATGTAGCTATCACGCAGTTGAGCGCCGCCCGCGCCCAGTCCAACCAAGTCAACGCTTCTCTCAGGCAGGCGCAGATCAACCTGGAGCACACGCGCATTGTGGCGCCGGTTTCCGGCACGGTGATCGCCCGCCATTTTGATGTGGGGCAGACGGTTGCCGCGAGCTTTCAGGCCCCCGATATCTTTGACATTGCGCAGGACCTCACGCAAATGCAGGTTGATACCAACGTGGACGAGTCCGACGTCGGCGCGATTCGCACAGGCCAGCCCGCCTCATTCCTGGTGGATGCTTATCCCGGCTTAATCTTCCGCGGCAAGGTCACCGACATTCGCAAAGCACCCATCGTGGCGCAGAACGTGGTCACCTATGACGTGGTGATCGCCGTTTCCAACCCGGATATCAAACTCTTTCCCGGCATGACCGCCAACGTAACGATTGTGACATCACGCGTTGATGATGTCCTCAAAGTCCCGAACTCGGCCCTGCGTTTCCGGCCCACAGCAGATTTGCTGAAGCAATCTGAGCTTAAGCCGGCACCGCCCGGAACGCAATTGTATTTGCTCAAAAACGGTAAGCTCACCGCTGTGCCGGTAAAGTTTGGCATTTCAGATGGCAGGTTCACGGCCGTGGCTTCAGCGCCCGATCTTAAAGCTGAGGACCAGGTTGTTGTCCGGGTTTCCAGCGCGGCGCAGACAGCAAAAGGAGGCAGCTCATCGAGCGCGCCTGTGCGCCGGCTGCCGGGAATGTAGGCGCAATATGGCTCCTCTGATCGATGTCCGCAACCTGAACAAGATCTACAACCTGGGAGAGGTGAAGGTCCACGCGGTTGCCGACGTCACGCTGCAAATCGAGCGCGGATCTTTCCTGGCGATCATGGGGCCTTCAGGCTCGGGCAAATCAAGCTTTGTAAATCTGCTGGGCTGCCTCGACCGTCCCACATCTGGCCGGTATTTTCTGGATGGCGTCCCTGTGGAGTCGCTGGACCGCGACCAGTTGGCTGAAATCCGCAACCAGAAGATTGGCTTCATCTTTCAAACCTTCAATCTTCTGCCGCGAGTAAGCGCCCAGGAAAACGTAGAGCTGCCTCTTCTATATACCAGCGGGAACGTGCCTGACGCCGCTGAGCGGGCGCGGCGTGCCCTCGCCGCCGTAGGACTGGAAGGGCGTGAACGCAGTTTGCCCAGCCAGCTTTCCGGCGGACAACAGCAGCGTGTGGCAATTGCCCGGGCATTGATCAACAATCCGGAAATCCTGCTGGCGGACGAGCCCACGGGCCAGCTCGATTCGCGCACAGGCGACGAAATCATGAAGATTTTCCAGGACCTGAACCGGCGGCGCGGGATCACCATTCTGCTGATCACGCATTCTGATGAGATTGCCGCATATGCCGATAAAATTGTTCGTTTCCGCGATGGGCGGATCGTCAGTGACGATGCAGTGGCGCATTCTGTTGCGCCCGCGCAATTAACTGAAGACGTCCATCGTCCGGTTGAGGTGCTGTCATGAAACGCGCATTGTCGGCTATGCGTATCGCCTTCCGCGCACTGCAGGTGAACAAGGCGAGGTCCGCTTTGACCATGTTGGGAATTGTGATTGGAGTTGCGGCCGTGATTGCAACAGTCGCCGTGGGGAGCGGAGCCACCCAGCGCATTCAGCAGCAAATTGCCAGCATCGGCAGCAATATCATCATTGTGATTCCCGGTAGTGTTACCAGTTCCGGTATGCGCATGGGAACAGGGGCCGCGGTCACGTTGACGGAATCCGATGCGCGCGACCTTGCGGCGCAATGTCCCAGCGTGGCGGTGGTGGCCCCGGTGGTGCGCGGCGGATCGCAACTGGTTTATGAAAACGCCAACTGGGCGAGTGTGACCATGGGAATCACGCCGGAGTTTCTGGGGATTCGCGATCTTTCCATTGCGAAAGGCGCTGCTTTTACCCAGCATGACGTGGATGGAGCCACCAAAGTAGTTGTTCTGGGGCAGACTGTGGTGGATAACCTCTTTGGCGACATTGATCCTATCGGTAAGTCAATTCGCGTGAAGAAAGTTCCGTTTACCGTGGTGGGGGTGCTGGCCCGCAAGGGGCAATCTCCGATGGGACAAGATCAGGATGATATCGTCCTGATTCCTCTTTCCAGTGCGAAACGCAAAGTGCTGGGCATCAAGTCTGCCAATGCGGACGCGGTGGACTCGATCATGCTGCAAGCGGCAAGCAATCAGCAGATGCAAGCGGCACAGGACGAAGCCCAGGCGCTGCTGCGCCAGCGCCATCACCTGCAACCCGCCCAGGACGATGATTTTTCTATCCGCAATATGCAGGAGATTTTCGCCGCGCAGGAGAGCTCATCAAGAGTGATGTCATTGATGCTGGCCGCCGTGGCCTCGGTTTCGCTCATTGTAGGCGGCATAGGAATCATGAATATCATGCTGGTTTCGGTTCGAGAGCGTACCCGTGAAATCGGCTTGCGCCAGGCCGTGGGCGCAAAAACTCGTGACATCCTTACGCAGTTCCTGGTTGAAGCTGCAACGCTTTCCGTTGCCGGGGGGATCATTGGCATTGTCGTGGGCGTGGGAACTTCATTTCTGGTTTCCCGCCTGGCGGACTGGCAGACGGTGATAGGGCCCGGCGCAGTGTTGCTGGCTGTCTTTTTTTCCGCTCTGGTTGGTATTACCTTTGGCTACTATCCCGCCAGGAAAGCCGCATACCTGGATCCTATTGAGGCGCTACGTTACGAGTGAACGTGTCTGGTTGTTCTGCGGACGGCGTGAGATTTCACAAACTGCCCTCCGATTTGCTGATCTGGAATACCCCTTTTTGCGCTAGAATATCGGCATGTCTTTCCGTGCCGCTGCACCAGCCTTTACCAAAAAGACCACCAAAACTCCGCCTCCGGATGATACGGGCATGGAGTCCTCTTACCTGAAAGCCCTGGGTGAGAAGCAGACGCCTGTCACCGTGAAACTTGTTTGCGGAGAAGCGCTGCATGGCTGGATTGAATACTACGATATTGGCATGATCCGCCTGACACGTGAAGGCTCGCCCAATTTGTTCATCTTCAAGCACGAGATCATGTACATTGCGGAAGATACCGGGCGCCGCGCGCGCTGATGTCCCCTAAAGAAGACTACATTCATCCCATGCAGGAACTGGCCCGCGAGGCCGGCGCTCTGCTCATGTCATTTTTTGGCAAAGTTTCCATCGAATACAAAGGCGACGCCGACCTGGTCACGAAAGCTGATCGGGCTTCCGAGCAGCTGATTGTCGATCGTATCCGCAAGCAGTGGCCTGACCATGATCTGATTGGCGAAGAAGGCAGCCGTCGCGAAACAGGCAGCGATTTCCGCTGGCATATTGATCCTCTGGACGGCACCACGAACTTCGCCCATGGCTTTCCGGTGTTTTGCGTTTCCATGGCGCTGGAATATAAAGGCGAGAGAATAGCTGGAGTAGTCTACGATCCCTCGCGCGATGAGATGTTTGCCGCAGTAAAAGATGGTGGATCATTTCTGAATGGCCGCGCAATCCATGTCTCTTCTGTCGCAAAATTAAAAGAGAGTCTTGTGGCGACCGGTTTCCCCAGCCACAAGCGGCATAAGAACCCGAACATCCACTTTTATCACCAGATTACTTTGCGTTCGCACGGGGTGCGTCGAGCCGGATCGGCGGCCCTTGATCTTTGTTACCTGGCCTGCGGACGCTATGACGCCTATTGGGAATTCAACCTCAACTCATGGGACACCGCCGCGGGCGTTTTGCTGGTGCAAGAGGCGGGCGGCACCGTTACCAACTTCACCGGCGGGCCATTTAATATCGATAGCCGTGAAGTACTGGGCAGCAACACCTTGCTTCACGGCGAACTGCTGAAGGAATTTCAGGCAATCATTGCTGGACGAGTGGAAGGACTACCTTCAGTGGCGGAATCGTTTCACTCAAAGTAATTATCATCTGGGCTCACGAAATCTGAACGCTCGCAACAATCACCGTTTCTCAGCTTTAACAACTCTTAGCCAGGGGAACGTAAGAAAATTGAATGGCGTGCGACTCACCTTGAGCCCGCAGCTTGCGAATATTGTTTGATAAATGCCGGTATTAATGAAGTCTGAAATCAGCGCGATGCCGCCGGGTTTGAGCACGCGTGCAATTTCTCGGCATGCTTGAGCACGGCCCTCCGCTTCAGGAATGTTATGGATGCACAGATTCGAAAGAATCACATCGAAACTGGCATCGGGGAAGCCGAGCTTGCGCGCGTCGTCGCTCTTGAGGTCCACCTTGTCCTGCACGCCTTCTAGATCCACGTTGGCCTGCGTGCGCTCCAGCGAATTTCCAGAAAGATCCTTGGTGCTCCAAACGTCGATTCCTGTTCCTGTGCCGGTTGTCAGCCGTCGGGCCGCGCCGATCAGCAGCAGGCCGCGTCCGGTGCCCACGTCAAGCACCCGTTCGTCGCCGAGCCAGCGCAGCATGTTGAGCATCATGTCACGATGACGAAATTTACCCCATTTGGCGTAAATCACCATCAAGAGACCGCCCACGAGACACGATGCTCCCGGCCAGAACGCGCTCCTGCTCCAAAGAATTATTACGTTGCCAAGATGAATGGTGGGAAAGACGAAGCCTGAGATGATGAGCGCCGCGCCAATCACCAGTAGGTTCCGGATGACGCCGGGTGCGTCGATCCCATAGTCAGGTTTTTGCAGCATAGACGGATTCGATTATTTCAGGGTGAAGCGGGGAGAAAAAACCAGCGCTGATAATTTCATTTCAGTTTTTTGGCAATGGACTTGGTAATCATCTCAAGTTCAAGCATGATGTCATCTTCCAGATTCAGCCCGGCGGCGCGCATGGCGCTTAGCGGATCGCGCCGGAAGAGGGCGGCATTTTTCTTTGAATCGCCGATCCATTTCTTCAAGTCTCGCTCGACCTTGTTTAAGTGATCGAGAAGGCGGTCTGGTTCAGCGGCGTGCGGTTTGCGTCGGCCCAAATCAAATACCTCAACTAGCATGATGGATCAATACTACTTGCGCGCGAGCAGGAATTGTTCACCTTGCAGTTTACTATTTGAGTAACTTTAGCGATTGATGATTATTTTTGAAAAGAGAACGCTCAGCACAATCGGCAGAAAGTAAGTTTTCACCCGGTAAGTTGACAACAGGGGCTCTGGATCTTTCCCAGCGGGACTTCATCAGCCACAAAAAATCGGTTTGACCGATCGCACAAAAGTTCTCCCGAGATTGCTATCGATTTCCGGCGATCCGCCTTTTCACGAATCAGATTCTTGCAAGAGCAAAGATCTTATAGCGTCCATAAATTTTTTCGATTTCCTTCTGCGACCGACACTCGCTAGAGTGTCTCTCAAGCCGATTTCCTCCACGGCCAATGGAGCTGAAACACATATGGCAAAGTTCCTGCGCTGTTTGTTGGCTTTGTTTCTCTTGTGCTCGCCCCTTGTTTTGCTGGCGCAGTCTGCTGCGCCCACACACGCGGACGCCCAAAGCGACCGCATCGCCAAGCTGGAACAACAAATCGCAGACTCCAAAGGCTCCGCCGATAACGCCTGGATGCTCATGAGTTCCGCGCTTGTCCTGTTGATGACCGGGCCGGGCCTAGCGCTTTTTTATGGCGGCCTGGTGCGCAAGAAAAACGTTTTGGCCACCATGATGCAGAGCTTTGCCCTGATGGCCGTGGTCACGGTGGTGTGGGCCATCGTGGGCTACAGTTTGTCTTTCGGCGAAGGAAACAGTTTTATCGGCGGACTGCACAATCTTTTTCTGCATGGCGTGGGCGCGCAGCCTGATCCCGATTACGCGGGAACCATTCCCGCCCAGACCTTCATGATCTACCAACTCATGTTTGCCATCATCACGCCGGCGCTGATCACTGGCGCTTTTGCTGAGCGGATGAAGTTCAGCGCCATGGTGGTCTTCATGGTCCTGTGGTCGGCCCTTGTTTATAGCCCGATGGCGCACATGGTGTGGGGCAAAGGCGGACTGTTGAATGCCGCGCTTGGCGGACGGTTCCCCATGCTCGACTTCGCCGGCGGCACCGTTGTTCACGTCACGTCCGGAGTTTCCGCGCTGGTCTGCGCTTTGTATCTTGGCCATCGCATCGGCTATTCGCGAGAGGCCATGCCGCCGCACAGCATGGTGCTGAGTTTTATTGGCGCGTGCCTGCTCTGGGTTGGATGGTTCGGTTTCAACGCCGGTAGCGCGCTCAGCGCGGGCAATCTGGCTACCAGTGCTTTTCTGGCGACGCACTTTGCCGCAGCCACTGCCGTCATCGGATGGGTAGCTGCCGAGTGGTTGCGCAACGGCAAGCCCAGCGCGCTCGGTGCGATCTCCGGCGCAGTCGCGGGTTTGGTCGCCATCACGCCGGCAGCAGGTTTCGTCACGCCGATGGCTGCTCTCGGTATCGGCGCAATCGCCGGCGTCTTTTGCTATCTGATGGTTGCGCACGTGAAAGCCCGCTTCGGTTATGACGATTCTCTCGATGCCTTCGGCATTCACGGCGCCGGAGGCACTCTGGGCGCGCTGCTCACCGGCGTTTTCGCCAGCAGCGCTGTAAATCCCATCTTCAAAGATGGCGGCGGACACGTGCTTGCATCCGGCGCGCTGGAAGGGAACACACATCAGTTTGTGAATCAGGCCATCGGCGTTGGGATTGCCGCTGCGTTAGCGGTGGTGGGAACGCTGACGATTCTTAAACTCGTCGACGCGGTGATGGGTCTGCGTGTGCCTGAGCATCATGAAATTCAAGGTCTCGATCTCTCTCAGCACGGAGAAGAGGGTTATGACTGGGAACATCCGGTGCCAGTGGCGGCGTTTTCCCAGGTAGCGGCCCACAACCCTGGACTGGCGCGCAGAGACGCGCAAGCAGCTATGGGAGATTAGAAAGCATCGGGCGATCACCAGATCTTGCTTTAGCTCCTCGCTGCTCCCGCCATCGCCGGTGACGACATTGCCGTGAACGCCTGGTCCATGATGCGGATGGCTTCGTCCACATCAGCTTTGGAAATGTTCAGTGGCGGGGACGTTCGAATCACATTCCCGAAGAAGCCGCCTTTGCCCACAATCAAGCCGCCTTTGCGGCACTGCTCCATGAATTGGTTGGTGGCTTCCGGCGCAGGCTCTTTGGTTGCACGATTCTTTACCAGCTCAATTGCCTGCATCAGGCCCATGCCGCGCACATCGCCAATCACGTCATGTTTCTCTTTCAGCGCCTCAAGCCCATCGAGATAGTAGCGGCCAACCGTGTCCGCGTTATCCATCAAGCGGTCTTCTTCAATGATGTCAATCGTGGCTTTGGCCGCCACCGACGTTACAGGATTTCCGCCAAAGGTCGAAATATGCGAGCCCTTGAAGCTGGCGGCAATTTCCGGACGTGTCGCCGTCAGACCGATCGGCACTCCGTTGCCCAGCCCTTTAGCGGCAGTAATAATGTCCGGCGTAATTTCCCAGTGTTCAATTCCGAACCAGCGTTTGCCAGTGCGTCCCCAGCCGGTCTGCACTTCATCGGAGATGAATAGCCCGCCATAATCCTTCACAATCTTGAAAACGATTTTGAAATATTCCTTCGGTGGTGTAATGAATCCGCCCACGCCCTGGATTGGTTCAGCAAAGAACGCCGCAATCTGTCCTGAAGTCGAAGTCTGGATCACCGCTTCAACGTCCTTGGCGCAAGCCACTTCGCAGCTGGGGTAAGTCTTGCCCAGCGGGCAGCGATAGCAATACGCATTCATGGCATGGACTACGCCCGGCGCGGGCACTGTCAGCGATTTCCGCCAGCTGCCGTGCGCGGTCATCGACTGCGCCAGCTGCGAGCGTCCGCTATAGCCGTGGCGCAACGCCACAATCTCAAAGCGTCCGGTAAACGTGCGCGCCAGCTGCA
>Ga0068855_100009877_pt1 | contig 11510 bp, 15 predicted proteins | sample KBSCornC52_FD_66592 | JGI IMG/M metagenome (GOLD analysis project Ga0068855, IMG submission 66592) | Corn rhizosphere microbial communities from Kellogg Biological Station, Michigan, USA - KBS Corn C5-2 | ecosystem: Host-associated > Plants > Roots > Rhizosphere > Soil ...
GGCGTTGAAATCCGGCGATCTCGATGTAGCGCGATCCCTGACATTTGACGATGCGGTGAAGTTGTCGACTGAGCCGGAGCCCACCACCGAGCGGGCGGAGGCGGCGGAATGACTTGGGAAATCTGGCCGGCATCCGATGGCAAGCAACACGTCATCCCCAAGGCTGACATGCGGCCGCACCGTCATTCCGTGGACTGCTGGTGCCGTCCCATGTTGGACGAAGAGGATCCGGCTGTCATGGTGCACAACGCGATGGATGAGCGCGAAGCCGCCGAGAGGGCTGTGAAGCAATGACCGCGCCGATCCGATCTGTGCCGGAAGGGGTGGCTGTTGAGGTCACCAGCTATACCGAGCTGATCGGGGCTATTCGTGCGCGCATCGGCGAACTCGGCATCCGCTACGAGGATTTCGACGTGCTCGCCGGATTCGCACCAGGGCTGTCCGGCAAGGTGTTCGGGCCGTCCCAGGTCAAGCGGCTCGGTCCGGAGAAGCTGTTCGATGCGCTCTGTGCCGCCAGCCTCAAGATCAGGGCCGAACCGGACCCGGAGCAACTAGCGCGGATGCAGAAACAGATCGCGGAAAAGTGCCAGGTGAGGCAGGCCAATCAGGCCAGACCAAACAACCATTCCAGCCCTGCTGGGACACATATGATGAGCCGTGTTTTCAAGCATTTGTCGAAGCTAGGCGGCAAAGCCAGAATGGCTCAGATGACGAAGGCCGAATTGAAGCAGCATCAACAGGCGGCCAGTAACGCGCGATGGAAGAAACACCGGAAGCGGCAGCGAGCACTTAAGGCTCGCCGCGCAGGCGCTGCGCATCGGGCGGAAAACGAGCGTAAGGCCGAGGAGGCGATGGCATGAGCGATAATCGACGAGGCGCTTAAGTGACCGGAAAGGTCATCCAGTTTCCGCGTCGGCCCGCCGCCGACGCATGGACGGAAGAGGAATGGCTTGAGGATTTGGCTGATCTACAGGCCAGGCTGATGGAAGCGTTCTCCAACGAGCGTCCCGATCCGGACGAAATAGCCGTCACGCTATCAATCGACGATATGATGCAGCTATGCGAGCTGATCGAACAGCGGCTCGGGCCGGACCACTTCTCCGACGAGGACAGCGAGCCCTAATCCGGGCGCCGCATCACCTTACGCCATTCCTTCGACAGTCGAGCCTCGCGCGCCGCGGTTAGACTGATCCTGGCTCGCTTGCACCAATGCCGAACGATCTGTCGGCTAACCCCAGCCATCCGGGCCGCGTCCGCCACGTCGGCATGACCCCGCGAGATCATCAATAGCACCGCGCGTCGCGTCTCCGGATCAATGGGCATTTCACAATCGTAAAATGACCCTCGTCCGTGTCAAGCCCGAAGCGGTGATCCACGTTACGCAAGAAACCCAATAAACACAGGCATAAGTCAGCGGTGCGTTGCGAGCCATATCAAAAAAGCGCATCAGCCTCACCCGCCACCCCGCGCGCCCGTCTTTTCCTTCCGCAGGGAGCCTGCGACCGAGGACCATGAGCAAAGGCGAACGCCAAGCGACATACCATCAGTCGGGGTGCGTTGCCCCTCCAACCCGCCAGCGCAATCCTCACAACATGAACAGCCTTGCGACCATCCTGGACACGCCCGAACCAATAGCCGGCAAATCTCGGCCAATATCCCGCCGAATTCGTGCCGCCTGTGATGCTCTCGTGCACGGCGACGTCAAGACCGTCACAGAGGCCGCTGCAAAGGCAAACCTCAGCCGAGAGCATCTTTCTCGCGAACTCTCGAAACCTCACATCGCCGAGTATCTCAGGCTGAAGGCGTGTCGCACGCTCGCGATTGGCGCTGGAAGGGCGGCCGCGGTGAAGATGGAGCTGCTGGATTCGGCGAGCGACCATGTGCGGAACGATGCTTCGGCCTTCGTGCTCGGCCTGGCCGGCATCAAACCCAAGTCTGACGCACAAGTCTCTGTGAACATTGACATAAAGGCTGGTTACGTCATCGATCTGACCGATGATCCGACCCCGATGCGCGACGTCACACCTGCGCGATCGGCGAACGAGTGATGAACGAGATTAAGCAATATCAACAGGTTAAGCAGGAAACAGCGCTCATGGCCTGTGAACGCGCATCGAGGCAGGGGGTGGGGTGGCCTTCGGATCTGGAAATCTCGCCACGCGGAACCCGGGGGGAAAAATCGGCGACCGGAATAGGCGCTGGCTTCCGCCCCTCACGATTTCCTCCTGTTACCTCGCCTATCTGGAATTTTTGCTTTTCTGAAACCTCGCTGGGAAAATTGGCATGTTGACCGTGTTTGAGAAAATCCCCGATTTGTTCGTGCAGCACTACGATTCCTCGTTTCAGGTTTGGGCACGGGAGTTTCGGACGCGGGGGCATGAGTGTGCGATTCCGTTTGACCGGGAGCCCGGGGTGCCGGTGATCCTTGGGCCGGACGGGAAACCGTCGTGGCGCGGGGCATGGCTGGTGGCGGAGGTGGATCGGACGCAGCCGCAGATACCGCGGATCGTGATCAAGCCGAAGGATGATGCCGCTGCGGAGGCGATCGAGCGGCACACGCGGCGGATGGCGGGGCACTGGCTGTCATAGGAGGGTTGCATGCCGTTGAAGAAGGGCAGTTCGAAAAAGACGATATCGGCGAATATTCGGACAGAGGTTCGAGCGGGTCGGCCGCAGAAGCAGGCGGTCGCGATTGCGATGAGAGAAGCTGGCAAGGCTAAGCCGAAAAAGCGAAAATGATCGAGCGCGACCCGCAAACCGGCTTTCCCATTTTCCGCCCGGACGGCGCGGTTCTGAAGGCCTTCATGCGGGACCAGACGTCGCGGGTGAAGATCATTCAGGGCCCGCAGGGGTCAGGCACGTCGTCGGCGTGTTGCATGCATATTTTCCAGCAGGCGTTGATGCAGCCGAAACAGGTGGACGGCCGGCAGCGGTTTCGGGCGCATATCCTGCGTGAGACCTATTCGAAGCTGGAAGAAACCACGATCCCAACATGGAAGGACTGGTTCCGGCCAGGCAGCGGTGCCGGGGAGTTTGGGATTTTCTACGAGACGCGGCCCTATCGGCATGAGATCCGGGTGGGCGCGCTCGAGCTCGATGTGACGTTCATGGCGCTGGAAGACATCCGGGATGCCAAATCGTTCTTCATGTCGCTCGAGACCTCGCTGATATGGTTCAACGAAGTCCAGTTCGCGCAATACGAGGTTTTCTCGGAAGCGGTCGGTCGCGTCTCGCCGCCGCGCTATCCCGCAATGAAGGATGGCGGCTGCACGCTTGGCGGCCTGATTGCCGATACTAACGCGCCGCCGGCGGACCATTGGCTGCCGATTATGCGCGGAGACGTGCCGCCGCCCGATTGGATGACCGAGGAAAAGCGGGAGGCCCTGAAGAAGCCGGCAAATTGGGGCTTCTACATGCAGCCACCGGGGCTGATCGAACAATTCGAGGAATACACCGATGGCGACGGCCATACCTCGCGCCGGCTGACTGGCTACCTGCCGAACCCGGACGCCGAAAATCTCAAATATCTGCCGAAAGGGTTCTACGAGGAGAAGATCGCCGGAAAAACCAAATCGTGGATCGACGCTAACATCATGAACCGCTCGTCGGTGGTGACGGATGGCAAGCCGGTTTACCCGCAGTTCCGACGCGAGGTGAACGTGTCACAGCGCCCGCTCGAGATCGTACCTGGCGTGCCGGTGACGGTGGGCCTCGATTTCGGCCGACAGCCTGCTGCCTCGATCGGTCAGATGCTGCGTAACGACTGGTTCATCCAGCGCGAATATATCGGCCGCGACATGAGCGCGGTAGAATTCGCGCCACTGCTGAAAACCTATCTGGCCCAGCAATATCCGGGATTCACATTCAATTTTTGGGGCGATCCCGCCGGAAATCACCGCGGCGAGGCCACCGACAAAACGCCGTTCCAGGTGTTTTCCGAAAATGGCATGACCGTATTGCCGGCGCCGAATCCGCAAAACATGCGGTCGATCCGATGGGAGGCCGTTAATGGTGTTCTGATGCGGCGCTCCCAGACCGGCCGGCCCTCATCACTGTTGATCGATCCGGGCTGCGTGACGCTGATTACCGGGCTGTCCGGCGGCTACTTCATGCGGCGTTTACGGATATCAGGCGAGCGATACGCGGATGAACCGGATAAGAACCAGTATAGCCACGTTTGCGAGGCATTCGAGAATCAATTGCTCGGCGGCGGCGAGGGGCGGGCTGTGACCATGGGCGGCCAGCCGACGAAGGGCATGAAGGTCTGGGCCGGCCGCAAGACCATGCGGCGGGTGACGGCGTGAACGCTATTATGCTTCGGGCGTCCGAGCCGACGCGATGGACTATCGTTTTCCACCGCAAGGCCGAGCACTGGCTGTTTGCACTGATCGCGATGGGGCGGTTCAAGCACGTCTCAGCGTTTGCCTGGCTGCCGGATACGCGGGTCTGGCTGATCTACGACATGGGATTCCGCCGCACCCGGATCATGGTGCTGCCCGATACGGTCGAGGCCAAGGCGTATCTCGGTGCACTGATCACCGGAAATGCCATGGTGACCATGCCGGTGCGCGATGACGCGCTGCCGCTGTTGCGGATCGGCCTGTTCTGCACCACCGCAGTTAAGCATCTGGTCGGCCTGCGCTGCGGTGCGTTGCGACCCGATGCCCTTTTCGCGTCCTGTCTGCGCCACGGAGGCGAATTGTCCGACGATGCAGGCCAAAACAATCCAGCAACCCGCAGATCCCAATCTGGCTATTCAACAGCAGCAGGCCCAGCAGGAACAACTAAAGGCCCTGCAGACCCAAGCCAGTGGTGACACCGCAGCGCTGATGGCGCGCTATGGAACGAAGCTCGCGCTAGCTGGGATGTCATCGCCGTCGACCCCGAATCCGTCGTCAAATCAATTCGTGGGTAAGGTCTGATGGCGAAGCTCCCAAAGCCGGCAGAGCCCGAAGAAAGCCCGCTGCAGAAGCTGGCGCTTGAAAAACTGGCTGAGTGCCGGTCGAAAAAGGCCTACATCGAACTCGACATCAAGGAATGCTATTTCTTCTGCGCGCCGCAGCGGCAGCGCACGATCTCGTCGATGACCGAACCGGCGCAGCAGCGCATGCTGGACGCCGCCGAACTCAATACCGATGTCGCCTTTTTGCTGGCTCAGGATTTCGTCACCGAGGTGATCAACACATTCATGCCAGAGGCGCAGCCATGGTGCGAGCGCGGACCCGGCATGGACCTTCCGCCCGGCGCATGGGACAAGGTGAAGGACGACATCAAGAAGGACGACAACAAGATTTTCGATGCGATGAAGGCGTCGAATCTCTACCCCGAACTGGCAAAGGCCTTTTACCCTGACCTGCCGATCGGCACCGTGGCGGCGTGGATCGATCGTCCGCACCCGTCCTCGGCGATCACGGTGTCTGCGATTCCGTTGCGCGAACTTGAGATCAACCTCGGGCCATACGGTGAAATCGATGACCGGTTCGCCGTGCGCTACACGCGGAATTCCTACGTCCGCGAACTTGTTGGCGAGGAAATCTGGAAGGGTATGCGCGGCGACCTGAAAGAAAAAATTCGGAAAAAGCCGACCGTGCGTACCCAGGTCATCTGGGGGTTCTGGCGCATCTGGGAAGATATAGGCGATGAGACCTGGCAGCATGTCGTGCTGGTCGGCAACGAACTGGTGCACAAGTCAACCTGCAAGGGTGAGGGCTCCTGTCCGCTATGGGTGGCGCGGTTCAATCCCTCGTCGGACTGGCCGCATGGTATCGGTCCGATGATCCAGGGCCTGCCGTCGTTCCGGCAGATCGACGAACTCGAATCCATGCTGATCGAGAACGCCGAACTGGCACTCGTTCCACCGATCACCTACCCGAGCGATAGCTTCACGAACATCGAACAGGGCCTTGAGCCGCGCATGGCCTACCCGATCATGCCCGGCCACGAAAAGGCAGTGCAGGCGATCTACACCGTCCCGCCGGCGAACCCGGCAACCTATGCCTACGAAGACAAGCTGAAAAAGCTGAAGAAGCTGTTCTACGTCGATATGCCTGAACAATCGGGCGACACCCCCCCGACGCTCGGGCAATGGCTGGACGAGATGGCGCGCGCGCAGCGCCGTATCGGCACCCCAGGTTTGTCGTTCTGGCGCGAGGGCCCTGCCAAGATATTCCTGCGGTTCCAGCATCTGCTCGAGCAGTCCGGCGCGATCAAGCCGCTCAAAGTCGACGGTCGCGCGGTCGCCACGATGCCACGCAATCCGGCGCAGGCCGCCGCCGAGCAGCAGGAAGTCGCGATGACCATGAAGGCGGTTCAGTTCCTGGGGCAAGCCTTCCCCGAAGAATTCAAGATGTATGTCGACGGCGAAAAGAGCATCACCAAGATCCTCGACAAGATGCGGGTCACGCTGCTCGTCATGCGCGATGCCGATAAGGTGAAGGAAGCCGTGGCCGCGATGGCCCCGCTGGCCGGCAGCCGCCATGTGGCCGGTGCTCCCGACCAGCCGCCAGGACCGGCCGCATGACCGTCGACGAAAAGGTCCTCAGTTTCACCGAACAGGAGACAAACGCAATCAAGGCGATTGCGCGTACCGACGATGGAGCCTTGCTGCATCGCTATTTGCGGCGGGTTTTGGAAGCGGTGATGGACCTTCAAGACGACGGTGCGTTGCGCCAACAGAACGGTCGCCGCAGTTTGGCACGAGACCTGATGAGGCTTATGGCCGAGGAAATTGATGACCGACGCGACAGCACCAACGACTCCATCCTCAGCCGACCCGGCGGCCCCGCCGCCGTCGCCCCCCGTCGCGGCGCAGGCCGCCGTATCAACGCCGACACCCACGTCGCCGGATACGACGACCCAGACACCTCCCGCTAGCCCGGCCGCCGCGACTCCGCCGGCCGAGCGCCCCGCATGGCTGCCCGAGTCGTTCAAGGCGCCGGAAGAACTGGTCGAGAAATTCAACGAATATGCTACCCGCGTCGCCGCCGAGGACTCGCGCAAAGCGTCCTTGCCGCAGACGCCGGAAGCCTACGAGATCAAGCTGCCGGAAACATTCACCGCGCCCGAGGGCATCAAGGTCGATCTCAATCCGAACGACCCGCTCTACAAAATGGCGCGCGAGATGGCGCACGCCAAGGGCTGGTCGCAATCCGATTTTTCCGAAGCGCTCGGCGTTGTCGCCACCATGCGCGCCGGCGAAACGGCTGCCTATGAAGCCGCAAAGACCGCAAATCTCGCGGCGCTCGGAGCCAAGGGGCCGGAGCGCATCGATGCGGTAACGCGCTGGCTCATTGCCAATGGTTCGCCCGAAGAGGTCAAGCCGATCATCGCCACGCTCGCCACATCAAATCACGTCACGTTTTTTGAGAAGATGATCGCGAAGCTGTCTTCACAGGGCGCGGCGAGCTTCCGACGCGGTGGCGAGGATGTCGATACCGGCAAGGTCACGCCGGAGGTCTACGAAAAAATGTCCTACGGAGAAAAGAAGGCTTACGCCGAGCGTATGAGCGGCAAAGCGGCCTGATTTGAAAAGGAACCTGAACGATGCCTGTCAATAACCTGATCACCGTCGCCGAATACGCAAAGTCGTTTGCGCAGGAAGATATCCGGCGTCCCGTCATCGAAATGTTCGCCAAATCGGTGGACTTTTTCGATGTACTGCCGTTTGAAGGCCTGAAGGGCTCGGTGTTCGTTTACTACCGCCAGGCTGTTCTACCGACCCCACAATTCCGCGGCATCAACGAAGCGAGCTCGTCCGGCCACGGCACGATCACTCCGCTGCAGGAATCGACCGCGATCATCGATCACGACATTGACGTGGATCGCGCGATCATCGACCGCCACGGCCCTGAGCGCCGCAATTACGAAGAACAGATGGGCATCACCGCCTTCGGCCAGTTGTGGGCGACCACGCTGATCAAGGGCGATCAGTCCACCAACCGCCGCGTGTTCAACGGCCTTCAGAACCGCTGCAACAAGTACTCACGCGACATCCACAATTCGGCCGCCTCAGGCGGTGCCGCGTTGTCGCTGGCGAATCTGGATACCGCCATCAACGCGGTGAACAACCCGACCCATATCCTTGCACCCTATGCCTCCCGCCCGCTGTTCATCCAGGCCGCCCGCAACACCGCGCTGTCCGGCTTCGTGATGCAGACCTGGGACCAGATCGGCCAGCTCAAGATGAGCTATGCCGGCCTGCCGATCATGTGGGGCTATCCGAAGGATGATCACCCGCCAATGCTGGATTTCAACGAAGTCGCTTCCGGCGGCGGTTCGGCCGTGACCGCTTCGCTCTACATCGCCTCTGTCGGCGAAGGAAAGCTGCGCGGCCTGCAGGTTCGCCCGATCGAAGCCCGTGACATCGGTCTGCTGCAGGACGGCAAGACCTATCGCACGCATTTGTCGTGGGACGTCGGCATGGTCGACGAACACAAATACTGCCTGGCCCGGCTTGATAGCTGGACCAACGCAGCCATCGTCGCCTGATTTTGAAGGGATAGGACCATGAGCTTCCCGAGCGATCGCGTTTATAGTTTCGACGCCAACCTCGTCCTCGCGGACGGCGCGGCGGCACAGACCGCCACCGGCTATTCGCAGGTGGGCGGCGCCAATGCCATCCTTGATCTCGGTGGCAACCAGAGCACGTCGCCGAAACAACAGGCCCGTATGGATGCGGTGCTGATCGTTGATGTCTCGGCGATCGATATTTCTTCCAGCAACGAGACCTACAAGTTGATCCTGGTCGGGTCCAACGATGCAGGTCTGGCAACGGGCAATGTTGTCCTCGGGGAGATCATGCTTGGCAAGGGTGCCTCGCTCGATATCCTCAACGGTGCGGACAGCGTGGTGGGCCAGTACGAAATCCCGTTCTCCACCAACCAGGCCGGAAACCTATACGAGTTCCTGGGCCTCTACGCCGTACTTGGGGGAACGACGCCATCGATCACCTATACCGCCGATATCGGCGTGATGATGGAGCCCTGATCATGTTGCACGGCAAGAAGGTCTGGCATCTGAACGACGAGAAGGGCTGGCATCAGCTCACGATGGAGGCGATCGATGCCAACCATGCGGTGAGCGCTGATCCAGAGCATTGGTCATTTGAAAAGCCGGTCGAGGAAAAAGTCGAGGAAGCCTTCGGCGTGAAGGCTGAGACCGAAACCGACGAGGATAAGGCTGCGCGCGAGAATGGCGTAGGCCCCCAGCCGGGAGGGTCCGCGTGAGCGTCCGCATCCATCCGAAGTATATCGACCCTACCGACCATGTTCTCGTGTGGGACATCGGCCCGGTCAGGGTCGAAGCTCCGAAGGCCCCGGTCGAACCCGTCGAAAGTAAGGATCTCAAGGGCGCCGATTTCGCGCTCGCAAAAATCCATTACGAAGATGCGCTCGAACAATATCGCACCGACCTGCGTGCCTACGGTGAGGCCAAGAACGCCTATACCGCGTGGCATCAGAACAACGGCGGCCCGATCAAGCTCAAGCAATGGTCGACCGATGCGGTTCATTCACTGACGGTCGACCCTGAACGCTATTTCCTAGAACTGCCGAAAGGCCTCAAGCCCGGCAAGGCCCAGGCCGAAGCCGATCGCATCGCGGAAATGACTGAAGCGGAAATGCAGGAAGCGCGGGAGAAAGACCCGCAGTTTGGAAAAGGAACCGAACGATGAATCGCCTTTTAACCTCGCTGCTGGGCGCTACCCGAGCGCTTCTGATCGCCTCGTTGGTCGCCCTTCCGTTCAGCCTGCCAATCCAGAAGGCAGAGGCGGCCGCGACAACCCAGACGCTGCACGCCTATCTGTGCGCACCCCGCGCCGTGGCTGCCGCCGCGGGCCCGCAGCGAGTCGTCAATACCTCGACCACGGCTGCTACGGCCTACACCCTCAACGGTCAGGGCTGCGCCCTCTTTGCGGTGGCCGACGTCGGCTTCTTCCTGTCGCAGGGCTTTACCTACGGCCCCTCGACCTTCGTGCTGACACAGACCGCGATCACGGCGACCACGACGTCCTCGACATCGACCATCACCTTGCCGGCCTATGCGTACATCACCGCGATTGTGCTGGAGGAAACCGCTGGTAACGCAATTACCGGCGGCGTCGATATCGGCGATTCCGGTTCGGCCACTCGGTATGCCTCAGCAGTAGCGCTCGGTGCCAACGGCATCGTGGCGGTAGCCGACTCGGCTCTGACCCGTGTTTTCGCAAACTCCGGTGTTCCCGTTGCCGATCAGGTGCTGGTTGCTTGCCACACCGCCTGCAACTCCGGCTCGATCAATATCACGATCCAGTATACCTATTACTGAGGGAACGATCTTCCCGATTTAATGGCCATTTTAGTGTCCTCCCAGACTTAAGCCGTCCTTCGGGGCGGCTTTTTTCGTGGTGCGTTGCGCCGCCCCGGCGATGACGGAATGTGAGGCATGGCAGCATTCGAATGGCCTTTATCGAAGCTCGAAATCATCAACTCCGCGCTGTCCCAGTGCGGAGATAATACAATCGCGGTTGCCGACGACGGTTCAGACGAATGGAATACCTGCTCGCCCGCCTATGAGCGCGCACTGGCCTATATGATCGAGTCCCATGGATGGGGGCAGGCAACCGACGTGCGAACGTTGCAGCCCGCCGCCAACGCCCCAGACGACGATCAGTATGATACCGCCTACAACCTGCCGTCCGATCTGGTGCATCTGATCCTGGTGCGGATCGACGACCGGCCCTGCGTTTGGGATCTGCAGAACAACCAGCTTCTGGTTAACGCCCAAGGTGGTCCGCCGCCGCCATCACCGGCCCAGACGCCCGCCGTGGTCACGATCAAGGGCGTTTTCTCGACCAATTCAGACCCGACGTTTGCCACGCCAACTTTTGTGGTGGCACTGATTGCCTTCGTCATGTCCGGAATTTACCGCGGCCTGCACGAGGATGTCGGGCAGGCCGAGCGCATGTGGAATTCCGGCAAGGCTATGCTGCTTGAGGCGCAGGCCCGCCACGATATGCAGAAACCCAAACGATCGATGTTCAACTCGCGCATCACGGCCTCGCGCCGCATTCGCCGCCCGTGGCCGCCGGTCCCCGGTGGCTGGGGTGGGACGAACACGCCAGGCTAGGGGTGAGCCATGGCGCAGAAAATTCTCGGAGCCCAGCGCGACTTCTCGTTTGGCGAGGTCGACGTCGCCCTGAAACGGGCTGACGATCATCCCGCGCGCAAGGGCGGACTTCGCCAGATGGCGAATGCCCGCATCCTGAATTCGGGTGGCCTGCAGGATCGCTCAGGACGCCGCGCGCTCTATCCAATCACGAATGGCGGCACACGTACTGAGCGTTTTACGATCTCGGCCGGTAATATCTTCGACATCCAGTTCGCGGCCGGCCGGGTCAAGATCATTGACAGCACCGGGACGACGGTCGGCAATTTCACGCTGCAGGGAAACGGTGCCGCGCTGCCGTGGGCGTCAAGCGCTGACATTCAGTCGATCGTCTACACGGTATTTGGCCTGGCGATCACGATCACGTT
>Ga0068855_100009878_pt1 | contig 11510 bp, 11 predicted proteins | sample KBSCornC52_FD_66592 | JGI IMG/M metagenome (GOLD analysis project Ga0068855, IMG submission 66592) | Corn rhizosphere microbial communities from Kellogg Biological Station, Michigan, USA - KBS Corn C5-2 | ecosystem: Host-associated > Plants > Roots > Rhizosphere > Soil ...
TCCAGGCGCGCGGCGACGTTGACCGCGTCACCCGTCACGAGCGAGTCGCCGCTGCCGGTGACGACCTCACCCGTGTTGACGCCGATCCGAATCGGGATGTCGACCCCATCGCGCAGTTCCTGCGCTGCACGCACCGCACGGAGCGCATCGTCCTCACGAACGACCGGCACGCCGAAGACGGCCATCACCGCGTCGCCGATGAACTTCTCGACCGTTCCGCCGTGACGCTCGATCGCCGCGCGCGCGACCTCGAAGTAGCGAGTCATCACCGCGCGGACCGCCTCCGGATCACGCGACTCGGCGAATGCCGTCGAGCCGGAGACGTCGCAGAACAGAACCGTCACCGTCTTGCGCTGCTCGCGCGGCGGAGCGACCGCCAGCGCGGCGCCGCACACGTCGCAGAAGCGCGCTTCCTCCCGGTTCTCGGCCCCGCAGCTCGCGCAGATCATGCGCGGAGCGTACGACCGTCCGTCGGGCGTCGGCAAGACAAACTCATGCGGCGAGAGCCTGTCGCACGAACCGCAGGTTCGCCTCTTCGACCGCGCGCACGGCCTCCAGGCCGCCCTCGACGACCGCCGTTCGATCCTGCTCGAGGACGATCCAGCCGTCGAAGCCCTTCAGCTGCGGAAGCGCGAGGACGGCACGCACGTCGACCATCCCTTCGCCGACTGGGCAAAACAGGCCCTCACCCCACACCTGTTCGAGAGGAACTTCGCAGCCGCGCACCCGCGCGAGTAGCGCAGGATCGACGTCCTTCAGGTGCAGGTGCCCGATCCGCTCGGCATAGATCCGCGCGAGCTCGACCGGGTCGCCGCCACCGACCGCTGCGTGCCCGGTGTCGAAGCAGAGCGAGACGTCGGTCCGGTCGACGAGTACAGCGATCTCCTCAGGCGTCTCGAAATAGGTGCCGGTGTGGTGGTGGAACACGGCGTCGACGCCGCCGACGCGACAGCGCTCGGCCGCGCGCATGACGCGGTCGAGCGCGCGTGCCAGGCGGTCGCCGGTGAGCGCGGTGCGGGCTTGCTCGTCGGGCTTCCCGGCGCCTGCGAGCCGCTCGTGCGTGCCTGCGTCGGCGAGCACGACAGGTCCGCACTTCCCCGTCTCGGCGAGCGCCGCGACGATCGGGTCGAGCCACTCCGCGAGGTCCGAGGTGAAGGCATCCTCGTCGTCGAGGTGTAGGGGCGCGAAGCCGCCGACGAGCTCGAGTCCCGACTGGGCCACCGCCGACGGCGCGAGGTAGCCGGGCGGTCCCAGCTCGATCCCCCGGTAGCCGATCTCGGCCACCGTCCGGAGGAGCAGGCGCGCCGGGATGAGGTCGTCGCGGGTCGTCGTCCGCTCCCAGACGCCCCAGGTGACGGGCGCGCCCGCGAGCCCTCTCGAACGTTGCACCCCCGCAATCTACGGGCGTTGTGCGGCTTCGGCGACCGCATACTCGGCGAAGCGGAGGGTGCGCTCGGTGAGGTCGCGCTCGGCAGGCTGGAGGGCGCGTATCCAGGGGTCGGCCCTGTCCGCCACCGCCTTGCGGATGAGGCTCGCCCACTCCTCGTCCAGTGCTCGAAGCGCCCAGTCCGCCGCTTGCCGCTTGCCAGCGACCCGGCCTTCGACGAGCGTGAACAGGAGGCGGCAGAACGTAAGCACCAGATAGGGCTGCTTCCATCGGCTCATCGGCCCTGCGCCGGCGGGCTCCGGTGCCCACTCGGCGTACTCCCGAACGCGGACGCGCGCTTCTCGCCGCAGGTCGGAAGCGGAAACCGGGTCGACGAGTGTCTTCGGGTCGGGTCCGGCAAGGACAAGTGCGTGCTCGCGGAGCAGCCATCTGACGACCGCGGTGTTGCAGTGTGGATCCCACACGAGCTCGTTCGCGCCGTTGTCGAGGTAGAGGAACGGCCGGTGCATCCAATCGATTCGTCGCAGCTGCCGGCGGGTGATGTAGGAGCCCTCGAGATGCTGCGCCCACGCGGACTCCAGCGTGTAGAGCCGACGGTGGAGCGACTGCAAGCGACGGACCTGCCCGTCCGTCAAGTCGTCGTGACTGACGATCACGAAGTCGACGTCGCTGAATTCGTCGGCGTCACCTATCGCGAACGAACCGTGCAGGTAGGCGCCGCAGAACGTGTCCCCAAGGCTGATCCGGGCGCCGGCGACGAGATCGCCGAGCACGGCGTCGAGCTCCGGATAGCCGGTCAGAGCCCGAGCCGCGCGGCCTGCTCCGGCGGCGCGCCTTCCGCGGCGACCATGCGCCGCACGACACCGAGCATCCGCTCGCGCTGTTCCGGTTCCGACTCCCACAGGTTCCGCGCCTGCAAGGTGTCGCTCGGACCGTGGAACAGGAAGTTCTCCGTCGAGAGTGCCCGTACCGCCGCCGGGATGCGCCATTGCGGGTAGGACGCCCCGGGCACGAAATGGCCATGGCCGTCCGGGACCGCGAGCCCGTCGACGACGAGCGACTCGACGAGCTGCGATGAATATGCGTACAGCGGACCGCCGACGGGCGACTTGAAGATCGTCCACTCTCCGTCTGTACAGCAGACGCCCTGGCCGAAAGTGCCGTACAGCAGCGCCGCCCGCTGCGACGCGCCCCCTGCGAGCAGCGGCACGAGGCTCGCGCCGTGCGGCGCGTCCACGGGCGCACCGGCGAGCTCCGCGATCGTCGAGTGGAGGTCGACGGTCGACGTCAGTGCGCCGACGGAGCGCCCGCCCCCGGGAAACGACGGGTGCCACACGAAAAGCGGGATCTTCGCGTGGCTGTCCCAGTGCGGATATTGCTTGCCGAGCACGCCGCGCGTCCCAAGGTCGTGCCCATGATCGGTCGTGAACACGACCGCCGTGTCCTGCCAGAGCCCGCGGTCGTCGAGCACGTCGAAGAGGCTGCCGAGCCATCGGTCGACCATCGCGACCTTGGCGAGATAGCGCGCGCGGACGAACGCGAGCTCCTCGGGCGTCGTCTGCGCCATGAACGCCGCAAGCGCATCGGGATCCTGGTAGGGCGGCCAGACCGTGTAACGGTCGTCGTCCGCGGCGACGCCGAACTGCGAGCGGTACGGCTCCGGCACGTGGAACGGCTCGTGCACGTCGAACGACTCGACTTGGAGGAAGAACGGCGCCCTCAGCTCCTGCAGTCGCGCCGCCGCGGCGCGCATGACGCGCGCCGGGAAGAAGTCCTCCTCACCGGCGAAGTCGCGCACGTTCGCGTAATAGCGTCGCCCGGCGCCGGGTCGCCAGCGCTCGATCCGCTCGACCCAGGCCGGCACCTGTTCGTCGCCGGGAACCGGCCCCCGCCACGCGTCCCACTCGTGCCCGCGCACGAGCTCGGTCTGCTGAAACGACTGCAGGTAACCGTTCGCCGACTCCTCCCAGTAGTGGTAGTGGTCGGTGACGATCACGGTGCGGTGACCCGCCGCTTCGACGAGCCTCGGCAACCGTGCGTCGTCCGGCTCGAGGCCGCCCCAAGGCCGCCACATCAGCTCCTTGCGCCCCGCGAAGATCTCGCGCCTCGCCGGCATGCACGGCAGGCTCCCGACGAAGTGGTTGTCGAGCCGCCAAGCGCGCCGCGCGAGGCGATCCAGGTTCGGCATCGCGACCGACGTGCCGCCGTACGCAGGCACCTCGCTTCGGTTCAAGCTGTCGACGAGAACGAGAAGGACGTTCACGGCGTGCAGCCGCACGAGCGGCGTACGACGAGCTCGACCGGCAGCCGCACCGACGGCGTCGCGACCTCGCCGCCCAACCCGTCGAGCAGAAGCTGCGCCGCCTTGCGGCCGAGCTCGTGGTCGCTTCGGCGCAGCGCGGTCAACGGCGGATCGACGAGAGCACCGAACACGGGGTCGTCGAACGCGACGAGCGCGAGGTCGTCAGGCACTCGGCGCCCGGCGGCGCGGCAGGCGGCGATAGCGCCCATGGCGAGTGTGTCGCCGGATGCGACGACCGCGGTCGGCGGCTCGGCCAACGCGAGGAGGCGCGTCATCGCGCCGGCGGCGCTTTCCGGCGACCACGACGAGTCCGCGATCTCGACGTAGGCGGCATCCCCGCGGACGGCGTGCCGCTCGGCCGCCGCCCGAAAGCCGGCGAGCCGCTCCTGGCCCGAGGTGAACGTCGGCGGGCCGCCGATGTAGCCGACCCGCCGGTGCCCATGCCCTGCGAGGTGTCCGACGAGGAGCTCCATCCCCTGGTCATTCGCGAGCGCGATCTGCGCGACGCCGCGGCCGTCCGCGAGGCTGTCGAAGTAGACGGTCGGGATCCGCGGCTCTCCGGACGTCGGCCGCGAGGTCGCGAGCAGCACGCCGGTCACCTGATGCCCCTCGAGCGTTCGCAGCGCAGCCTCCTCGTGGCCGGCCTCGCGCTCCGTGTTCATGACGAGCGCCTGATACCCGGCCGCCTCGAGCACCTCCTGCGCCCCTTTCACGAACCGGCTGTAGAACGTGATGCCGATGTCGGGGACGACGATGCCGACGAACGGCGCACTCTTCGCCCGAAGCGACTGCGCGACGCGATTCGGCTGATAGCCGAGGCCGCGCGCGGCGGCATGCACGCGGACCCGGGTTGCTTCGCTGATCCGTGGGCTTTCCTTGAGCGCACGCGAGGCCGTCGAGGGTGCGACCTGCGCGAGCCGCGCGACGTCGACCAGTGTCGGGCGTCTCGGTTCAACCGTCACGCCCGGGCTCCCGCAGGCCAGACCGCCAGCAGCTCGTCGACGACCGTGGGCGCAGCGCACAGGAACGGCGAGCCCTCCGTCGGCACGCCCCACGGCAGGACAGCGCCTGCCTCGGTGGCGATCAGCGCTCCGGCAAGACAGTCGCCCGGGTTGAACCCACCGATCGCGGTCGCGACACATCGGCCTGCAGCGACCGCCGAGATGGAGAACGCGTTCGAGCCCATGATGCGCGTCACGCAGCCTGCGTCTGCAAGCGCCTGCATGGCCTCGACCATCCCGTGCCAGAGCGACTGCGCGCTGTACTCCGTCAACACGATGGCACCCATCAGCGAGCGCGCGGTCGAGACGCTCGTCGTGTGGCCGTTTCGCAGCGCCCCGCGCCCGCGAACGGCCGAGAGCACCTCGTGCCGGTACGGATCGGCGACGAGACCCACGGCGGCGCCTGCCTCGTCAGCGACGCACAAGCTGAACGACGAAACCGGCAGGGCATGGACGTAGTTCGTCGTCCCGTCGACAGGGTCGATCAGCCAGGTCGCGGGGGCGTCGTCGTCACCCGAGACGCCGTACTCCTCGCCGTCGATGCGATGATCGGGGAACCTTGCGGCGATCGCGTCGCGCACGAGCCGCTCGACCGCGAGGTCGGTCTCGGTGACCCAGTCTGCGGCGGTCTTCTTCGTTCCCATCTGGTCGGCACGCGGGCGCTCGGCGAGGATCCGCTCCATCGCGCGTAGAGCAACCTCGCCGGCGAGCCCGAGGCAGTCGTCGAGCTCGGCGTCGGTCAGCACCGGGCCTCGGCGAGCAGCGAGACGAGCGCATGAACCCGATTCGTCACGACGGCGTCGACACCGCAGTCGACGACACGCCGCATCTCGCGGGGCTCGTCGACCGTCCAGGTCGAGACCTTGTAGCCACGCCCGCGCATCGCCGCGACGCGTTGCGCGTCGACGTGCTCCGACGGCGGGTTGAAGTACTCGACGGCGAGCGACTCGAGCAGCGAAGCGGGAGGCGGCTCGGGCGCCGTCCAGGTGAGCGCGAGCCGAGCGGCGGGGGCGAGCGCACGGACTCGCCGATGCCCATCGATGTTCCCGCCCGAGAAGAGCACCCGGTCGAGCGCACCTGCCTGCCGGATCACCGCGAGCGCCGGCTCGACGACGTCGACGGTCGTAAAGTCGACCATCACGGGCAGGCCGACACAGGCGAGCGCCTCCTCGAGCGTGGCGATCCCCAGGGCAGCGAGCTCGTTCAGCCCCGCATCGGCCACGGTGAGCGGCGATCCCCATACCCGCTCCAGCGTCGGATCGTGCACGACCGCGACCCGGCCGTCCGCGGTTCGCCTGATGTCCAACTCGATCATGTCGGCACCCGCGCGCTCGGCGGCCCGAAACGCCGCAACCGTGTTCTCGGGCGCCTCGCTCCAGTCGCCTCTGTGCGCGAGGGCCAGCGGCACTACGCCGCGACCGGTGAGGGCGACCGCTGCAGCACCCCGTCGCGATAGAGCAGGGCGCGGGTGAACGAGATCTGGACGCGCTCCGCGGCCGGGACGTCGGTCCCGACGAACGCACGCACTTCGTTCGGGCCTGCCGTGAGCACAAGTTCCTTGTAGTGACCGCGGGGCACCTCGCGCACGACATCGGCATCCGCACCACCGCCGTTCAGGGAGACGCGCACGTCCTCGGGCCGCACACCCACTTCCCACGTCCCGCTCCCTGACGCGGAGATCTCGTCGCAAGGGACGACGACGCCGCCCGGAAGCTCGAGGCCGTCCGGGACGACCGTCACGTCGTAGCTGTTCATCGCTCCGACGAAGCTGGCGACAAACGTCGTCTCCGGCTCACGGTAGAGGCTGCGCGCGTCCGCGTACTGCTCGACCTTGCCGCCCGACATGACCGCGATCCGATCGGAGATGGAGAGCGCCTCGTCCTGGTCGTGCGTGACGAAGACGGTCGTGATGCCGATGCGCTGCTGGATCTCCCTGATGTCCTCGCGGACGCGGACCCGCAGCTTCGCGTCGAGGTTCGAGAGCGGCTCGTCGAGCAGCAGCACCTTCGGCTCGAGGACGAGCGCACGGGCGAGCGCGACGCGCTGCTGCTCGCCGCCGGAGATGCGCGCCGGGTAGCTGTGCACGTGGTGGGTCAGGCCGACGAGCTCGAGCACCTGCTCGACACGCTCGCTGACCTCGCGCTTCGGCAGCTTCCGAAGCCGCAGGCCGAAGGCGACGTTCTTGAACACGGTCATGTGCGGCCAGAGGGCGTAGTTCTGGAAGACCATGGCGGTCGGGCGCTTGTCCGGCGACAGGCTCGTCACGTCGGTGCCGCTGATCAGGACGCGACCGCGATCGGGGATGAGGAAACCGCCGATCATCCGCAGCGTCGTCGTCTTGCCGCAGCCGGACGGGCCGAGCAGGCACGTGAGCTCGCCTGCTCTCACCTCGAGCTGCATGTCGTCGACGATCGTACGGCCGCCGAGGTCTTTGGACACATGCTCGATCTCGAGGCCGATCTCCCGATCGCTCATCGCAGCTGGAATCCTTCCGCGAGCTTGCCACCCATCACGTGCTTCCGCGCAAGCGCCATCAGGAGGACGGATGGAACCGCGAGCAGCAACGCAAACACCGCCGCGACCTGCTCCGGATAGTTGAGGACGAGCGTATACATCTCGGTCGGCATCGTGATGTATTTCGGGACGCCGACGAGGAACGTCCCCTGCGCCTCGTCGAACGACGCGAGAAACGAGAGGATCATCGCGACGAAGATCGCGGGCGCCGCGAGCGGGAACGTGACACGGAAGAAGACGCGCAGCGGCCCTGCACCGACGTCTCGGGCAGCCTCCTCGAGGCTTCGCGGGATCGACGAGAACGCGGCGGCCGGGATCCAGGTCATGAAGACGATCGTCCCGATCAGCTGCACGATGACCACACCGAGAAACGTCGCGATCAGGTTGAGCGAGTAGAAGACGCCCGCCATCGAGATGTAGAGGCCGATCTTCGGGAACGCGTTGACTGCGAAAAGCGAGATCAGAAGGAAGCGGCGGCCGGGAAACCGGTAACGGGAGAACGCATACGCCGCAGGCAGGCAGATGAGGGCCGAGGCGACCGTGACCACCGGCGCGAACTCGAAGCTCAGCTTCATCGAGTGACTCAGGTTCGGGTCGTCGAATACCTGTCGCCAGCCGCTGACCGTCCACGTGGTCGGCAGCAACTGTGGATAGCGCCAGAGGCCCGAGAACGCACGCAGGCCGAGCCAGACGATCGGGCCGATCATGAACACGAGCAGCGACGCGACGAACAGGAACCAGACGACCCTCCGCCCGACGGTGCGTGCGACGGCAAAGCTCACGGCGCGACCGCCGACCGCTTGCCGGTCCGGACATTCGCCCACACGTAGACGGCACCTATCCCGAGGGCGAGCACGAAGACGACGATCGCGAGCACCTCGGCCTGCTGCGGCTGGTTGAACGCGGAGAAGAAGTTGCTCATCGACGGGCCGAGCAGGTTCGGCGCGGTCGGGCCGGTCAGATACGGAACGGTGAAGCTCCCGAGCACGTAGATCGCGGTGAAGGTGGCCACGATGACCGTCGGGATGATGTTCATCGGCAGGAGGATCGAGCGCACGACGCGAGGCATCCCGGCGCCGGAATCGCGCGCGGCTTCGATCAAGTTGTTCGGGACGCCGCTCAAGCCCGAGCTCATCATCAGCACGCCGAACGGAATGTTCACCCAGACCTCGGCAAGAAGGACGCACCACAGCGTGTAGCCGAGCGTCGGAAAGCTGTGCCAGCCGAGGTGGTACGCGACGCTTCGCATGAAGCCGTCCGACGAGTAGAACACGAGCATCGCGTAGGACGCGATCACGACCGGGATGAACAGCGGCACCACCGCGAGCGCCGACACGATGCGCGCGAGTCGCGTGTCGGAGAGGCGGAGGTACAGCGCGATCGCCCAACTGACGACGACCACGACCAGAGTGGCCGCGACCGTCACCCACACGGTCGCCCACAGGTCGCGGTGGATCGTCGCGTTGCCGAGGATGTCGCGGTAGGCATCGAGCGTGACACCGTGGTGCACGATGAACTGCCGCTGCCCGATCGACGCGACGACGGAGTTGGGGCCGCCCGCGCGGCCCAGGGTGTAGGCGATCGCCGCCACCACCGGGAATCCGATGAAGACGGCGATCACCGCCACCGGCGGGAGCACCATGAGGAGGCCTTGCGCCCCCTCACGGAGCCCCCGCCTGCGCACCGACAGCCGCGGGACTACGGCACCGTCTGCTGCCACTGCGCCTTGAAGTCGCTCTGCTGCTTCTGTGCGTAGGTCGGCCGGAGCGAGTTCGCGGATACGTCCGCGAACTTGTTCTGGATCGCCTTCGGCATCAGCTTGAGCGGGATCGCCGGGAAGCCCGCCATGACATTGATGATCTGCGTCTGCGCGGCCGGCGACAGGATGTAGTCGACGAACTTGTAGACATCGGCCTTGTGCCGGGCCGACTTCGGCACGCCGAGGTACGCAGCTCCGCCCGTAAAGGACGGGTTGGCGATCTGCGTGAGGTGCACCGACGGCGGCAACTGACCCGTCTTGAGCGCAGTCAGAGACTGGTCCGACCACACCGGCGCGACCCAGATCTGCCCCTTGCCGAGCAGGTCGAGGACGGCGGCGTTCCCGTTCGGGTAGACGCCCTGGTACACGTACTGGTTCAGGCTATGCAGCGTGTCGAGCCCCTGCTTCCAGCTGGACTCGAGGTTCGGGTAGTACCCGGTCTGCATCTGCCTGAGGACGTTCGCCGGGATGAAGCTGTCGACGACGGTTTCGGCAAACGAGTATCCGGATCCGCCGCTGTTCGGCGAGTTGTAGGTGAATTTGCCGGGATGCGCCTTGATCCACGCCAGTAGTGCGCTCAGAGACTTCGGCGGGCTCGGCACGTTGTTGGAGTCGTACGCGAGCACGACCGAGGAGCCGCGGTACGGGATCGCCGCGCCCTTCACCGGCGTGAGCAGCTTCTGATCCACGTTCTTGATGTTCGGCGCTGTCGCCTTCGTGACCGGCTGCGTGAGACCGTCGGTCGCGAGTGTCGTGACGAGGCCGGCGTCGACGAGGTCGATCCCCGGCCACTTGCGCTGCTTGACCGCGGCGCCGATGCGGGCGAGCGTCGTCGTGTCGTTCACGCCGTGCTCCGAGAAGATGAACTTGACCTTGATGTTCTTGTTCTTCTTCTCGAACCCCGGGATGATGTACTGCTGCCAGAGCGACTGCACGTTCACGTCGCCGCTCGCGTAGAGGACGATCGTGTCCGTCTTGGCCTGACGCTTCGTCGCCGCCTTCGACGTCGCCCCGACAGATGCCAGGACGGCGGCGAACGCGAGAACGATGATCGCGCCGAGGTACTTCCGTTTCACTGCTCCCTCCTTTTGCGCCTTCGACGATTTGACTTGGGGGGCTTCACGCAAGCTCCGAGACCTGCGCCGCAGCTTCGCCGCCGATCTCGACGTCGTGCCGCGCCGCGAGAACGCGTGCGGCAGATTGACAGACGAGGACGTCTTCGCGTCCCTCGTCGATTCCCGCGCGGGGCGGCTCGCCGGTGCGCACGAGCGAGTCGAACGCGAGCCATTGCCGTTCGAACGCCTCGACGGTCGACCGCGACTGAACGAGGCGTTCCGCACCGTCGTCGGCGTCGACCACGGTCAGCACCGTCGGCGCGTGAAGAAGGTAGGGCGCCGGGAACGCAAGCTCGACGCTTCCTCGATCGTCGTGGACTCGCACCTCCTCGCGGTAGGCCGGGTACTGCTCGAGGTAGTGCCACCGGATGGAGACGCGGGCGCCGTCCGGGAGCCGCCCCTCCAGGGCGACCGAGCCCTCGACCGCCTCGCTCGGCCAGACGTCCGCATCGTCGAGCTCGAGGCCGCCGCCCGCGAGCGCCCTGATGACGGCCAAGTCGTGGACGACGCTCCCGAGCAGGACGTCGGCGTAGAGCTCGCCTAGCCACCGCGGCGCCGGCCCGAGCGCCCGTTCGAGCGCGCTCGCCTCGTCCGCCTGGAGGCGTGCGAGGTCGTCTGTGCCGACGTCGCCGGCGGGCGCGAGCAGCCTGGCATGCGCCAGCTGCGGGCCTGGCGGAGGATGAAGCACCGTGACCTCGATCGACCGCGCTGAGGGACGCTCCGCCAACACCGCGGCGGCCCGCTCGACCGCCGGGTCGTAGAGCTTCATGTAGCCGAGCTGGAGGACCGCATCGGCCGACGCGAGGTCGTCGATCTCGCCTACGGAATACGCGAGCGGCTTCTCGCAGAAGACCGGGAGCCCGGCCGCCGTTGCCGCGGCCGCGAGCGCCGCGTGCGAGCCGGACGTGAGGATCGCGACCGCGTCGAGCCCGCCCGCGCCGAGCAGCTTCTCGACGCGAGCGAACCGACGATCCTCGCTGACCCCGTACCGTGCGCCGAGGCTGTCGCGCGTCGCACGCGACAGGTCGCAGAGCGCAGCAATCCGGAACCTCTCGGGGTCCTGCTGAAGCAGGGGTAGGTGAACCGCCTGGGCAACCGCCCCCAGCCCGACGACTCCGATCCGGATCGGTGAGCTCGATCCCTCGTCCACGCCGGTGCGAACGTTTGCACGGCGGCCGGCCGCTGTCAACGGACACCCGGTCACGCCCGGATGTCACCGTGTGCAAACGTTGGCGCAGCGAGGTCAGCGCGTCTGCGGGAAGCCCAGGTCGACCTTCGAGGTCGCCGGGTCGGGCCAGCGCGACGTGACGACCTTCGACCGCGTGTAGAAGTCGATCCCCTCCGGCCCGTAGATGTGCCGGTCGCCGAAGAGGGACGCCTTCCAGCCGCCGAACGAGTAGTACGCCACCGGCACCGGGATCGGGACGTTGAT
>Ga0068855_100009879_pt1 | contig 11509 bp, 8 predicted proteins | sample KBSCornC52_FD_66592 | JGI IMG/M metagenome (GOLD analysis project Ga0068855, IMG submission 66592) | Corn rhizosphere microbial communities from Kellogg Biological Station, Michigan, USA - KBS Corn C5-2 | ecosystem: Host-associated > Plants > Roots > Rhizosphere > Soil ...
ACGAAGGCGCACGTCGCGGGCATCGCGATGGGCCTCATCAAGGAAGGCAACCGCTTCGCCGTGCTGACCGACATCCTCGGCGACGAGGATCACCTCGGCGACATGGACTTCAAGGTCGCCGGCACCGACCGCGGTCTCACGGCGCTGCAGATGGACATCAAGATCCAGGGCATCACCAAGGAGATCATGGCGGTCGCGCTGTCGCAGGCGCGCGAAGGCCGGATGCACATCCTTTCGCTGATGCACGAAGCCGTGCCGCATGCGCGCACCGAAGTGTCGCAGCATGCGCCGCGGATGATGACGTTCAAGATCAATCCAGAGAAGATCCGCGACGTCATCGGCAAGGGCGGCGCCGTCATCCGCGCGCTGACCGAGGAAACGGGCACGACGATCGACATCCAGGACGACGGCTCGATCACGATCGCGTCGGTCAACGCCGATGCGTGCAACGTCGCGCGGAAGCGCATCGAGGCGATCACCGCGGAAGTGGAAGTCGGCAAGATCTACGAGGGCCCGATCCTTCGCCTGCTCGATTTCGGCGCGATCGTCCAGCTGCTGCCCGGCAAGGACGGCCTGCTGCACATCTCGCAGATCGCGAAGGAGCGCGTCAACCAGGTCTCGGATTATCTGAAGGAAGGCCAGGTCGTGCGCGTCAAGGTGCTCGAGGCGGACGAGAAAGGCCGCGTGCGGCTGTCGATGAAGGCTGCGGCCGAAGACGATGCGAAGCAGAGCCAGCCGGCGGAGTCGACGCCGGCAGCGTGAGCGCGATTCACGTCACTGATGAAAGGGCGCCCGCGTGGCGCCCTTTTTTCGTTGCCTTTCGACGCGCGGCTCGATGCGCGTTCGTCATGTTGGCTTCGTGACGTGAAGCCGCTGTCGATTCGCGCACTGCATGCGCGGCAGATCCTCGATTCGCGCGGCCGGCCGACCGTCGAAGTCGATGCGCTGCTCGACGATGGAAGCAGCGGGCGCGCGAGCGTTCCATCCGGTGCCTCGACCGGCGCCGCCGAAGCGTACGAGCTGCGCGATGGCGATCCCGCACGCTACGCCGGTCTCGGCGTGCTGCGGGCCGTCGGCAACGTCAACGGCGAGATTGCCGCCGCGCTGCACGGTGCCGATGCGGCCGATCAGCGCGCGGTGGACGACCGGTTGCGTGCACTCGACGGCACGCCGCAGCTGTGCAGGCTTGGCGCCAACGCGACGCTCGCGGTGTCGCTTGCCGTATGCCGCGCCGCAGCCGTCGCGCGCGGCCAGTGGTTATACGAGCGCATCGCGGAGCTCGCCGGTGCCGAACCGGAACTGCCGCTGCCGATGACCAACATCCTGAGTGGCGGGCTCCACGCGGGTCGCGGGATGGACGTGCAGGATTTTCTCGCAATTCCGATGCGTGCCGCGTCGATCGACGAGGCGATTCACCTGATGGCGCGCGTGCGTTCCGCCGCAACCGACGTGCTTCACGACCGCGGCATGACGACGCTGCTCGCCGACGAGGGCGGCGTAGCACCGGCGTGCGGGACGGCGAGCGCGGCGCTGCGGCTGATGATCGAGGCGATCGAGCGCGCGGGCTTGCGGCCCGGCGACGACGTGTCGATCGCCATCGACGTCGCCGCGACGTCGCTGGCGCAGCCGGATGGCCGCTACGACCTTCGCCGCGAGCAGCGCGTGCTCGACAGCGACGCGCTGATCGAGCTCGTCTGCGCGTGGGTTCGCGAAGCGCCCGTCGTGTCGGTCGAGGACGGCCTTGGCGAAGAGGACTGGATCGCGTGGCGCACGCTGACGCAGCGTCTTGGCGACACGCTTCAGCTCGTCGGCGACGATCTCTTCGCGACGCACCCGCGGCGCCTCGCGCGCGGCGTCGGCGAAGGCATCGCCAACGCCATCCTCGTCAAGGCGAACCAGAACGGCACGCTGACCGGCACGCTCGACGTCATCGCGCAGGCGAAAGCCGCCGGCTACGCGACGATCGTATCCGCGCGATCGGGCGAGACCGAGGACGCGTTCATCGCGGACCTCGCCGTCGGCACGGCGGCGGGCCAGATCAAGATCGGCTCGCTGCGCACGTCGAGCACCGTCGCGAAATACAACCAGTTGCTGCGCATCGAAGAACATGCGCGAGCGCGCTATGCCGGCATCGCCGCGCTCGCACCGCTCGCGTGATGACCGACCTGCCGACGCCTGATCCCAGGCTGCGCGCATTTGTCGAGCAGGCAGGGCTTGCACGGTCCGGCGACGCCGCGATGTGGACGCCGCTCACCGGAGGCGTGTCGTCGGACATCTGGCGCGTGGACCTGCCGGGACGCTCGATCTGCATCAAATGCGCGCTGCCGCGCCTCAAGGTCGCGAAGGAGTGGCACGCGCCGGTCGAACGCAACGCGTACGAATGGGCGTGGATTAACTTCGCCGCGAAGCATTGTCCGGACAACGTGCCGACGCCACTCGCGAGCGATGCTGCGCAAGGCATTTTCGCGATGAGCTATCTTGAACCTGCCCGCTACCCGAACTGGAAGCGCCTGCTGCAGGACGGCATCGCGGATGCCGCGGTCGCGGCCGCCGTGGGGTCGATCATCGCACGGCTGCACGCGGCAAGCGCCGGCGACGCCACGCTTGCGAACGCCTTCCGCAGCGATGCGATCTTTCACGCGATCCGCCTCGAGCCGTATCTGCTCGCGACGGCCGTCCGGCACCCGGCGCTTGCCCGCGTGCTGCGATCGCTTGCCGAGCGCACGGCGACGACGCGCACTGCCCTCGTGCATGGCGACGTGAGCCCGAAGAACATCCTGCTCGGGCCACGCGGACCGGTCATCCTCGACGCGGAGTGCGCGTGGTACGGCGATCCGGCGTTCGACGCGGCGTTCTGCCTCAACCATTTCCTGCTGAAATGCGTCGCCAGGCCGACGCAAACCGGCGACTATCTGCGCTGCTTCGACGCGTTCGCCGGTGCCTGGCTCGACGGCGTCACGTGGGAGCCGCGCGCCGCGGTCGAGGTGCGCGCCGCCAGCCTTCTGCCGGCGCTGACGCTTGCGCGAATCGATGGCAAGTCGCCGGTCGAATACCTGACCGACGAGCGCGACAGGCAGCGCGTCAGGGACACCGCGGCGCCGCTGATCGCGAACGCGCCGCGACGTCTTGATGTCGTGTCGTCGCAATGGCGCCGCGCGTTCACGCGACAGCGATCGCGAGAGTGATGCGCTGGCTGAGAGTGATGCGCTAGCTTCTCGCAACGGCGATGGCGGCGCCCGCCATCACCGTTGCGCCGCTGCGATTGACGAGCCTCACCGCGCGCGGGTTCTGCAGCAGACGCCGGGCACGCGCCGCGGCGATCACGTAAGCCCCGAGCACCGCCGGCAACACGACGGCGATCACCGCGGTGATCTCGACGAACCCGGTGACCGAGAGCGCTTCGAGATGCACGACGGTGGGCAGCAGTGCGAGAAAGAACACCATCGTCTTCGGATTGCCCATCGTCAGCGCGAGGCTGCCGAGAAAGAGCCGCGACGGCCGTTGCGACGAATCGTCGGCGTGCCGATCGGGCACGACGTCGGCGCTCGTCGCGGGGGTCGTCCACATCCGCCACGCGAGGTACAGCAGGTAAAGGGCACCCGCGTACTTCACGGCAGCGAAGAGCGCGCTGGCCGTCTGCGCAAGTGCGGCAAGGCCGGTCACCGCGACGACGAACCAGATGAGATCGCCGACGAGGAAGCCCGCGATGAAGGCCGGCGCGCCGCGCACGCCACGGACGAGCGAGCGCGCCACGACGGCGGCCACGCCGGGACCCGGCGACGCGACGGCGAGCGCGTACACGGCGCAGAACAGCGCCAGTCCGTAGAACGTCACGCGATGCTTGCGCTCATGTTGACGGGTGATTCAGTGGTAGCCGTCGTGCGACGTGACCTTGCCGCGAAACACGTAGTACGACCAGCCGAGGTACATGAAGATGATCGGCAGCAGGAACAGCGTGCCCACCAGCAGGAACGCCTGCGTCGACGGCTGCGCCGCCGCCTGCCATAGCGTATAGGTGTACGGAACGATGTACGGAAAGATGCTGATGCCGAGGCCCAGATAGCACATCGCGAAAAGACCCATCGCGCCGATGAACGGGGCGTAATCGGAATCGCGGCGCAGTGCTCGCCAGGTTGCCCACGCGATGACGGCCGTGATGATCGGTACGACGGAGAAATAGAACAGGTTCGGCAGGCTGAACCAGCGCTGCGCGATCTGCGGGTGCGAGAGCGGCGTCCACAGGCTCACCATCGCGATGAACGCGAGCACGCCGTACAGCGCGATCGTCGCGCGGCCGCGCGCCCACGCCTGCAACTCGCCTTCGGTCTTCATCACCACCCACGTCGCGCCGAGCAGCGTGTAGCCGAACAGCAGCCCGACGCCGGTCGCGAGCGGGAACGGCTGCACCCAGTCGAAGCTCGCGCCCGAGAACACGCGCCCCGCCACGTCGAACCCTTGCACGAACATGCCGAGCACGACACCTTGCGAGAACGTGGCGATCGCGGAACCGAAGAAGAACGAGCGGTCCCACCAGTGGCGGTGACTCGTTTCCTTGAGCCGGAATTCGAACGCGACGCCGCGGAAGATCAGGCCGAGCAGCATCAGCAGCAGCGGAAAGTAGACGGCCGGCATGATGATCGCGAACGCGAGCGGGAATATCGCGAGCAGTCCCAGTCCGCCCAGCACGAGCCACGTCTCGTTGCCGTCCCAGACAGGCGCCACCGAGTTCATCATCAGCGTCCGCGCGTCGTCGTCGCGCGCCATCGGGAACAGGATGCCGATGCCGAGGTCGAAGCCGTCGAGCAGCACGTACATGAACACGGCGACGCCGAGGATGATCGTCCAGACGGGAACGAGATCGAGTGCGGGCATGGCGTTTCCCCGTCAGACGTCGGCGTCTGCGCCCGACAACGGACGCGCGGGTCGCTCGCCGAGCTTCGGCTCGCGCAGGTCGACATGCGCGGGCGGGCCCGCGCGCGCAAGCCGCACCATGTAGAAGATCCCCGCGCCGAACACGATCAGATACACGACCGCATAGAGCGCCAGCGACAGCAGTACGTCGGATCCGGTGAGCGACGGCGAAACGGCGTCGCGCGTGCGCATCAGTCCGTAGACGACCCACGGCTGTCGGCCGACTTCGGTCACCGTCCAGCCGGCGATCACGGCGATGAATCCCGCCGGCAGCATCGCGATGCAGGCGTTGTGATAGGCGCGACTGTCGTAGAGCCGTCCGCGCCAGCGCAGCCACAGTCCCCATGCCGCCATGACGAGCATCAGCACGCCGATGCCGACCATGATGCGAAACGCGAAGAACACCGGCGCGACGGGCGGACGGTCGGCGGGCGGCGCTTCCTTCAAGCCCTTGATCACCGCGTCGGGCGAGTGCGCGAGGTAGACGCTGGCAAGTGCGGGGATCGCGACCTCCGCGCGGTTGCGCTCGGCCTTTTCATCCGGAATCGCGAACAGCACGGCCGGCGCGCGCGCCTGCGTGTCCCACAGCCCTTCCATCGCCGCGACTTTCAGCGGCTGGTGATGCAGCGTGTTGAGACCGTGCAGGTCGCCGGCGATGATCTGGATCGGCACGAAGATCGCGATGAAGGTCACCGTCATCCCCATCACCGCGCGCGATTCGGTCACGTTTTGCCGGTGCTTCAGATGCCACGCCGTCGCGCCGAGCACGGCGAACGCGGTCGTCAGGTAGAAGCCGGTCACCGTGTGCGCGAGACGATACGGGAATGAAGCGCTGAAGATGACGTCGAGCCAGCTCGCCGGCATGAAGCGGCCATCGACGACCTCGTGCCCGCCCGGCGTCTGCATCCAGCTGTTGGCCGCCAGGATCCAGAACGCGGAGAACAGCGTGCCTGCGGCCACCATCACGGCAGCGAAGAAGTGCGCCCACGGCGGCACGCGCTTGCGGCCGAACAGCAGGATGCCAAGGAATCCCGCCTCGAGGAAGAACGCGACCAGCCCTTCGTACGCGAACAGCGGACCCAGCACGTTGCTCGTCGCGTCGGCGTAGCGGCTCCAGTTGGTTCCGAACTGGAACGGCATCACGATGCCCGACACGACGCCCATGCCGAACGACACGGCGAATATCCGCGTCCAGAAGACCGACAGCCGCAGATAGAGCTGATCGCCCTTCGCGACGTGCAGGCCTTCGAGCAGCACGATGAACGACGCGAGGCCGACGGTGAATGCCGGCAGCAGGATGTGGAACGCGATGACGAACGCGAACTGCAGGCGGGACAGGAAGACCGGATCGAGTTCCATGGCCGATTGTTCGAATTCTCCAGGGACCGACCGCACCGCGAGCTGGCGGTGCGGATATTCATTTTATCCCGGCTTCGGGATTTGACCTACAATGCCAGCGTCGTTCCGCGGCCGCGAGGCTGCAACACGTGATGGATCCGGCACCTGCACGAACCCGGCCGAACTGGCCGCGAACCCTGCGCAACGGGCTCGTGGCGGTGCTGGTCGCGATCGCGGTGTTCGCGTTGCTGGGCTTCCTGATCGTTCCCGTCGTCGCCAGGGCGAAGTTGGAAGCGATCGGCACGCGGGAGCTCGACCGCACGATGACGCTCGGCCGGCTCGAGTTCAACCCGTTCACGTTGCATGCGCGGCTCTCCGACTTCGCGCTGGCCGACCGCGAGCCACAACGAATGCTGGCCCGGTTCGACGCGCTCGACCTCGACTTCTCGATCGCGTCGCTGTGGAAGCGCGCGGCCGTATTCGATGCCGTGCATCTGGCGCGCCCGCAGATCGAGCTCACGCGCAACGCGGATGGCCGCTACAACATCCAGGACCTGCTCGATCGATTCGTCGCCAGCGCGCCCGACGGGTCGCCGACGCTGTTCTCGATCAACAATATCGAAGTGGACGACGGCGCCATCGCGCTCGATGACCGGCCACACGCGCGCAAGATCGTCGTCTCGAAGATCGGCATCGGCATTCCGTTCCTGTCGAGCTTCCCCTACGATGCAAAGATCCACGTGACGCCACGCTTGGACGGCGCCGTCGATGGCGCTCCGTTCGGACTGACCGGCACGTCGACGTCGCCGTTCGCGGATACGCAGGAAGCGACGCTCGAGCTGAACCTCGATGCGCTGTCACTGCCGCGCTATGCCGAATATGCGTCGCTGCCGCGGGGCCTCGAGGTCCGCGACGGGGCGTTGACGACACGCCTCAAGCTCGTCTTCGCAACTGAAAAGGGTATCGCGCGGTCGGTTGCCTTGTCGGGCACCGCCCGTATCGACAAGCTCGCGCTCGTGCGGCCGGACGGCTCGCCGCTGGCCGCTGCCGCGGCGATCGACATCTCGCTCGCGAGCCTCGACGCGCTCGCGCGGTCGGTGGTCGTCGATCGCGTCGCCATCGAGGCGCCGGACGTCGACGTGCGGCGCGATGCCGACGGCACGCTCGAGCTGGCGCGCGTCGCCGACGGCCCTCGCGCCGCAGGCCCCGCTGCCGCGGATGCACCCGCGTGGAGCTATTCGATTCGCGACGTGCACGTCGGCAACGGGAAGTTGCACGTCACCGACAACGCGGTGTCGCCGGCGTTCGCGACGGTGCTGTCGAATGTCGCCGTCGATGCAAAACGCGTCGCATCGAAAGGCGCGCCCGGGGCTGTCGAGCTGCGCTTCGAGACCGATGAAGGCGCGCAGTTCGCAGCGCAAGGGGAAGCCGATATCGCGAACGCCTCGGCGCGCGGGCGCTTCGAGGTGACGAAGATTCGCGTCGGCACGTTGCACGCCTATTACGCGCCGGCCGTCCATGCGGAGTTCCGCCGCGGTGCGCTCGATTACGCGAGCGATTTCGAGGTCGCGCGCGACGGCGACTCGACGCGCGTGGCGTTGCGCAACGGATCGGCGACATTTGCCGACGTGGAGGCCGTGCTGCCCGGCGAGCGCGAGCCGGCGCTGCGCGTGGCGCGTGCGGAGCTCGCAGGCGTCGCGCTCGACATGGCGAAGCGGACGTTCACGATCGACAACGTGACAGGCAGGCAGGGGTCGCTGCGGGTGCTGCGCACGCACGACGGCGCGCTCAACATCGAGCAGTTGACGCGTCCGTCGAAGGCGCTCGAAACCGCCGAGCAGCGGATGAGCGCCAGTGCCGCTTCGGCGCAGCCGTGGAGCGTGCTGATGCGCGCCGTGACGTTCGAGGGGATCGGCGTCGACTTCGAGGACCGTGCGCCCGAGACACCGGTCAAGCTGCGCGTCGCCGACGCCCGCTTCAGCATCCAGAACGTCGGCAACGCGCCCGGTGCGAGCATGGCGTTCGAAGGCGCCGCGCGCGCGCGACCCGCGGGGCGCGTGGCGCTGAAGGGGACAGTCGTCGCCGATCCGCTGAAGGTCGACTGCCGGATCGACGCGTCAGGGATCGACCTCGTGCCGCTGCGCCCGTACTACGAGACGGCCACGAACATCATCGTCACCGGCGGCGCGGTGGCGACCAAAGGCCGGCTGACGTATGCGGCCGCGGGCGCGGGCAGCGCACGCGCGCGCTACACCGGCGATGTCACGATCAGCAATTTCGGTTCGCTCGATCGCCCGACGTCGCAGGATCTCGTCCGGTGGAAAACGTTGACGCTGACCGCGGTCGACGCCGCGTCGGAGCCGTTCAGTCTCGCGCTCGGCGCGGTGGCGGCCGAAGGTTTTTACGCGCGCGTCATCCTCAACGCGGACGCGACGCTGAACCTGCAGCAACTGCTGGCCCCGCATTCGGCCGCTGCGCAGGCGGCGGCGCCCGGTCCTTCGACGACCGTCACCGGCGTAACGACGAAGACGCTGCCGGGTGATGCGGATGCGCCACTGCCGGTTTCGATCGGCCGCATCCAGTTGTCGGACGGTGAGGTGCAGTACGCCGATTTTTTCGTCAGGCCGAACTACACGGCGCACCTGACGAACTTTACCGGCAGCGTGTCGGCGCTGTCGCAGGCGCAGGCGGGAACGGTGGACATCGCGGCGCGCATCGAGGGTACGGCACCCGTCGCGATCAACGGCACGATCAATCCGTTCGCGCAACGGCTGGCACTCGACCTGACGGGCAAGGCGACCGACATCGATCTGCCGCCGCTGACGCCGTACTCCGTCAAGTACGCCGGCTATGGCATTCAAAAAGGCAAGCTGTCGCTCGAAGTGCATTACCGCGTCGACGATCGCAAGCTCGCGGCGACGAACAAGCTGAAGCTCGATCAGCTGACGTTCGGCGAGCGCGTCGAAAGCCCGACGGCGACGAAGCTGCCCGTGCTGCTCGCCGTGTCGCTGCTCAAGGACCGCAACGGTGTCATCAACCTCGACTTGCCGATCCAGGGCACGCTCGATGATCCGCAATTCTCGGTGTGGGGCGTGCTCGTGCAGATCTTCGTGAACCTGATCACGAAGGCGATCACCGCGCCGTTCGCGCTGCTGGGCTCGCTCGGTGGCGGCGGGGGCGAGCAGCTTGCCTACATCGAGTTCGCGCCTGGCCACGCGGAGCTTTCCGCCGCAGCGCACGACAAGCTCGCGACGCTCGCCAAGGCGTTGAACGACCGGCCCGGACTGAAGATCGATGCAGCGGGCCGCGCGATCCCGGATGCCGATCGTGAAGGGCTGAAGCGCGCGATGCTCGACCAGGCGCTGCGCGCGGAAAAGCTGAAAAGCGTTTCCGCGGCCGGCACGTCGGCATCGGCCGACGACGCGGCGAAGATCGACGCCGCCGAGTACCCGAAGCTGCTGACGGGCGTCTACAAGGACGCCGACCTGAAGGACAAGCCGCGCAACGCGATCGGCATCACGAAGACGATTCCGCCGGCGGAGATGGAAACGCTGCTGCTCGCCAGCTACCGCGTCGACGAAGCGGCGCTCACCGCGCTCGCCAATCGTCGCGCGCAGACGGTCAAGGAATGGTTCGTCGGCGAGGGTGGCATTCCGGCCGAGCGCGTGTTCATCGTCGCGCCGAAGGTCGGCGGCGACGGCATCAAGGACCCGGGCGCGCCGACGCGCGTCGACTTCGCGATTCGGTGATCGCCGTCCCCGGCGTCAGCGCGGTGCGCGCACGATGTCGAGGATCGCCTCGCCGCTGACGGTCACCGTGACATCGCTCATGCCGCCTTCGACCGCGACCGGCGCGGCGCTTGCGGCCGCGACGCCGGCGGTGCGAAACATCGGCTGCGGACGCGCGTAGTCGTTCGTCTGCACGGTGATGCGGCCGGGACGCCAGCCGCCGGCGCCGAATCCCTGCGCGGCGCTCTGCGCACGCTGCTGCCAGTTCCTGATCGCCTGCTGCGTCAGCGCGTCCTCGGCTGCGCGCCGCGTCGCGGTGCTCACGGTGAAGTTCAGTCCCGACAGCACGAGGCCGTCCGTGCCCTGCAACTTCGATACGAGCCCGGACAACGCGGCGAAATCACCGCCTTCGAGCACGAGCGTTTGCGTCACGCGCCAGCGCGGCGGACGATTCGTCTCGGCCACCTGATAGGAGCTGTAGCCTGCCGTCGATGCTTCGACGCCGGCGACGGCGCGAGCGCGCGACAGCGCACGCGTCATGCGGCCGTTGACGTCGTTCGCCGCCGCCGCCGCATCGGCGTTGTCGGCCTCGGCGCGCAGGTACGCGGTCATCCGATCGTTGGCGACATTGCTCGTCGCCGAGGCAGTGACGGTGACGATCGGCTGGGACGTCGGCGCGACGTCGATCAATGTCGGCATCGTCTGCGCGCGGCCGTGCATGGCCGTCGCGGTCAGCACCACGGCGAGCAACGCGCGGGTCCATCGGTTCATGTGAGCTCCAGTGAAGAACTGATCGCCGCGGCGGCGCGCTGCAATGATCAATGCGACAGGCGGGCGCTGCGTTGACACGTCATGCGCGCTTTTTCGTCTTGTCGACGCGCGCCGGCAGTGCCAGGATTGCGTCGCGATTCGACCACGAGAAACAGCGTGCTGCGGCCGCCTCCCAGGGCAGCCACGCATGGCGCAGGTGCTCGCGCGGCGACAGCTCCACGGGAACCGGGGCGCCGACGTCGAGCGAGAACACGTGCTCCGTGTTGTGCGTCGTGCCCGGCGGATAGCGGTGGCGCCACCGCGGGAAGATTTCGTACCGGTTCGCTTGCTTCCAGTCGACCGGGCCGCCGAAGATGTCGGCATCGATGCCGGTCTCTTCCAGCAATTCGCGGCGAGCGGTGTCGGCGAAACGCTCGTCTTCGTCACGGCTTCCGGTGACCGATTGCCAGTGGCCGGGGAAGTCGGCGCGCTCGAGCAGCAGCACGTGCAGGTCCGACGTGTGGACGACCACGAGCACCGAGACGGGTTGCTTGTCGCCCACGCCGATACCGCGAATGCGAAGCGTGTCGTCGAGCGGCGTCAGTTGACCAGCACCCAGAACGGCAGGTTGCGCTCGCGCCAGAACGTGCAGGCTTCCGACAGTATCTCCTCGAGCGTGCCCCAGTCGTTCGGATGCGTCTTCCGATAATGCGTCGCGTGGCCGAGACGGATCAGGCAGCCGGTCTTGCCGATCCAGTCGCGGTCCTCGAGCGAATCGGCGA
>Ga0068855_100009883_pt1 | contig 11507 bp, 5 predicted proteins | sample KBSCornC52_FD_66592 | JGI IMG/M metagenome (GOLD analysis project Ga0068855, IMG submission 66592) | Corn rhizosphere microbial communities from Kellogg Biological Station, Michigan, USA - KBS Corn C5-2 | ecosystem: Host-associated > Plants > Roots > Rhizosphere > Soil ...
CGGATACCACGGCACCGTGCCCACGATGTCGCAATCCACACGGCGGCTGATGTTCCAGACGTAATCGCGGATCACGCGCGAGGGCAGCACCACGGTCACGCCGGGAATCGTGGCGCGGATGCGTTGCACGTCCTGATAGGTGAGGCCGTATTGCAACACGTAGCTTTGGCTGTTTCGATCGGAGACTTTTTCGTCATCGGCCGGCTTGATGCTGTTGATGATGATATTCTGGCTGCCGAGATTTTTGATTTGTTCCTGGGCCTCGTAGCTCGCGCCTTCACCGATGGCCAGCATGGCAATGACCGAGCAGACGCCGAAGACAATCCCCAGCGCCGTCAGCAGCGAGCGCAACCGGTGCAGCCAGAGGCTGCGGATGCCGAGGCGCACCGTTCGTTTGAGACTGGAAGCATTGAAGCCGTGAATCATCGCCGGATATCGCTTTCAATCTGGCCGTCACAAAGCCGAATCGCGCGGTAGGAACGCTCGGCGACCTTGGAGTCGTGCGTGACAAGGATCAAGGTTTTGCCTTGCTGATGGAGTTCGTCAAATAGCGCGAGGATTTCCTTGCCGGATTTGGAATCGAGATTGCCGGTCGGCTCGTCCGCGAGAATCACCAAAGGATCGTTCACGAGCGCGCGGGCAATGGCGACGCGTTGCTGCTGGCCGCCGGAAAGTTCAAAGGGTTTGTGGTCCAGGCGATGCTCCAAGCCGACGCGCGCGGCGAGCTTGCGGGCCTGCTCGCGGCTTTCGTTTTCCGGACGGTCCTGGTAATAGAGCGGAATCTCGATGTTCTCCACCACCGTGAGTTGCTGGATGAGATTGTACGATTGAAAGACAAACCCAAGACGGGCGCCGCGCACGGAGGAAAGCGCGTCGTCATTCATTTGGGAAACGTCCTCGTCCCCGAGAAAATATTGGCCGGAACTTGGGCGATCGAGACAGCCGAGCAAATTCAGCATCGTGGATTTGCCGCAACCGGACGGGCCCATGATGCTGATGTAATCGCCAGGCTGGATATCGAAGGTGACGCCACGCAAGGCTTCCACGGTGACCGAGCCCATCTGGTAGGTCTTGCGGACGTTAGCGAATTGAACGATTGGCGACGGCACGGCGCTCAGCTTTTTGCGGGTTTACCCGGGGCGGCGGCAACGGTTGACGAGGGCGTCGACTGGGGTTCCGAGGGTTTGCTTTCTGAAGGCTTGCTCACCGGAGGCCGGGTTTCGTCCGGGATGTCTGGCGGATTCAACAGCACGCGCTCGCCCTCGCTCAATCCTTTTCTCACCTCGATGAAATCATCGTTGAACTCGCCCGTTTGCACTTCGCGCCGGTCGGGTTTGCCAAAGCCATCGCTCACGAAACAATATTGCTTGCCGTTTGCCGGTTCGACGGACTGGACCGGCACGTAGACGACGTCATCGAGGTGATCGACCAGGATTTCCACTTTGGCGCTCATGCCGGGCTTCAGCCAGGTATTCGTGCCTTCAATGGTGACGGTAGTGAGATAAACTTTGAGGTCGGGATTGAGCCAGCGGTTCTGGGAATCCGGCAGCACACCGACGACGGTCACTTCACCCATCAACGGCTTGTCGGCATAAGCGTCGACGGTGATGCGCGCTTTTTGGCCGACTTTGATTTTGTTGATGTAACTCTCGTGAATTTTCACGTTCACGGACATCCGCCGCAAATCGGGAATGGTGATGATGGTCTGGCGTTCGCGCACCGTGGCGCCTTCGCGAATGGGTTCCTGGTTGCCGTAATTGTTCTGATCGTCGCCGCCGTAGACTACCAGACCGCTCTTCTTTGCCACGAGCACGCACTTGGAGAGTTGTTCCTCCAAATCCTTCTTTTGGCGCCATTGCACCTGGTATTGGCCGCGCGCGGAATTCAATTTCGCCCGCGCCTGCGCCAGTTTGGAGATGGCCGCGTGATTCGCCTTGTCCAGCAAACGAACCGCCTCCGCGAATTTCGAAAGATCCTCCTCGGCAGTGCGCGGAAACTCGTAGCTCAGGAACAATGCCCGGTCGGTCTCTGAGCTTTTCACCTTGAGCACGGCGCTGTCGTAAGAAATTTCGTCGCGCGTAATTTCGGTTTTCGCCACGAAGCCCTTGTCGTAAAGCCGCTTTGTGCCATCGAGGGTTGTGGAGGCCTGGCCGAGATCTTTTTGCGCCGTTTGCAATGCGTCATCCAACGAGCGCAATTTTTGTTTCGCTTCGCCGTCGCCGAGGGAATCGAGCTTCGCGTATTTCGAAAAATCCAAAACGATATCGGGAATCTCCAGCATCGGCTTTCCGTTTTCCGCCTCGGACGTGGCTTCCGGGTCATCCGCGGCATCCGGCGAAGCGGCTGCCGTGGTCGAGTTGGTCTCCGGGAGCAGAGCGCTGACCAATTTGGCGGTCGCGGTTCCGTCGGGCGATTGCGCCACGGCTTTGTCGGGCTCGGCCTTTCTCAAGCCGCCGACATCGGGAACAGCGGTGATGGCCGAAGCGGCAATGTTGTTGGTGCAGACCAACGCGAATAATTTATCGAGGCCGATCTGCGCGGTAATTTTGTCGGCAACATTGTCGCCGAGGTATTTCTCGAAATCCATGCGGGCGAACCGCGCCGTCTGCTGGGCCGCTTTGACGTCGCTGTCGTTCTGGCCGAGTTGGATTTGATAGTTCTGCTCGGCGTCGGCGAGGGAAGCGAGCGCCGATTGGAACTGGATTTCCTGCTGCACCAGCCGGTTTTGCAAATCGGAGGAATCCAATTCACACAAAACCTTGTTGGTGCGTACGTCCTCGTCTGTGACAAAATATCCTTCGGGCACGATTCGCAGGATTTTTGTGCCCTGGTAGCCGACCCGCACCTCGCATTTGACTTCCTGGGATTCAAGCGCCTTAAGGCTGCCGCCTTCCATTACGGTCACATCGAGCGGCCCACGGCGGGCCGTGAACGTCGGGAGGTTCGCGGCGGATTTGCTCCCGCGCGAAAACCAGACGATGGCGATCACTAAAACGATTGCCGCCGCGATAAACCGCCAGCGGGGCTGGTTGCGAATAAAACCTGTAACTTTCTTGCTACTTATCATTACTTACTTCCTCCCACCGTCCGTTTCCGTTGATGTAAAGAATGCCCATGTTATCCCAAAATTGCAGGCGCGCAATAGTATGTGTGACGAGCGCCTGGGTGCGCTGGTTCTTGGCGCTGATCAGGTCGTTCTGGGCATCGACCTGGTCCTGGGCCCGCGCGCGGCCGACTTCGGCGAGCATTTCCTGTTCGTCCACGCGGCGTTCGGCGATCTTTACGCCGCTCTCCGCGATTTCATAATTCCGCTCCGCCTGGTCGAGCGTGCGCCAGCTATTGCGCACATCCAGCCTTATCTGATCCTCGACCTGTTCGAGATTGCGTGCGGCGCGATTCCGGGAGATCAGCGCCGAACGATACGTATTTCGCTCAGCCGTGCGATCGAGACCCGGATCCAACGCCAATCCCGCACTCCAACTATATCGCTGCGGATCGGGCAATTGGAAGCCTGTGTTTCGGTCCGGGTTGCTGACCATTCCGGCGGTGGCGCTCAAATCCAACTGCGGCCGCAACAGATTTTGATCGAGCTTGACCTGCCGCTCGGCGTCCGCGAAGGCATCGCGGGCATTCATGTAATCCAGCCGGCCGGAGAGCGCGACCTTGATGGAATCATCCACGCTGATTTTGGGGTGCTGAATCTGCAGTTCCTCCAATTCGGCCTGATCGAGAATCACCTGTGCTTCGACCGGCAGGCCGAGTTCCATTTTGAAATCGTCCAGCGCCTGGTCATAACCGCGCACGGCATTGATCCACGAACTTTCTGACGTCAGCTCCTGCTGCTCGAGACGGCCCAGGTTGGCCGTGGTGTCGCGGCCTTCGGCAACCATGGCGCGGGTGCGCTCGGCATTTTTGGTCGAGCTTTGATAATTCAGAAAACTGTTGCGCGCGGCGTCGCGCTGGCCCAGCACGTTGTAATAATCCCGCGCGATCTGGACCGTGAAGTCCTTCCGAAATTGCGTGAAATTGCGCAAGGCGTACAGCAGATCGCGTTCGGATTGAATCAACGCCTCTTTCTCGCGCTTGAATCCGGCGTCGCGCACCAGCGGGCTGACGAGAGTGGCGCTCAGCGCCGAAGACTCCGCCACGCGCGGATCGCCGGTGATGAAACGCAAAAAATCGGATGTGAACGCCGCGCTGATCCGGCCGACGTCGGCAATGAGCCAGCTCACATTGATGGAACCCGAGCCGGAAACGCTTCGGTCCTCGGTAAAGAAAACGTTGGTGGTGACCAGGTGCGTCAGGTCGTTGCTCACGGTGGCGGTTATCGGGACCGCGCCGCCGGAAACGGCCGCATCGCCTTTGGCGGAAAAAATCGGCGCGAATTGATGCCGTTCGAGCGCCAGTGAAAGGGCGGACAAATACAATTGCTCCTTGTGATTCTGATAATCGCGGCTGTGATGGACGGCAATGTCGAGCGCATCATTGAGCCGGATGATCCGCGCGCCGTCCTCCCGCTTGCCGCCCTCGCCGAGATAATCCGGCGCATTCGTCGACGTTGCAAACGCATCCAGTGAAATGGAATTGGTCCGTTCGAGCGTAAAATTCTTGTCCATGTTGCGGACCAGCGGAGTTTTGGCGGCGATGGCGCCGTAAGCCGCGCGATCCGCGGATTTGCGATAATAATTCGCCGTGCATCCCGTCAGGAACAATCCTGTCAGGACACAGCTCAACACGGACGACAGTTTTCTGGAGTGAATAATGCCCACAGATTGACTTCGCGCTTCAATTTCCGGAACCGGCGCCGGGCTCCACCCCCGACTAGGGATTAACAACGTGACCGGAAATAAGTTGCGGCACTCGTCGCTAATTTCTGACGATTTGACCGCGCCAAAGGCTACAACTCACGGAAAATCTTTTTATTAATTAGGTTGTGCGAATCACGCGCTGGTCAGGTTTAGAAATGTTAAAGAGCGGCCGGCGTTGAAATTCTCCGCGCAATTGCATGCCGCCATGACGCAGCGATGCATTAAATCTTGGGCATACGTCGTTCGTCGTATTCTGTTGCCCGATTCTGCCGGTACAATGCGGGCATCATCCGCCTATCAAAATGAAACGAACATTGCTGATTCTTGCCGGGCTCCTCTTGCTGAACGTGAGCGCTTTTTCCCAGAACACGAATTTTTGGATTTTTCTCTGTTTCGGGCAATCGAACATGGAGGGCTATCCGGGAATTCAGGATGAAGACAAGGGGCCGGTGGATGAGCGATTTCAGATGCTGGCCGCGGTGGATTTCCCGAAGCAGGAACGCAAGATGGGCCAGTGGTATCCGGCCGTGCCGCCGTTGTGCCGGCCGAACTGCGGGCTTTGTCCCGCTGATTTTTTTGGCCGCACGCTCGTTTCCAATCTGCCGCCGACCATCAAGGTGGGCGTGCTGAATGTGGCGGTCGCCGGATGCAAAATTGAAATGTTCGATAAAGACAATTTCCAGACGCAAGTCGAGAAAGCGCCATCGTGGATGGCGGGTATCGTCAAAGCCTACGGCGGAAATCCGTATCAGCGCCTTGTCGACATGGCGAAGCTGGCCCAGAAGGATGGAATCATCAAAGGCATCCTGCTGCACCAGGGCGAGTCCAACACGGGTGACAAAGAATGGCCGAACAAGGTCAAAGGTATTTACGAGAATTTGCTGAAGGATCTCAACCTCAAGGCCGAGGATGTGCCGCTGATTGCCGGCGAGGTGGTGCCGGCGGACCAGAAGGGGCAGTGCGCGAGCATGAACAAGATTATTGATGAATTGCCGCAGACAATTCCGACCGCGCATGTGGTGTCCTCGACCAATTGTGTCGCGCGGCCGGATCATTTGCATTTCACACCGGCGGGTTATCGGGAGCTGGGAAGGCGCTATGCGGAAACGACGCTGCCGTTGTTGGGAGTGAAGACGGCTGAAGCCAAATAAGCGATGAACAAAATTTCGCGACGTGATTTTGTTCGGACGACGATTGCGGGCACCGCGGGATTGTATTTGGGCGCGCACGCGATCGGGGCTCAGGCAGCGGAGAATGCATCCGCACTGCCGGAGGAGGACGGCTACAAACTGTGGCTGCGCTATGCGCCGCTGGGCCGCGATGCGAGGAAGTACCAAAAAATCGTCCGGCAAATTCGTGTCGAAGGCAATTCGCCCACGGCGGGAATCATCCGCGAGGAACTTTGCGCGGCGACTTCCGCCATGTTGGGAACGACGATTCCTGCGGATGAAAAAAGTCTCGCCGCCGGAACCATCCTCGTTGGGACGCCGGCGAATTCTCAATTCATCCGCCAGTTGGATTTGGTCGCGATCGGAAACGACGGTTTTGTGATTCAGTCTACTCGCCTTGGCGGGCAACCCATGACGATGATTGCGTCGAACAGCGAGATCGGCGCGCTGTATGGGGCATTCCATTTTTTGCGCCTGATGCAAACCGGCCAATCGCTGAACGGCATCCATCTCAGTGATGGGCCGGCGCTGCAACTCCGCGTGATGAACCACTGGGATAACCCGAACGGCACGATTGAGCGCGGTTATGCCGGGCGTTCGCTGTGGCAATGGAATGAGTTGCCGGAAAAAATCAGCCCGCGTTACGCGGATTACGCGCGCGCCTGCGCTTCCATCGGCATTAATGGAGCGGTCATCAACAACGTCAACGCCGACACGCACATCCTGAGTGCGGAGATGCTGCGCAAAGTGGCGGCGCTGGCGGAGGTGTGGCGGCCTTACGGCGTGCGAATGTATTTGAGCGCGAATTTTGCCGCGCCATCGCGCCTCGGCGGATTGTCGACATCGGACCCGCTGGATAAAAGTGTGATTGATTGGTGGAAGGCCAAAGCGGATGAGATTTACGGATTCATTCCCGATTTTGGCGGTTTTTTGGTAAAGGCGAATTCGGAAGGGCAGCCGGGGCCGAAAACCTACGGGCGCACGCACGCGGATGGCGCGAATGTGCTGGCGGATGCACTCGCCCCGCACCATGGAAATGTGATGTGGCGCGCATTTGTGTATGACGACGATATTGACCCGGATCGCGCCAAGCGCGCTTACATTGAGTTCATGCGGCTCGACGGGCAATTTCGTCCCAACGTGGCGATCCAGGTGAAGAACGGGCCGATTGATTTTCAGCCGCGCGAACCGTTTCATCCATTGTTTGGCGCGATGAAACAGACGCCGGTCATTGCGGAAATCCAGGCAACGCAGGAATACACTGGCCAGGCGAAGCATCTGGTGTATCTCGGCACGATGTGGGAGGAATTTTTGCAATCGGACACGTATGCGAAGGGGAAGGGGTCGACGGTCGCAAAGGTGTTGGCGGGAAAAGTTCAGCGCGCTCCCATCACTGGAATGGTCGCGGTGACCAATCCGGGGACGGACCGGAATTGGTGCGGGCATCATTTTTCGCAGTCGAACTGGTATGCTTTTGGACGGCTGGCGTGGAATCCGGAATTGTCCGCGAAGCAAATCGCCGATGAATGGACGCGGATGACATTCGGCAACGAGGAAAAAACCGTGCGGACGATCCGCGATGTGATGATGGGCTCGCGCGAGACGTTCGTAAACTACACGATGCCGCTGGGGCTGCATCACATGATCGGGGGCGATCATTATGCGCCGCAGCCATGGAATGGCCGCGCGCCGCGGCCGGATTGGACGGCGGTTTATTATCATCAGGCCTCGGCGGCGGGGATTGGGTTTGATCGCACGAAGAAGGGGGATCGCGCGGTGGAGCAATATTTTCCGCCGGTGTGCGACATGTTCGATGACGTTGCGAAGTGCCCGGAGAAATTTTTGCTGTGGTTTCATCGCTGCGCGTGGGATTACAAAACCAAATCGGGAAAGATTTTGTGGGACGCACTGTGCGCGAAGTATTTCGAGGGAACGAAACAGGCGGAGGCGATGCAGGCGACGTGGAAATCGCTCGCGGGCAAAATTGATGCGCGGCGGCACAAGGAAGTGGCGGAGCGGCTGGCGATCCAGGTGGTGGACGCGAACAAATGGCGGGAGGACATTTTGAAATATTTTGCGGGGTTCAGCAAAAGGCCGATTCGGACTCGGGCCTGAGGTGAACGCTTTGCGAGGCCAGTCCAAAGGCCAAGGTCCAAAGTCCAAAGTCGTCCACGGGCGGCGAAGGTTGGCAAAATGGGTTCGTTTTTTCGGTAAGAGGGATGGTGAATTGTTGTAAGTGGCTGATTTATAATGTTGGGTGCGCAAACGGAAATGGGTTCGTTTGGTAATTTTGTATAAAACGAGGCGCTCGGGGCGCGGGAAAGGGATTGGTTTAGCGGGAGCCAGCAGAGGAGACGCAAAAGCGATTTTATTTTTTAAGTGGGATTTGGTGGGATTTGGTGAGATCCGGGGAGACGGGCTTTGACACGGATTGCACGAATTAACACGAATTTGGTCACGGTTGAGGCGTTTGTTGGCGAGATTGCCGCTGTGAAGCTGAAGTTGTGTCGGCCCCTTTTCCATTTTCGCTTTTGCCCTTCCTTTTGTCGCTTTGGTTATAACATGGCTGTCAAATGCGCGATTGGTTGGGGCGGACGCCATTCCAGTTTTCAGCAGGGGAAACCGTTGAAACGGTTGAACGTTCGCTCGCGTTGGGAGGACACCCGGCTGAAGCGCGGGTGTTAATGAGAGGGGATTGGGTGCGTTTAGATTTCACACTCGTCCATAGGATGTTGATTTAGTTAGCCCGCACGTTTTGGCAGCGGATTATACTTCTGAAACCACCCTTTGTTTCGGCAGCAAGAAACCTTTGCCATCATTCTCTTTCGGTAGCCGCTTCCATGCTTTACGAACTGCTTGGAAAAATTCGGGCAAAGGCCGAACACCGTTCCAAGTTGATAACTTCAAACGCCTCAAACCACCGCGTGGCTTGCGGACTTGAACCTCAAAGTAAGCAGTCGTGCGCTCCGCTGCGGGAACATGACTCAAGCGGGTCGTGAACATCCGAATGGCCGTCTCGATATTCATCGTGTATCCGCCCGTCATCACGCCCCCGGGCCATTTCAGGACAAAGAAGATATACCCGGCGGCTCTATTCGGTGTTCCTTTATTGCGAGGAATAATTTGAGCGATTTGCATATGTGTTGTTCGGATCAGGCCACATCATCGTCGATCCGTCCCGGTTCACCACGAATGTCTCGCCAATATTCACGGCGAACGTTTTCATCAATCGGCACGGGAAGCGCTGAGCCATACATCCGGTCTCCGCCGCAGCGTTTCGACCTGAAATCCAATAATCTTCGCCGGTCGCCTCGTAATAGTTCGACTTGAAGCCGCCGCCGACAATGCGACGAAAGATGTGCTCGCGGTAGAAGATGGTGCGGCCGTTTTGTTGAAGGTCACGCGGCCAATGCGCGCGTCGCCGGTCAACGAGCCGGCCTTCCTTTCGATGTACATGATACGGGTCTTCAAGTGCCGTGCGAGGTAACCGAACTATTTTTATGCAATCATCGGTTCCTATACGAACCGTATCCTCGTTCCGTTCTGGATCCAGTTGTAACATGGGCGTCAAATGCGGTTCAGGATCACTGGCCACTTTTACAAATGATCGCGTTCGTGGCTTTTTCGTCATTCGCCTTTCCCGGGGGTGAATGACGAAAAAGGCGGGTATTATTGGATCGTTACCCAGCGCTGCGGCTGCTGCGCAGCCTTGCACTGGGCTATTGTCTTTCGCCCCTACGGGGCTTTAATTATGCCGCGCTTCGCGCGGAGGGAAAATCGCGACCGATACATGCGAGTCTCCCTTTTATCTTGAGAGCCGGAAAAACTGGCTCGCGTTGGTGGGCGGGAGCGTGAGTTGATAATTGGTGCCGACGATTGGTGGCGAGGGCGGGCCGACAGGGGACCAAATACCGGAGGCGAGATCGGTGGTGAATTGCAGGACGTAACCGGGATTGTTGGTGGGCCAGGATAGGATCAGGTTCGAGCCGGATGGTTGAAATCCAATCTGGGGGCGCTGGTCGATGACGATCGTGGTGAGGGATTTTGGCGGGAGGAGTTGGCCGTTCGTCAGCGAGCCGAGGGATTTGAAATAGTTTGTGCTCCAGGTTTGATAGACGCTGGTTGGGTTGCCGTTGAAGGCGCCGAGATTGAAGTTCGTCAGCGATGAACCGGCCTGGTTAGTGTTGATCAGGACCACCACGAGCCGGGAGTTGTCGGGCGAGAGCCAGCCGGTGAGTCGGACGTGGGGGTCGGTGTTGGTGGCGCTGACGCGTTTGAAACCGGGCTGGATGAAATAGGAATAATGTTTCATCGCCCAATAGCTTGGGGCGAACCACCAGCCGTGGGATTGGGTGGGCGTGCCGGGCGGGGCGTTGGTCCAAGTGCTGTGAGACGCGTAGGGATTTTCCTGGTCGATGAGCCCGCCGCTGACCGGCCAGACGAGGCTCCAGAAATTGAAACCGACGGCCTGCTCCCAGACGAAGCAATCGTGCATGAGGCAGGCGGTGTCGATCATGTTGGTGTAACTGAATTCGGTCATGAATTTTGGTTTGCCGGGAAAAACATTTGTGAGCGCCAGCATGTTGTTGCGATAACCATCCGGTGAGCCGTCGGTGCTGCCGCCGTACAGGTGGTGCGCGAGGCCGTAGAAATTCGTGCCGTGCATGGTGGCGGCGTAGTTTTGAACGTCGTTGAAACCGATTCCTACCGGTTCCGGGCCGAGAATTTTTGGCGGTGAGGGCAGGGTGGAGATTTTTTGCGCGACGGCATCGAGGGCTTTGGAATAACTGGCGTAGTTCGTGCCGTTAACGGTGTCTTCATTGGGATGAAACACGCAGGAGTCGTAGCTGGCAGCCCAATCCGGTTCGTTCTGGATGCTAAGCCACGTTAGCGAAACGCCGTTGGATTGATAGGCGCGGATGGAGTCGTACCAATACTGGGCGAAGTTGGTGTAGGCGAAGCCGCCATTGGTGAACAGCAATGTGCCGCCGTTGCCGACCTGGCCGTTGCTCTTCAGAAATCCGGGCGGCGCCCACGAACTCATGTAGACCTGCACCGGATGACCGAGCAGGCGGTTGGCGTTGGAGACAATATCCGTCGCAGCGGAATCAAAACCAACGAGCGGTGTCTGATAGCGGTACCAATCGCCGAGGCGGAGCATCGAGAGATTCAGGCCGGCGAAGATGTTGGTGTAGATTTCCTGTTTGTAGGGATGATCGCGCAGCCACGTCTGGTAGAAGGCGGTTGCGCCGCCCATGCCTTCGATGGTTTGAAATGTTTTTGTGGTGTCGATGGTCGCGGTGCCGCTGGAATTTTGCGTCGGCGCTGGCGGGGTGCCGTCGGTGCCGTTGTCGAGATTGGCGACGGTGAACGAGTAACTCGCCGAGCCGAAAACAAATTTGTCGATGTTCAAGCCATCTTCGCGCGCGCCGATTTGGAAGGTTTGCGTCAAGTTTCCGGCACTGACGGTGAATCCCGGCTGGCCGGTGAATTGCGAGAGGTTGATCCATTTCCAAACGCTGCTGCCGAG
>Ga0068855_100009888_pt1 | contig 11504 bp, 5 predicted proteins | sample KBSCornC52_FD_66592 | JGI IMG/M metagenome (GOLD analysis project Ga0068855, IMG submission 66592) | Corn rhizosphere microbial communities from Kellogg Biological Station, Michigan, USA - KBS Corn C5-2 | ecosystem: Host-associated > Plants > Roots > Rhizosphere > Soil ...
ACACCGCTCCCTATCGCCGAGCTACGCCGAGCAATGCGCGATCGCTGATCCCTCGCGCCCAAGCAATCCTGTGCAGGGCGAGGGGATGCAGAATGGTTTTGTTTTTGGGGGCCACCAAGAAACGGGCGCGCTGCCCGTGCTGACCGACGCCGGGCAGTGCGGTCAGCCGCGCGCCATCTCTGCAGCCACGCCAGCCCGCGCTGCATACGAAAACAGATCGCGTCGCGGGAAGCCGCTTCTCCGGGCGCCACGGCTCAAAACTGCGCGCCGCACCACGCCACCTTTACCTCCGCGCGCGGACGAGCGACGGTGTGCAGGATGCAGAGCGCACGCCATGCATGAGCTTCTCGGCAAACTCAGCGGCACCGATCGCCGCTCGATCAAAGGTGTCCCCGAAGTCGTCGCCAAGGTGCTCGCCGAACCCGAGCTGTTTCCGATCGTCTTCGACGGCATGTCTGCGGCGGATGCCGTCGTGCGCATGCGTTGCGCAGACGCGGTCGAAAAAATCACGATTGAGCACCCGGAATACCTGACGCCATGGCAAGCGGCTCATCCAGTTGGCCGCGGTCGCCGAGCAGCCAGAGGTGCGCTGGCATCTGGCGCAATTGTTCTCGCGCCTGAAGCTGACTGCCGCGCAGCGGCGGCGTATCGCCGAGATCCTGAGCGGATACTTGTCCGACACCAGCCGGATCGTGAAAACCTTCAGCATGCAGGCCCTGGCCGACATTGCCGCCCAAGACGCGCAATTACGCCCGCCCATCGTCGCACAGCTCAAAAGGCTGACTCGGACGGGCAGTCCCGCCATGCAGGCACGCGGGCGAAAACTCCTGGCTCGGCTCGACAATTGAGCGCGTGCGGGCGCTCACGCACCGGGGCGGTCGCTCGCGGGGCAGGCACTGACGTGAACGCGCTGGGCGCGAGCTTTGCCCGAGCTACGATTTCACCTGTGTGGTTCGCACCGGCCGCGAACTGCGGATCAAGCGCGACGCGAGCAGACCAATCGGAATGCACAGCAGCATCACCAGCACGCTCGGGAAGACGCCGAACCAAACGAACACGAACGCCCCGATCGCCAGAATTGCAGCGACCACGCCGAGCAGCACGCCCAGCCAGAGCTTGAACGGGCTGCGCGAGACAATCGCGGTTTCGGGCTCCGGCACGGGCTGCTTGCCGGTGGCTGCCTCAGCGACACGAACGGCGTCGCTCCCGACGCGATTCTCACCGCTCCTCGCTTCACCAGCGACGTGCTCGGTTTGCTCCGTGCTCGCGAACTCGGCTGCGTCTGCCGGCGGGGCGTCGCCCACCGGTTCATCGCCCACGGACGCGGAGCGGTCGGCTGCGTGCGAATGGCTTTGTTCCATCTCCCTGTGCGTTGCAACCGCCATGCCTCCCGAGCTCGCCAACTGACGCGCGCGGGCGGCTGAAAATTCGGGTTTCTCGCAACACACGGACTGAAAGCGGTCCGGCGCAGGCTCAAAAACGCTCAGCGGGGCAAACCGTCTCGTTCGCGCGATTGAACGAGCGGTTCGAGCTCCAAGCGTGACGCGCAATGACCGCTTCGCGTGGTGCGTTTGGCTCGAGCACGGCCGAACTCTGCTGATTGCTCACTCTGCCGCAGCGGGCGAGCTCGCGATTTAGGGGACCGGCGCGCCCGAACCCGTGCACCAGCGCGTGCTCGTGCCCGGTTGCTGCGAACAGACGGCCCCGCTGTACGCCACGCACGCCACGCCGCACGCGGCGAAGCTGCAGCCCGCGTCGGTGAATGCTTGATAATCTTGCTTGGCTTTCAGCGTCGCCAGCGTGCCGGCGGCAACCAGCACGGGGCAACAGGCGCCGGGCAGCGTGGACCCGGGCGAGCACTGCGACTTGGTTTGATCGCAGACTCTGGCCTTCGCGAGATCCGCTAGGTAAGTGTTCTGCAGGGTCGTGCAATCGACGCCGCCGCTACCAGCGTTGCCACCGCTGCCAGCGGTACCGCCGCTGCTGACCGAACCGCCCACTCCGCCGCTGCCGCCTGGGTCCGTGCCGCCGGTGGTTCCGATCGAGCCGCCCATGTCGCCACCATTGCCGGCGGTGACGATCGATCCTGCCGCGCCGCCCTGATCGGGATTTCCGCCCGTGGGCAGGCCACCGCCTTGCCCGACGCTGCCGCCGAGCGAGGCGCCACCGACGGCGGACGAACCTGCTACGCCAGTGGTTCCACCCGACCCACCCAGACTCTTCGCGCCGCCCGCGGTGCTGCCTGAGCCGCCGCTCGTGCTGCCCGAACCGCCGCTCGTGCTGCCTGAGCCGCCCGCGGCGTTGCTCGTGCCCGCACTGCCGACTCCGGCGCTGCTGCCAACGCCACCACCCATGCTCGAGCTACCGCCAAGGCCGCCGGGAGGCGCGCTGTCGTTCGCGGTGAAGCTACTGCCACCACAGGCGGCCAAGAACAGCAGCCACCAGGCAGACGGTTTCGCCACGTTCACGAGCCGCTCCTCGGACCCTTGCGAGCGAGAGAGTGAGCAGATCGCCCAGCCGTCGGGATTGTGCACGCGCAACGATTCATGGGCCTCGTGAAGAAAGGGAGCGAATGGCCAAGCTGGGCCACGGTCGACAGTGAGTGAGTGGACGCAAAGGAACGGAAGTTATGAATCAGAAGAGAATAGCGCATGCGCCGTCTACGCGCTCGGGTTGAGACACGGCGCGCCGCGCTTCACGCGCACCTCGCACGACATGTATTCCAGCGCGCTCGCACACCTGCCCAATCAACGATGGCCTGTCCGCCGCCGCGTTTCTCTCGATCAGGGATAGTCGTGCGCGACGCCGAAGGCTGGGCCGGCCTGTGACCGCCGCGTGACCATCAAAACCCCTGCTCGATCGAAGCGAGCACAGACTGCGAGTATGTCGCGAGCGCTCACGGAGATTGCTCGCAAACATACGGCGACGTGAGCGTGCATGGCATCGCGCTCCAGAAGGAAACAGTGGGGCCGTTCTGCATTTGCCCGCACGAATCCTTATTGTCTGGCTGGCCTGCGGCCCAGTTGCTGAACAGGCCTGCGACGGGCCCGCCTGTTTGCGCGCCCTGCCAAAACTGCGTGCCGTCAGGCCAACGCCACTCACCGCTCACCGCTAGATCATTGGCGCCGATCCAGCGCCAGACCGAGGAGGTGTTGTTCGTGCCGTCGGCGGCAAAAGCAATGCTCTTCGCCCAGGCGAGCTCGGCGGAATCGTCGAATCGAACCAGGAGCAGGCCTTGCGCGTTGCAGTCTGCCTCGGCCGCCTGCCAGGTGAGCCGATTCGTGCAGAACGTGTAGCGGCGGGAAAGGTAGGTCTCACCTTGGCAGCCCGCGACGCACACGCCGCCGTCATCGGCTGTGCCGTTGCAGTCGTTGTCACGACCGTCACAAACCTCCACGCCGTCCGGGACGCACGGGCCGCTGCCGCTCGCGCCGCCTGTGCCGCTCGCGCCGCCTGTGCCGCTCGCGCCGCCTGTTCCGACCGTGCCGCCTACTCCGCCTGCTCCGCCCTTTCCGCTCGCGCCGCCTGTTCCGCTCGCGCCGCCCGTGCCGTTACTGCTCCCGCCCGCACCCGCTGCGCCGCTCGAACCGCCGCGTCCGAAGGTGCCCGCGACTCCGCCCGCGCCGAGCGTGCCGCCAGCCGCGGCGTTGCCACCGGAACTCGTCCCCGCGCTCGCTTGGCCGGCAGCGTCGAGCGAGCCGCTCATGCCGGCGGTCGCGAGATCTCCGCCGAAATTGGCGTCGCCCGCCAGCGCGCCGTTGCCGCCGCCGTTGAGCGAGCCGCCGCTGCCGAAGCTATCGCTGATCGGTTGGTATCCGACGCGACACGCGACGAGCGCGCCCGAAATCAGAGCGAGACGCCCCAAGCGCATCATTTCAAGCTAACCGAGCGCACCAGGAAATGCAAAAGCGCTCACAGCGCACGCGCGGTTTTTCCACTCTCTACGCCGAGTCAGCGCTCGCCCGCGCCACGCCGAGTCTCCGCTCGATGTGATTCGAATCCCGAGTGCGCACTTGCGCGCACTCGAAACTCATCTCGACCGAGCGCGCGCGGTTCAGCGCGATAAGGGATGTCGCGCGAGCTTGCTAATTGTCGTCGCTCGTACGCGCACAGCTGTCGATGTTTCGCCGTCGCGAGCGCGACCTTCGCGAAGCGATGGTCAAGCTGGTGCAGCGCGGCAGTGCCGAAGTTCGCTCGTCCCTACACGGGCGCACATGCCGTGCTCGGCGCAGCAGGCATCGCCTGCCGGCGCACTGAACAACACCAGCGTGTTGCGGTCATGCGGCTAGCGTTGCCACTTCGTTAACCGCAGCGGCCGGCCCGCACGCCGAGCGCGGCGCGCTCGGGTGTACTCTGCCCAATTGGCTCGACGTGGGCTAGTGTTGAGATGAAGAGGGGCGCGCAGCGGTCCTATCGTCGCTACGAGCCAACTACCCCGCATAGCGCGTGATTTACCGCGCGCAACTCGAGCAAGCTCAGAACGATCCCGCGCGATCCGCAGTTTCCCATGATTTTTCCCGTTCGACTCAGTGCCCACCGGGCCGTCGCGTCCGTCTCGCCGCGCGTTCTCGGGCGCCGGTCGTGCAAGGGGCTCGGATTGCTGCTCGTCGCGTGCTCGCTCACGAGGTCGAAGCAAGTGTTTGCCGATGGAGCAATGGACGGCGATCGCGCGCTGCCCGCATTGGCGCATGTTGGTCTCGCACAACAGCGGCCGCAAGGCACGGTTACGGCCGCTGCCAGCGCGGGCTTTGGTCTCACCGAGTCACAAGCCGCGAGCGACAGCGCGCACGAGCGGCTCAGCTCGCGCGTCGCGCTCTCGGCTTACGCCACGCGCTGGCTCGCATTAGGCTTGCTCGCCGATGGCCGCTACGATCATCACCGCGCGGACGCGCAGGGTGCAGACAGCGGCGCGCTGCTGCGACCCGAGCTCGTGAGTCGCGCGAGCGCGGCATTCGGAACGTTGAGCTTGGGTGCCGAGGCCGCCGCTTGGGTGCCCGCGGCGGCAAACGTGGGTTCGTCGTTCAAAGACGTGAGTCTCGACGCGCGCGTGCTCCTATCACAGCGTTTGAACCAGCTCACGATCGGCGGCCTCGGCGGGTTTCGCCTCGATCGCAGCGCGGAGAGCGCGGGCGACCCGGCGACGCTGCGCAGAGGCGATCGCATTGCGCTCGGAGCGAGTGACTTCAATGCCGTGCTCGCCGGTCTGGGCGTGAGTTACGAGCTCGGAAAAACCGAGCTAATCGCAGAAGCGAGCGCCGATCTGCTCGTGGGCTCCGGCGCGCCTGCGCTATCGAAGTCGCCGTTGCGCGTGAGCGGGGGCGCGCGTGAACGGCTGGGCTCCGGCGGCCTCAGTGCCGAGCTCCTGCTCGATGGTCTGCTGAGCGGGCGCCCGTCGATCGATCCTGGCGCGCGGCTCGCGCCCATCGAACCGCGATTCACGGTCTCGATTGGTCTGCGTTATCGCTTCGGCGGCGAGCCGCACGCGCCGCCTCCCCCGCCGCCCGTCGAACAGCGCGCGCCCGAGGCCGTGAAGGCTCAGCCTGCGGCAGAAGCCGTGCTCGAGATCAGCTTGACCGACGAGCAAGGCCAGCCACTCGAAAACGCCACCGTAGAGCTGATCACACCCGATCAGAAGCGGCCGCTCGAAGCGACTGGAGCGGGCCATTATCGACTCCAGCCCGCGCCCACGGGGCCGGCGCGCATCCACGTGCACGCGGATGGCCGCCAAGATATCGAACGTGAGCTGAAGGTCGAGCCCGGCGTTCCGCTGAAGCTCGACCTACAAGCGCAACCGGCGCTGCCCGCCGGCCAAGTGCGCGGCCTAGTGCGCTCGTTCCGCGGCAAAGCGCTGACGGCCAAGATCCGCGTCGAGCCGGTCGGTGTGGAAGCCACCACCGACGGCGAAGGGTTCTTCCAGGTCGATGTTCCGCCGGGTGATTACGAGATTGTGATTCAAGCACCGGGCTATGCCACGCAGCGCCGCAAAGCGCACGTCGACAAACTCGGCGTCGTGATCGTGAATGCGGATCTGAGTCAGGGCAAATAGCGAACCGCGACGAGCCGCGTCGCGGTGGTGCGCGCGTCGCCGCAATTGATTGGCAGACGCCATTTGACGCCGAAGGCTGCGACGCGCCTCGGCGTTGCGCGTGACCATCAACCAAAAGATGCTTGCGTGCTCTGCGCTCACGCAAAAGGGCGAGCGCGTGACCGGCGAAGCCCGACTTTCAACAGCCGCGGCGCGAGTCGCAGCACGATTTCCGACATCGCACGCAACTAAACTCAGCACTGTATCGATTTCATCATTGGCAATTTGAACGAGCATCCCCAGCTATTCGGCGCGGCGAACTGGCGAGTCTTCGAACGCCGAAACGACGCAAAATTTCCGCGCTTCTGGCCACCGTCCGCGCAGGAGGGGAGCAGCGCAACAGTGGCAGAGCGGTCACTGCCTCGCCCTGAGACAGCGCCCGTTCAAGCACCATGCTGCACGATTTTTTGGACAACCATCGCGTGCATCATAAATTCGCGCGGCCCGCCCCACTCATCACTGCACGAGCAGTTGCGTGCGTGCTCCGAGCCAAGCGCGCGCTAAGATCGCCGCGAATTTCAGCGAAAATCACGATCGCGAACGGTCTTGTGTCCGCGTAGATGGTGGGGCTCAGCGAGTGCGCGCGAGCGGAGCGTGCAGGCATGCTCGCGTGCGAGCACTGACGCCGCAACACGGCACGTTCGACACGTTATTTTGCATTTTCCCTGTCAAGTAACGCGCGCTCTGGACGTGTAACAACACAGCAGCTGCCGAGAGCGATGCGGGCGTTGAACGCGTTGCAAAAGAGCACTGCCTCATTCCGAGAATCATGCGACTCGCTCGTTCTTCGTCAATCAGTTCAGCCGAGGTTTCAGGCACAGTTGGAGCCGGCCTGCGGCGCGCGCTCGGCCTTTTGCTGCTGGGCTCCAGCATTGCCGCGTGCGGCAGCTCGGGCGGCAATGCGGCGGCTTGGTCGGGCGGGACGGGCACGACGGGCGACACCGTGCGCCCGCTCCCCACAGCCGAGGCGTGTGAGAACGGGAGCAGCCGCGCGTGCGCTATCGAGCAGTCCACGGACGGCAATATCATCAACTGTGCGCACGGCACGCAGCTGTGCGTCGAGCAGCGTTGGGGTACGTGCAAAGTCGATCCGACGCGCCAGACCACGAGCGTGCCGGTGCCGTCGCCGCGCGTGGCGGGCGTGGGCGTGCAGTCGCTGGCCGGCACGTCCGCCGCTTGTCTCGACAACCCGTGCGACCCCTACTGTAAAACCTACGACGACGTCCCCGATTCGCCGATCACCACCGTGCCTTCGGTGACGGTGTTGAGTTCGACCGGCGGTTTGCTCGCCAGCTCCAACGTGCCGCCCGCCTTTCAAAGCAAGGGCAGCCTCGATTCGCGCTGCACCACGCCCTGCACCACCCAATACTGCATGGAAGCGTGCCAGTTCGATCAACATTGCGGCACGCAGGCGAGCGGCAGCAGCGGTTGCGTCGCCTTTGGGGCGCAAGAGAGCGGCTCCTGCACGGGTGCCGACATCACCGCACCGACGACATGCATCACGAGCAGCGGTTCGCGCAAGGTCACGGTCTGCAACCGCGGCACCGCGACCGCTGGCGCGGGCGTGCAGTGTTACGTGTTCCCCGGCGGCTCGCCGCAATATCCCGAATCCGCGCCGAGCTTGCGGCGCGCGACGCTGGTCATGACCACCGCTTCGGCGTTGAAAGCCGGAACCTGCGAGACGCAAGAAATCGCAAACTCGGTTTTTCCGAACGACGGTGTCGAGTCCATGATGTGCAACCCGCCCGGTACCGGCACGGGGGGCTCGGTCGTGGACACGTCGGGCGGGACCGATTTCCCATCGGTTTCGAGCTCGTCCAGCTGGCTGAACCCGCAGCTCGGCTACGCCGCCGATAGCGCCTATGCCGTGGCCACGTCGACCAGCACGACCAGCGCGTACGCCTTTCCGACCGTGTATTCGAACGTGAGCAACTGGCTGAACCCGGCGAACGCGTACGCGGAAGATGCCACGAGCGCGACCGTGTCACTGCCCGCTTCGGGCGGCGTCACCGGCAAATTGCCGACCACGAATGTGAGCAACGGCTGGACCACGCCGACGAATGCTTACCTGGCCAGCGAAACGCCGACCACGCTGTACGCAACGGCCGCCGTCACTTCCCCCGCGCTCGGCAGCGTCACCACCTCGACCGCACGCTTTCCGACGACCAACACCGGCAATACCTGCAACAACGGCGCGAGCTGCACCTGGCAAAACGTGACCAACATGTACGCGCAGGAATCGCCGCCCGCGCTCAATCCGTCGTATGCCACCGCCACGCTGTCGCAATCGGGCGCGCAGGACAGCAATCTGATCTACTACGGCGGCTACAATTTCTCGGATCTGCCGAGTGGCGTGGTCATCACCAGCCTGACCGTGACCGTGCACTGGGCCGGCAACGAGAAGACCGGCGTGGTGACGGTGAAGGCTTACAAGGCGGACGGCACTGCGACCGCCACCGCGATCACGCGCGTCGGCGCTGGCAATGCCAACACCTTCAATGAAGTTCGCACCACGACCACCACCTACGTGGCCGGCACGCTGACCCTCGCCGACATCACGGGCTCGAAGTTCATCGGACTCACCGCCACGCACACCAACAACTCCTCGAGCGACACGTTGTCCGTGGATTACGTCAGTGTCGCGGTAGGCTATCAAGCACCCGGAGCCGACAACACTTCGACGCTGACGCTCGGTGGCTTCGGCCTATCAATCCCGGCTACGGGCACCGTCACCGCGGTCAATACCGAGGTCAAATGGAAGGTCTCGGCCGCAAATCCGTACGTTACCCTCGGCGTGCAGCCCTACTCCGGCACGACCGCGCTCGACAGCGAGCTGACGACCACTGCGACTTCCGCGCTGACCGCGGATACCGTTCAAACGCAGTCGCTCTCGAGCTCGACGGTCAGCAGTCTCACGGCGACGAGCTTGGCGGACGGCACCTTCACGGTAAAGGTCAGGGAGACGCGCTCAGGCGGCGGGACCACGCTCACAAACCCGGACATCTTCGCGTACGTCGACTACGTCAAGGTGAGCGTCACCTACTCCATGCCCAACAGCAGCGCACTCGCGACGTATAGCGGCTTCGGGCTAACCGTGCCGAGCGGCGCGCTGATTCTCGGCCTGACCACGGACGCCAAGTGGGGAGTGACCGTCGCCAATCCGAACGTGACCTTGGGCCTCACCCCGTATTTCGGCGCGAGCGCGGGTACCGAGCTCACGACCACCGCCGGCGCCTCACCGCCCACGAGCCTCACCTGGGCTTCGATGACGACGAACCTGAACGCCGCGGGCGCGGCCCTCTCCGCGACCGATCTGGCAAGCGGCAACTTCTCGCTCGTGGCGCGCGCCACGCGCGTGCAGGGCAGCACGGGCGACGTGGACACGACCGCACAACTCGACGCCGTGCGCGCAAAAGTGAGCTACATCACGACGCCCACGCAGACCGTGGATTACAGCGGATTTGGCTTCAATCTGCCGATCGCGCGCGATTTGACGAGCGTGACCGCAAAGGTGAAATGGCGCATCAGTGCGGCCAACAGCAACGTCGTGCTCGGCTTCCAAGCTTACAAAGACGGCGGCTTGACCCCCGTCGGCACGGAGACGACGACCACGGTCGGCAGCTCGCCGCCCACGGCGGACAGCGTAGTCAGCGCGAATCTCGACATCTCTTCGCTCACGACCGTTGATTTGAACAGCCCGACCTTCTTGGTCCGCGTGCGCATGACGCGCGGCAACACGTCGGCGACGAACCCGGACGTGAGCGCTTACCTCGACTACGTGACGCTGACCGCGACCTACGGCACGCCGACCGGTGGCAACTTGGTCGAATGTAACCCCTACAACAACTGGAGCGCGACCAAGGTCAATCCGGGCGATCCGTGCCAGGACAACAGCATCATCAGCACGCCCACGTTCACGGTCTCGCGCGTGTTCCAAGCAACTTGCCCGGACGGCCAAGGCCCGGAGTGGAGCTACTTCAGCTACAGCTCGAGCGCTCCGAGTGACTCGAAGATCAGCTTCCGCTTCCGCGCTTTTGCGCCCACGAACGGCCAATGCGTGCAGCTCGCGCCCGCGACGAAAGATCCGCCCCAAGCGCTGGCCGTCGCCACGTCGACTCCGACCAACACCCAGGTGTGCGCGCTCGACGGCACCACGCCGGGCTGCCCGGTCGATCTGTACAAAGGGCTCGGCGGCAAGATGGGCGCGAGCCCGATTTGCTTGCAAATGGACGCCTACGGCGTGCCGAGCACGGACGGTTTGACTTCGCCAACGCTCAAGACTTGGGCTGCCCGTTACGACTGCTTGGATAATCAATGAAGCCGGCCACGGCGCTCCTCGCCTTCGGCCTCGGACTCAGCGGTTGTCATAGCGCAACTCCGCATGCCACGGCGTTCGCTTCGGCCGGAGGGACGTCGGCTTCGAGTGGCGAAGGGGGTAGCGCGATTGTCGCCGCGGGCGGCCGCGGCGGTGCTGCGACGGGCGGCGCGGGCGGTGCGGGCGGCGTGAGCAGCGCCGGACAGAGCGGCAGCGCAGGCAGCGCTGCGGGCGGAGCCGCGAGCACCGCTCTGTTCGGCAAGACCGACGTGCTCAGCGCGGCAGCCAAGTCGTGCTCGGCCTCCGCTGCGTCGACGCCGACGTCGGTGATTCCAGCGAGTCTGTCGAACGCGGTTTACGGCGTGCTGGGCACCGTCTCGGATCGCCGCTTCGCGTTTGCGCCCGACTCATCCACGCTGCTCACGTTTTCTCCAACCGGCGCGCTGTCGAGCGAGCTCACGCAGGTTGCCGGAGTTGGCTCGGACGGAACATCGTTGGCCGTCGTGTTCGCGGACGGGGAGCGCGTCGTGCTCCAGCACTATGACGCGACACTGGTCCCCGTGGGCACCAGCGTGGATCTGACGAAGGGCGCCGTCGATGGCGTGGCCGTGGCTGCGTCCGCGAGCGGAACGTTCGTGTCCTGGGTCGCTGGCGATCAGGTCGTGGGCCGAGTCTTGTCCGAACAGGGCGTGGCAAAGTTCGCGTTTTCGGTCGGCAGCGATGGTCGACATTGCCAAGCCAAGGCGCTCGCGGCCGGCGCGAGCTTCGTTCTGTCATGGGCGTGCGGCGCAACGCAGACCGAGCTTCGTCTAGCGACGATTTCGCAGACAGGCACGGTGCAGGGACCGAGCCTCGTCACGACCGCAGCCGAGCAGCTGGATTTAATCGACTTTCGAGCCCTCGACACCGGCTATCTCGCGCTGCTGCACGATCTGGAGCGGAGCACGGCTTATCTGCTCAGAACCAACGACAGTAAGCTGCAAGGAAGCATTCGTGCGATCACCGGCATCGATCAAGCTTTCGGGCTCGCCGTTTCGAGCAAGGGCGTTGCCGTCGCCGGGTTGCTCGGCAGTGGAACTACGGCGCTCGGCCACATCGGCAGCG
>Ga0068855_100009889_pt1 | contig 11503 bp, 12 predicted proteins | sample KBSCornC52_FD_66592 | JGI IMG/M metagenome (GOLD analysis project Ga0068855, IMG submission 66592) | Corn rhizosphere microbial communities from Kellogg Biological Station, Michigan, USA - KBS Corn C5-2 | ecosystem: Host-associated > Plants > Roots > Rhizosphere > Soil ...
CGAGGCGATGAAGCTCCAGCGCCAGCTCTGGCAAATCAACGAGGCCTTCGCGCGCTTCAATCTCGCGGCATGCATCAAGGCCGGCTTGCAGATCCAGGGCTACGACGTCGGCGATCCGGTGCCGCCGCAGGCCGCGCTCACCGCCGCCGAACGCGAGGCGGTGGAGCGAATACTGTCGGAACTCTGACTCTCGTTCTGTCATCGACGAGACAAAGCCGATCTGACAAGAGCTTAGGCGTCGTCCAACCCAATCTTAACGAATCCTTGCTAGGGCCTTTGTCATGGCCCTGTCCTCGTCCGCACACCGGCTCGCGCCGGAACCGGAGCCATCCGTCACGACCGATGCAGACCCTGCGCCGGCCTCGACGGCCGCGCGCGTCATTGCCAAGGTCCGGGCCATCCTCGCCGACCGCAGCGAGAACCGGCTGGCACAGCTCGTTGCCGGCAAGGTCTTCCTCGTTCGCGTCTTCTCGGCGCTGCTGGCGCTCGGCTCGCAGGTCCTGCTCGCGCGATGGATGGGCAGCTTCGACTACGGCGTTTTCATCTATGTCTGGACCTGGGTGCTGATGATCGGCGCGCTGTCCGATCTCGGCCTGTCGTCGGCCGCGCGGCGCTTCATCCCCGAATACACGGAATTGAAATCGCCGGAACTCCTGCGCGGCTTCCTCTCCGGCTCGCGCCAGCTTGCCTTCGTCATCGCCACTGCAATCGGAGCGACCGGCGCAATCGTCGTGTCGCTTTTGCAGCCGCACCTCGACGCATACCTTGTCGTCCCGCTCTATCTCGCCTGCGCCGCCATTCCGGTTTACGGCCTCGGCCAGACGCAAGCCGGCATCTCGCAGAGCTATGATTGGCCGAACCTCGCTTTGATGCCGTTCTTCATCTGGCGGCAGCTCGCCATGGTCGTGCTGATGGGCGGCGCCTGGTTCTTCGGCGCGCCGACGAGCGCCGTGACTGCGATGCTGGTCGCGGTCGTCACCACCTGGATCGTCACGCTGGCGCAGGCGCGCATGCTCGCCCGCCGACTCGACGACAAGCTCGACGCGGGACCGAAGCAGTACGACCTCAAGACCTGGCTCGGCACATCGCTGCCGATCTTCATCGTCGAGGGCTTCTACCTGCTCTTGACTTACGTCGACATCCTCGCGCTCGAGCATCTGCGCACGCCAGACGAGGTCGCGGTCTATTACGCCGGCGCGCGGCTGCTCGCGATCGTCGCCTTCGTCTATTTCGCCATTGCCGGCGCGACCACGCACAAATTCACGAAATATCACGTCGCCGGCGATGCCGAAAAACTGAAGGCCTTCTTCGCCGAGACGATCCGTTGGACGTTCTGGCCGTCGCTCGTCGTCTGCGGCGCAATCCTCGCCTTCGGCAAGCCGCTCTTGTCGCTGTTCGGCGCGAAGTTCGACAGCGGCTATCAGGTGATGTTCATCCTCGCCATCGGCATGCTGGCGCGCGCGGCGGTGGGGCCCGCCGAGCGGCTTCTCAACATGCTCGGCGACCGCAAACAGTGCGCCGGGGTCTACGCCATCGCCTTCGCGGTCAACCTCGTTCTGTGCCTGACACTGATCCCGCACATCGGCATCGAGGGCGCGGCGACGGCGACCTCCGCGGCCCTGGTCATCGAATCGATCCTGCTCTACCGCATGGCGAAGACGCGCCTCGGCCACCACGTCTTCCTGATGAAGAACGAAAAGAAATAGCCCTCGTCAGGACGACGGCGCCCGCGACTGTTTGCGCAACGCCTTGAGCTCCTCGAAGCGCACGGTGACGTCGCGCATCACGGCGGCGAGGCCGGAGATCGCGCCACCGGCATCGCGCAGCGGCGTGATGGTGAACTCGACCGAGATCTGGGTACCATCCTTGCGAAGCGCGGGCACCGATAGCGTGTCGCCGCCGGCGTAGCGGCTCGTGCCGGTCGCGATCGTGTGCCGCCAGCCGTTCCAATGCCGCGCACGAAGTCTTTCGGGAATGATGAGGTCGAGCGACTGGCCGACCGCGGCCTCGGCAGAAAAGCCGAAGATCCGCGACGCGCCGGCGTTCCAGAAGCGGATCACGCCGTCGCGGTCGCAGGCCACGATCGCGTCGGCCTCGCTTGCGAGCAGCGCCCGCGCAATGTCGGCGGTTTGCACGTCACGCGCCTGCCCGCGCGGGGCGGCGCGGCGGCGACCCGATCTCCAGCAGGCCACGCAAGGCGTGGCGCGGCTTGACCAGATCGCCGAGCGTGTAGTCGTCGAGCACCGCCAGGAACGCGGCCGTCGCCTTGTCGAGCGCGCGCTTCAACAGGCATGACGGGTGGATGGCGCAGGCTGCATCGACAGGGCTCATGCACGGCACCAGCGCCATGTCCTGCTCGGTGTGGCGGACCACATCGCCGAGATTGATGTCCACCGCCGGCCGGGCCAGCTTCAGCCCGCCGGAGCGGCCGCGCACGGTCGCAACGTAGCCGGCGACGCCGAGCTGATGCGCGACCTTCATCATGTGGTTGCGCGAGATGTCGTAGCTCTCGGCGACTTCGGCGATGGTGGCGAGCCCGTCGTCCTTGACAGCGAGATACATCAACAGGCGCAGCGCGTAATCGGTATAGACGGTCAGACGCATGGCACGACTCTCCGCGGTCGAATAAGATGTATTACGGATATTGCTTTTTGGCAATCTGCCGATAAGATGCCTTCAGAATACATCTTCAGGAGGACCGCATGACCGATTCCACGTCGCTCGGCGCGACCCTTGCCCGCGCCTTCCTTTATCCCGGCGATCTCTTCTGCTCGGTCACGGGCCTTCAGGGCGACGACAAGCGCGAGCTGGTGCGCATGCTGGTGAACTCGCTGATCTGGATCGTCCTCGGCATGGGCGCCGCCGTGGTGCTGACGTGACCGGTGCGCCGATCGAAAACGCTTTGCCGACGGAGGATGAGATCGGCCGACTGGTCGATGCCTTCTACGCCAAGGTCCGCGCCGACGCGGCGCTCGGGCCCGTGTTCGACCGCGCGATCTCGGATTGGGGACCGCATCTGGAGACTATGCGCAAATTTTGGTCGTCGGTGATGCTGACCAGCGGCCGCTACAAGGGTAATCCGGTCACGGTGCACCATCGCGTCCAAGGCATCGACATTGCGCTGTTCGACCGCTGGCTCGCTCTGTTCGACGAGACCTGCCGCGAGATGTTCGACGACGCGCTCACCGCCGCCTTTAACGAGAAGGCCGCGCGCATCGCCGAAAGCCTGAAGCTGGCGCTATTCTACCGGCCCGACCGGCCGTGGCCGCCGCGGATCGTGGCGGGCTAGCTCCCGCGCTTCTCGTCCGGCTGCGCCAGGATGAGCGCCCAATAGACCTTGTATTTCGAACGCGGCGTGTAGACTGCGGCGATGCCGATGCGCGTTGCGCCCTTGAGCAGCATGTTGGCACGATGCGGCGGCGAATCGCGCCAACCGGAGAATGCTTCCGCCAGCGTGTGATAGCCGGCGCTGATGTTCTCGGCCGCTTCCTTCGCGTCATAGCCGGATTGCTTGATGCGAACATTGAACGGTTTCCCGACCGAGTGATCGAGTTTGTCGCGCTTGGCCATCGTGTCGGCCTGCGCTTGCGCGAGCCGCATCAGTTCCGGATCGAGCGTTACGGTTGGGAGACCGTTATTGGCGCGGTAGCCGCTGATCATGGAGGCGGCTGCGGCCGCATCGAGTTCCGCGCCCGGCTGTGCCAGATTCCGATAAAAGCTGGGCTCGCCCTTCGGCTGGTAGTTGTCTGACACCGCGCAGGCGCCAAGCGTCAGCAACGCGAGCGCGGGAAAGATCAGGCGGAACAAACGCATCTTCAAGAACCCCAAGCCGGCATCGTGCGGCGCACATCGCGTGAAGACCATGGCCGAACGGTGGTGAACGGATCGCAAATGCGTGGACCGCTGATCGCCCCCTGCGAATGAGGGCGAGCAGGGATGGCGCCGGCACATTTGCTCCAGTAGCATCGCGGGAAATCAAAAAGACTATGTTTCTCAGGGAGAAAGAACGATGACGAGCGCTTCTGCACCGCGCACGCCCGGCGCCACCCGCGCCTCTCCGGGGGAGTACGTCTTCGACTTCGGCACGGTCGCCAAGATCATGGGCGGACCTGCCTACTCCACCGCGCATGGCCCGTGCGTCGAAGGCGAGCGCATGATCGTCGCGCTCATGCGCATGCCCGCCGGCACCGGCGCCGAGCCGCATTCGCATCCGAACGAGCAGTGGATTTACGTGCTGCAAGGCACGTTCCGCGGCGTCGTCGGCGGCAAGGCGGTCGAGGCAGCGCCGGGCTCCTGCCTCTACATCCCCGCCGAGACGATCCACTCCGGCGGAGCGACCGCGGACGGCGACGTCGTATTCTTCACCGTGAAGGACGCCTCGCACAGCCTGCACGGCATCAAGGCCTGACTTTCGATAACCGCCATGGGGACGAAGATCTCCAGGTCCATATCCAGGAGGAAAAAATGAAAGCGCTGATCAGATTGCTTGCGGCCACGCTGTTCGTCGTTTTCGCCGCGCAAACGGCGACCGCGCAGGACAAATACCCGAGCCGCACCGTCCGCATCGTCGTGCCCTACGCGCCGGGCGGCGCCACCGACATTGTCGCGCGCATCGTCGCCGACGAAATGCAGAAAATCGGTGGCCAGCCGGTCATCGTGCTCAACAAGCCCGGCGCCTTCGGCATGATCGCCATCGACGAGATGGTGAAGGCCGCACCCGACGGCTACACGCTGATGGTCGGCAACGTCTCGACCAACGCCATCACGCCGGTGCTCTACGCCGACAAGATGAACTACGATTATCGCAAGAAGGTCGCGGCCGTAACCAACCTCATCAACATCCCGGCGTTTCTGCTCGTCACCACCGCCAACGACTTCTCGGTCAAGACGGTGAAGGATCTGATCGACTACGCCAAGAAGAACCCGGGCAAGGTCCGCTACGGCACTGTCGGCGTCGGCTCCTATCCGCATTACGACATGGCCTATTTCGGCAAGAAGGCCGGCGATCTCGACCTCGTCGCGCTGCCGAACAAGAACGGCGCCACCGGCGTGATCCAGGACATGCTGCGCGGCGACGTGCAGGCCTCATTCCTGAACGTCGCGAGCAGCGCCGGACAGGTGCGTGCCGGCAAGCTCGTTCCGATCGCAGTCGTCAACGACAAGCGTCTGTCCGACTACCCGACCGTGCCGACGATGGCGGAATCCGGCTACAAGGATGTCGGCACCATTGCCTGGAACGGGATGTTCGCACCTGCGGATACGCCGAAGCCGGTGCTGCAGAAGGTCTTCGAGCTCGCCACCAAGGCGCTGAACTCGGAGGAGGTGCAGGCCAAGCTGCACAAGCAGAACTTCGACATCACGCCGAACAAGTCGCTCGACGACGCCAACAAATGGCTCGACGGCGAGATCTCGCACTGGAAGACCATCACCAGCCAGGTGAAGATCGAGACGCACTGAGCGCAGGAGGAGAGGCTAACCTCCGCCCTATCGGGCGGAGGCGAGCGCCTGCCAGATGCGCGCGGGCGTCGCCGGCATGTCGAGCTTCGCGCCCGGCGGCAGCGCGTCGAAGACTGCGTTGATCAGCGCCGGTGGCGCGGCGGTGGTGCCGGCCTCGCCCGTGCCCTTCACGCCGAGCGGGTTGGTGCGACAGGCGACCGCGAAGTGCTCCACCGTCATCGGCGGCACCGTGTCCGACCGCGGCATCGCGTAGTCCATGAACGAGCCGGAGACGAGCTGGCCGTCCGTATCGTAGATGGTCGCCTCGCCAAGCGCCTGGCCGAGGCCCTGCGCCACGCCGCCATGGACCTGCGCTTCGACGATCACCTCGTCGAGCACATTGCCCGAGTCGCCGACGGCGACGTAGTTCACGACCGTCAACGCGCCGGTCCCAGCATCGATCTCGACTTCGGCGATATGGCAGCCGTTCGGAAAGGACGGCGGCACCTTGACGCCGCCCTGCGTGTCGAGACTCTCTGGAATGACGCCCTGGCGCGCGAGTTCGGCGGCGCGCTCGGCGACGTCGAACAGCGAGACGTCGCGGTTGCCCGCGCGGAACTTACCCTTGGCATAGGCGACCTCGGCCTCATTCGCCTGCAACAGCATCGCCGCGACGCGCTTGCCCTTCGCAATCACCGCGTCGGCGGTGTTGGCGATCGCACCGCCGACCATCATGGCGGAGCGTGAAGCAACGGCGCCGAAACCCGGCACGTCGCGCGCGGAATCCCCGGACGTCACATCGATCGCTTCCGGAGAGATACCCAGCCGGTGCGCCGCGACCGCGCCGAACACGGTGCGATGCCCCTGCCCGCTCGAGCCAGCGCCGATGCTGACGCCGATTTTGCCGCCGCCGCGGAAATTGATGCGCGCAGCTTCTTCCGGAAAAGCGCCGGCGATCTCGAGATAGCAACCAATGCCGATGCCGCGCAGCTTGCCCTGCTTCTTCGCCGCCTTCCGGCGCTCGCGGAAGCCGGCATAATCGGCGAGCGCGAGAGCACGCTCGAACATGGCCGGGAAGTCACCGCTGTCATAGGTGTTGCCGAACGCGGTTACGTAGGGGATTTTCGCCGGGGCGATGAGATTACGGCGGCGCAATTCCGCCGGATCGATGCCGGTGATGTCGGCTGCCACGTCGATGACGCGCTCGATCATGTAGCTCGCCTCGGGACGCCCGGCGCCGCGATAGGGCCCGGTCGGCACCGTGTTGGTGAAGACGCAGCGCGAATTCACCTGCGCGAGCGGGATGTCATAGACCGTCGGCAGGCAGCCGGATACGTGCGTCGTGAACACGAAATGCGCGACCGCCGTGAAGTAGGCGCCGAGATTGCCGACGCCGTCGGCGCGCAGAGCCAGGAAGCGGCCGCGGGAATTGAGCGCCAGCGACACGGTCCAGAACGAGTCGCGGCCCTGATTGTCGGTGAGGAAGGCTTCCGCCCGCGTTGACACCCAATGCACCGGCTTGCCGAGCGCGCGCGCCGCATGCAGGAGCGCGGCATATTCGGGATACACAGCCGCCTTCATGCCGAAGCCGCCGCCGACGTCGTCAGTCAAAAGGCGGAGTTCGTTCGGCTTGATGCCCATCACTTCGGCAAGGCCCATGCGGATGCCGGTCACGCCCTGGGTGCCGCAACGAAGCGTGAATTGCTTCGCCGCCGCGTCGTAGCTCGCGGTCGCGGTGCGCGGCTCGATCGAGGCGACGACGAGGCGCTGGTTGACGAGCTCGACCGTCACCACATGCGCGGCTTCGGCGAACGCCTTGTCGAGCGCGGCCGCCTTCTTGCCATCCGGATCGGCCGGAGCGGTGAAGTCGAAGCCGATGTTTCCGGGCGCCTCGTCCCAGAGCTGCGGCGCGCCGGCTTTCGCCGCCTCGCGCACGTCGGTGACCGGCGTCAGCGGCTCGTACTCGACCACGACCTTTTCGGTCGCATCCTGCGCCTGCGCGGCGGTCGTCGCGATCACGAGCACGACCGGCTCGCCGACATGCATGACGCGCGCGCCCGCCAGCACCGGCCGGTGCGGCGACACGGGCAGCTTGCCGCCGCGGCCGGGAATCGGATGGCCGTGCGAGACGGAGTGATAGTGCTGCGCCTCCAGATCAGCGGCGGTGAGCACCGCGACGACGCCGGGCGCACTCTTCGCCGCCGCGACATCGACGCGCTCGATCTTCGCGATGGCGTGCGGTGAGCGCACGAAGACGGCGGCGAGCGCGCCTTGCGGCTTGACGTCATCGCCGAAGCGGCCCGCTCCGCGCAGGAGCGTGTCGTCCTCCAGCCGCCCTTTCCACGTCGAAAAGTCGGTCTTGTTGGCGGTCGATGCGTTCATGCGGATGCCCCAATGCTTAACGAGTGCTTAACCCTACAAGGCCCGGAGTTAACTGCAAAACAACCCGTTCCGGAATACCGTGAATGACCTTACCGGAATAGCCGAATGAACCGCCCACTGGCCACGCTCCTCCCGCGCGATAGTGTCGCGATCGCGCTCGCCGGCGCCGCCGGCGCAGCGGCGAGTCTCGCGCTCTTTTACGACGCCGTGGCCGCGAATGGCGCCAGCGCTGCGCTCGCCGCCGCTGGCGGTGGTGCCTGGGCGGCCGCGGCGGTCGCGCTTGTGTGCGCGCGCCGATTGCACACGCGCAACGCACACATGCGCATCGCTCTCGACAACATGTCTCAGGGCCTGTGCATGTTCGACCGCAACGAGCGCCTGGTGGTCTGCAACGCGCCTTATCGCGCCATGTACAACCTGTCGGAGGCGAGCACGGCGCTCGGTATCACCCTCATCAGCCTGCTCGAAAACCGCGCCGCGGCCGGCAATTTCTCCGGCGACGTCGGCGCATATTGCGCGCAGCTCCAGGCATCTCTGAGCGAAGGCAAGACGACCGCGCGCGAGATCGCGCTGGACGACGGCCGCGTCATCTCCGCGGTCAACCGGCCGATGCAGGGCGGCGGCTGGGTCGCGACGCACGAAGACGTCACCGCCCGCCGCGCCGCCGAGCGCGAGCGCCTCGGCCTGCAACAGCAGGAGACGCGACGCGCCGCGATCGAACAGGCGATCCTCGGCTTCCGCCAGCGCGTCGAGGACCACCTGCGCACGGTTGCCGACAGCGCCGGGACAATGCGCAGCACGGCGGCGACGCTGCTGGCCAATTCCGAGCAGACCGCCAGCAGCTCCGAAGGCGCGGTCGACGCGTCGAACGAAGCCTCGGTCAATGTCGAGACCGCCGCCTCCGCAGCCGACGAGCTCGCCTCGTCGATCGGCGAGATCGGCCGCCAGCTCTCCGCGACCGCCACGATTGTGCGCGAGGCGGTTGGCGAGGCGCGTGACACGAATGCGCAGATCGCGACGCTGGCGGCGGCCGCCGACAGAATTGGCGACGTGATCAAACTCATCCGCGCCATTGCCGGGCAGACCAACCTGCTCGCGCTCAACGCCACGATCGAGGCGGCGCGCGCCGGCGAGGCCGGCAAGGGCTTCGCCGTGGTCGCGGCCGAGGTCAAATCGCTGGCCATTCAGACCGCAAAGGCGACCGAGGACATTTCGGCGCTGATCAAGTCGGTTCAGGGGGCGACCGCTGGCGCGGTTGACGCAATTGGCCGTATCGCCGCGCGCATGCAGGAGATCGACGGCTGCGCCACCGCGGTGTCGACCTCGGTCGAGCAGCAGAGCGCGGCGACGGCGGAAATTTCGCAGAACGTCACCGGCGCCGCCGACGGCGCCAAGCTCGTCGTCTCCGTGCTCGCCGACGTCGCCGGCGCCGCCGGCGAGACGCGCCGCTCCGCGAATGGCGTACTTGGGGCGTCCGAGGCGGTCGAAGCCGCCGCGGCCGAATTGCGCAGCGAGATCGAAGGCTTCCTCGCCCGCGTCGCCGCCTAGAACAATCCGACCAGCCAGTAGAACGCCGCCGCGATCGCCGCCGACGCCGGGATGGTGATGATCCAGGCAACGACGATGTTGTTGGCGACGCTCCAGCGCACGGCGGAGGTCTTGCGCGCCGCGCCGACCCCGATGATCGCGCCGGTGATGGTGTGCGTGGTCGATACCGGGATGCCGAGCCAGGTCGCGCCGAACAGGGTGAGCGAACCGCCCGCCTCGGCGCAGAAGCCCTGCATCGGCGTCAGCCGCGTGATCTTCGAGCCCATCGTCTTGACGATGCGCCAGCCGCCGATGAGCGTGCCGAGCGCCATCGCGATCTGGCACGCGATCACGACCCAGAACGGCACGTAGAAATGATCGCCGAGTTGCCCTTGCGAGAACAGGAGCACCGCGATGATGCCCATGGTCTTCTGCGCGTCGTTGCCGCCATGGCCGAGCGAGTAGAGGGAGGCCGATATGAATTGCAGCCGCTGGAAATAGCGGTCCACCGCGAACGGCGTCCAGCGCAACAGCAGCCACGAGAGAAGCAGCACGAGCATGAGCGCGAGAAAAAATCCGATCAGCGGCGAGGCGACGATCGCCGCCGTGGTCGGAAGCAGGCCGTGCCAAACGATCGCCGAGACCCCCGCCTTGGCAATGCCGGCCCCGACGAGGCCGCCGACCAGCGCATGCGACGAGCTCGACGGAATGCCGAGCGCCCAGGTGATCAGGTTCCACAGGATCGCGCCCATCAGTGCGCCGAACACGACGCGGGCGTCGATCGCCGCCGCGTCGATGATGCCGGTACCGAGCGTGTTGGCGACATGCAGGCCGAAAAACAGGAATGCGATAAAGTTGAAGAACGCGGCCCAGGCGACGGCGTATTGCGGGCGCAGGACGCGCGTCGACACGATGGTGGCGATCGAATTCGCCGCATCGTGCAGGCCATTGAGGAAATCGAAGGCGAGCGCGACCGCGATCAGCCCGATCAGCACTGGCATCGAGAGGGCAACGTTCATCGGGTCACGGTCCGATCCTGTGCCGCAGCCGTCCGCCCTCATCCTGAGGAGCATCGCGAAGCGATGCGTCTCGAAGGATGCGGGCGGCCGCATGCTTCGAGACGCGCTGCTTCGCAGCGCTCCTCAGCATGAGGCCGCGAGAGGTTGCGGAGAGCACGCCGCGGATTCTGGCGCGCGAAAGGGGGACGACGTCACACATGCTCGATGACGATGCCGTGCATGACATTGGCGACGTCGTCGAACCGGTCGACGACCTTCTCGAGGTGGTCGTAGACCTCGTTGCCGACGATGTAGCCCATGGCGTTGCCCTGCTTGGTGGCCTGATACAGCGCCTTCAGCCCGAGGTCGTGCAGTTCGTCGGCGCGGCCTTCGAGCGCCGAGAGCTGCGCCGTCAGTTCGCTGATGCGCACCGCCTCCGACGAAATCGCGTTCAGGAGCGGCACCGCCTGTTTCACGATCTGCGCGGACTTCACGATCAGGTCGCCCATGTCCTTCATCTGCGGCGTGAACTCGGTGACGTCGAACAGCGCCACGGTCTTCGCCGTCTTCTGCATCTGGTCGATGGTGTTGTCCATGGACGTGATCAACTCGCGTATGCTGCCGCGGTCGAACGGCGTGATGAAGGTGCGGCGAACGGCGATCAGGACCTCGCGGGTGACGTCGTCGGCCTTGTGCTCATTGGCCACGACCGCCTCGCAATTGCTCGCGATGGCGGTTCCGCCTTCCATCATGGCCCGCAGGGCCTGGCTGCCGGCGAGCACAGCGTCGGAGTGGCGCGCGAACAGGTCGAAGAAGCGCTCCTCCTTGGGCATCAGGGCGTGAAACCAGCGCATCATGAGGAGCCTCCGGCGGACGAATCGGTGACGACAGATTAGGCGCTCGCCCGGCCGGAACGAACCCGGCGGCAGGCGATTGCAGGCACGTATACAGGCCGCGCGCCGCTCTGGGTATAACGCCGATCATGCAGGGAGGTTTTCGCGCCGTCGAAAGGGCTTACCGCAATAAGGCGCGCAATTTGCTGCATTTTCCGGCTGTCTCGGGTAGCTTGCCGGGACACTTTTCGTTCCGGAGACTGGAATGCGCCTTGGCTACTTCACCATGCCCGTGCACCCCCTCGGCCGTGACTGGTCGCAGACTTT
>Ga0068855_100009892_pt1 | contig 11501 bp, 10 predicted proteins | sample KBSCornC52_FD_66592 | JGI IMG/M metagenome (GOLD analysis project Ga0068855, IMG submission 66592) | Corn rhizosphere microbial communities from Kellogg Biological Station, Michigan, USA - KBS Corn C5-2 | ecosystem: Host-associated > Plants > Roots > Rhizosphere > Soil ...
CCGCGCGCGTTTCTCACAGTGCTGTCAAAAGGCGATACGACATTTCATCACGGCTCCGGACGCATCGACCTGGCGAACGATATCTTCCTGGACGCCGCGCCGCTCGCCGCGCGCGTCATTGTAAATCGCGTATGGGGATGGCATTTCGGCAAACCGCTGGTGAATACGCCGAGCGATTTCGGAACGCAGGGCGAGAAGCCATCGAATCCCGAGTTGCTGGACGATCTGGCCGCGCGCTTCATGACCAATGGATGGTCCCTCAAATGGCTTCACCGCGAGATCATGCTTTCGGCGGCGTATATGCAATCGAGCCATCCGCGCGCGGACGCGACCGAGGTCGACCCGACCAATAAGCTCTTGTGGCGCATGAATCCGCGGCGGCTCGATATTGAGGCTTATCGCGATAATCTGCTCAAGGCGACCTCGAGTCTGGACGAGTCCGTTTATGGGTTGTCGATGGACCTCGATTCACCAGAGGATCACCGTCGAACGGTTTACGGCCGCGTGAGCCGCGGGCGCCTGAACACAGTGCTGGCGCTCTATGATTTTCCCGATCCGACGATGAGCGCTCCCTCGCGCGATCTCACGACGTCGCCGCTGCAGCAGTTGTTCGTCATGAACAGCCCCTTCATCGAAGAGCGCGCGCGGGATCTGGTGAAATGCGCGGTCAACGATGCCGATACGGCGGCGAAAGTGAAGACGATGTATCGCCGCACATTGCAGCGGGATCCGACTCCGAAGGAAGTGGATCTGGCGTTAAGTTATCTGAACCCATCTGCTGAGAAGCACGGAGCGTCGCCCGACAACATGCTGGAACAGTATGCGCAGGCGCTGCTTGCGACAAACGAGGAGATCTTCTGGCCATGATTCCAAAGGAAACGGTTCAACGATTTTCAAGGCGCAACTGGATCAAATCGATTTCCGGAGGCCTGGGTTACGCTGGCCTTCTCGGGATGCTGCAGGATGATTTGCTGCGCGCCGCTCCCGCGCCGAATATCGGAAGTGCGGCAGTAGCGTCCCCGAAGTTTCCCAATTTCCCGCCGAAAGCGAAGCACAATATCGTGCTGTTTATGGTGGGCGGGCCCTCGCAGCTTGACATGTTCGATCCGAAGCCGTCGCTCCTGAAGTACCAGGGTAAGAGGCCGCCATCGGTCGATTTGCGCACGGAACGAACTACCGGCGGTCTTCTGCCTTCGCCGTTCGCTTTCAAGCAGTACGGCAATGGTGGCGTGCACGTGAGTGAGCTGCTGCCGAATCTTGCGACCGTCATCGACGACATCTGCGTGGTGAAGTCGATGTACACGTTCAACCCGACTCACACCCCTGCGCGGAGCCTCTTTCACACGGGAAATATCGCGGCGACCCGGCCATCGATGGGCGCCTGGATCTCCTATGGGCTCGGTACCGAAAACAAGAATCTGCCGGGATTTGTCGTGCTGAGCCCGGGGCCGGGCGGCGGCGGACTCGCGCGTGCTGGATTTCTGCCGGCGCGGCATCAGGGAACGTACTTTGACGATTCGTTTGTCGAGCCCGACAAAATGATCAAGTACCTGCAGAATAAGGAGCTGGATAAGGACACGCAACGGCGGCAACTGGATCTGGTGCAGGCGCTGAACCATCAGCATGAGCAGCAGTTCGGCGAGGACGAATTTCTCGAGGGCCGGATCCAGTCGATGGAGACAGCGTACTCGATGCAGTTCGAGGCGACAGACGTTTTCGACATCCGCAAGGAATCCGAGGCGGTGCGGGCCGAGTATGGCGATACGCCGTTTGCCCACGGATGTCTTTTGGCGCGGCGTCTGGTGGAGCGCGGAGTGCGTACGGTTCATGTTTATTACGGACCGGGTCAGCCGTGGGACGACCATTCGCACATCAGCAAGAACCTGAAGCAGCGCTGCCCGGATATGGACAAGGCTTCCGCGGCGCTCATTCGGGATTTGAAAGGGCGCGGTCTGCTGGATGAAACCCTCGTCGTCTGGGGCGGGGAATTCGGGCGGACTCCGGTTTCAGAGAGCTCCGACGGGCGCGATCACAACCCGTACGGTTTCACCATGTGGCTTGCCGGCGGCGGAGTGAAAGGCGGCATGGCTTATGGCGAGACGGACGAGTTCGGCTTCAAGGCCGTCGAAAATCCCGTCTCGATTCACGACCTGCACGCAACCATGCTCAATCAGCTTGGCATCGACCACACGAAGCTGACGTATCGCTACGCTGGGCGCGATTTCCGGCTGACCGACGTTTACGGCGTTGTTTGTAAAGACATCCTCGCCTGAGGCGCCTGAAATCGACCTGATGACCGCGGCCGACTGGGACCGCGTGCGACGGATTTACCTCGAAGGTATCGCCACCGTGAACGCGACATTCGAACAGGATGCGCCGCCATGGGAAACGTGGGATGCGTCCCATCGGCGAGATTGCCGGTTCGTGGCTCGGGGAGGCGGCGAGGTTCTCGGCTGGGCGGCTCTGAGCCCGGTGTCTTCGCGATGCGTTTACGAGGGCGTGGCTGAAGTGAGCGTCTATGTCAGCGCAAGCGCCCGAGGCCGCGGCATTGGGCGTCTGTTGCTATCAACCCTCGTCGAAAGTTCCGAAGGCGCCGGCGTCTGGACATTGCAGGCTGGAATCTTTCCCGAGAACGTCGCCAGCATTGAACTGCATAAGAAACTGGGATTTCGTCTGGTGGGCCTGCGGGAAAAGATCGGGTGCATGAACGGGCGATGGCGCGACGTGGCGCTGATGGAACGCCGCAGTACCGCCGCCGGACGATAACTCTATCTCGCCAGACTCATTGCGCCGATCCCGCCTGCCGAACTGTCTTGAGATGCGAATAAAAACCGAGATCTTCACCCGTCAGCATCTTCGTGGCAAAGATGATCTGGCCGGTGTGTTGCGCGAAGTGTTCCACCACGTGGTACACGGCGGTAACGCCCGACACCTGATATTTCTGAATCGTGTATTCGCGCGTGAGTCGCGCGGTATCGAGCGAGGCGATGACAGCGGCCGCTTCTTCGACGGCGCTTCCAAGATGCGCGAGAAGGTCCTGAGCGGTATGGCCGGCGCGCGCAGCGAACTCCTCGTCACGTTTTCGCAGATCCGGCGCGCCGCCGAGACTCGCGATGATCCACTGCCGAACGTTGCCGGCGAGGTGCAGCGCGAGATTGCCAACCGCATTTTCGTTTTCGCTGCCGCGGGCCCAGATCTGGTCGCCCGTGAGGCGTCCGAAGCAGGCTTCGATTCGCGACGTGAGCTGGCGCAGCGTTTTCACGGACTCATCAAGAAACAGACTTTCCACTGTCATGGCGGCCAGTATAAACCGCGAGTGCCCGGGTTCGGTCAGCGGCCCTCGCCGGCAAGCCGCATCGCGCTGAAGTCGATTCGAAAGGCATGCGCCTGCATCCGGAGGTCGATGCCGAAGTTGCCGCGCAATTCATCGCGGCAAGGTCGCGCGCGAGGTCCTTCAGAAAGACGACAGCAGATGTAGAATTACGCTCTCTCTTCCAGGTTCGAAGCGCAGCTCGTTAACGGCGATCGAATGAAGAGTTATCTCCGGACGGAAGTGCGCGCCCGACGAACGGCCATCCAAACGAAAATAGCGGCAATCGCGCTGAGAAGGCCCGAGTAGCTCGGCTCGGGCGCGGCCTGTAAATCGGTATCCGTGTAGAAAGTGAAATTGGGGCCCGCATAGAGGGTATAGTTGGAAGCATGATTAGTGGGGTCGAGGAGCGTGTCATCGCTCTCATAGGCAAACAGGGCCGCATTTTCAGGAATTAGAATCGCTGGATTCGTGCTCATCCCTTCCAGGGTTACCGGACCGTCGGCTGAATAGGCATTGCCGTACGCCCATGCATCCTGATTGCCACCTGTTGTAGCAGCGAGCGTCCAGCTCTGCCCGCCTGGAAGGGTTACCGGCGCGATGTTTTGGTAACGGAACTGGCCGTTGAGCGTTGAGCTTGTTCCGGTACCAAGCGTCGTTGAGGTGACCAGATTTCCACTCGAATCGAAAATTCCTACTGTGTGCGGCGTAAGGAAGGCATCTCCTCCGCAGTCGAAGTAGCCGAGACTATCTATCGTCACGTTACTGAGGGTGCTGAATTCGAATCCAATGCTCAACCGGCTATCGAAACTCACTGGCGCGGTCGTGAATTCATATCCGATCGAGCCGGCGCGAAGCGGAGTTGACGCGAGTACAACCAGGAAACAGGCCAGCGACCATTTCTCATTCTTTAACATCGCGTCTAAAACATAGAACAGCGCTGTGACTTATGGCAATAATTCCCCGCCTGGTACGCCTTGGATATAAGCCCACTTTTGGAAGGGATAAGGCTCGCCAATTCAGAACTGTCCAACGATGTGCGTATCGTGCTGATCCGTCGACTACTCAAGGTTTTTCGCCGAACTTGTCAGGCGTGTGCACTACGTTTCATCGCCCTCCTGATATGACTGAGGATTACCGACACCAGCGGACCAGAGCGTGCCCGCGGCAGGACAGAGCGGTCCGAAAGCGCCGTGCGCGCTCACTTTCACTCGGCCGGCGGGATGCTCTGGCGCGGTTCGTTCTGTTCCGCAAGGTCAGCTGACGCGAACGCTTCCGCCGATGCGACATCGCTTCATTCGCTTTACGCCGGATGGGGATGGACGCAGCTCCACGAGGCGGTTCAATCGCGAAAAAACCAGGACTTCTTCCGCGAAGTGTGGCGGCCGTTTTCGGCGGCGACATGCGCCGCGAGCGTTTGTTTCGGCCCATGATTGTTTCGTCGCTGCATTCGCGCAGACGTATCAAGCATACGGATGGCTTGCCCAAAATTTATTTGCGGAAAACTGCGAAAAGGAACAACCTACGCACAGATGCAAGGCAATGTGCATCAGCAGGCGGACTCCACTCTGCAGTAGAATCCTGACCTCGAGCGCCGGAGCGCAAAGCTCCCTGCGCACCTCTGATTAGTGGGCCCCGAGATCGAGGCGCATGGCGCTGAAGTCGATTTGAAAGGCATGCGCCTGCATCAGCAGATCGATGCCGAAATTGCCGATGCAGTTCTTCGCGCCAAGGTCCTTCAGAAACACATGCGCGGGTTTGAGAATCACGTTTTCTCTTCCGAGTTCGAAACGAACCTCGGGCACCGTGATCGAATCGAAAGTTTGTTTGTTGCCGACGCCGCGGATGTCCGTCGACGTTTTTGCGCCTCCCTGAACGAGGGCAGGAAAGCGGGTCGCGAATGGAAGATAGAGGTCAGTCGTTTTCGCGCCCGTGTCGAGGGTTGCTCGTACTTCCGTGTCGCCCAGACGCGCGCTCGTCAGCAGATGATCATCGTCGAAGAACAGATTGGCCCGAACCGGGTTTGGTCTGTTGCCTTTGGACCCGATCTGCACTGTTCCCTCGGCGCTCCAGCGTAGTGTTCGAAAGGCGAGAATGATCGGGATCCCGATCAGGCCGCGGTGTCCAGGCGCCAGATCCCTCCAGGGTTCCTCATCGTCGTTGAACACTGTGAATGACACGTTAGTGAAATGCATCGCGCCAATTGCGACGTCACGCGCGACGGCGGTTCGGAAACCGACGCGCTGGCCAGTCGCCGTGCCCAAAGTGCCCGGGGCTTCCCGAATGGCGAGACCCAACCGCTTCGCTTCCGATTCGCTCATGCAGTTCAACCACGCGCCGGTATCGAAGAAGTACGTGACTGGAGCGCTGTCGATCCTTAGCGGAATGAAAATCTGCCGGGGTCCGTGGCGCAGTTCGGAGTATTTTGGCTTACTGGCCATCTGGTCCGGCAGATCGCGAAATCCCGCCAGAGCGGTTTGTTCCTGCTTCAGTCCCGGCTTCTTTGGAAACGCCGCCCATCGCGCTTCCATGTTGGCCATCAGGGTACGGTAGCGGCCGTTCCGAAAGTAGATGTGAGTCAACCATTCAAATGACTCGTATGCCTGTTCCGAATGCGGAGACGAAACAATTACGGAGCGAAGCAGGCCCTCGGCGGTTAAATCATCGCCGAATACCGAGGCTACAACGCCGCGGACGCGATTGAACGGCATTGTAAAGCTCCGTCCATCGCCGTCCGGCATAGAGCGAATCGAGCGACGTCGCCTCCGTGGAAGCCTCGAAAGCGGAGGGAACAACCAGGGCCAGCAGGGCGAGCAAAGTGGTCGCAATTCGCATCGCGCTGAGTGTATCGCGAGCGGGCATGACCCCTCCAGTACAATCCTCATCATGGCGAAACTTGGATATCTGGGATTAGGCCTGATGGGCTACCCGATGGCGCGTAATCTTCTGAAGGCCGGACACGAAGTGGCCGTGTGGTCGTATACAAAGGGCAAAGCGGAGAAACTCGCCGCCGAAGCCGGCGCGAAGCCGTGCGCCAGCCCTGCGGAGGCAGCGCGCGATGCCGAATGCGTTTTTCTCTGTGTCGGCAACACGGAAATGGCGGAGCACGTGATTTTGGGACCGAACGGCATCCGTGAGGGCGCAAAGAAAGGTGCTGTCGTGGTGGACGCGAGTACCGTCAGCCCGGCGTCCAGCAAAAAAGTCGATGCGGAACTCAAGAAGGCCGGAATCGATTTTCTGGGAGCGCCGTGCACCGGGTCCACGCCGGGCGCAATCAACGGCACCCTTACATTTATGATCGGCGGCGACGAGAAGGTCTTCGAACGTGTCCGTCCTTATTTTGAAGCGATGGGTAAGAAGCTCTATTTCTGCGGTGGACCCGGCATGGGGCTCCACGCGAAGCTGACCCAGAATCTGGTGCTGTCCAACTTGCTTCAGGCATTCAATGAAGGGCTTGTCCTCAGCACGAAGGCGGGTGTCGACCCGAAGCTGATGCTGGACATCCTTTCCAACAGCGCAGCGAAAAGCGGTCTGATCGATTCCAAGGCGCCGTCCGTCTTCCGCCGGGACTTCACCACAACCTTCTCTGTGAAGTGGATGCACAAGGATATGGGCCTGATGCTCGATTCCGCGTCCGAGTTGGATGTGCCGTTGCCGATGACGTCCGTCGCCCGGCAACTCTTCCAGGCGGCGATCGCGGAGGGGCATGGGGAAGAGGATATCGGGGCCACGATAAAGGTGCTCGAAGGCATCACCGGAGTCGAGGTTAAATCAAACGTATGAAATATCACCCTGTTACAAAATTCTGTATACAGATTTTTGTTGCGCCGCAGAGGGCTTTCTACTAATATTGGAATCAAGCCGGGGAGGAAATTAACTCCCACCAAAGCGAGACTAACCTCTAAACTGAAAGACCCCTGAAGCAACCTCCCCGGCGCCCGCAAGGGTCAGGTCTTTCGGAAATCAATAAAAGCAGGCATGTTATGATCGGAATGGTTTGGCCTGACGCGCTCAAACAATTGTAGCCGCACTTCGAGGCATGCTTCCCCGAACATTAACCATTCTTGGATCTACCGGATCAATAGGCGTCAGCACGCTGGATGTCGTCAGGCGCAATCGTGACCGCTTCCGGGTGTTCGCGCTGGTCGCGGGTCGGAATATCGAATTACTAGCCCAGCAGATTCAAGAGTTTAGCCCTGTCCTGGCGGTTGTGGAAGATGCTCGCGACCTCGATCGGCTGCGCCGTCTGATTCCAAATTCCGAAATCCCGGATTTGCAATTCGGCCCCGCAGGGCGTCTCTCGGCCGTAAGAGCGGCTGAGGTCGATACTGTCATGTCGTCTATAGTCGGCGTGGCGGGTCTCGAGGCGACCTGGGAAGCCGCCCGGCTCGGGAAACGGATCGGTCTTGCCAACAAGGAAGTGCTGGTCTCAGCCGGACGCATCGTTATGGATGCGGTGCGAAAATACGGAGCCGAGCTGATTCCCGTGGATTCGGAACATAACGGCGCCCATCAGTGTCTGCGCGCTGGACGCCGGGAGGACGCGAGAAAGCTCATCCTGACAGCCTCAGGTGGCCCGTTTCGGACCACTCCCCGGGATGCGCTGGACCAGGTGACGCCCGCCCAGGCGCTGAAGCATCCTACGTGGAAGATGGGGAATCGGATTACGATCGATTCCGCCACCCTGATGAACAAGGGTTTTGAAGTGATCGAAGCGTGCTGGCTCTTCGATTTTCCCCCGGACTCTGTGGAGGTGGTAGTACATCCGCAGTCGACAGTACATGCCATGGTCGAGTACAACGATGGCAGCGTGATCGCCCAGATCTGTCAGACGGACATGCGGATGCCGATCCAGTATGCGCTCACGTGGCCGGATCGTGCAGAGGCGCCGGTCCCGAAGATGGACTGGTCGATCCCGCGGGACTGGCGATTCGAACCGCCCGATATGGAAAAATTTCCGCTCCTTGGCCTCGCTTACGAATCCATTAAAGTGGGGGGCTCGGCAACCTGTGTTTTGAACGCGGCCGATGAAATCGCGGTGGAAGCATTTTTGGGCGGCCGTATTTTGTTTCCGGAAATCTCCGCAGTGGTCGAGGAAACATTGAGCCGCATGGCGATCCGTGAGTTGTTCACCATCGACGAAGTGCTGGAAGTGGATCGGGAGGCGCGGCGCGTGGCAGCCGACGTGATTGAAGAAGAGGAGCAGAGGGAGAACAAGAAGGGAAGCGCAGTCCCGGCTTAATTTCTGACTTCAATGAATATTGCATCTCTGCTTCTGAATTTCTGGTGGCTGCTGGTTCTGATCGGCGTGATGATCCTTGTGCATGAACTGGGTCACTTCTGGGCAGCGCGGATGTTCGACGTGCGAGTGGACGTATTCAGCATCGGCTTTGGTCCGAGGCTGTTCGGTTTTAAGCGAGGGGATACCGACTACCGCTTTTCCGCAATCCTGTTTGGTGGTTATGTCAAATTCATGGGCGATCAGCCTGGCGACCCCGGTACGGACGATCCGCGTGCTCTGCTTCGAAAGCCGCGATGGCAGCGCCTGATCGTTGCCGCAGCAGGGCCTTTCATGAACGTGGTGCTGGCCGTGGCGGTTCTCACCGGATTGTACATGGTTAGTTACGACAGGGTCGTGGACAACGGGGGCGCGGTGGTCGGGCACGTGATGCCAGGTTCTCCGGCGGCGAAGGCCGGAATTCGCGAAGGCGACAAAATTGTCCGGCTGAACGGTCAGGACAATCCGGATTGGGAAGACATACTGCTCAAGGAACTGGGCGGCGTGGGCAGGCCGCTGACCGTTACGCTCGAGCGTAATGGACATTCGATTTCGACGACCGTGACTCCCGTTTTTGATGAAAAGCAAGGCGGCGGTTCTGCCGGGTGGGAAGGGCAGAACAAGGTTCAGGTAGGCGCAGTTACGCCCGGGGCGCCAGCCGCGGCGGCGGGTCTTAAGATCGGCGATCTGCTGCTCAAGGTGAATGGCACGCCAATCCATTCGCGATTCACCCTCTCGGACGTGATCCGGAAAAGTAACGGAAGCCCGGTGACGATCGAATTTTCACGTAATGGCGTGCTCCACAATGTGACAATGAAGCCGGTTTATCAAACTCTCGACGGCTCAAAGCGCTGGATGATCGGCCTGGCGTCCGACGTCAAACTGGATATTCAGAAAACGCGGCTGCCATTTCCGGAGGCCCTGCGGCAATCGATCTCCACCAACGCCAAATACGCCACGCTGATCGTGGAGATGCTGCGTGGCATCATCGAGCGGCGCGTGCCGGCGAATAATCTTCAGGGTCCGATCGGCATAGCCCATGAGGCGACTCAGGCCGCAGCTGAAGGCCCGGTCGCGTTCCTGGCGCTAATGAGTCTGGTTAGCCTTAACCTTGCCATTTTCAACCTGCTGCCCATTCCCATTCTTGACGGGGCGATGATATTAACCCTTATTATCGAGATGGTTATGGGTCGAGACCTGAGCTTGAACGTGAAAGAAACGGCGCTCAAAATCGGCTTTGTTTTTCTCATGATGGTTGTGGTGTTCGTGCTTTACAACGATATTGCGCGCCGCATCACGCCGGGGATACTGGTCGGCCCTGCGAGCCCTGCCTCATCTCTGATTCAGAGACGCTGAACTTTACAGCCCATTTGGTTCTTCCGGCCACTTCTGCCAGCTCGCATTTTCTACAGGCGGTTGCCGACCCGCGCGACCGGACATGCTGACGGATTTGATAGGATCGTCCCCACGTGATACGCAAGAACCGATTTTTCTCTGCCTGGCCAGTAGTGGCCGCCGTCGGACTCGCCTTACATGCCACGGCAGGACAGGCAGCAGACACGCACTATCGCGTGGTCGAGCATTGGGCGCAATTTCCACCCGGCATCACTAACTGGGGATCTGCTACCGGTGTAGATGTCGACGGCCACGACAACGTTTACGTGCTCCAACGGAATGAGACGATGCCGATCATGGTCTTCGATCGCAACGGCAAGTTCCTGCGGAGCTGGGGCCAGAACATGTTCAAGACCACGCATTTTCTCCGCGTCGACCGTTCGGGCAATGTCTGGGTCACCGATCGCGGCAATATGCAGGCATTCGCGTTCAGCCCGCAAGGCAAGCTGCTTATGACGTTGGGCAAGAAGGGCATCACCGGCGATAACGAGTCGAAGGACGCCTTCAACGGAATGGCCGATGTCGCAATCGAGACGAATGGCGACATCCTGATCGCCGATGGCGAAGGCCCAAATACGCGCGTCGCGCGCTTCAGCAGGCACGGGAAGTTCATCCAGTCGTGGGGCGGCAAAGGCACGGGCCCAGGCCAGTTCAATGTGCCGCATAGCATCGCGTTGGATTCCAGGGGCCGCATCTATGTGGCCGATCGCTCCAACAACCGCATTCAAATCTTTGATCCCGCGGGCCGCTTCCTCACGCAGTGGACCAACTTCGGCACTCCGTGGGGTCTCTTCATCAAAGGCGACCGAATCTACGTCGTCGACGGCACCGCCAATAACTGCCTGCTCATTGCGAACATTAAAGACGGCAAGATCCTGGAGAAGATCGAAGGATTGAACAACGCCACGGCGGTCACGGTCGATTCCAGTGGCACCATTTATGTGGGCGAGGTCAACGGGAAGAACGTGAAGAAACTCGTCCGACAGTAACTGCGTCCGTGTTGCCACTGCAACTTGGGATCAGCGTCACTCCCGCCAACACAGGGAACCAGCCCCGATTTACCGGGCATACGCCGGACGGGCAGCTTGACTTCCGATAATGGGTCTTATGTAAAATAACGTGTTTGCGGGCCAACTCACCGCTAACGGCACCCTGTGTGCTTCCCCACAGCCTGTCTGCACACTGCTGGGCTCCGGCCGTTAGCATGTGATCGGTACCTGCCCTTGCACGGAATCCTTGAGCTGACCGGACCAGAAAACAGCCTGACCGTCTTCGGCGTTCGCTTTGTCGGCCTGAACCTTATCACAGGCAAAAAGGTTCTATTTTCCATCATCTTTGTTGCCGCCGTCGTTCTGATCGGCCGGGCTCTTCACTGGACCGTCCGGCGCGGCGCGCCGTCGGAGAGCGCTCGAACTGCCTTCTGGACTCGCCAGGGAATTTCGATCGCCGTCACCGGACTCACCATCGTCGGCCTGCTCTCGATCTGGTTCAATAATCCGACCCAGCTCACAACCGCCG
>Ga0068855_100009893_pt1 | contig 11501 bp, 10 predicted proteins | sample KBSCornC52_FD_66592 | JGI IMG/M metagenome (GOLD analysis project Ga0068855, IMG submission 66592) | Corn rhizosphere microbial communities from Kellogg Biological Station, Michigan, USA - KBS Corn C5-2 | ecosystem: Host-associated > Plants > Roots > Rhizosphere > Soil ...
CGCGGCAGGATGGGTTTGGCGAGCACCTCGAAGTCGATGCCCTGGCTCGCGGCTGCATCCAGAATGTCCGAGACGCCTACCTGTCCGGAGATCAGCACCACGCGGGCGCTCGGCATCAGCTTGCGAAACTCCAGCGCCAGATCCACGCCGTTCATGCCCTGCATCACCACGTCCGTCAGCAGGCAATCCGGCCGGAAGGCCGTGGCCAGCTTCAGCGCTGCGTCGCCGGTGTAGGCGGCCCTGGCGTCGAAGCCGGCGGTCTGCAGCACCTCGGCGGTGGTATCGGCGATGCGCATTTCATCGTCTACCACCAGCACGCGGATCGGCTCACGACCGGTGCCTTCGGAATCGGATTGCGGCCGCAGCTTGCCGGACGCGAAAAAGTCCTGGTCGGAATAGAGGAACGAGGTGAGCGGGCCCATAGTCATTTTTGTCCTGACGTACTTTGTGTTCGCTTAGACGGCCGCTTGCGCCGGAACTTCGAATGGAAGAAAGATGTGGACGGTTGTGCCGGTGACGCCAGGTTCGCGGCTGCTGGAGAGCGAGATCTCTCCACCGCGCTTGGTGACCAGTTGCCGAGCCACCCAGAGTCCTACGCCGGTGCCCACGTCCCCCTTGGTGGTGTAGAAGGGCTCAAACACGCGTGTCAGCTGTTCGGCGGGGATGCCCGAGCCGGTGTCGCGCACCGTCGCCTGCACGCCTTCCTTCTCAGCCCGTGTCACCAGTGCCGTGCAAACCGTCAACTGGCCGCCGCGGGACATGGCATCGATGGCGTTGGCGATCACGTTGGAGAACACCTGCATCAGCTCGCCTTTGCGAAGCATGATCTTCTGGTCGTCCTCAAATCGCGCGTCCACGGTGATGTTGTTGCTGATCAGCTTGGCCTGGTACACGGTCAGCACATTCTGCAGCAGATCGTGCAGGTAAAGTGGCGCGGCCTTCCCCGTATCTCGGTAATAGCCCAGCGTCTGGCGCGCGATATGCGACACCCGCTCCAGTTCTTCCTCCGCCGTCACCAGGTACTGGTAGGCTTTGCTGCTCTGCGCGCTGTTCTGGCGTGCCAGGTAGATCAGGTTCATCAGCGATTCCAGCGGATTGTTGATCTCATGCGCAATCGCCGCGGCCATGCGACCGTTTACCGCCAGCTTCTCGGCCTCAATCAGCATTCGCTCCAGCCGTTTGCGGTCGGAGATGTCGCGCGCGATCTTGGATGCGCCGATGATGCGGCCGCTCTCATCGCGGATGGGAGAGATGGTGACGGAGACCTGGATGCGCTCGCCATCCTTACGCACTCGTGTGGTCTCGTAGTGCTGGATGCGTTCACCCTGGCGAATTTTGGCGAGGATGTGATCCTCTTCGTACTGCAGCTCCGGCGGAATCAGCCGCAGCACAGACTGCCCGACGATCTCCTCCGCCGTGTATCCAAAGGTGCGCTGGGCGCCCGCATTCCAGGTCCGGATGACGCCGTTCAGGTCCTTGCTGACAATGGCATCATCGGCCGAGTCCACAATGGCAGCCAGCTGGAAACGGCTCTCTTCATTCTGTTGACGCTTGGTGACGTCGCGAATGATCTTGGAGGCGCCGATGACCCGGCCGGACGCGTCGCGCACGGGCGAGATGGTGATGGACAGCGGAATGCGGGTGCCGTTCTTGTGTACGCGCGTGGTTTCGAAGTGTTCGATCTGCTCTCCCTGAGCAAGCCGGGTCAGGATCTCTTCTTCTTCCTTGTGGAGTTCGGGAGGAATGAGGCGCAGGACCGAGGAGCCGAGGATCTCTTCCGCCTTATAGCCAAAGATCCGCTCCGCCGCGGGGTTCCAACTCATGATGCGGCCGGTCAGATCCTTGCTGATGATGGGATCGTCGGAGGAATCGACAATGGCGGCAAGATGGGAGCGCGGTTCCATCAGCTCTTTAAGTTCTTTGTTCTCGGCCGTGTCGAGCTCAGGCCTGCGGGATCCCTGATCCAAGGCAGTCTTCTCCAGACGCTGGCGAGCTTCAGATTACAACATTCGGGGCGTCACTGGTTGGATGCCGTCAAAGCGCAGGCTGTGGATCTAAAACCTTGCAAATCCCGTCTTTGCCTGCGCGTGCCGCTCCTCGAAGAGGAGAAATCCGACCATCAGCTCACCCCGCCTGAATGCGATCGAACGGGCCATGAAGAGGCCCCACGCCGCTGCAGCAGCCTGGGGCCTGGTGGGCATCGTTCGGTAGCGCGACCCTAGTTATTTGGAGCCCTGAGCGGTCGCGAAGCGCTTGTTCACCTCGTCCCAGTTGACGACGTTCCACCACGCGGCCAGGTAGTCCGGGCGCTTATTCTGGTACTTCAGGTAGTAGGCGTGTTCCCAGACGTCGTTGCCCAGGATCGGGTACAGCCCCTGCGAGAGCGGGTTGTCCTGGTTGGGCGTGGTGACGATGGCCAGCTTGCCACCCTTCCACACCAGCCAGCCCCAGCCGGAGCCGAACTGCTTCGCGGTGGCCTCGTTGAAGGCCTTCTTAAAGGAGTCAAAGTCGCCGAAGTCAGCTTTAATCTGTTGGGCGATGTTGCCGGAGGGCTGGCCGCCGCCCTGCGGCTTCATGATCTGCCAGAACATCGTGTGGTTCACGTGCCCGCCGCCGTTGTTCCGGACTGTGGTGCGCACGTCCTCCGGAACGGCGTTCAGATCGCGGATCAGGTCCTCGGCCGATTTCTTGCCCAGCTCCGGATGCTTCTCCACCGCGCCGTTCAGGTTGGTCACGTAAGCCTGGTGGTGCTTGTCGTGGTGCAGCTTCATCGTCGCTTCATCGATGGTGGGCTCAAGAGCGGCGTAATCGTATGGCAAGGGAGGAAGTTCAAATGGCATTCGGTTATCTCCTTGTTTGGGGATGAGATGCTCGGGGCCAGTCATAAGAGACAAGAGCGGCAGGCCGCCGGGGAGCACGTGCTCCCGTCCACGGCTAAGGATAGCGCAGGTACGCCCTGTGCGTTTCCCCTGCCCGCACCGGCCCGCTCGAGGCGCGCTACTGCTGGTCCTTTCCTGCTGCTTCGGCGTCTGCCCTCACCCGGTCCAGGATTGCGTGGTTCTTCGCTGAGATCTCGGGGTCACCTTTGTAATGCAGCAGGTTGTCCTCCTCGGCGTGTGTGGTGGTCGGCTTGAAGTCTGGATATTGGTCGTTGATGTTGCGCTGGGTAGCAGCGGCCGCGCTGTACTTCGCGATCGCCTCAGCGGTCAAATCGATCAGATGGTCGATCTGTGCCGGCGAAAGCTCCTGCAACGTTGGATAGAGAATGAAGCAGTTCGAAATCGCGATCATCGCCGCGCGCTCGTCGCGGGCACTCTGCTGAAGATTCGCGAGGCGTCTGTAAAGATCGGTGTCTGTGTCGCGTTCCGGCCCAGGCATGCTCTCCAGAACGTTCTCGGCGGAGTGCCAGGCTGCGTCATGGTAGGTATACATGATATTCGTCAAACTGAACTTTGCCGGCCAGGTATCCGGCGCGGCGTGCGGATGCGCCTTGAGATAGGTGAGTGTGGCCAGGTTCCCTTCCAGCACGGCCACCATGCGGCGGAACTCCGCCGTCTGCGCGCCGAAAAAGACGATGTTGACGCGGCGCTCCACCGCCAGAGCGTGACGCGCTTCGGCGAGCTGCTGGCGATGATGAAAATACTCCACCGTCTGTTCCAGTCCAACCGCGATGATCAGGCCGAGCACGATGGTGGCAATGTGGATGAAGAAGTCGCGCCAGGTGGTGGCGGCGTGATGCGCAGGGTGGATGTCGATCATGGCGGACTCCGTGGAACGTTCAGGCGGAGAAGGTTCAACTGGCGTGGAGATGACCGGAGGCCCGGCCTCCGTGCCTTCAACAGATGTCGCGGCGGGGGTGGACTGGGGCGTCGCGGCAGTAACGTGCGAGGTGGGCGGCGGCTCGGGCATAATGATGCGCGGGTGCGTGGTTAAGAGTAACAGGGGCGATTTCTCAAACAGTTATGCCGTCTCCGCGAACCCGCCCGACTGCGCTGGAAGACGATGCCTGCAATCCAGCCCACTGAAAGCTGTTCGCGGAACCCGCGACCTGCTGCCGCCCAAGACCGCACTCTGGAACCGCATCGAGCAGACCGCCACGTCTTCGGGCGCTACGGCTCTGGTTTCTCTGAGGATCGGGCGGCTTTCTCGAGCGCCCTCTCCTCCGCCTCCATTGCATTTCGATCGTCGACCGACTCATGCACGACGCGCAATACTTCTTCTCGCGATAGCCCGTAGGCAAAATCCGGGTACGCGGCTGAGATGTTCCCCAGGTCTGAGCCGAATCGGTAGAGGCGATTGAGGACATCGCGGGTCAGCAGTATCTGTTCCTGTATCTCCGCAGGTGTCAAGGCTGAGGGCGACGACACATCGACTGTATAAGCGCGTGCTTCGCTGCTGGCGGCTCGCCAGGCGGCGAGGCTGCTCGACGCGGTCTCCAGGCCACGGTACAGGCGGCCATACGCACGCACTTCCTCGGGAGGGAACAGAGACAATATCTGACCCTGCTGCGCTGTGGTCCAGACCGATTCGTTGAATTGGGCGGTGCTGTTATGCCAGTTGATTGTTGTCGGAAGTCGCTCGATCGGTGCGCCGGGATGCTGCTGCAGGTAGTGAAAGTCGGCCAGGTTCGCCTGCATGACCGTAGTGCGCGTGCGGAACTCGGCCACCAAATGCTGCATAACCTTGCGATTCAGTTCACGCTCGGCGCGAAGGGCCTCGCGTGTCTCGGCAATCTGATGACGATGATGGAAATACTCCACCGTCTGTTCCAGCCCAACCGCGATGATCAGGCCGAGCACGATGGTGGCAATGTGGATGAAGAAGTCGCGCCAGGTGGTGGCCGCGTGATGGGCAGGGTGGATGTCGATCATGGTGGACTCCGTGACGCGTTCAGGCGGAGAGGCTTCGTCTGGATTGGAAAGCATAGGATCTTCGCCGTGCGCGCTTTCGACAGGCGCTGCGACCCTGTCTCCGGCAACGCCCAGGGCGAGCAGAGGGGCTGCGTCGGCCGGATCGTGCGAGGTGGGCGGCGGCTCAGGCATGGCTGTGCAGTGCGGGGTAAGAGTAACAGGGTCGTCTGCTCAAGGAGTTGAAGGGCTCCCGCAGGATTTCGGTCCGCCCTGCCGCAGATTAAGTGCTCGGAACCGGAGGAGCATGCGCAGCCCGGCAGGACCCGTCAGCCTTTTTACTCGCTAATTTTATAAATCAGGGCAATATTAGAACTATCTCCTTGCATTACAGAATTTTACCTGCCTATAATCACGCGACCTCCATAGCTGAGTTCTCATTCGCCTGCTTTGCAGGTGGAGGGTGCAGTTTGCTACCGACACTTAACTATTGAGGTTGTTAATGAATATGACTCTTGCCGTACGCCTGCGGCTGACGCTCGCCGTGTGCGCGAGCCTGGCTGCCACCATTGCCACCACCGGATGCAGCAGCAATAGCAACAGCAGCACAACCACCACTCCGCCAGCCGTTTCCGTGAGCGTGACTCCGGGCACTGCCACACTGGCTGCCGGACAGACCCAGACCTTTGCCGCGACCGTCGCCAATGATGGCACAGCGACCCCGGGAGTCACCTGGAGTGCCAGCGCCGGCACCATCAACTCAGCCGGTCTTTACACCGCGCCCAGCCCGGTGACCACGGCATCCGGGACCATTACGGCGACCAGCAAGACCGACGGCTCCAAGAGCGCCACAGCGATCGTCACGCTGACCCCGATCGCCGTCACAGTGAGCCCGGCGACCGTCACTCTCTCGGCCAGCGGCACCCAGACCTTCACCGCAGCCGTCACCGGCGACTCCGTGCTGAATCAGGGAGTGACATGGTCGGCCACAGCGGGTACCATCTCCTCGGCAGGGCTGTATACCGCGCCCGCCAGCATCCCGACGAACACCAGCGCCACCATCACGGCGACCAGTAAGACCGACACCTCCAAAAACAACACTGCCACCGTCACGCTGCAGGCGCCTGCTCCACTCAGCATTGGGACCGCATCTCTTCCGGCTGCAACCACCACGGTGGCTTACTCGCAAGCGCTTACGGCAAGCGGAGGCACGGCGCCGTACACCTGGATCGTCACTGCGGGGAGTCTGCCCTCCGGGCTTAACCTGAGCACAGCAGGCGTCATCACCGGAACCACCTCCAACCCCATCACGGCGACCGTCAGCTTCACCGTCAAAGTGACCGACAGCACCAGCGCCAGCACCACCAAGGCCCTGACCATCGTGACCGGCCCTGCCTTAACTGCAGGCGCAAACAACGCCGAACTGAACGGGAAGTATGCCTTCCTGGTGCAGGGCATGTACAACGGCAACGGTCCCACGTCCTCGGGCAAGGTGTATGGCGAGACCATTCTCGGCAGCCTTACCCTGAACGGCGCGGGCGGCGTGACCTCCGGCTCCATCGACAACTACGATGCGCGATTCAACACCAGTTCCAGCACGGTCACCGGTAGTTACACGCTCGGATCGGATAACCGCGGCACGATCATTCTGAACAGCGGAACCCGTTCGTTTACGTTCGACATCGCTGCAGCGGGTATCAGCGGCGGCTTTGCCAGTCGGTTGAAGCTCGTTCAGTTTGACGACAACAATGCTGCGGCTCCGAACCAGGCGGTTGCAACTGGATTTGCAAAGATCCAGACCTCGTCGGCCTTTGTGGCGCTCAACAACACGTACGTATTCGGCATGAGCGGTGAGACTGCTTGCGTCGGCTGCTCCACTGTCCCCCCCGCTCCGTTCGGCTCGGTGGCCATGGCCGGATACTTTACTGTTGGCGGCAACGGCAGCATCTTTGGCACCGCGGATGCGCATGCCTTCTCGGCGAACTATAACAATCTGTCGCTGAACGGAAACATCGTTCTCAATACATCTCCTGTCAATGGGCGCGGCACTTTTACGCTCTCAGTGAGCGGCACTAATTTCCCCACCATGCCCACGCACTTCGTCTATTACGTAATCGGCCCCACCGAATTGTTGATTGCTTCCACGGATGCCCACAACGCCACCAGCAGCGCCTCTGGCATGTTGGCCGGGACCATTCAGATGCAGCAAACCGTTTACGGCCCCTCCACACTGAGCGGCAACATCATTGCCTACCAAGCCAACCAAAGCGGCGGAAACGGCACCACGGGCTATGCGCAATATAGCGCCGCCGACATTCTGGAGGTACAGTTGACGGCGAACAGCACCACCTTCTCCGTCCTTGCTGACGTGAACGATGGCAACAACACCACACCCTCGCTGAACCAGTCCATTACCGGACTGACGTACTCGCTTGATAACTTTGGGCGGCTCACCGTCACCGGAGTCAGCACGCCGCCCATCTTTTACTTCTCGAACGTGGGGACAGGCTATGGCGTGGACCAGTCTCTTAATGGAGACGGTGGCCTCTACTTCATCTCTCCGCAGACCGGTGCACCGTTCAGCATTGCCACACAGGCCGGGTTGACTGGGGTGATGGTGTCCTCCCCGCCGGCAACCGGGTCGCAAGGTTCGTTCGTTGGCATTGCCGTCTTCTCGTCTCCGGGAGGCACTATCTCGTTCACACAGGACTACGTGCAGGCCGGCACGCTGACTCCTGGCGTCACTGGCTCAGCAAGCTACGCGCTCGACCCAACCACAGGTGCAACCACCGGACGCGGCACCACTGCCAACTCGGTGTTCTATATCGTGAATGGAAACGAAACGGTCGTTATGGATTCCACAGCGACCGGAGCACCGAATGTGACCCTCATTGAGAACAGTACGGCCACCACACTCCCGTTCTGAGGGGTGCCTGACACAGCCAGCGAACACCTCATGCCGCAGGATGCAGTACCAGTCCTGCGGCATCGCTGCCTGCGCACTTCGCTACACTAGGAGGCGATGCCTTCGCCCAATCCTTTGAAAGCGGTGCGCGGTACGCGCGACCTGCTGCCGCCGGAAACCGCGCTCTGGAACCACATTGAGCAGACCGCCCGCGCCGTGTTCGCGCGCTACGGCTTCGGTGAGATCCGCACGCCGATCTTTGAGGTCACCGAGCTCTTCGCCCGTGGCGTCGGCGAAGAAACCGACATCGTCTCCAAAGAGATGTACACGTGGGAGGACCGCGCCCGCGCGCAATCGGAGAAGCCGCAGTCCCTCACCCTGCGCCCGGAGAACACCGCCGGCGTCGTACGCGCCTACATCGAGCACAAGCTGGGCGAGACTGGCCAGCTGCAGAAGCTCTTCTACATCGGCCCGCAGTTCCGCCGCGAGCGTCCGCAGCGGGGACGCTATCGCCAGTTCTGGCAGATCGGCGTGGAGGTGCTGGGGCCTCCGTCATCCGGCTCCGAGTCGCCGCTGCGCGACGCCGAGCTGCTGGAGATGCTGGCCACGCTGCTCGACGAGCTGGGTGTGCGCAACTGGCAGCTGCAGGTCAACTCCGTCGGTTCATCCGAGGACCGCAAACGCTACGATGCCGTGCTGCGGCAGGCGCTCGCCGGGGTGAAGGACCGCATGTGCCCCGTCAACCAGCGCCGCGCCGAGACCAATCCACTGCGCGTGCTCGACTCCAAAGAGCCGGCGGATCAGGCGCTCATCGACGCGCTGCCCAAAATCGCCGACTCGCTCGGCGAGGACTCGCGCGCGCACTTCGCCGCCGTGCTGGCCGCACTCGATGCCTGCGGCGTGGCGTATAGCGTCAACCCGCGCCTGGTGCGCGGCCTCGACTACTACACCCGCACCACCTTCGAGTTCACCATTCCCGACGGCAGCGGCCTGGGCACGCAGAACGCTCTGCTCGGCGGCGGACGCTACGACGGCCTGAGCGAGATGCTCGGCGGGCCGCGCGCTCCAGGCATCGGCTTCGCCATCGGCGAGGACCGGCTGGTGCTCACGTTGCAGGCGCAGGCCGAACAGGTGGTCAACTCCGCAGACGCGCAGGTGGCGAAGCTCGACGCCTACATCGCTCCCATGGGCGTGGAGCGCAACGCCGCCGCTCTCGCTCTCGCACGCGAACTGCGCCGCGCCGGCCTCTCGGTCGAGATCGGCGATGGCAGCTTCCGCCTGAAGAAATCCTTCGAGGCCGCCGATCGCGTCGCCCGCCACATCGTCATCCTCGGCGAAGACGAGGTCGCGACCAGCACCGCCACCGTCAAAGCGTTCGCGACTGGAGAACAAATTAAGATACCGCAAGCCGATCTGGTACAGTTGCTCCGGCATTGATAACCGGAGAAATGATGAAGTGCCAGTACGTCTCGCTCGTGTTCTCGATCTTGTTAGCAAGCTACGCACCCGGAGCAATCGGGCAAAGTCCAGCTGAAGACCTGCTCCGCAAACAGCAAGACTGGGGCATCCGATGTATGGGTAAAGGGTGCATGGCCTCAGTGGACATTCTGCGCGGAGAATCCGGCGATCCACCGGACCCGCACAACGTGAACCAATATCTTTCCCTCGCGGTTGGGTTGGATCGGAAGGATCAGCGGCCCAGTGTGATCGTTGTGCAGGTGGATCCCCACGCCGATCCCAAAAGTGGTGTCGATCTGTTTTTCGCTCGCACAGTTCCCGACGCCCATTCAAGGGATGCAATGACTCAGCTTGCGCAGCAGCGATTGGGGGCGGAAATCCAGATGAGACCGCAATGAAGTCGTGCGCTGACTTGATCCAGCGGATGCAAACAGAAGATCATCTGTTTGTCGTCTATTACCGTGGCGGGCAGATGTATCGCACAGCGGTGAATCTGAAGTTGTTCAAAGAAGCCTATGAACGACTGAAGGACGAGACAACGCGTCAAGGTTCGTCCGCGAACTATTAGGAGTTTTTCTATAAGGAGATATGAAGGGCGCAAAGAGCACTCGTAAATTTTCCGCGAAATCTGATGCGGTTGAACCTCGTCGTTTAGACCTCAGAAAGGCTGTACGCGGCAAGCACTACCTCGCTGCGCGGGAGGGTACGGAGGTTGCGGTAATTGCACCTGATCCTCTCGATGGCTCCGATAATACTGCACGCACGGGCCACTAGCTCCAATCACTGACACGTGGACCACACCACTCTCTCGATCCTCCTCATCGTCTTCACCGCCTCGCTCGTCCGCTCCACCTTCGGCTTCGGGGAGGCGCTGGTGGCGGTCCCGCTGCTCGCGCTCATCCTGCCCGTCTCCATCGCAGCTCCGCTTGCGGTGCTGCTGTCCACGACCATCGCCGCATTCGTCGTCATACAGGATTGGCGCCGAATCCATCTGCGCAGCGCTGCCTGGCTGCTCGCGCCCACGTTTGTCGGCATTCCACTTGGCATCGCGCTGCTGGCAAGCTCGCATCCGCAGCTTATTAAAGGCGCACTGGCACTCGTGCTGATTGCGTTCTCCGGATACTCGCTGCTCGGCCGCAGTCCACACCAGCTGCACCACGACCACCGCGGCTGGATGCTAGTCTGCGGATTCCTCGCCGGCGTGCTCGGCGGAGCCTACGGCATGAACGGGCCGCCGCTCGTCATCTACGGAGCCATGCGCCGCTGGTCGCCGCAGCACTTTCGCGCCACGCTGCAGGGCTACTTCTTCCCCGCGGGCGTGGTCACGCTGGCCGGCTACTGGATGCGCGGCCTCTGGACCCCGCCCGTCACTCACGCGTATCTGGTGTCGTTGCCCGTGCTGCTGCCTGCGATCCTGCTCGGCCGCTGGCTCAACCACCGCCTGCACGGCGACTCGTTCCTGAAGTACGTCTACGCCGGACTGGTGTGCATCGGCGTCATGCTGCTGGCGCAGGCCATTCACGCGTAACCGTCGCGCAGGCTCTCATCGCAACTCGGCATCAGCAGGCGCTTTTCGTCACTTGAGCTGCTTGCGCCGTACTCCCACCGCAGCGAGCAGGCCGCTGGCCACCAGCGTCACCGTTGCGGGCTCCGGGACCGGGCTGTTGCCGGCCGTGCTTTGGTCCACAACCGACACGTTCGTCAGGTCGATCAAGCCCGGATCGTCGCGTCCCAGAAACTCAAGCGCCGTCGTCGAACCGCTCGCCACCAGACCCGAGTAGATAAACGTCGTAAAAGAGGCGAGGTTCGGATTCACCAGGTCGGCCAGAACGATGCCACCAAATAGCACCTTCAACTCCGACGGGGTTCCGATCACCAGCGCATCGAAGCTGAGCGCGTAGCTGTCGCCCGCCAGCGTGGCCAGGTTCTGCGTCAGAAAATTCTGCTCCGAGGCCGTACCGCTGATGCACGGGGCTCCAACACAGCCGCTCTCGGCGGCTGTGCCGGTGGAGTGCCACGGAAAGCCGAGCGCCAGGTTGCTCGTCCACCCCGACAGGTCCCCGGTGCTGAAATCGCCATTGGTGACGATGTTTGCCCCATAGGCTTGCGGCGACACAATCAGGCCGCAGGCACACACACAAGCGACGGTAAGAGCTTTCCAGAAGGACATTCCATGCACCTCCGCGGAGAAATTAGAATTTCCTGATCACGAGATTACCCGATTCCCGCTGCTGCGACATGAATGGGAATCCACACGCTGTGGAGATCGAACTCTCCCCTGCTGTATCCGC
>Ga0068855_100009894_pt1 | contig 11500 bp, 8 predicted proteins | sample KBSCornC52_FD_66592 | JGI IMG/M metagenome (GOLD analysis project Ga0068855, IMG submission 66592) | Corn rhizosphere microbial communities from Kellogg Biological Station, Michigan, USA - KBS Corn C5-2 | ecosystem: Host-associated > Plants > Roots > Rhizosphere > Soil ...
TCCCGGGTTTTCCAGTCCGTCAGCAACCGCACCAGTGCGCCATCCTGTAATTCGCGGCTGCAGGCCCATTCGGTCGTCGAGGTGATCCCGAGACCCGCGGTGGCTGCCGCAACCGTGGCCTCATTGTCATTGGTCGAGAGGTCCGGAAGCAATTCGACGGTCTCCAGCTTGCCGGCGCGCTCGAACACCCATGCATTCGGAACCAATGTTGCCGGACCGCCGATGATGCGATGGCCGACCAGTTCGCCGGGCGAAGCCGGCGTGCCAGCACGTTCCAGGTAAGCGGGCGAGGCGACGATCACGCGGGAGAGGGTGGCGAGCAGCTTTGCCGTTGCGCTTGAGTCCGAGAGGCGGCCGACGCGGATCGAGACGTCGACGGCATCGCGCACCAGATCCTGCCGCTTGTCGTCGAGCAGGATCTGGACGTGAAGCTTGGGATAGCGCTCGGTAAAGGGCGACAGCCGCGGGATGACTTCGCGGAGCGCGATCGAACTCGGCAGGCCCAGGCGCAAAATGCCCCGGAGCTCGCCGCCTTCGCGCACGCTCTGTTCGGCTTCATCGAGGGCGTCCAGAATCGGCTCCATGCGCGCCAGGAATTCGCAGCCGGCCTCGGTCGGCACCACCGCGCGCGTGGTGCGGGAAAGCAGGCGGGCGCCGAGCGATTCCTCGAGGTCGGCGACGATCCGCGATGCCTGGGATTGCGACAGGTTGCACTCCCGTGCTGCCGCCGAAAAGCTGCCCAAGCGCGCCACCCGGGTGAACAGCTTGAGCGCGAAGATGTCTTTCATTCTATTATCTTATCTTTGTAAGATATTGATATGTCATGGAAAAGATTAATTGATGTAGCCGATACATAGATGATAGCGGGAAACACCGGCTACTGGCCAGCGCCTCGCAGGGCCAATCCTCCTTGTCGACAAACCAAGGAGATTTGCAGTGTCCCAACTCGACCTTTCCAAAGCCCCTGACGTCGCTGTACCAGCCGCAGCCGGCATCATTGCCGCCTGCACCGCGAAATCCGGGACCGGGGCGCTCTATGCATTGGCGCTTGGCACCTTCGCGGTCGGTACAGAAGGTTTCATGATCGCCGCGATCCTCCCGACGATTTCTGACTCGCTATCGGTGACGGTCGCGGCGGCAGGCCAGCTCGTGACGATATTTGCACTGGTCTATGCCGTGAGCTCGCCGATCCTGACCGCGCTGACCGCGAGCTTCGGCAGGCGCGCGTTGCTGATGGGCTCGTTGGCAGCCTTTGCGCTGGCCAATCTGGTCGCCGCGGCATCGCCGGGCTACTGGGCACTCGCCGCGGCGCGGGTGCTGCTGGCGCTGGCGGCGGGGCTGTACGTGCCCAATGCCAATGCACTGGCGGGAGCACTGGTGCCGCCATCGCGGCGGGGCCGGGCGCTTGCCATCGTCAACGGCGGCATCACGGTCGCGGTTGCCGTCGGCGTGCCGCTCGGCGCGTTCGTCGGCGCCCATCTCGGCTGGCGGGCAACCTTCGTCGGCGTCGCCGGCATGTCGGCGTTGGCGCTGGCCGTCCTCGCCATAAAGCTGCCGCGCGATCTCACCGCGAGCCCGCCAGCAAGCCTGCGCTCGCGTCTCGCTGTCATCGCGTATCCCGGCGCCTTTTCGGTGCTGCTGACAACCACGGTGTGGGCGATCGGCGCCTACACCGTCTACACCTACATCTCGCCGTATCTCACCGCGGCAACTGGCATCACAACGGAGCACACGGGCTACGTCCTGACGTTGCTCGGCGCTTCCGCGGTCGGCGGCGTAACGTTGGGCGGGATCGGCAACGACCGCTACGGTGCGCGCCGTACCCAGGCCATGACGCTGCCGCTGATGGCGGTGGCCTTCACGGGTTTGACGGTTGCCGCGCTGGCGCTCGCGCCGCATGGCTTGGCCGCCGTCATTCCGCTGGTCATCCTCTGGGGGTTGAGCGCCTGGGGTTTCTTCACGCCGCAGCAGGCGCGGCTGATGGGCGTCGTCGGCGCCGCCAACGCGCCGGTCGCGCTCTCACTCAATGCCTCCTTCATGTATGTAGGCTTCTCGCTCGGCGCCTTGCTGGGATCGATCGTGATCAGCTCGCTTTCGGTGGCCTGGATCGGCGCCGCCGGCGCGGTGAGCGTGGCCACGGCCGCTGTTATCTCCCATCTCGGGTGGCGGAGTTCCGCTTCACGGGGCTAGGAGAGGGCGCAGAAGTACAGGCCGGCCCACTCCGGCCTGTATTTCAACGGTGATTGCCCAACGAAGTTGCGTTCACAAAGCCATGTTCCATGCGTACAAAGAGCGGCCCGCAGGAGAGCCGCTCGATGCCCGAATTTGTCGTCCATGCTACGCCCGGAAGCCCGTTCTCGCGTTCGGTCATGGCCGCGCTGGAGGAAAAAGGCGCCGACTGGCGCCTCGCCGCGATGAAGCCCGGCAGCTCGAAACTGCCGCCGCATCTGGCGCGCCATCCGTTCGGACGCATCCCGGTGCTGGAGCACGGCGAATTCACGCTCTACGAGACCCAGGCGATCCTGCGTTATCTCGATCGCGTGCTGCCTAAGCCACGGCTGACGCCGGCCGATCCGCAAGCCGCGGCGCGCGTCGACCAGGTGATGAATATCAACGACTGGTACCTGTTCCAGGGCTGCGGCAACGTCATCACGTTCCAACGCATCATCCGTCCGCAACTGTTCGGCCAGCCCACGGACGAGGAGGCAGTCCGCGAAGCGATGCCGCGCGCCCGCGTCGTATTCGCCGAACTGTCGCGCCTGCTGGGCGATCAGCCATGGTTCGGCGGCGATGCCGTCAGCCTCGCCGACCTCATGGTCGGCCCGCATCTCGACTTCTTTGCGCGGACGCCGGAGTGGCAGGGACTCACCGCGCAGGCACCGAACCTGGTGGCGTGGCTCGCGCGTCTGGAAGATCGCCCGGCGATGAAAGCAACCACCTGGACGAGGGTGAAGGAGATGGCCGCGGCAGGTTGAGCGGCTGGCCTAAATCACAACAGCAATATCTCGAATTCGCATAAGGTATATTATGGAATATTTATATCTATAATTAGATCAGATATTTAGCTGGATTTCCTTCCAGATGTTCTCAGGATTGGCGCTGGTTCGTCGGCTTGGCTGAAGCCATCTGTATCCCATCCATGGTCTCGATTGCTCCGTGGCCTTCGCACGCGTCACTTGGTCCGAAAGCCGATATTGCCGTGGCCTGCGTCCGCTGCAATAAGCCACGCGAATGCGAGATCGCTGATGACCTGATGGCGTCAGGTCCGTATAGGATTGCATCTCAAGAACAAGAAGCCTCAAGGGAGAAACAGATGAGCTTTTCACGACGCACGCTTCTCAAGGCGTCCGCTGCGTCAGCGGTTTTGGGCGGCATTGGCGCGCCAATGGTGGCGCGGGCCCAGCCGGCCGAATTCACCTATAAATTTGCCAACAATCTTCCGGAATCGCATCCGTTCATGACGCGCGCCCGCGAGATGGCTGCTGCGATCAAGGCCGAGACCAACGGCCGGTTCGATATGCAGGTTTTCCCCAACAGCCAGCTCGGTTCCGACACCGACATGCTGAGCCAGGTTCGTTCCGGCGGCGTCGAATTCTTCACGCTGTCGGGCCTGATCCTGGCGACCCTGGTGCCGGCCGCCTCGATCAACGGCGTCGGCTTTGCGTTCAAGGATTACCCGTCGGTCTGGGCGGCGATGGACGGCGATCTCGGCGCCTATGTGCGTGGCGAGATCAACAAGGCCGGCCTCGAGGTCATGGACAAGATCTGGGACAACGGCTTCCGCCAGACCACGTCGTCGACCAAGCCGATCAACGGGCCTGAGGACTACAAGGGCTTCAAGATCCGCGTGCCGGTTTCGCCGCTATGGACCTCGATGTTCAAGGCGTTCGACGCCTCGCCCGCCTCGATCAATTTCAGCGAAGTCTATTCGGCGCTGCAGACCAAGATCGTCGAGGGCCAGGAGAATCCGCTGGCGCTGATCTCGACCGCAAAGCTGTACGAAGTGCAGAAATACTGCTCGATGACCAACCACATGTGGGACGGTTTCTGGTTCCTGATGAACCGCCGTGCCTGGGCGGCGTTGCCTGACGACATCAAGACCATCGTCGCCAAGAACGTTAATGCCGCCGCGGTCAAGGAGCGTGCCGATACCGAGAAGCTCAACATCACCGTCCGCGAAGAACTGGCCGGCAAGGGTCTGGTCTTCAACCAGCCTGATGTGGCGCCGTTCCGCGAAAAGCTCCGCTCGGCGGGCTTCTATGCCGAATGGAAGGGCAAATACGGCGACAAGGCCTGGGAAATCCTGGAAAAGTCGGTCGGCAAACTGTCCTGATCTTTCAATTGAGCATGAACTCCGCGCAAGCGCCTTTGGCGTTTGTCACGAGGGAAAGCCGGTTTTCAATTTTCCGGACGATGCTCTAGTGCAGGGGGCCGTCATGGCTCATGCCGAAATGACTGAAATCGCGCCCGGCGAGGTGACTGCAAGGTCCCCTCGCCGCCGTTCGGCGTTGGCGTCGGTCGAGCACTTCCTCGGAACGCTGGTGGAAATTCCGGCGGCGTTTCTGGTGGTCGCCGAGATCGTCATCCTGTTCGCCGGCGTGGTGTCACGTTACGTGCTGCACAGTCCGCTGATCTGGTCGGACGAACTGGCTTCGATCCTGTTCCTGTGGCTGGCGATGCTGGGCTCGGCGGTCGCATTCCGGCGCGCCGAGCACATGCGGATGACGGCGATCGTCGCCAGCGCCCGGCCGGCGATGCGCGCCTACCTGGACATGGTCGCCACCTGCGCCGCGCTGGCGTTCCTGCTGATGATCGTTTGGCCGTCCTACGACTATGCCTACGAGGAAAGTTTCATCACCACGCCGGCGCTGCAGATCTCCAATAGCTGGCGTGCCGCCGCCTTGCCGGTCGGCATCTGCCTGATGGGGCTGTTCGCGTTCTTGCGGCTGCTGCGGGCCGGCAATGGCAGGACTGTGCTCGCGGCCATCCTGTCGGTCGCCGCCGTCATCGCCGTATTCTGGCTCTTGAAGGGAACGCTGAAGCCGCTCGGCAATCTCAACCTCATCATCTTCTTTGTCGGCGTCGCCGGTTTCTGCGTGTTTGCCGGCGTGCCGATCGCGTTCGGATTTGGCCTCGCCACCTATGGCTATCTGGCACTGACGACGCATACACCGCTGATGGTGCTGATCGGGCGCATGGACGAGGGCATGAGCCACCTCATCCTGCTGTCGGTGCCGCTGTTCGTGTTCCTGGGGCTCTTGATCGAAATGACCGGTATGGCGCGCGCCATGGTCGGCTTCCTTGCGAGCCTGCTCGGCCACGTCCGCGGCGGGCTGCATTACGTGCTGGTCGGCGCGATGTATCTGGTCTCGGGCATATCCGGGTCCAAGGCCGCCGACATGGCCGCCGTGGCGCCGGTATTGTTTCCGGAGATGAAGCTGCGCGGCGCAAAGCCGGGCGATCTGGTCGCCCTGCTCGCCGCCACCGGCGCCCAGACCGAAACCATTCCGCCGAGCCTGGTGCTGATCACGATCGGTTCGGTCACCGGCGTATCGATCGCCGCGCTGTTCACCGGCGGATTGCTGCCGGGCGTGGTGCTGGCAATCACGCTGTCGACGCTGGTGTGGTGGCGCTACCGCGGCGAGAACCTGGAGCACGTCACCAAGGCCAGCGGCGGCGAGATCGCGCGCGCGCTGGTCATCGCCCTGCCCGCATTGGCTTTGCCGTTCGTGATCCGTTACGCCGTGGTCGAGGGCATTGCGACCGCGACCGAGGTTTCCACCATCGGCATCGTCTATGCCTTTATCGTCGGGTTCCTGGTCTACGGCCTTTTGATCTACCGCAAGTTCGAGTGGCGGCGGATCGTGCCGATGCTGGTGGAGACGGCGTGCCTGTCGGGCGCGATCCTGCTGATCATCGGCTGCGCCACCGGCATGGCCTGGGGCCTCACCCAGTCCGGCTTTTCGCGGGCACTGGCGGCGGCCATGACCGGCCTGCCCGGCGGTTCGGCGACCTTCATCGCGGTGTCGATCGTGGCCTTCGTCGTGCTCGGCAGCGTGCTCGAGGGCATTCCGGCGATCGTGCTGTTCGGGCCGTTATTGTTTCCGATCGCGCGCGCCGTCGGCGTCCATGAGGTGCACTACGCGATGATCATCATCCTCGCGATGGGGATCGGATTGTTCGCGCCGCCGTTCGGCGTCGGCTATTATGCGGCCTGCGCCATCGGAAAGGTCGATCCGGCCGAGGGGATTCGGCCGATCTGGGGCTATATGCTGGCGTTGTTGGTCGGCCTGATTGTGGTGGCGATCTTCCCGTGGATTTCGATCGGATTCCTGTAACTTCAACTTTGCCAATGGGACGGAGCCGATGAGCGCAGCCCAGAACCAGTACGCAACCGGATTGGACAAGACGCCGGCGAACTATGTGCCGCTGTCGCCGTTGAGCTTCCTTGCCCGCAGCGCAGCGGTCTATCCGGATCACGTCAGCACTGTCTACGAAGGCCGCACGTTTACGTGGGCGCAGACCTACGAGCGTTGCCGGCGCTTTGCGTCCTGGCTCGCCGGCCGCGGCATCGGGCCTGGCGATACGGTGGCGGCGATGCTGCCGAATATCCCGGCGATGAACGAACTGCATTTCGCGGTGCCGATGGCCGGCGCTGTACTGAACGCGCTCAACATCCGGCTCGATGCGGCCTCGATTGCCTTCCAGCTCGACCATGGGGGCGCCAGGATCATTCTGGTCGACCCGGAATTTTGGGTCGTGATCGCGGAAGCGCTGACGCTGATGAAGGGCGCAAAGCCGTTCGTGATCGATGTCGATGACGCGGCCTTCGCCGGCGGCAAGCGTATCGGCGAAATCGAATATGAGGCCGCCGTTGCCGCGGGCGATCCCGGCTTCGTCGCACGGCCGCCCGCCGATGAATGGGACGCCATCGCGCTGAGCTACACCTCGGGCACCACGGGCAATCCGAAGGGCGTCGTGACCCATCACCGCGGCGCCTATCTCAATGCCGTCAGCAATATCCTGGCCGGCAATCTCGGCCAGCATCCGGTCTATCTCTGGACGCTGCCGATGTTCCACTGCAACGGCTGGTGCTTTCCGTGGACGGTCGCGGCCTCGGCCGGCACCAATGTCTGCCTGCGCAAGGTCGATCCGGCAAAGATTTTCGAACTGGTCCCGCAGCATGGCGTCACCCACATGTGCGGGGCGCCGATCGTCTACAATACGCTGATCAACGCGCCCGGCGCGCCCAAGGGCAAAGCCGCGCGTCCGGTGATCGGCCTGATCGCGGGCGCCGCCCCGCCGGTTGCCGTGCTCGAAGGCGCCGAGAATATCGGCATCAAGCTGACGCATGTCTACGGGCTGACCGAGGTCTACGGCCCGGCGTCGGTCTGCGCCGAGCAGCCCGGCTGGGACGAACTGCCCGCCGACCAGCGCGCCCAGCTCAAGCGGCGGCAGGGCGTGCCCTACCCGTTGCAGGAAGACGTCACCGTGATCGATCCCGAAACCATGCGGGAAGTGCCGCGCGACGGCGAGACCATCGGCGAGGTGATGTTCCGCGGCAATATCGTGATGAAGGGCTATCTGAAGAACGAGAAAGCCACCGAGGAAGCCTTTGCCGGCGGCTGGTTTCACACCGGCGACCTCGGCGTGCTCGACGAGCACGGTTACGTCATCATCAAGGACCGCTCCAAGGACATTATCATTTCAGGTGGCGAGAACATCTCCTCGGTCGAGGTCGAGGACGTCCTCTACAAGCATCCGGCGGTGCTGTTCGCCGCCGTCGTCGCCAAACCAGATTCCAAGTGGGGCGAAGTACCTTGCGCCTTTGTCGAACTGAAGGATGGCGCAAAGGCCACCGAAGCCGACATCATCGCGTTCTGCCGCGGCCATATGTCCGGCTTCAAGACGCCGAAGGCGGTGGTGTTCGGCGTCATCCCGAAGACGTCGACCGGCAAGATCCAGAAGTTCCTGCTGCGCAACCAGGTGAATTCGGCGAAGGCGATTTCGACTTGATCGTCCACCGTCGTCATTGCGGGAGCGTAGCGACGAAGCAATCCATTCTTCCGGGCGATGGATTGCTGCGCTTCGCTTGCAATGACGGCTAGGGCCGCTCCACCGGCGGGTAATACTGCGGCGCTTCAGTTCGCTCAAACATGCCGTAGTCACGCATGACCTCGACGATGCGGAAATACTCCGTCGTCGGATCGGTCAGCAGACGGCGTCCCAATTCGACACCGGACTGTTGATCCGGGACATCGATCAAATGCGCGAAATAGCCGTCGCGATAGACGCTCCCAAATGAATCTTGCCGCCAATCGGTCTGCACCGGAAGTTCGGCTCGCTTCGATTCCGCGACAAGAACAAAGGTCGATGGACGCCTCGCCGGATCGTTGTACGGCGTGAGCCGCTCAGGCTGCCAGACCGGCTGTCCCGGCTTTTCCTCGTGGATCACCTGGGCAATACGAATGCGATAGTCCGAAAAGACCTTCTCTCGGCCGATGGTTTGGACCTCGTGATGATAGCCGTGGACCCGCCAAGCCGTCATCGCGCCTTCGTCCTGCCAGATCTGATACGATAACAGCAGGTCTTTGCGGGTCAGGCTGCTGAAGCGGTCGATGAAGAGGCAACCGCCCATGGCCGTGAGATCGGGTTTCAACGATGCGGCAAGGTCGAGATATTGATCCCGGCGCCCTGGCCTGGTCTGGACTTCAAAGAACAACGCGATCATCGCACCCTCCTCCGCGGCCGGCAACGGCCTCAGCCTGCCCGCTCCAGCGTCAGCCGCATCCCGTCATAGGCCGGTATCACGCCCGCCGGCAGGCTTTGCCGCATGACCTCGTAGTCGAGGTCGGAATGCATGTTGGTGATGACGGCACGTTTCGGCTTGAAGCGTTCGATCCAGGACAGCGCGTCGTTGACGCTGAAATGGCTGGGATGGCCGGCATAGCGCAGGCCGTCGACGATCCAGAGATCGAGGTTTTCCAGCGCCGGAAAGCTCTCCTCGGGAATGTCGTGCAGGTCGGGCGTATAGGCTGCGCCGCCGATCCGAAAACCGAGCGCGGGAATCTTGCCATGATGAACCAGGAAGGCCTCCAGCTTCACTGGACCGCCCTTCCCTTCGGTGGTGTGGCTCTCGCCGGCCTCGATCGAATGGCGCGTCAGGATCGGCGGGTAGTCGCTGCCCTCGGGCGAGATGAAGCAGTACGAGAACCGCGCCATGATGTCCTTGGCGGTCGACTGGTTGAAATAAACCGGAATGCGGCGCCGCTGGTGCATCACGACCGAGCGCAAATCGTCGATCCCGTGGGTCTGGTCGGCATGTTCGTGAGTCAGGTACACCGCGTCGATATGGTCGACCTCGGCGTCGATCAACTGCTCGCGCAGGTCCGGCGAGGTGTCGATCACGATCCGCGTGGTGCCGTGCCCGCCGGTGCGCTCCACGAGCAGCGAGCAACGGCGGCGGCGGTTCTTCGGATTGCTGGGATCGCAGGCGCCCCAGCCCAACGCCGGACGCGGCACGCCGGCCGAGGATCCGCAGCCGAGGATCGTCAGCGTCAGCGTCATGCGACCGCCTTCGGCGCCGGCACCTTTGAGAACAGGCGGAAGAAATTTTCAGTGGTCTGCCGCGAGATTTCTTCCAGCGACACCCCGCGGGTTTCCGCCAGAACTTTTGCGACTTCGATGACGTAGGACGGTTCATTGCGCTTGCCGCGAAACTTGCCGGGCGCGAGATACGGCGAGTCGGTCTCAACCATGATGCGGTCCGCCGGCAGCTCGGCCGCGAGGTCGCGCAGCGCCTCGGACTTCTTGAACGTCAAAATACCCGTGAACGAGATCGACAGTCCGAGCCCAATCGCCTTCATCGCCAGCTCACGCCCGCCGGTGTAGCAGTGCAGTACGGCCTTGAACGGTCCCTTGGCGATCTCGTCTTCGAGGATGCGGCCGCAGTCTACGTCCGCCTCGCGGGTGTGAATGACCAGCGGCAGGCCGGTGGCGCGGGCCGCCGCAATATGCGCGCGAAAACCGCGTTCTTGCGCCCCGCTGGAGCCGTGCTCGTAGAAATTATCCAGCCCCGCCTCGCCGAGCGCCACGACCTTGGGATGTTTCGCCAGTTCGATCAGCTCGCTCGCCGGAATGCCGTCTTCCTCGTCGGCGTTGTGCGGATGGGTGCCGACCGAACAATAGACATTGGGAAAGCGCTCGGCGATCGCAAGCAGCCCGCCAAGCCGCTTGACCCGCGTCGAGATGGTGACGATGCGACCGATGCCGGCGGTCTCGGCGCGCGCGACGATGGCGTCGAGGTCGTCGGCAAAATCCGGAAAGTCGAGATGGCAGTGGCTGTCGACGAGCATGATGCGCGAACCGCTCATTCTGCTTTCGGCTCGACATAGCGCGGGAAGACGCCGACAGGCGCTGGCAATGTCGTGCCGGCGGTGAGCCGCTTCGCCAGCGATTTGAAGTCGCGCGCATCTGCCGCCACACCAAGGCTGTCGAGCAGCTTCGCCGAAGCGTCCGGCATCACCGGTTGCGCCAGGATCGCGACCTGACGCACCACTTCGGCGGTGACGTACAGCACCGTCTTCTGCCGCGCCGGATCGGTCTTGGCGAGCGCCCAGGGCTCCTCACCCGCGAAATAGCGGTCGCCTTCGGCGACCACGGCCCAGACGGTATTGATCCACTGATGGATCTGCTGGGTCGCCATCGCGGTCCGCGATGGCTCCAGCATACCGTCCGCCATCGCCAGCATCGCCTTATCGTTGTCGGTGAAGTCGCCGGGCTCCGGCAACACGCCGCCGAGTTGCTTTGATATCATCGACAGAGAGCGCTGCGCCAGGTTGCCGAGCCCGTTGGCGAGGTCGGCGTTGATGCGCGCGACGATGGCTTCGTGGTTGTAATTGCCGTCCTGCCCGAACGGCACCTCGCGCAGGAAGAAATAGCGCATCTGGTCGACGCCATACTGGTCGGCCAGGTTGAAGGGGTCGACGACGTTGCCGACCGACTTCGACATCTTCTCGCCCCTGTTGAACAGGAAGCCGTGCGCAAACACCCGCTTCTGTACGGGAATGCCGGCCGACATCAGGAACGCCGGCCAGTATACCGCATGGAAGCGGATGATGTCCTTGCCGATGATGTGCACGTCGGCCGGCCAGTACCGCCAATTCGGATCGCTCTCGTCGGGAAAGCCGACGCCGGTGATGTAATTGGTCAGCGCGTCGAGCCAGACATACATCACATGCTCGGGGTCGTTGGGCACCTTGATGCCCCAGTCGAAAGTGGTGCGCGAGATCGACAGATCCTTCAAGCCGCCTTTGACGAAGCTGATGACCTCGTTGCGGCGCGAATCCGGACCGATGAAGTCGGGCTGGTTCTCATACAGCGCCAGCAACCTGTCCTGATAAGCCGAGAGCTTGAAGAAGTAGCTCTTCTCCTCGACCCACTCCACCGGCGTGTCTTGCGGCCCGCGGCGAACGTTATCCTCGCCGACAACGGTCTCGTC
>Ga0068855_100009899_pt1 | contig 11499 bp, 10 predicted proteins | sample KBSCornC52_FD_66592 | JGI IMG/M metagenome (GOLD analysis project Ga0068855, IMG submission 66592) | Corn rhizosphere microbial communities from Kellogg Biological Station, Michigan, USA - KBS Corn C5-2 | ecosystem: Host-associated > Plants > Roots > Rhizosphere > Soil ...
TACTGCCCGGCAGGGTGGAGCGTCGCGAAATGGCAGGAAATGCGCGAGCGCGATCCCGCCGCAGTCGTCGAAGCGGCTCGCGTTTCAATTGCCCACCATGTCGAAGCGATGCTCGCCTACAACGCCATGGGCGTTCCGACCTTCGATTATGGCAACAACATCCGCCAGGAAGCCTATGACGAGGGCGTCGCCGACGCCTTCGATTTCCCCGGCTTCGTCCCCGCCTACGTGCGGCCATTGTTCTGCCGCGGCGTCGGGCCGTTCCGATGGGTCGCATTGAGCGGCGATCCCGAGGACATCTACAAGACCGACGCCAAGGTGAAGGAACTGATCCCCGACGATCCGCACCTCCACCGCTGGCTCGACATGGCGCGCGAGCGCATCGCCTTCCAGGGATTGCCGGCACGCATCTGCTGGGTCGGTCTGGGGCAGCGCGACAAGCTCGGCCTCGCCTTCAACGAGATGGTGCGCACCGGCGAAGTCTCCGCCCCGATCGTCATCGGCCGCGACCATCTCGACAGCGGCAGCGTCGCCTCGCCCAACCGCGAGACGGAAAGCATGAAGGACGGCAGCGACGCGGTCAGCGACTGGCCGCTGCTCAATGCGCTGCTCAACACCGCCAGTGGCGCGACCTGGGTGTCGCTTCACCACGGCGGCGGCGTCGGCATGGGCTATTCGCAGCACGCCGGAATGGTGATCATCGCCGACGGCAGCGACGATGCCGCACGTCGGCTGGAGCGGGTATTGTGGAACGATCCCGCGAGCGGGGTGATGCGCCATGCCGATGCGGGCTATGAGATCGCCATCGAATGCGCGCGCGAGCAGGGTTTGGATTTGCCGATGGTGGGTTTGTGAAACTCAACCCCGAAAACATCACGCTCGACCAGCTCCGCCAGCTGTGGGCGGGAGCCGACGCCCGTCTCGACGATGCGTCGATGCAGCGCGTCGCCGAGTCCGCCGCCGCGATCGAGCGGATCGTCGCCACCGGCGAGACGGTTTACGGAGTCAACACCGGCTTCGGGCTGCTCGCCAACACGCGAATTCCCGACGACCAGCTTTCTCAGCTGCAGAACAACCTGATCCTCTCGCACAGCGCCGGCGTCGGCGACCCACTACCGCGCCACGTCTCGCGGCTGATGGTTGTCCTGAAGCTGCTCGGCCTTGGACGAGGCTATTCGGGCGTCCGGCCGGTGGTCATCGAAGGGCTGCAGGCGCTACTCGACCAGGATGCAATTCCGGTGATCCCGAGCCAGGGCAGCGTCGGTGCGTCGGGCGATCTCGCGCCGCTGGCGCATATGACTGCGGCGTTGATGGGCTATGGCAGGATCGATGTTGCGGGTGAGGTGATCCCGGCAGCCGAAGCGTTGACCCGTATCGGTGTTGAGCCCCTGCAGCTTGGCCCGAAGGAGGGTCTCGCGCTCATCAATGGCACGCAGATGTCAACCGCGGTCGCGCTCGATGCCCTGTTCGCCGGAGAACGGGTATTCGCCGCCGCTGTCGCCGCCGGCGCCCTCTCAGTCGACGCTCTAAAGGGGTCGGTGAAGCCGTTCGACGCGCGCATCTCAGAGCTGCGCGGGCAGCCCGGACAGATTCGCGTTGCAGCCATGCTTCGCGACCTTCTCAACCGAAGCGAGATCGTCGCCAGCCACACCCGCTGCGGAAAGGTGCAGGACCCATACAGCTTCCGCTGCCAGCCGCAGGTGATGGGCGCAGCGCTCGACTTGCTCAGTGGTGCGGCGCGGACGCTCACGATTGAGGCGGGCGCGGTAACCGATAATCCGATTGTCTTTCCGGACACGGACGAGGCGATTTCCGGCGGCAATTTTCATGCGCAGCCGGTCGCCTTCACGGCCGACACGATTGCGATGGCGCTGTGCGAGGTCGGATCGATCTCGGAGCGGCGAGTCGCGGTGCTGATCGACCCGATGATGAGCGGTCTTCCGCCGTTCCTGGCCGAAAATAGCGGTCTCAATTCCGGCTTGATGATTCCTCAGGTGACCGCAGCCGCGCTGGTAAGCGAGAATAAGAGCCTTGCACATCCAGCGAGCATCGACTCAATCACCACGTCCGCGGGGCAGGAGGATCACGTATCAATGGCGCCGATCGCCGGGCGAAAGGCTGGAACGATCGTCCGTAACGCTGCTGGTGTCATCGCGATCGAATTGATTACTGCGGCCCAATCAGTTGACCACCACGCCCCGCTCAAGACTTCGCCAAAGCTCCAAACACTGCACGCGAAACTTCGGGAACTGACGCCGCATTTCACGTCAGACCGTTACTGGGCCGACGACATCGATGCGCTGCAGTCGGCGGTGTTGTCCGGCGAAATCGACCGCGAGCTGCCGCTGCTGCTCTAACGGACCCGCTGGTACGTCCTCGATTTGCAAATGACCATCAGCACGCAGCCTTTCACCTCAAGCTCGTTCGGCGAGAGCTGGTGGACCGTTCCGCTCGCGTACACGTTCCGGTCGGCCGCGAAGACGCGGCCCTTGTAGCTCCGTGGGCCAGTCGGCTCGATGTCGGTGATCAGGCGCGATCCGATGAGTCTCGTTCCGCTGCCGCGCTCCGCCTTCTGTTGCTGAAGCGCCGACGCCTTCACCACGGTGCCGCAGAGCTCGTCGCCGCATGGGGCAATCTGCACCACCATGGGGCCGTGTTTCCAAAGGCCCTCGATCGGGTCCCGCGCAGCTGCCGGGGTCGCGACCGCCACAGCGGCGGCGATGCTGAGTAGAAAATTTTTCATCCTGACCTCAAACTTGTCTGCGCGATATGAGTTCAACGGTCTTACCTGGCCCTGAACACCGGATATTTAGTCGTTCGGCGGCAACGGCTCATCCGTCCGGGTCCAGATCTGGGTCCGGCAGATGAGGCCGACAAGCCCGCAGCCGGTGAGCTTCAGACTGCCATAGCTTTCAAGTTCCAGCCTCGCCGATACATGAATATTGTCGTCAGGGACGTAGAGGCGTCCGGTCCAGCGGTTCGGCGCCGTCCGCTTTACGCCAGTGAGTACTGTCGTGCCGACCACATGGCTGGTGTTCTTGGCGACTTCGGCGCGCCCCCTCGCGGAAGCCCAAACAACGGCGCCGCACAGCACGTTACCGCACGGCGCCACCCGGATGATCGCGCTGCCGATCGGGTTGCGCCAGAGCCCTTCAACCGGCTGGGCGGCATTTGCTTGGTCCGCACCGACTATTGCAAGGAGAAAGGCGGGCAGAAATGAGCGCATTCTGCTTCATTTCGTCCAAAAGTGGCGAGCGGAAGGCATTTCGACTTTTCGCGATCAATCTGCAATGGGGCGCGAATGATGCGCTGGGCTCAGGGATTCATTGCCGTCGACTGGGGCACCACCAACCGCCGCGCCTACGCCATCGGAGCGGACGGGCAGTGCACCGGCGAATTGGCCGACGATCGAGGCGTTCTGTCGATTGCGCCCGGTGGATTCCAAGCCGCTTTGACAGAGATATGTGCAAGGCTGGGCGACCGGCCGATGCTTCTTGCCGGCATGATCGGGTCGAACCGCGGCTGGATTGAAGTGCCCTACGTGCGCTGCCCGGCGGGTCTCGACGAGCTGGCGCGGGGAATTGTTCGCTCTCCCGAGGGATCGGCCGTCCTAGTGCCCGGCGTTGCGTACGAGGACAGCCGCGTCGACATCATGCGTGGCGAGGAAGTGCAGATTCTCGGCGCAGCGGCCGATGGGGAAATCCCGCAGGATTGCGTGGTCTGTCATCCCGGCACACACAACAAGTGGATTCGGCTGGAAGCGGGCCGGATCGTCTCCTTCCGAACGGTGATGACGGGCGAACTGTTCAACCTGCTGAAGGCGAAGAGCATCCTTTCGGACTTGCTCTTGCGCAAAGTGAAATTGGGAGACGCCTTTCTGGCGGGGGTGCGAGAGGGGCTGGCCGGAAGGGGAGTCACGGCGGAGCTTTTCGAAAGCCGGGCGAGGGTGCTCCTCGGCCGCACATCAGCGGAGGACGCCGCATCCTTCATCAGCGGTCTGCTCATTGGTGAGGACGTGCGGATCGGCCTCGCCGCTCACCCAGGCATGGGAGTCATTGTCATTGGCAGAGCCGATCTGGGCGCGCTTTATGCCGCCGCTCTCAAGGAGGCTGGAATTCAGTCGGAACAGACATCGGGGGAGCAGGCGTTCATTGCAGGGGCAAAGCAGATCGTGGAGCTTATCCAGTGAGCGTTATCGAGGATTACGACCGACAATTTTCTCGATGCCCGTTAATTGCCATCCTTCGCGGAGTGGAGCCGAACGAAGTCGTGGCTATCGGCGAAGCTCTTATCGAAGGCGGCATCCGGATCATCGAAGTACCGCTGAACTCGCCTGAGCCGTTGAAGAGTATCGAACGGCTGGCGTCGCACTTTGGAGCGCAAGCGTCGATCGGCGCGGGAACCGTTCTCAACCCCGAGCAGGTCCAAGAAGTGCGCGACGCGGGAGGAGAGCTGATCGTCTCCCCCAACATGAACCCGGCAGTGATCCGGGCGACAGCAGAAGCCGGAATGGTCTCCTGCCCCGGCGTCTTCACTCCGACGGAGGCCTTCACCGCTCTCGACGCGGGTGCCCACACGCTCAAGCTGTTCCCAGCCGAAGGCGCAACTCCGAAGGTCGTTAAAGCCTTGCGGGCGGTGCTGCCGAGGGGTGTTCCGCTCGTCGTGGTTGGTGGAGTAGGTCCTGATTCGATCGCCTCATGGCTCGATGCGGGGGCGAGTGGGTTTGGGCTCGGCTCGGGCCTCTACAAACCCGGCCAAAGCGCAGCCGAGACTTTGACCAAAGCGCGTGCCTATGCGGCCGCTATGAAGGAGAGATGATGCAGCCGCTCAAGATCGCGATCATCGGATTTGGAAAGATCGCCGCCGATCAGCACGTGCCGTCGATCGCGGGCAACTCCCGCTTCGAACTCGTCGCCAGCTCGAGCCGGTCCGGCACTGGGCCGGAACCGGTTTTCACCGACTGGCGTGAGCTGATCCGCAGCGTAAAGGATCTCGATGCGGTGGCGATCACGACACCGCCTGGGCCTCGCTATGATATCGCGCGCGAATGTATCGAAGCCGGGCTTCAGTGCCTGCTCGAAAAGCCGCCGACCGTGACTCTCGCAGAGATTGACGATCTCGCGTCGCTCGCGGAAGCCAAGGGCGTGACACTGTTCACCACCTGGCACGCTCGCCACAACCCGGCTGTGGAGACAGCGGGTCAGTTGCTCGGCGGAAAGCGAATCCAGTCTATGGCCATCCGTTGGCATGAGAATGTCCACAAGTGGCACCCCGGCCAGCAGTGGATCTGGGAGCCCGGCGGTTTCGGCGTGTTTGATCCCGGCATCAACGCTTTTTCGATCGCCACCAAGATCTTCCCGGGTCCGCTCTTCGTCGATCACGGCGAGCTGAAATTTCCGAGCAATTCCCAAACTCCAATCGCCGGAGAAATGGTCTTCAAGAGTCCGGTGGCGGATGGGCCGCTCACCTGCAGTCTCGATTTCCAGTGGGGGAACGAAGAGGAATGGACGATCGATTTCCGAACCGCCGACGGAACCGACATTCGCCTGATCAATGGCGGAGCGAGACTGTTTGTGAACGGAGAGGAGCAAGAGGCAATCGGCCTCGGTGAATATCCTGATATCTATCGCGAATTCGCGCAGCTCATCGACGAGCGGAAGAGCTCTGTGGACGCCAGTCCGCTACGGCTGGTTGCCGACTGCATGATGCTCGGACGCCGGACTCTGGTCGAACCCATCTACATGTAGGTTTGGGGCTGCAACCGTAGTCTCCGCCCCGCGTTGAAAGATCGGCGTTACGGAACAGCAATAATCCTGACCTGAGTCCGTTTTTTGCGCCGGAAGGACCGGCAATGGACACTGTGGAAGACGAGCTTACACAGATCGACCACGCGTTTTCAGGCAACCAGCTCCTGGCTTCGATGCCGAAAGAGGCACGGGCGCTGCTTGAGGCCTTCGGCACCATCATCGAACTAAAATCGGACGCGGCGCTGCACCCGCGAGGTGCACCTGTCGTCGCCTCATATTTCCCATTCGGGTCAACCATGATCTCGTTCGTGGTGGAGCTTGGTCCGGGCCGCTCCATCGAGGTCGCATCGATCGGCTCCGAAGGCGCAGTCGGCGGCATCGTCAGTTGCGGTCACGCGCCCGCCTTCGCAGAAGCCCGGGTACAAATTGGCGGTCCTGCAATGAAGATTCCGATGCAAGTGCTGGAAGACGCAAAGATGCGCTCCGGCCACATCCGCAACCTCTTCTGCCGATTCTCGGACTATTTGCTCTCACAGGTGATGCAGTCGGTCGCCTGCAATAATTTCCACACGATCGAACAAAGGGCGGCACGATGGCTGCTGACCGCTCAGGACAGGGGCGGCGACCGGATTGAGCTTACGCAGGCAGAGTTAGCGGGGCTGCTTGGCGCTCAACGAACAACCGTCAATGCGGCCGTTCAGGCTCTTCAGGACCAAGGCCTGATCACCACCCGGCGCGGCGCAATCCACGTGGTCGACCGAGCCGGGCTCAAGCAGCTCACCTGCGATTGTTACAGAGCGGTCCAGAAGCACTTTTCCGATGTCATCGGCGCGGGCGGGCTCGGCGGAAGCAACAGCGGGTGCGGCTGATCAGGCGAGCGCCCACGGCAGCGAAGAGCCGGCAAGGAATGGAATAACGACCGCGCCATCGCCGCTGATCCGCTCCGGCACCTCCAACTGAGAACGCCGCAACGTGATCGCTCCTTCGTTCAGCGGCAATCCGTAGAAACGAGCGCCATTTTCGGAAGCAAATGCCTCAAGCCGGTCTAGCACCCCCTCCTCATCGAACACCGTTGCGTAGGTTTCGAGCGCAACAGGCGCATTGAAAATTCCCGCACACCCGCAGCTTGATTCCTTGGCGTGGACCGGATGCGGGGCGCTGTCCGTGCCGAGAAAGAATTTCGGCGAGCCGGACGTCGCCGCCTTCCGCACTGCGAGGCGGTGCTTCTCCCGCTTCGCAACGGGCAGGCAGTAAGCATGGGGGCGCAAGCCGCGATCGAACAGCGCGTTGCGGTTGATCATCAGATGGTGCGGCGTGATGGTTGCGGCGATGTTTTCGCCTGCATTCCGGACGAACTCCGCCGCCTCTTCGGTCGTGATATGCTCGAGGACGATCTTTAGTGCCGGGAAGTCGCGGATGAGCGGCTCGAGAACGCGGTCGATGAACACCGCCTCACGGTCGAAGATGTCGACATCCGCGTCGGTGACTTCCCCGTGGACGCACAGCACCATTCCGATCCGCTGCATTCGCTCCAGCGCCGCGTAGATGTTGCGGATATCCGTGACCCCATGGGCCGAGTTCGTCGTCGCATGAGCTGGGTAGAGCTTGGCCGCGATCCACACATCATCATCGAAGCCGTGCGCGATCGTCTCCGGATCGCTCTGATCGGTCAGATAGCAGGTCATCAACGGCCGGAAATCGCGACCGGCCGCTTGCCAGATGCGCTCGCGATAATCAGCAGCAGCCCCGATCTCCGTGATCGGCGGGCTGAGGTTCGGCATCACGATCGCCCGAGGGAACTGTTTCGCCGTGTACGGCGCAACCAGCTTCAGCATCTCGCCATCACGCAAATGCACGTGCCAATCGTCCGGGCGGCGGATCGTGATCGATTCTCGGCTCAACAAAAGCTCCGTTCGTCCCGAGCGAAGTCGAGGGACACCAACCCGCGGATCACGTGTCTCGACTTCGCTCGACACGAACGGGTTTGTTTTGGCGCCCGGGCCCACTAACTCACTCTCATGCCTACGACCACCCTCGCCGACCGCGCGATCGTCCGTGTTTCGGGCGAAGACGTGCGCGGCTTCCTGCAGGGGCTGGTGACAAGCGACGTGACTGGCGACCTGCCTGTCTGGGCCGGGCTGCTGACTCCGCAGGGGAAATGCCTGTTCGATTTCCTGATCTGGGGCGACGGTGACGATTTGCTGTTGGACTGTGAGGCAGCGGCTGCCCATGATCTCACCAGGCGCCTGGCGATCTACCGGTTGCGGCGGCCTATCCGCATTGAGCGCGATGAGTCCCTGGCGGTTCACTGGTCGAGAGAAGGCGACGAGGGCGTTCCCGACCCACGCCTCGCCGAGCTTGGCCAGCGATGGCTGGGCTCTGCTGCCGGTGGGACGGCGACGGAATGGCTCGGACATCGCCTTCGCTTAGGAGTGTGCGAAGGGCGCGCCGAACTCGGCGACCTCCTCTGGCTCGAATGCAACGCGGCCGAACTGAACGGCGTCAGCTTCAACAAGGGCTGTTACGTGGGGCAAGAGAACACCGCGCGAATGAACTGGCGGCAGAAGATCAACCGGAGGCTGTTCGTCGTGAGCGGCGGTGGCGGCGAGCGCTCACGAGTAGAATATCCGGAACTTGGACTTTCAGTCGTTCACGCCAGGGTCGACCCCATTCCCGACAATGCGATTATTCCGGACTGGCTGAAGCCGGTCCTCTCCGCCGCGCCAGCCGAACAAGGGTGAGGAGTCCGATCGCCGCCCAGACGATGTTGAGGGCGGTCGAGGGCAGCGCACGGTGCCACCAGCCGTTGATCGCGAATCCGATCGCGCCGAAGACGTTCATCCATTGATAGACGGGCGATTGGCCGGTGAGCCGCCCGATCGACAGAAGCAGATAGGCAAGCAGGATCAGTGCAGCGCCGGCCCATCCGGCGACTTCGACTGCGATCTGCTCACCGCTCAGGCCGCCAGCCTCCTCAGCACGTAATGCAGGATTCCACCCGCCTTGAAATATTCAAGCTCGTTGTAGGTATCGATCCGGCAGCGGACGGTGAACGTCGACACGCTTCCATCAGCACGCTTCGCCTCGACCTCCAGCTCCTGCCGCGGCTGCAGATCAGCGACTCCGCGGATGGTGAAGCTTTCGGTTCCCTCGAGCCCGAGCGATTGCGCACCCTCGCCCTCCTTGAACTGCAGCGGGAGCACGCCCATCCCGACCAGGTTCGAACGGTGGATCCGCTCAAAGCTCTCGGCGATGACCGCGCACACGCCGAGCAGGATGGTGCCCTTGGCGGCCCAGTCGCGGGAGGAGCCCGTGCCATATTCCTTGCCGGCGATAACGACCAGCGGCGTCCCGTCGTGCTTGTACGCCATCGCCGCGTCATAGATGGCCATCGTCTCGCCGGTGGGCAGGTATTTGGTGAAGCCGCCTTCGACATTCTCCAGCATCCTGTTGCGGATCCGGATGTTGGCGAAGGTACCGCGCATCATCACTTCATGATTGCCGCGGCGCGATCCGTAGCTGTTGAACTCGCCGCGCGAAACGCCGTGCTCTAGCAGATAGCGGCCAGCGGGGCTGTCCGGCTTGATCGCTCCGGCCGGTGAAATGTGATCGGTTGTGATCGAATCGCCGAACACCGCCAATGCCCGCGCCCCGTCGATGTCGGTCAGCGCCCTTGGCTGCATCGACATGCCTTCGAAATAGGGGGGGTTCTGGATGTACGTGGACGTGGCAGGCCAGCCATAGGTCTCGCCACCCTTCACGTCGATTTGCCGCCAGCGTTCATCACCCTGGTAGACGTGCGCATAGCGGCGCCGGAACATCTCCGAATGGACATGTGCGTCGATGAGGGAGCGGATTTCCTCGTTGGAGGGCCAGATATCCTTGAGGTAAACGGGCTCACCGCTGTTCGAGGTGCCGATCGGCTCGGTCCCGATATCCGCCCGGACAGTTCCTTTGATCGCGTAGGCGACCACGAGCGGCGGCGACGCGAGATAATTGGCCCGGCAGTCCGGCGACACACGGCCTTCGAAATTGCGGTTGCCGGAGAGGACGCTGACTGCAACCAGGTCATTTTCGTTGATGGCCTTGCTGATCGGCTCCGCAAGCGGGCCGCTGTTGCCGATGCAGGTCGTGCAGCCGTACCCGACGAGATCGAAACCTAGCGCGTTCAGGTCGTCGCTAAGACCGCTTTCGTTGAGATAGTCAGTTACGACCTGACTTCCCGGAGCGAGGCTGGTCTTCACCCACGGCTTGGCCTTCAGACCCTTCGCCCGCGCCTTTCGCGCGACCAGCCCGGCGGCGACCAGCACCGACGGGTTCGATGTGTTGGTGCAGCTGGTGATAGCCGCAATGACAACGTCGCCGTTGCCCACTTCGAAATCCTCACCGTCAACAGGAACCCGTGGCTCCGCCGCCTTATGATAGGTGTTCTCGAGTTCGGCATTGAACTGGTCGTCGACGTCGGCGAGCGGAACCCGGTCCTGCGGCCGCTTCGGGCCCGCCAGGGATGGTTCGATCGAGCTCATGTCGAGCTCCAGCGTGTCTGTGAAGACGGGTTCCGGAGCGCTGGCGTCCCGCCACAGACCCTGCGCCTGCGTGTAGGCGCGGACCAGCGCAACATGCTCCTCGTCGCGCCCGGTTAACCGTAGATAGTCGAGCGTTCGTTCGTCCACCGGGAAAAAGCCGCACGTGGCGCCATATTCCGGCGCCATGTTCGCGATGGTCGCGCGGTCGGCGAGCGGAAGGTCGTCGAGACCCGGACCGTAGAATTCAACGAAGCGGCCGACGACGCCCTTCTGCCGAAGCATTTGCGTGACCGTCAGCACCAGGTCGGTCGCGGTAATGCCTTCGTTCAGCTGTCCCGACAGGCGGAAGCCGACCACTTCGGGGATGAGCATGCTGACCGGCTGCCCGAGCATCGCCGCCTCGGCCTCGATTCCGCCGACGCCCCAGCCGAGGACGCCAAGCCCATTCACCATCGTCGTGTGGCTGTCGGTGCCGACGAGTGTGTCGGGATAAGCGGCCCTCTGGCCCGAGGAATCTTCGCTGGTCCACACGCACTGGGCAATATGCTCCAGGTTCACCTGATGGCAGATTCCGGTTCCAGGGGGGACGACCTGGAAGTTGTCGAACGCCTGAGCGCCCCATTTGAGAAATTCGTAGCGTTCGCCATTGCGCTGATATTCGATCTCGACATTCTTCTCGAACGCTCGCGGCGTTCCGAACTCGTCCACCATCACGCTATGATCGATGACGAGGTGGACTGGGACCTGCGGGTTGATCTTCTCCGCGCTCCCCCCGAGCGTCTTGATCGCATCGCGCATCGCCGCGAGATCGACGACAGCGGGAACCCCGGTGAAATCCTGCATCAGCACCCGAGCCGGCCGGTATTGGATCTCACGATTGACGCGCCGATCCTTCAGCCAGTCGGCGAAGGCCTGCAGATCCTTATCGGTGACGGTCTGTCCATCCTCGAAGCGAAGCATGTTCTCCAGCAGCACCTTCATGGAGAACGGAAGCCGCGACATATCGCCGAGCTTCTCGGCGGCCTTGGTCAGCGAGTAATAGGCGTAGGTCTTCGGACCGACGGTAAGAGTTGAACGCGTGTTGAGGCTATCCTGGCCGGTCGAAGTCATCGTCTATCCCTGCTGTGTCGGTCCGCGAAGGCGGCCCGGAGGCCCTTAGCAATGAGGGAACGCCTCCGCAAAGAGGAGGTTCAGACGATGGCCAGCGCGATCATTCCTATTGCGCC
>Ga0068855_100009900_pt1 | contig 11498 bp, 12 predicted proteins | sample KBSCornC52_FD_66592 | JGI IMG/M metagenome (GOLD analysis project Ga0068855, IMG submission 66592) | Corn rhizosphere microbial communities from Kellogg Biological Station, Michigan, USA - KBS Corn C5-2 | ecosystem: Host-associated > Plants > Roots > Rhizosphere > Soil ...
GTGCACGTTGTGATCATGGGCTGTGGCCGGGTGGGTTCGACGCTCGCCGACGGCCTCGACGAGCTGGGTCACTCGGTCGCGATCATCGACATGGAAGCCCGCGCCTTTCGCCGGCTACGACCCGACTTCGGCGGCCGCAAGGTGCACGGCATGGGCCTACACCGCTCGGTGCTCGAAGAATCAGGTATCAGGCATGCCGACGCATTCGCCGCCGTCAGCAGCGGCGACAACTCCAACATCATCGCCGCGCGGGTCGCCCGCGAGACGTTCGGTATCGAAAACGTCGTCGCCCGCATCTACGACATCAGGCGAGCCGAGATCTACCAGCGGTTGGGCATCCCGACCGTCGCCACTGTGAAATGGACCGCCGACCAGATGCTGCGCCGGGTGCTCAAATCCGGGGCCCAAACGCTGTGGCGCGACCCCACCGGCACGATGCAGTTGGCCGAGGTCCACGTCGACCCGTCGTGGATCGGACACCGCGTTTCCGAGGTCGAGTCGGCTGGCGTGGTCCGCGTAGCCTTCTTGACCCGTTTCGGCGAGGGATTGCTCCCGCACGCCGACACCATGCTTCAAGAAGGCGACCTGCTGCACGTCGTCTCGGCTGACGAGAATCTCGAGACGGCCATCGCGACGCTGGCAGCAGCACCGGAGGAGCAGGACTGATGCGCGTCGCTATCGCCGGAGCCGGTGCCGTCGGTCGTTCGATCGCCGCAGAACTCGTCGAGAACGGGCATGAGGTGCTGCTCATCGACAAAGACAGCCATGCCATCGACACCGACGCCATTCCCGGCGCCGAATGGGTGCTTGCCGATGCTTGCGAAATCGCGAGCCTCGATGAACTCGGCCTCGAACGCTGCCAAGTGGCCGTCGCCGCGACCGGCGACGACAAGGTCAACCTGGTGGTCTCGTTGCTGGCCAAGACCGAATATGGGGTGCCGCGCGTGGTCGCGCGCGTGAACGACCCCGTGAACGAGTGGTTGTTCGAGGAGTCTTGGGGGGTCGACGTCGCGGTGTCTACTCCCCGGCTGCTATCGGCGCTCGTCGAAGAGGCCGTCAGTGTCGGTGACCTGGTGCGCCTGATGACGTTCCGGCAGGGCCAGGCCAACCTCGTCGAGTGGACGCTGCCCCCCAACGCGCCCTTCATCGGCCAGCGAGTTGCGTCGGTGCCGTGGCCTACTGACACGGTGCTGGTAGCGATCCTGCGTGATGGGCGGGTGCTCGTGCCGAGCGGCGACGACCCGCTCGAGGGCGGAGACGAGCTGTTGTTCGTCGCAGCCGCCGAGGTCGAGGAAGATCTGCGCAACCTGCTCTTGCATGGCACCCACTGACGACCTCAGTGAGGTTTGACGCGGTCTACCGACCGCGCCAAAAGGTCGGCGCGCTCTACGAGGGCACGTTTCTACGACTTCGCGGGGCGTAGTTCGTAGCGGGGGTTGAACATCACTCGGCGGCCCTCGCGCTGGGTGATCCGGCCCTCGGCCCGAAGCACCCGGCCGGGTTCGATGCCGGCGATCTTTCGGCGCCCGATCCAGACCAGGTCGACGGTGCCGGAGCCGTCCCACAGCTCTGCCTGCAGCGCCGGCGATTGCCCGCGCGGCTGGATCGTGACCGTGCGGAGCTGGCCGACCACGCAAACCTGCTGACGATCGGGACAGCGGCCGACGGGGGTGCCGCCCTGCTCAACGGCTTCTTCTTGACGGCGCTCGGCGTCGAGCACGTGCTCAGGACTCGTGAGCCGATGCATTGCGCGGCGAAATACGCCCTGCGTCGCGGGTTTCGCGGCGTCGGTCGCGGCCTTCGGCTCGGCGTCGGGCGCGGCATTGGTCTCTGTCATCACGCGATCGTTCGATTCAGGTTGGTGAGGGCAGCCGTTGCTGCAGTGAATGCTGCAGGCGATGCTGCACCGGGTCCCCAGTTCGAGAGTAGGGCAGCTCGCGGGCGAACGCGCGCGCTCATTGGATCTCGGTAATCTCGGGTCCGCGGACGAACGGGTCGATCGAGGGCTGCTCGGCCTCGGGCGGCTGGGGCACGCCGACCACATCGGTAGGCAACCGCAGCGGCAATGCGTCGCGAGGCGCCATCGGTTCCTCGCCACGTGCAATCACCACCCGCATGATCACTGCTTCGAGCGGTGCCGCCTGTTGCGGGTTAGTTGCCGCCGGCCCGCTGAACACACCGCGCACGAACCACCGTGGCCCGTCGAATCCGACGAATCGCAACTTCTGCTCGGCGAACTGGCCCGGTTGCACCTCGGCGCGGGCCTGCACACGCAGCTCCGGTCCGAACGGGCCCGCAACCTCGTCGACCTGGCCGCCTCCGCCGCGAATCGACTCCGCGATCTCGGCGCGCACGTCGTCCCAGATACCGTCGTTTCGTGGCGCGGCGAACGCGAGCAGTTGCACCGCGCTTCCGGCGTGCAGCAATGTCGCCGCGACCGGTTGCTTCTGCTCGTTCAGCTCGACCCTGACCTCCATGTCGGAGAACACGGGCACTCGCATGCTGCCGAGATCGAGCCGGGGCATGACGGTGTCCTCGCCGGCAGCTTCGCTTTCGTCGAGCGGACGGCGGCGAGCAGTACCGTCGTCACCGACTCCCGCGCTGTCCGCCGCGACGGCCGAACTGACCTCAAGCGGCGCAACTGTCTCACCTGCCCCGTCGACGTGCGATGGCTCGGCGGTCTCGTCAAGCTCGTCATCAGAATCCGCTTCGTCTTTCTTGCCGCGCCGCAGCCGCATCACGAACCTCCGCCATGGTCTTGAGAAAAAGCCCCGGGTTGGGAAATCAGCGGGCGCCCTGCGGCGTGCCCACCTGTTGAGCCATGGCCGCCCTCACCGCGATCCGAACCGGGGAGCACGTCGACCTCGTGAAAGATCGCCCGCTCGACGCGCTGGATCACCAGCTGCGCGATCCGGTCACCGCGGGCAAACCGCACGGGGTGGTGCGGATCGAGGTTGACGACGATCACCTTCAACTCGCCGCGATAGCCCGCGTCGATCGTGCCCGGCGCGTTCACCAGCGCGACCCCGCACCGCGCGGCGAGCCCAGACCGCGCGTGGACGAACGCCGCATACCCGTCGGGTAGTGCGATCGCGATCCCGGTGGGCAGCAGCGCGCGTTCGCCCGGTGCGAGTTCGGCGTCGACGGTGGTGATCAGGTCGGCGCCGGCGTCGCCGGGATGCGCGTACGAAGGCAGTGGCACATCAGGGTCGAGCCGGTGCAACAACACCGGGACGTCGTTCAAGGGTTCACCTCAACATGGGACCGGCTCGCCACGTCGGCCGAGGACCGGTCGAGTGCCCTATCAGGCAAGACCAACGGCGCCAACGGCGCTGCCCCCGCCCAGCGGGCGGGCCGCTGGCCGGTGCGCTGGTCGGCCGGGTGTGCTGTCACGACCGCCGAGACTACCCGGCCGCGCCGGACTGGCCCGGAGCAGCACTGCGTAGCCTGGGCAGCGTGCGCCCCAGCAACTCAAACACCGGCCATTCAAACACCGGCCATTCAAACGTCGGGACCGGCGATCCGCAGGCGTCGTCCGATGAAGTGTTCTTTCACGAACGTCGTGCGGTGCCATGGTGGTGGTGGGCGGTTGCCTTCATCATCATCGTGCCGACCGTCGAGGCCGTCGTCGTACTCGGGCCCGAGATCAGCACCCGCGGCTCATGGCTCACGGGGATCGTGACCTTCGCGATCACGGTCGTGGTCATCGCCGTTGCGCTGCTCGCCCTGTCAAGGTCGGACGTCGACGTCGACGCACGAGGCCTGCACGCCGGTGGTGAACTCCTGCCGGCAGGCTCAATCGGCTCGGCGCGGGCGCTTGATCGCACCTCGGCACGGCTGCTACTCGGCCGCGATGCTCGGGCGGACGCCAGGATGAGCATCCGGCCCTGGGTGCACACAGCGGTGCAGGTCGAGGTGCTGGATCGCAGCGACCGCGCGCCGTACTGGGTGGTGGCCACACGGCGTCCGGAGCAGCTCGCTTCCACGCTCCGCGCGCTTCGCCTGCGCATCACCGGGGATGAAGCTGCAGTCGAATAGGTCGATCAACTGCACCAGACCATCTCCACCGATAAAGGCGGCAGTCGTGGGCAAGCCGAAGAAGCACCAGAAGCCGGCGCAGATTCACAACCCTGCGAACGATCGGGCGGACCACCTGCCCAACAACAAGCCGGAGTCGATCGCCTTGAAGGTCTACTCGTCGGTCGGCGCCGTCGTCGCGGGGGTGATCGCCCGCAAGGTGATCGAGAAGACCTGGACCAAGGCGACCGGCAAGAGGCCGCCGAACGATCCCCAGTCCCCGACAGTTCCGCTTGTGGAAGCCGTCGGATGGTCGGTCGCCTCAGGCAGCGCCGTAGCGATCGCCCGGCTGCTCGCCACCCGCAAGGCAGCGGGCGCGTGGCAGCGGGTGAGCAGCGGCCCAACAGCCGCTGATCGGGCCTCCGCCGAGCGTTAGGCCGCGCACTCCCGGCAGATCATCTGGTTGCCTGCACCAGTCGCCAACTGGCTGCGGTGGTGCACCAGGAAGCAGCGAGAGCAGGTGAACTCGTCTGCCTGGCGCGGCAACACTCGCAGTGACAGCTCCTCGTTGGAGAGGTCAGCGCCAGGAAGTTCGAAAGACTCGGCCAGGTCTGCCTCGTCGCCCTCGAACGTGCCGCCTTGACGGTCGGCGCGCCGCGCCTTCAACTCTTCGAGGCTGTCTTCGCCAAGGTCCTCGTCGACCTTGCGGGGGGTGTCGTAATCGGTCGCCATTGGGAACCTCCGGATGCCTCGTCGTCCTCAGTCTTGCTCGTGCGGTTGTTCGCTCGATCCGCGTCAGCGATGAACGCTCGATAGAGCGTCACCGTTCCCTGATCACGGTGTGTGCCGGTGTAACGCTGAACTCGGTCCGGTTGTGCCCGGTCCGGAGCGCAGATTGTGCCCTATCTGATTCGCTATCGCGACCCCGACCCGCCATACCCGCGACGTGAGTCTGATCACGTCGCCGATCCGCACCGATTCGGTAGGCCGGCATCGCCCTAGTTGCGCCGGTATGCCCCGGTTCCCGGCGTCCAACCCATGCTGTTGTCTGGAGTTATCCGGTCCTTCTTCGCGTGCACATCGGTCCGTCGACAGCGAAACATGAGGGCATCGCCGCACCGGCTTTGACGAAGCTGAGGGCCGTCGGGTTCAGCCCAAGCTCAGCGCGATCAGTCGCTGTCGGCACCGAGTTTGGCCAGCAACCCGGCAAGCTCATCGAACAAACCAGGGTTTGTGGCCACCAGAAGTTCGCCGGACGCCGGCCCCCCGCCTAATCCGCCAACCAGCGCGCCGGCCTCGCTCGCGACGAGGCCGGCGGCGGCGTAGTCCCACAGATTGAGGCCGCGTTCGTAGTAACCGTCGAGGCGGCCGCAAGCCAGCGCACACAGGTCGAGCGAGGCGGCACCGAGCCGACGGATGTCGCGCACCAGCGGCAACACCTCGAGCAGCACGCGCGCCTGCGCCGAGCGCCGATCGGCGTCGTAGCCGAACCCGGTACAAACGAGCGCCTGGCTCAACACGTCGCAGCGGCTGACCACGATTGCCCGGCCGTTGAGATGAGCGCCGCCATCTCGGACGGCGGTGAACAGCTCAGCCTTGCTCGGGTCGAACACCGCACCAGCTTCGACGACGCCGTCGATCTCGGCGGCGATCGACACCGCCCACTGCGGCAGCCCGTACAGGTAGTTGACCGTGCCATCGATCGGATCGACGATCCATCGCACCCGAGGGCCGGCTTCCACATCGGGTGGCCGCGCCTCACGTGACTGGCCCTCTTCACCGAGGATGACGTCGAATGGCCGGCTCGCTCTGATCGTCGCAGCGATTCGTCGTTCGGCAGCAATGTCCATCTCGGTGACGACGTCGGTAGGCGTCGACTTCGTCGTGACTTCGAGCTCTTTCGGCCGGCTGTCGAGCAGAAAGGCACCGGCCGACCGAGCGGCGGCCACGGCGAGTTCGAGGAGTTCGGTCGGGTCGAGTGGCGCGTCGCTCACACCAGCTCCGGTCTGACCCAGTCGAGACCGCGCACATGGTGGTCAAGAAACGCAAGCACCGTCTGATACCAGACTTTGGCGTTACCAGGCTTGAGTACCCAATGGTTTTCGTCTGGGAAATAAAGGAATTTCGCGTCGACGCCTTGTCTCACCAAGTCGGACCACAGCCGCAGACCCTCGCCGATCGGCACCCGGTAGTCCTTGTCGCCGTGCACGACGAGAATTGGCGTGCGGATCGCCAGTAGGTGCCGGCTGGGGTCGTTGAGTTGGTAACGCTCGGGGTTTTCGAGCGGATGACCCCACTCACGCTCCCACGAACGCGGATGGTCGGTGGTGCCGGTGAACGCTTCCAGCGTCCACAAACTAGCGTGGGTGACGATCGCCTTGAACCGATCGGTGTGGCCGGCGATCCAGTTCGCCATGTACCCGCCGTACGAACCACCCATCGCCGCGGTCTTCGTCGCGTCGATCTCGGGCAATGAAACAGCCGCATCGGTAATCGCCATCAGATCGTCGAAAGGCACCTCGCCCCATTTTCCCCACGCCCGCTGGACGAATTGGTCGCCGTAACCCTGCGACAACCCGGGGTCGGGCAGCAACACCGCGAAGCCATGAGCAGCCATCAACCACGGATTCCACCGCCAGCTCCAGCCGTTCCAGCTCATCAACGGCCCGCCGTGAACCCACAAAACAAGCGGCGCCGGATGCTGCACCGAAGCCTCCTCGGGCAACACCAGCCAGGCCCGAACCTGCGCACTGTCGGCAGCTTTCGTCTCGACCTCGATGACCCGACCGGGCAGCTCGCCGACGTGACCGGGCGCGAGCAGCGCGGTGGCCTGCTGGTCAGCGACGCCGGTCTCTATCCGAACCGGAGTCGGTGGTTCGTCGATACGCGATCGGATCGCGAAAAGACTTTCGCCGTCGGCAGAAACACACAAGTTCGAGTAAGCGCCGTCATCAGTGAGACGGGTGATAGCGCCCGTCCCTACATCGACCCGAAAGATCGGTGCGCGCCCGCGTTCGTCGGCCACGAAGAAAACCGCGCGAGAGTCGGCAGCAAACACTGGGGAGGCCGGCCACAAGGGAAACTCGGGCGTGAGGTCGTGATCTTCACCCGTCGCCAGATCGAACAAGCGCAGCGACAGTGTCGGCGCGCGGTCGAGTTCGCCTTCGCGTTCGTCGACGCACACCACGAAACGGCCGTCGGGAGAAAACGCCGGCTCGTCAAAACTGTGCAACTCCTGCGTGCTGTCGATCAGCCCGGACGGCGTACCCCGCAGACGTCCTGCGGGGTCGGCGAGTAACCGACGTGCACCCGTCGACGTGTCGATCAACGCCAGCGCCTTTGCCTGGGTACCGCGACCGAGCGAGGTGCGCCAGCCCACGGCGGCGAGCGAGCCGTCGGCGCTGATGGCAACGCCGGTGTCGACCAGGCCGTTGCCGGGCTCAGGCGTGAGGTCGCGAAGGGTGGCCAACCGACCGCCTGCCTCGGCCCGTGAGCGCTCCCCGTGCAGCTCGGCAGCAAACAGCCGCGGCTCGTCGGGACCGAGATCGCGATCCCAATGCCGCACTGGCCCGGTCTCATGCAGCAACGCGCTGACGCCTGCGTCCTTTCGGACCTTGCGCCGTTGCTCGTCGGTTTCGGCCGGCCCGGGCAAAACGCCGGCCGTCACCAGCACCGTCGGTGAATCGTGCGCGACATAGATCGCCGCGATGTCTGCGGCGGCGGCCGCAAAGGGCTCCGCCTCGCCGCCGGCCACGGGCAAGATCCACGCCCAGGCGACATCGTCAGGCTCGTCCTGCTTCGTGGTGTGGATGGCGCCGGCCTCGGTATCGGGCCGTTTCGACACGAACAGCAGGTCGCCGTTGGGCATGAACGCGGGCGCCGACTCACCCTTCGCCGAATGCGTCAATCGACGCGCCGGGCGCGAACCGCGCGGATCGACATCCCACAAAGCCGTGATGTAGCTGGTGCGGTCTGATGACAGCAACTGCACCGGACACACCAGCCGGCTGCCGTCGGGCGAGAGCACCAGGCCGGTGATCCGCGGGACCGCGAGATAGTTGTCGAGATCGTGGAACGCTCCCTCAAGCGAGGATGCGCCAGGTCGGACGTCGGACATGTCGCCGACCCTACAGACGCGCGCCCGTCGGCGGGGTCGCTGGAGGCAGATGCGATCAGCGGGCCGGCAGCCGACAGCACCCGATCGGGCAGACGTCGTGCGCCGCCGGCAAATCCCCGCACGCGCGCCGCACGCGCTCGCCGATGCGCTCGTCCATGCGTTCGAGCACCAGTTCGCGCACCATCGCGACGAACCTCGGGTCGGTGCCCACTGTCGACGAGCGTATGAACGCGAGGCCGAGGTCATCCGCACGCTGGGCCGCTTCGGTGTCGAGATCGTAGACGACCTCCATGTGGTCGGAGACGAACCCGATCGGCACGACGACCACTGCCTTCGTGCCCGCCGCCTTCAGTTCGTCGAGGCGATCACCGATGTCGGGTTCGAGCCACGGCACCGTCGGCGAGCCGCTCCGGCTGCAGTACGACAAAGAACTCTCGCGTGACGGGCCAACTGCCTCGGCAACCAGTCGCGTGGCCTCGACGAGTTGTGTCGTGTAGGTGTGCCCACTCGGTCCGCTCACGACCTCCATCGCGGTCGGTATCGAGTGCGCGACAAAGGCCAGATGTGCCTGTGCAGCAAGGTTTTCTGGTAGCTCGGCCAGGGCAGCGCGAACGCCGTCCGCCATCGGCTCGATGAATCCAGGATGATTGAAGTACTGCCGCAACCGGTCGACATGCGGCGCGCCGTCGCCGACTTCGGCACGTGCCCGCTCGATGGCATCGAGGTATTGCCGGCAGCTCGAAAAGCTTGCGTACGCAGAGGTGAGAAAGGCGATGGCGTTCGTCACGCCGTCGTCTCGCATCTGCGCAAGCGTCTCAGGCACGGTCGGATGCCAGTTGCGATTGCCCCAATACACGGGCAGATCGAGTCCGTTCGAGGCGAAATCCTGCTTCAGCGACGCGATGAGCGCGCGGTTCTGTCCATTGATCGGGCTTACGCCGCCGAAGTGGTGGTAATGCTCCGCGACCTCTTCGAGCCGCTCTCTTGGCACCCCGCGACCGGCCGTCACGATCTCGAGAAACGGCATCACGTCGGCCGGATCTTCGGGCCCGCCGAACGAGACGACCACCAGCGCGTCGTAAGGTCTCATGACCCGATCCTGCCAAGCGGGTAACGGCCGTCAGCCACTCGCCCTGTCCGTTGTCAGCCGGTAGACCTCGCATTCCCAGAGAGGAATTACCTGTGCGCGTCCTGCTCATCGGGCCACCGGCGTCCGGCAAAGGCACCCAAGGGCGACGAATTGCCGAGCGCTTCGACGTCACCTACCTGTCGTCGGGAGAGTTGTTGCGGGCCGAGATCAAGGCCGGCACCGAGCTCGGCCGGCGCGTCACCGACGACCTCGCGAACGGCGACCTCGTTCCCGACGACGTGATACTCGGTGTTCTTCGCGAACCCGTCGCAGACGCTCTCACCAGTGGTGGCTACGTACTCGACGGATTCCCTCGAACGGTTGCACAGGCCAGGTCGCTCGACGCGATGGCGGCCGACATGGGCGGCGCACCCGAGGTAGCGGCCTGGTTCGACGTGCAGGACGCCGAACTGCTCCGGCGCACCCGCAGCCGCGCCTCGATTGAGGGCCGCAGTGACGACGTCGACCTCGTCGCGCGCCACCGGATCGACGTCTACAACGCGGCCACTGCTCCGCTGATCGAGTACTACCGCGACGCCGGTCTGCTGATCAGGATCGACGCGGCCAGGCCAGTTGACGAGGTCACCGAAGACGTTTTGCGGCTGCTCGAACCATTCGCATCGCGCTCTCGCTGAGGCTGAGCGACGAGTCGTGGCAGACTTCGCTCTGCAGACCTGCGGACGGCGCTGTGCCGGTTCTCGGTGCAGGTCTTCGATTCGAGATCGAGACGGCAGGTGACATCGTGGAGTTGCGGCTCGTCGGCGTGAGCGAAGACGGCCGAAGCCTCGTGATCACCGATGATGCTGGCGCTCAACACGCGATGCCGATCGACGACCGGCTGCGTGCAGCCGTGCACGGTCACCTCTCGAGACTCGGTCAGCTGACGATGGCACTGGAAAGCCGTATCTCTCCGCGCGAGATCCAGGACCGGGTGCGCGGTGGCGAGTCGGCCGAACATGTCGCGGTCACCGCGGGCGTGCCGCTCGAGCGGGTGCTTCGTTTTGTCGGGCCGGTGCTGCGCGAACGCGAGCACGTTGTCGAGCAGGCCCAACGAGCGCGGCTGGCGGGGGCCAACGGGCCCAACGGGCCCAGCGCGCCGAGCTCGCTGCTCGCCGACGTGGTGGCTCGGGTGGCAGCGCGCCAAGGCGTCGATCCCGACGACGTCGACTGGGATTCGGCCCGCCGCGACGACCACAGCTGGGTGGTCACGGTGAGCTGGCCCGACGGCACGACGGCCACCTGGGGTCTGGACCTCGCACGTCACCAGGCCTCCCCCATCGACGCGTCGGCCCGGCGAATCAGTGGGGTGGGAGACGACGCGCCAATCGTGTTGCACCGTTCGGTCGACCTCGATCTCGATGCCGCCGCCGCGTCCGACTTCGACACCGGCTTCGACACTGCAGATCCTGACAGCGACGACGGCGAAGACCCCGACACGCGCACGACGATCCGGCTGTTCGTACCGCGATCGGTTCCGATGCCGGACGACGAACAGCCTGGTCCCGCCGCCGAACCCGCTCCTTCGGTTGACGAACCCGAACGTGACGCCGACCTCGGCGCCGGGCTCGACGAACCGTCGGGCCCGGCCACGACGCCCACTCCCACCCCAAGCCGGGCCGCTCGGTCGTCCAGGCGCGCGCGGGTGCCGAAGTGGGACGACATCATGTTCGGCCCCAAGTCCAAGGACTAGGCGCACCCGCACCCGCGAGCTCAGGCCATTCCCGACCTCGTGACGGCCGTGTCTCGGTGACCCCGCATCCACCCCGTCGTCCGGGGTGAAAGATCTTGTACCTCCGATGTATCAGGGGCGTCGGCCCCGGCTCCTTCTTGTCGACACGGCGAATCACCAGCCTGGCTATCGGTCCCGAGGAGCAACGTTGAACGCGATGGTCGCAGGTAGCGCGAGGACGCCGATTCCGCCGCGACTGGCTGGCCTGAACCTTCGCGGTGACCGCCTTGTGGCCGCATTGCTCGGTTACCGAACAAGCCTTTGGGACCACGAGGAGACGGCTCCCGGCGCGAAGGTCGACACGCGCGCGCAGGCACCCGCCGGCGCGCAGGTCGACGCCGCCACCGAACGGGCCCGAGCTCGGGAGCGGATTCGCGCCGTGCAAAGCGTCAAGGCACGTCGTCGGCGCCAAAAACTTGGTGCCGTGGGTGGGCGGCGGATGCCATGACACGTCGCGTATGCGGGGACAAGCGGTCGTGTCGCGCCGGGGACGGCACGCTCGCTCG
>Ga0068855_100009901_pt1 | contig 11497 bp, 9 predicted proteins | sample KBSCornC52_FD_66592 | JGI IMG/M metagenome (GOLD analysis project Ga0068855, IMG submission 66592) | Corn rhizosphere microbial communities from Kellogg Biological Station, Michigan, USA - KBS Corn C5-2 | ecosystem: Host-associated > Plants > Roots > Rhizosphere > Soil ...
CCGCCGGCGATTCCCGGCATCGGAACCAGTGGCGGTGTGACCTTTATGCTGCAGGATCGCTCGGGCAAAGACATCGCCTTCCTTTCGCAGAACGTGGCGAAATTCGTGGCCGCGGCGCGCGAGCGCAAGGAACTCGCCAGTGTCACGCCGATGTTCTCGCCGGCAGTGCCGCAGATTTTCCTGAATGTCGATCGCGACAAGGTGCTGAAACAAAACATCGACCTGGGCTCGGTCTACCAGACTTTGCAAACGTTCATGGGCGGCTACTTCGTGAACTACTTCAATCGCTTCGGACGGCAATGGCAGGTCTTCGTGCAAGCGGAGGGAGATTACCGGACGAACATCGAGCAGGTCGGACAGTTCTTCGTGAAGAACAAGGACGGGGCGATGGTGCCGCTCAGCGCCATCACCAATGCAGAGTCGATCAGCGGTCCGGAATTCACCATGCGCTACAATCTGTATCGTTCGGCGCAGATCAATGCGACGCCTGCCCCCGGCTACAGTTCCGGCCAGGCGATGAAAGCGATGGAGGAGGTCTTTCAGGCGACGATGCCGAATGAAATGGGTTTTGCCTACATGGGCATGAGCTACCAGGAAAAGCGGGCGCAGGAAGGGGCCTCCGCGAGTGCGATCTTTGTGATGTCCCTGTCGTTTGTCTTTCTCATCCTCGCCGCGCAATACGAGAGCTGGAGCCTGCCCTTCAGCGTCTTACTCAGTGTGCCGGTGGCGGTGTGCGGGGCCTTCGGGGGGCTCCTGGCCGGTCGTTACGAAAACAACGTCTATGCGCAAATCGGCCTGGTGATGCTCATCGGTCTCGCGGCGAAGAACGCCATTCTCATCGTCGAGTTTGCCAAGATGAAACACGAGGAGGGGATGGGCTTGGTCGAGGCGGCGCTCGAGGGCGCGAAGTTGCGTTTACGGCCGATTCTGATGACGAGCTTCGCGTTCATCCTCGGCTGTGTGCCGTTGGCCAGGACCAGTGGCGCCGGCGCGTTGTCACGGCAGGTCATGGGCTTTGTCGTCATCGGCGGCATGCTCGCGGCCAGCTTCATCGCCATCTTCCTCATTCCGGTGCTCTTCTACATCGTCGAACGATTTGCCGGCGGAAAAAAGTCCGCGCCGGCTGTGGTGGTGGCGCCGGTGCCGGAAGCGCCGGTCAGCACTTAACGCACGCTCCTGCTTTTCGAAACCGGATGTTTTCGCTAAAAGCGCTCCATGCCCCCACTCTTCGTCCGGATCTTCCTGGATAGTTGGTACAACCTCCTGCCGGCGCCATGGGTGCAGATCGCGGTGATTTTCGTGTCGATCCTTTGCGGCGGTATCGTCGGGGGCGAACGCCAGCGACGGGAAAAGCCGGCGGGCCTGCGCACCCTCATCATGGTGTGCCTCGGCTCGGCGCTCTTTACCACGACGGGTTATGCGTTCACTTCTTCGACCGGAGATTCCGGTCGCGTCGCCGCGCAGATTGTCACCGGCATCGGCTTTCTCGGGGCGGGGGTGATTTTGCATGGACGCGGCTCGATCAGCGGGACGACGACCGCGGCGACGATCTGGGTCACGGCTGCGATCGGCATGCTGGTCGCCACAGGCTATGTCTGCGCCGCATTGGGCGTAAGCCTCCTCATCCGTGGCATGCTGCTGGTAGTGCGGAAGTTCGAGGTGCACCGGTATGGCGGAATGAAGGCGGTGGGTGTCGAGGTGGATTTCGCGCCCGATGGAGGCAAGACCCGGGTCCGGATCGAGCGCGTGCTGACCGGATTTGAGGGCGCAGCGATCACGACCCAGTGGGCCTTGCAGTCCGAAGAGTGCGAGCGCCTCTCACTCCAACTCCATTTGCCCCAGCATCATCTCCACGAGTTGCTCGGCGAGCTCGCGGATATCTCAGAAGTGATTCGCATTGAGCGGACCTCTTGCGCAGACGCCGGCTTGTAGTGTAAAATTTGCGAGGCGGGTGCCGGTGTCCAGGCGGGAGGTGGAGGGGCCAGAATCGAATGCGAACCTCGCGATCGGAATTTTTCGCTCCTGGGCGAATATTCCTTGCGTAAGTCCTTGGTTCCCACGATCTATACGCCCGGCTTTTGGGGAGCAGTTTTCAGGCGAGATGTGGGACGGTTTGACGCAATACGGGCCGGAACAGAAGATCGAAAATACAATTATCAAGGAAATCGCGACTTATTTTTTTGAAAAACGTGACACTAAACTTGCTTGGTGAGCGTTCTCTATTACTGTCCGCAGTCCCGTTTTTCCCTACAATCCATGTCTTCCCATCGTTCCCTCCCGCGCCGCCGTTTTCCCTTACTTACGGGCGCTGTCTTGGGGGTTTGCGCAAATTTACTTGGTCTTCCGGTTTGGGCTTCGTCCTTGGATGACAATAGTACGCTGCATCTGCCCAACCGCCCATCCACGGGGGCGATGGCCAAGCACGCTGCGGAGCACCGCGCTGGATTGCATTTTCATTCCCCGGCCTCGGGCGCGCCCGATTCCCTGATCCACACGAAGCCCGGTCCTTGGGGCGATCTCGAGTACTACACCGCCTATCTCGAGGCGACGACCGCGCAGTTAAAGAGCACAGAGTTGGCCACCTATGACACGGAGTGGAATTTCGTGGGTTACACGGAGGATCAGGTAACCAAACTTTTCCAGAGCACCGATATGCCGGCGGCCATCCGCGCTGAGTTGCTCGATCGCGCCAAGTGGCGTCACCGCGACAAGATGATTTCGGTGATCCCGAGCAGTGAAGCGTTGCTCGGCATTACCCCGGAAGCGCGGGTCGCGATCTACAGTGTGCTGACCCAGTGGGAAGAGGATACTTATCATCACGAGCCGGTGCTCATCTCCGCGCATAGTGTGCGCGAGTGGTTGGAGCACGGGGATCTGCCCGACGACGTGGTGGCGGCGATTGAAAAGACCTCGTATCACCGTGGCAAAAATCTGGTTTTTGCGGATACGCCGCTCGTCCTGCGCATGGTGCAGACCGAAGAGGAACGCCTCAAGATCCGCAAGGCCCTGACCCGCACGCCTACTCTCGTGGTGAGTTTGCGGGTAACGCCGGAGACCGATGTCACGGCCATCGCAGATTACTGGGGCAGCGCCACGCCCTCCAGGGACATGCTGCCGTTCCTCGAATCGATCGTGGACAGCGGGGTATCGCGCTCGGTGGATATCAACCACCTGTTGCCGCCGCTGCCGCGCCGGTTGCTCTACACCTTTCCCAATGCGGAATTCGGCCGCACCGGTTATTACCCGGATTGCCATTGGTCCTCGTTGAATTTCCGGAACTCGGAGCCGCTCGAACGCCTCGCCGATCCGCCGCTGGCCACCGCTTACGTACTGCAGAACTACACGAAAGTGCAGGGTCCTTATCAGTACGGCGACGTGGTCTTCTTCATGGACGGCGTCTCGGGCAACGCCATCCACTCCTGCGTGTATCTGGCCGACGATCTCGTCTACACGAAGAATGGCCGTTCGCCGACCCAGCCATGGGTGATCATGAAGCTGGACGACGTGGTAAATTACTACGGGATGTTCTACAACACGCAGCTCGCGTGCTATCGGCGCAACCTCGAGTAACGGCGTCAGCTTTCGATCTGCCTCAAGACGCCGCCGGCCGCACGGGTGCCGGTAGCGAAGCAACCCTGCAGCAGGTAGCCGCCAGTGGGCGCTTCCCAGTCGATCATCTCTCCTGCGAGGAAGACTCCGGGCAGGCGCTTGAGCATGAGGAATTCGTCGAGTTCGCCCCACCGCACGCCGCCGGCGGAGGAGATAGCCTCGCTGAGAGGCCGCGGGCCAGTGAGTGAGATGGGGCACTGCTTGGCGATCGTGGCGAGTGATTCTGCGGAGTTGAGTTCGGTGTTTCCAAGACCCAATGCGAGGACGGCGTGAGCGGCTTCGGAAAGGCGCCAACGCTGTTTGGCTTCAGCGAGGAAATTGCGTTGGATGGGGCCGAGCTTGGCGACGAGTTGCGCGACGGTGTTGGCCGGTTTGAGGTCGATCGAAAGCTGAGGCGAGGCGAGCGCGCGCAGAGCCGGGCCGAGTTGGTAGATCGTGCCACCTTCGAGCCCGTAACGGGTGATCATGAGCTCGCCGCGCGCTTCGGTTTCGCCGACTCGGACGACAATATTTTTCAACGGCTCGCCTTCGGCCGCCGCGAGTAATTCCGGAGGCCACGCGACTTCCCATCCGCAGTTTGCCGGCGCGAAAGCTGCGATCTCCACGCCGAAGCCGCGAAGGATGGACATCCACGCACCATCTGAGCCGGTCTCCGGCCACGAGCCGCCGCCGAGCGCGAGGATAACGAAGTCCGTTTCGTAACTCTTCGTGGCGTCCTCGACTTGGAAATCCAATTGATAGCGTTCCCCACGTCGCAGCCCGCGCCAGCGGTGATGCATCTCGAAATGGACGCCGGCCTCGCGCAGGCGTTGCACCCAGCGGCGGAGCAACGGCGCGCCCTTGAGCGCGCGCGGATACACGCGCCCAGTCGAAGCGGCAAAGGTCTCCACGCCGAGTTCCGCCGCCCAGACGCGCAGTGCTTCCGCATCGAATTCGGTGATGAGCGAAGTCCACCGCTCGCGAGGGCCGGAGTAACGCGCGACAAATTGCTCACGCGATTCGTCGTGCGTGAGGTTCAGGCCGCCCCGACCGGCGACGAGAAACTTCCGGCCGACCGAGGCCTTGCCATCGAAAAGTGTGACCTGCGTGCCGCCGCCCGCCGCGACTTCCGCGGCGCGCAAGCCAGCCGGTCCGCCGCCGATGATCGCGATGTGCATACGGGATCGAAACCAAGGAGCACGCCCGCCTGCAATGCCCAAGTGTGGCGTGCATCAATGAGCCAGGACTGACTTAAACGCAGAGGCGCAGCGCGGCGGAGCCGCAACCAAAGGGTTTAAGTAGGCCCGCGAATCACACGGATGACTCGAATGGGTCTTCTTCATTCGTGTCATTCGCGTGATTTGCGGGCTGAAAATCTACCCAGTCCCCCTCTGCGGCCCTCTGCGCTCTCCGCGCCCTCTGCGTTAAACCAAGCCGTCGCAGCCGAGGTTTTCGGGCCACCCTCACCGGTTCAGGGAATCTGCATTCCCAGCTTGCCACTCTCGCCGCCCGCGTTTCACATCGTCGCCTGCCGCGTGTCTGTTGCGCGGCGCATTCCACCCCTATGAAACTTCTCTCCCTTTTCTCCGCGCTTCTTTTGTTCGCCGGCTCCGCGTTGTTCGCGGCCGATGCCATTCCCGATGATGTGACCTTCGAACCCGGCGTCGAGTATGCCGTGGCCGGTGGTGAACATCTGCAGGTCGATCTCGCGCGTCCGAAAAATGGCGATGGGCCGTTTCCCGCGGTGGTGTGCATTCACGGCGGCGGCTTCCGCGCCGGCAAGCGTGAAGGCTACGACAAGCTGTGCGTGACCCTCGCGCAGAAGGGCTATGTGGCGATCACCGTCACCTATCGCCTGGCGCCGGCGTTCAAGTTTCCGGCGGCGGTGCAGGATTGCAAAGCCGCGGTGCGCTGGCTGCGGGCGAACGCTTCCAAATATCACGTTGATCCGAAGCGCATCGGCGTGACGGGCGGTTCCGCCGGCGGGCATCTCGCGCAATTTCTCGGCAATACGAATGGGGTGAAAGAATTCGAAGGCGACAGCGGCAATCTCGACCAGTCGAGCGACGTCGCCTGCGTGGTGAATTTCTATGGGCCGAGTGATTTCACCAAATCCTATGGCAAGAGTGTGGATGCCGCGGAGGTGTTGCCGCTCTGGCTCGGGGGCAATCTCGAGACCGCTCTCAAGGAGCACATTCGCGCCAGCCCTCTCAACTGGGTGACGCCCGACGCCGTGCCGACGCTGATCTGCCACGGAACCGAGGACAAATACGTGAACTACGAGCAGGCCGGCTGGATGGTCGATCGTCTCAAGTCCTGCGGTGTGGAAGTGGAATTGCTCACTCTCCAGGGCGCCGGTCACGGCTTCAAAGGCGCGGATGCGGACAAGGCGCAGGAGGCGCTGCTGGATTTCTTCAACAAGCATCTCAAGCCGGGGACGAAGTAAGCAGCTAAATCACCCGATCCAGCAACGCCTCGCCCTTTTCAAATCGGCGAAGGTTGGCAAGGAAATGCGCTGCGAGGCGATGCCACTCATCGTGATGGCCACCCGCCGCATGCGGCGTGATATAGCAATTCGGCGCGCTCCACAACGGATGCTCCGGCGGCAGCGGTTCGGGATCAGCCACGTCGAGATAAGCGGCGCCCAGACGACCGGACTGCAACGCGGCGAGCAAGGCTTCCTGATCCACCGTAGTGCCGCGACCCACGTTGTAGAAGATCGCGCCCGGCTTCATCGCATTGAGACGATCGGCATCCACGAAGCCGACCGTCGCCGGATTGTCCGGCAGGATGTTGACCACGTGATCCGCCATGGCTAGCGCCTCGGCGAGTTTGTCTTCAGTAATGACGGTGACGTTTTCATTCCCCGACGGTCGGCGCCGCACCGCTGTGACCGTCATGTGGTAAGGCGCGAGCATTTCCGCGAGCCGCTGGCCGATGGCCCCAAAGCCGAGCAACACGACATTCTGCCCAAGCAGCAGGCGCGTCGCCGCGCGCCGCTCGTGCGTCGGCCACGCGCGGTCGGTGCGCTGCGTGTCGAGCGATTGCGGCAATTGCCGCGCCTGCGCGAAGATAAATGACATCACGTGCTCGGCGCAGGGTTCGTCATAGACCAGCGAGCTATTCGTCAGCACTGAGCCGCGTCCGCCGAAGCCCTGGCGAAAGGCGGCGCCGTCATAACGCGTGTATCCCGCGGTGGTGAGATGGACCCAGCGTAACTTCGGACACTGCAGGGCCAGCTCCGGGTCCGGCTGCCCGAGGGCAATATCCGCCTCCTGCAGGTTCGGCTCGGCTTCGGCTTTGACCAAATTCGAGACCGCGAGCTGCGACGAGAAGATCAGCCGATGCGGCTTCGCGCCCTCCATGAGTTCGGCACGCACCGCCTCGGGAAACTTCGCGTTGGTCCAGATGGTGAACATGGTTACTTCACCTGGCCGGATTTCAAATACGCCGCGATATCCGCCACGGTCTGCGCGGTGAGGCCGAGCACTTCCGGCGGGAACATCAGCGATTTATTCATCTTGGTCGCCGACTTGATTTTCTCTTCGTCGATTTCCTGCCGTTGGCCGCCCACGCACTTCACGATCGTGGGATCGCCGGTGGTCAGGACGATGCCGTCGATGATCAGGCCATCCTTGGTTTCGATGCGCGTGCCTTCGTAGCCGTGGGAGATTTCCTTGGACGGATGCAGGATGGAATCGACGATCACTTCGCGCGGCTGGGTCTTGCCGAACTGCGTGAGTTCCGGCCCGAAGTCCGCGCCCTGTTTGCCTACCTTGTGGCAGGTCAGGCACACGGTCATCGCCGCCTGTCCGTGCTGTGGATCGCCGGTGAGGGCGAGCACTTCTTCATTCGTCGGCGCCTTTGGGGCGTCCGCGGGCACCTCGGGTGTGGGCGTGGCCACGAGTGGCTTTTCCTTCAGCAGACCATTCTGACGCATGAGCTTGGTCAGGCCATACTGGCGCCAATTATTGCCGCGGCGGCTGTTCAGCCACCACATCGCGTTTTCCTTCAGCGGGAAATTGTCCGCGGTGGCGATATCGATCATCGCCTGGGGCGCGTCGGGCGCTTGCACGAAGGCGAGTGCGTCCATGGCGAGCTTGCGTTGCGCTTCGGAAAGTTTGGCGTCGAGGGCGCGGGTCTTGAGATCCGCGACTTCCGCCGGCACGTGCAGGCGCCAGGCCAGCCAGGCGAAGGCGTCCGACCATTTTTCCGCCGGCCCGCCGAGCACTTTGCTGATGCCATCATACACCTCGGCTTCCTTGCCGCTGGCGCCGGTGCCGAAGGCTTCGAGATAGGTGCGGTCCTTGCCGTCGAATTTCTGGGCGATCTTCACCAACAGATCGCGACTCTGATCGGCCGGCACATCGCGGAGGCTCAGCGCGACCTCGCGCCGCACCGCCGCGGATTTGTCATTCACCATCTTCGCGTCCATCGCGAGCACATCGACATTCGCGCGCTTCAGGGCGCGATAGGCGACGAGCCGGGTGGTGTCGTTCTTCGAATCGAGCAACGGCTTCACCTTGGCCACACCGGTCGGCCCCATTTGCGCGAGCAGCCAGATGGCGCGCGCGGCGATGTAGGGATTCTCGTCCTTGAGCAGCGCGGCCACGGCGGGCACGGCCTTTTCACCCTGCGCCTTGAGCCGCTCAAAACCGCTGTAGCGCACATTGACTGCCGGGCTCTTCAGCGCGGTGATCTGGCCGGCCGTGGTGTTGAGATCGAACTTCGGAATCTTCGGCTTAAAGCCCTTCGGCGCGATGCGATAGATCGTGCCGGACATGGTATTGTCGAGCGTCGCGTGGCCGCCGACGCGCGCGTCAAACCAATCGGCCACATAAATGGCGCCATCCGGTCCCACGCACACGTCCGCGGGGCGGAAGAGTGTCGGCAGTTCGCTGGTCACGCTGTTGTTGCCGCCGAGAAAGTCCGAGCCGGCGAATTTCTTTTCCTTGTTCGAGGTGAGGAAATCGAACCGATCGAGCTTGAAACCCGCGCCTTGCGGTTTCGGAAAATAACCGAAGACGACGTTGCGTCCCGCTTCGCAGGCGAGCAGCAGGCCCGGCCATTTTTTGCCGAGCGCGCCGTTTTCGTAGAAGGCCACGCCGGTCGGCGCGCCGCCGCCATAGACATCGCCCGCAGGCATGGTGCCGGGATCTTCCTGGCGCCACTCAGCCGTCGGAATGTCCTGGCCAGGCCGCTTGTCCGCGCCCCAGGCGCGCTTGCCATCGGCCGAGGCAAAGCCGGCATTGCCGTAGAGCAGGAGCGGCGTCACGCGGCAGGCGGGCGGATCGTCGTTGTCGCTCTGGTAAATGTCGCCGAGCGAGTTGACCGCCTGCTCGTAGCTGTTGCGATAGTTGTTGCCGATGATCTCGACGTTCGAGCCGTCGGGATTCATACGCGCGGTAAAGCCGCCGATCCAGACGTGCCCGTCGTCGCTTTTCTCCCCGGCGATCTGGGTCGAGTCGACGACCTGCGCGGTGTCTTTGCCGTGGCTGTACGGGCTGCCGATGCGGAAGGTCTTGCCCGACTTGTCGGTGAACTGCGCGCCGGTGTTCCCTTGGTTGAAATAGAAAAGGCCGTCCGGACCCGCGGTGACCGAGTGCAGGCTGTGATCGTGGTTGCGTCCGTTGAAGCCGGAGAGCAGCACCTCGCGCTTATCCACCGAGGTATCGAAGACGTGGTCGCCCTTGTCATCGGTGAAGACGAGAAGATTCGGGGGCTGGGAGACGATGACCTTGTCATCGATCACCGCAATGCCCAGCGGCGCAACGAGGTCCGGGTCCTGCACGAAGACCGTGCTCTTGTCGGCTTTGCCCGCACCGGTGGTGTCCTCGAGCACGACGATCTTGTCGCCGCCGGGCTGGCGATTGGACTTGCTGCGATAGTCCACGCCTTCGGCTACCCACACGCGTCCGTCTTTATCGATGTCGATATTCGTCGGGTTGTGGAGCAGGGGAGTTGTCGCCCACACCGTCACTTCCAAGCCTCCGGGCACCGCGAAAAGATTCGACGGAACGATCGTCGGCGCCGGCGCTTTCGCTTCCGTAGCGGCTGGCTTCGCGGGCGCGGCCTCGTTCTTCGGAGCCGGTGTCGCCGGGGCCGCCGGCGCCTTGGTATCCGCTCCCCGGACAATTCCCGGGGAAACCGGCAGGACGACGAAACTGGCAGTGAGGAGACACGCGATAGTGCGGGACAGAGGCGATTTGGAACTCATGGAAGAACGGGTAGGAATTAGCTCGCCCACTCCGCTGATGGCAGCAGTTGGGGGAAGGGGATTTTCCACGGCTCGCCGCCCGCGTCCAGTGCGGATCATCGGCGGAAGCTAATTCGGGGGTGATTCTGGCACTACCCCCGCTTGCGCCGGCGCAAGACACCCAGCAGACCGAAAGCGCCGCAGAGTGACACGAGGGAACTGGGTTCCGGAACAACGGCCGCGAAGCTGAGCTGATAGTCATTCTCGGACTGCGTAACGCTTGCCTGGTAATCGGCGGTGTCGTAGCCGGTAATGTTCGCGAAGGTAAAGCTGCTGGTGCTGACGTTCTGGAAGATGGTGTAAGTTTGCCCGTAGTCGATGCCGGTCCCGATCCCATTCAGCGCCAGCGTCACGTTTCCGCTGCCGGTCAGCCAGTTGCCGGCCGACGAAAAGCTGACCAGGTCGGATGCGGAAGAGGTAGGGCCGAGATCGAAGTTCAGCGTCGAGCCGGTATTGAAGTTCAGCGCTCCGCCCCTCCCGAGCGCGAGCGTGAGCGTGCCCGCCGATCCGAGATCGCCGGGCGCCAGGTTTCCGCTCACCGCCACGCTCGACTGGTCGGCAGTGGCGATGGAGCCCGAGACTCCGGACGCGAGTGTGGCGCCGCTGCTGACATTCACGCCGACCATCAGATCTGGAGCGAAGCCGTCCGCGAGGCTTTGGGAGGGCGAAATTGTACGCTCCGCACTCTTCCGCCCGGAGAGCCGATTCCTGGCTGGCTCTGCTCGAAGATCAAGGACTCGCCTTGCAAGGTGGTCGTGCTCGACCAGGACGAGACCGTCGCCGGCCTGCGCTCCGTGCTCATGTTTCCGGCGGCTGCGCAACGCAAACTCCTCGAGCACCTCGCGTTCCTCGGCCATCGCCACATCGATTGTTTCAACACTCAGGCGATGGATCGCGTGATCGAAGGGCGGATCGATTGCTGGCAGAGCTTTCTCTCCGCGAATCACTTTCAGGGGGAACTCCACACGCTGACCGAATCGAGCCCGATCGCCTCCGCTTACCGCCTGGCCCAGAAACGCCTCGCGGAAAACCGCGTCCTCCCCACCGCGCTCGTCTGCACCACCGGGCCCGCGGCCATCGGCGCCATGCGCGCCTTCTTTGACGCCGGTATCCGTGTCGGAACAGACATCTCCATCGGCGCGGTGAATGACGAAGGATTTGGCCCCTATCTCGTGCCGTCACTCACCTGCCTGCAAACGCCTCGCCGTTCGACTTACCTGAATGAAGCCGTCCGCTGGATGCTGCAAGGGCAATGGGACGGCCCACTTCTCGTGCAGCCTGAAGAAGCCTGTCTTTTCATCGGCGACTCTACCGGCCCCGTGCCGAGCCACCGTAGCGGCGCCCTCGCAAGATGATTCGACTCATCCTTTTCTCAAGGCCGGAGGCGCTTCAGAAAGTCGTGCACGCCGGGGTCCGGTGGAGGTTTGCTGGAGAGGATCTTTTCCTCCTGCGCGGCCTTTTCCCGCTCTTCGTCCAGCCGCTGCCTTTTCCTCTGCAGCGCCAGGTCGATGCCGATCAAAAAAAGGATCAGCGCAATGACCGTGGCGATGGCGAAGGCTTTCACGGGGAGCAAGGTATCACGAGGCCGGCGGCGTGCGAGTCGGCGTGACGCAGATCACGTGCGGCTCGGGCCGGGCCGCCGAGTTTATCTCG
>Ga0068855_100009904_pt1 | contig 11494 bp, 9 predicted proteins | sample KBSCornC52_FD_66592 | JGI IMG/M metagenome (GOLD analysis project Ga0068855, IMG submission 66592) | Corn rhizosphere microbial communities from Kellogg Biological Station, Michigan, USA - KBS Corn C5-2 | ecosystem: Host-associated > Plants > Roots > Rhizosphere > Soil ...
ACAATTGCCGAAACAATTCAAGGCCGCAGAGGTCCGCGACGTCCGCGGAGTAAAAGGCAAGCGCCCCTCCGAAATCTTCGCCGCGATCACGCGCTGGATTGAAGCAGGTTCCGTCAGGCGCAAGGCTCGCGGATTGTACGAACGAGTCTAGGCCCAGGAATCTCAGCGACCCTAGAGAGTATTCTGAAGCCCGCCCGGATCATGGCGGCGCGAACGGACAATCCGTGAGTGTCGCCAGTCCTCGCAATTTCAGTTAAATCGTTGGCACCGGCGTCGGTACCCGGGAACATCAGACGGGGCGGCGCAATTGTGTCAACGGAGTGTCAATCAACGTGGCCGTAAAGACTATTGAATGGCGCGCCGACAGCGTGCGTATGATCGATCAGCGCCTGCTGCCGAAGCGCGAAGTGATTCGCACCTATCGCGACTACCGCGGAGTTGCCGAGGCTATTCGCTCGATGGTGATTCGCGGCGCGCCGGCGATCGGGGTGGCGGCCGCGATGGGCGCGGCGCTGGGATTCAAAGGTTATGCGGGCAAGCGCGCACAGGTGCGCTTCGAGCATGTCGCGAAGACTCTGCGCGCCACACGACCGACTGCCGTGAACCTGGCATGGGCGCTGGAGCGGATGGGCGCGGTGCTCGCGGCTAATCTCGAACTCAGCGCACCGGCACTCTTTCGCCGGATGCGCGCGGAGGCGATCGCGATCCACGACGAGGACATCGCGGCGAATCGCGCACTGGGTAATCATGGGGCGGTGTTGATCGGGAAATCCGCCACGATACTCACGCACTGCAACGCCGGTGCGCTGGCCACCGCAGGTTACGGCACCGCCCTCGGGGTGATTCGCGCCGCCCGCGACGCCGGCAAAGAGATCGAAGTATTCGCCGACGAGACGCGGCCGTTTTTGCAGGGCGCGCGCCTGACCGCATGGGAACTGCATAAGGATCGCATCCCGGTCACCGTGATCGCCGATAACATGGCCGGAAGTTTACTGAGCAGCGGGCGGGTGGACTGTGTAATCGTCGGTACCGATCGCACCGCGGCCAACGGCGATGTCGCCAACAAAATCGGCACCTATCCACTGGCGGTGCTGGCGCGGCGCCACCAGGTGCCTTTCTACGTTGCGGCGCCGCTCTCGTCGATCGATCTCGATTGTGCGGGCGGCGCGCAAATTCCGATTGAGCAGCGTTCGCCGAAGGAGATTAGCGAATTTGCCGGCAAACAGGTCACGCCCAAGGGCGTCGGCATTTTCAATCCGGCCTTCGATGTCACACCGGCCGAACTGGTTACGGCGATAATCACGGAGCGCGGCGTCGCCTATCCGCCGTTCACAAAAAGTCTGGCGAAATTGAAACACGGCGCCTGATAATAGTCAGTCCGCAGATATTGGCCGCGATTGGTATCGGCGGGCGCCGCGGCTGGTGCAGCGCCAGACTTTTTGAAATCTATCGGCGGCGATCTGACTGGTATTCCCCGTTAATGACATCCGGATCTCTCAGCGCGCAATGTTACTGAGATTTGGACGACTCGCGAATACTAGCGGCGATGCCCGATAAGTTGAGCAAGGCCGTCGCCGAGCAGATTAAAGCCCAGCACCGAAAGGCCTATAGCGACTCCGGGCGCGGTCGTTAGATGCGGCGCAACGAGGATAAAGGCACGCCCCGCGTCGAGCATATTGCCCCAGCTTGGCGTGGGCGGGCGCGCACCGAGTCCAAGGAACGAGAGCGCCGCTTCGGCGATAATTATCCCGCCGACACCAAACGTCGCCTGCACCGCGACCGGACCGGCCAGCGCGGGCATCAGATGGTGCAAGAGTAATCGCGCAGGCCGCGCTCCGAGCGCTCGCGCCCCTTCTATGTATTCGCGTTCGCGCAGCGAGAGTACTTCGCCCCGGACCAATCGCGCATAGCCAGTCCAGCCCATCGCGGTGAGCGCGATTACCAGGTCAACCAGGCCCGGTCCCAGGATCGCGGCAAGTGCGATCGCGAGCAGGAAACCCGGAAACGCCATTACGATATCCACCCCGCGCATCACGAAGCCGTCGATCCAACCGCCCGCGAGCGCGGCGGCGCCGCCGATCACCGCTCCGACTGCGAGCGACAGCGCGACCACCATGGTCGAGACTCCCAGCGAGAGCCGCGCGGCCCAGATTACCCGGGCGAATAGATCGCGCCCTAAGGAATCGCACCCGAACCAGTGACTACGGCTGGGAGCGGCAAGCACGCGACTGAGATCAACCATGAACGGATCGGTATGCAGCGCAAGCGGACCGATGATCGCCGACAGCATCAGTATGGTCACCAGCACGGTACCAATAGCCAGTGATGGATTACGGTGAATCATCCTCATCGCAAGCGGATTCGCGGATCCACGGCGCTGTAGAGAAAGTCGGTGACCAGGTTCACGACGACGTAGCTGAGTGCGAACGTCAACACGCAGCCTTGCACCAGTGGATAATCGCGATTGTTGATCGCGGTCATCAGGAGGCGCCCGAGGCCGGGCCACGAAAAAATCATCTCGGTGACGATCGACCCGGTCAGCAAAGCGCCGGTCTCCAGGCCGACCAGCGTGATGACGGGAGTAAGCGCGTTGCGCAGGCCGTGGCGAATCAGGGCGGCGCGTTCACTGAGGCCCTTGCTACGCGCGGTGCGCATGTAGTCCGCGCCGGTCACCTGCACCAGGCTTTGGCGCAACATTCGCGCGAGGATCGCGGCGAGTGCGGTGCCCATCGTCAAGGCCGGCAATACCAGGTGAGCAAAGCCCCCGCGTCCGGTAAGCGGCAGCCAACCGAGGCGGAGCGAGAAAATAATCATCAGCAGCGGACCGAGATAAATATGCGGAACCGAGATGCCAAGAATCGCGAATCCCATCGCGGCGATATCGCCCGGACCGCCAGCGTCGGCACCGGCAATTATTCCGAGCGGTAAGGCGATGATGATCGCGACCACGAGGCCCGCGCCGGCCAATTCGAGAGTCGCCGGATAGTGTTCGCCAATGAGCCGCGCGACCGGCTCATGCTGGGAAATCGACTGACCGAGATCGCCGTGCGCCAATGCGGTCAGAAACGCGCCGTACTGTTTCCACAAGGGCAGGTCGAGTTTGAGATCGTGGCGCATCTGCGCGACGTCGGCGGGCGCCGCGTAATCACCGAGCATCGCGGAAACCGGATCGCCGGGTACCAGGTGAATGAGCGCAAAGGTCAACGTCGCAACCCCCAGCGCGACTGGCAGCAGCGCGGCGAGGCGGCGCAACAGTTGACGCGTCACTGGGCGTTCCGCACAGTGCGGTTTTCGACGGGAAAAGCCGCCGTTGCGAGCGCGATCAGACTGCCGTTCGGATACGGCGCGAAGCCGGCGAGGCGCCGATCGAACGCGGCGACGTTATCGTCCCACCAGAGCGATACATACGGTAGATCGGCTGCGGCCAATTTTTGCACGTCACCATAAATCGCGCGTCGCGCCGCGGGATCGATCGTGGTGTCGCCCGCCTCGACAAGCTGATCCATCTGCGGATTCGAATAGTCACCGCGATTATTGCCACCGGCGGCCGGCGTCATGTGTGAGTCGAATATTTCGTAGTATTGATGCGGGTCGCCGATTCCAACCCATTGACTGGAGGCGATATCAAAGTTGCCGTTGCGCAAGTCGCTATAAAAGGTCGCCCACTCGTTGGTATGAATGTCAATTTCGATACCAACTCGACGCAGCATAGCCTGCAGTACTTCGGCGAGCCGGAGGCCTTCGGGCGTGGTCATATAGGTCAGCCGCAGCGGCCGCGCGTGCGCCGAATAGCCAGCCGCTTCGAGCAGGCTGCGCGCCATAGCCGGATCGTAAGGGTACTGCATTACGTCACCATCGTAGGCCCAATTTTCCGGCGCGAGCACGCCGCTGGCGACACGCGCATTGCCGCGGATCATCGACGCCACGATCGCCTCGCGATCGATCGCGTATGCGATCGCGCGGCGCACTCGAAGATCGCGGAGACGCGCATCGCGGAAATTGAATACCACGTAATGGTAAGTGCTGCCCGGCGATCTGACTATACGCAGATGCGGCTGCTCCGCGAGATAAGGCACCAATTCGGCCTGAAGTGCGTCATTTTCGGCAAACCCGCAAATGCCCTCGGTGAGTTCAAGCACGCGTACTGTTGGATCGGGGACCACCTTCAGCGCGAGGCCCGGTACCGCGTTGGCCGGGAATTGATGATACGGATTGCGCGCGAGGATCACAGCTTCGTCGCGCGCGAATCGGGCGAGCCGAAATGGCCCGGTACCGGGCGGCGCCGGGTTCGCGACGTTGCCCGGTACCGGCGATCCGTAGGGTACGATGCCAATGGTCGCCAGCGCGAGCGCCGGCGCATACGGGCGGCGCGTCGTCATCGACAGCGTGTAGTCATCGATAATAGTCACTGCGGCAAGTTCGACGAGTCCCGCGCGTTTGATCGAGAGCGTCGCCGGACTGAGAATCGACTCGTACGTGAATTTGACATCGCGCGCGGTGAACGGGCGGCCATCGCTGAACCGGACGTTGCGGCGCAAGTAAAAGACAATCTCCGTTGGCGTGGGGCGCTCGAAGCGCTCGGCGAGATCGCCCGTGAAGGCGCCGTCGCGATCGATCCGCACAAGCGAATCGTAGATCAGTTCGGCGGTCCGCGAAGAGATCGCATCGGCGGTGATGCGCGGATCGATCGCGGTTGGCGCGGTCGGCAGATCGATCTGCAGATAGCCTGGCGGTACGAGCGACGCCGGCTTAGTGCATGCGGCCAGCGTCAACATACTCGTTATCGCGGCACGCGCGAGGGCCTTTGCGCATGTGACTATACGGGTGGATTTCAAATTCCCCTGCGCCACGCATCCACCTCCTCGCGCTGTTCTCCCTTTGGTTCCGTTCCGGTCGAGGCGAATAATAGCAAAGGCGAAAGCAACTGGCTGTCGATGAGACTTTCACTGGCGAATCGATTGGCCACAGGGAGCTTCGAGGTTGATGCAATCATGGCGTGCGAGGGTGAGTATTCGACAAGGCGACCTGACCGTCGCCAAGGTTGACGCGATCGTCAATGCGGCGAACAACGATCTGATTCTTGGCGGTGGCGTTGCCGGGGCGATTCGCGCCCGGGGCGGGCCGTCGATTCAGGAGGAATGCCGGCGCCTCGGTCCGATCCGGATCGGCGAGGCGGCGATCACGGGCGGCGGCATGTTGTCCGCGCATTACGTAATTCACGCGGCCAGCATGGGGCTGGGCGGTCTTACAGATGAACGAGGACTGCGGGAATCGACGCGGAATTCACTGCTGCGCGCGCAGGAAAATCGCCTGGGGTCGATCGCGTTTCCGGCCATCGGCACCGGCATCGCCGGCTTCCCGCTCGGGCGTTGCGCCGAGGTGATGCTCGAGGAAATTCGCGCGCACCTCAAATCCGACTCCACGCTCAAGCGGATCGAAATCGTGCTGTTCGATTCAGCGGCGCTCGCAGTCTTCGAACGAAGCTTCGCAAAACTCGATGACGCCGATTAGCAAGTGAGGCGGCCGGGCCGTCTCACGCGGGCACAGTTTAATGCATCGCGGATCCACCGCCGCCGGCCGCTGGACGCGAACCTCTGAAGAGCAGGAATGACGGGATCATGAGCAGCGTCATCGCCGCCAGGATGCGGTAGATATCGTTGAAGGCGAGAATCGATGACTGCGCCTGGATGAGGCCGTAAACCAGTCCGAGGCCCTGCTTCTGGCCACTGATAATTTGCGGCAAGTAGTGAAACATCGGCGCGCCCGGCGCATGCGGTGGCGTCGCGCCCAGCCGCCACGCGTCGAAAACCGAAAAGTGCTCGGCCAGCCGCGACTGATGGATTTGCTGGTTGCTGATGAGCGTGTTGGTCATGAAGGCGATGCCAATCGCCGCCCCGGTATTGCGCATCATGTTGTAGAGGCTCGCGGCGTAGCCCATCTGTTCGTGTTTGACGCATGAGAGCGCCGCCGCCGAAAGAATCGGAAAACACAGGCCGAGGCCCGATCCGAGTACGATGCCGGGCCAGATCACCTGCCACATGCCGACGTCGAGATTCCATTGGGCCATCGACCACAGGCCGAGTGTCATCAGGGTGAAGCTGATGCCGATGAGCCGCTTGTTGTCGAAGCCGGCGCGTGCGACTTGCCCGGCGATCATCATCGAGGCCATCGCGGCCATCGCGCGCGGCGCCATGACCAGTCCGGCTCGCCAGGCGGTATAGCCCATGAATTCCTGCAGGAAGATCGGATTGAGCAGGCCGGTGCCGAAAAGCACGAAGCTGAGGACGACGATCAGGAACAGGGCGCTCGAAAACTGGCGAATCTTGAGGATGCGCAATTGAAGAATCGGATCGCTGAAGCGCAGCTCATGAACAATGAGCAGGACCATCGCGATCGTCGAGGCGGCGGTCGCCCATACGACCCACGTCGAGCTGAACCAATCGGCGCGCTGGCCGCGGTCAACTACGATTTGCAACAGTCCGAGCCAGACCGCGAGAAATGCGATACCCAGGTAATCGACGCGGCGGCCGGCGGCGCGATTCTTCATGTAAGGCGGATCGTGCACGAAGATGGAAACCATCGCGAAGGCGATCGCACCGACCGGCAAGTTGATATAGAAATTCCAGCGCCAGTTCCAGTTGTCGGTGATCCATCCGCCGAGCGTGGGACCCAGGATCGGCGCGCACATCAGGCCAACACCCCACATCGCCATCGCGAGCTGCTGCTCCTCGGGTGGGAAGGTTTCCATCAGGATCGCCTGCGACGACGGCAGCATCGCCGCGCCCGCGGCGCCCTGAATCAGACGAAAGATGACCATTTGTGTGAGTGACGCGGCCGCTCCGCACAGTCCGGATGCCATCACGAAGAGAAACACCGAGGTCAGGAAATAACGTTTGCGGCCGATCCGCGAGGAGATCCATCCGGTCATCGGAATCATGATGCCGTTGGCGACGAGGTAGCTCGTCAGCACCCACGCGATTTCATCGACGCTCGCAGAGAACGTCCCCTGCATGTGTGGCAGCGAGACGTTCACGATGGAGCTGTCGAGCACCTCGAGCGTGGTGCCGAGCATCACGGCGACCGCGATCAGCCACTTGTGCTGATGCTTCGCCTCCTCCATCGGCGTGTGGGCGGCGACTGTGGCCGCAACCATATTTGCCCCCTGACGCCAGCGGCCCCCGCCGCCGGTTCGCGTATTGTAGCCAGTTCGCGCCGGATGGGAAGGGCCGATGTGCGCTATGGCGCCGTCAACGCGAACGCGAAATTCGGCGCGCGTCGGGCGTCTAGCGCGATGGAGGATCGATCGGCAATTGCACGATGAGATTGAGACCCCACCCGTCTTCGACCCGGGCCTGGATTTTGCCGCCGTCGGCTTCGACCAGTGCATGCGCGATGTAGCGCCCGAGCGCCGAGGATCGCGCGCCCTCGACCGCCAGATTGGGCCGCGAAAAAATCGCCTCGATCTCGTTCGGCGTCGCCTCCGGCCCGGTGTCGCTGACCTCGATCACGATCCAGTCGCCGCGCTGCGACGTCTGCATCCTGACCTCGCCGGCCGGAGTTCGCCGCACGGCGCTGGTCAGCAGGTTCGCGATAATCCGCTCAAGATGCAGCGGGTCGAGATTCGCCTTGGGCAGTCCGCCCAGATCGACGCGCAGCCGTAGTCCCTTGAGCCGCGCCTCGATATTGCAATGTTCTGCCGTTTCCGCGACCACCGAGTTGGCGTCCACCACGCGCCAGTTGGGACGTAGCCGTTGCTCTTCGAGCAGGTACAGGTCGAGCACGTTCTTGACCAGCAAGTCCATCGAAGTGGTGGTTGACCAGACCCGCGCAAGCAGGTTGCTGCGCTCCTTGTCGTCGAGTTCGTCCTCCACCAGCAGCGTCACCAGCCCGACCAGCGTCGCCAGCGGATTGCGGATGTCATGCGTCATCGTCGCAATCTGGGTTTCGCGGAACGCCGCGGCTTCGGCCAATTGCATCAACTGACGCCGCAGCCGGCGCCGATAGCGATCGAGGAAGACCGCCGTGAATTGCGAGAGCGTCAACGCGGCCACCAGGCCCAGCATCCGGTGAATGTCGAAACGCGGCGCGATCGGCACCAGCAACTCGGCCAGTATCTCCAGCAGAAAGCACGCGACGATCAGTGATAGCTGCCAGCGCCAGCCCCAGATAACGAATGCCGCCGTCGCAAACGGGCACAGGATGATCGTGATGTAACGGGTCTCAGCTTCGTGCGTGATCGCGCTGATACGGATCACCAGCACGATCATCGCGATACAGGTGATCAGCGACCAGCCGCGCCAATGCGCGCGAAATCCCGGCAGCCACGTCAGGCCGAAAAAGGCCAGTACCGTTGCCAGCGCCAGCCAGTGATATGGCGACACCAGCAACTGGTGAGCGTTGCCGCTGTGGATCGTGCGCCAGTCAATGATGATGTAGGCAACGAGGAAGAAGATCCCGACCGGCCCCGACTTTTTGAGGATGTCGATGGCCTCGAGGTTGTCATCGAACTGCTCCTCGAGCTGGCGCGGAGTGACTCGTGGCGGACGCGTTGGTGCCGCTGCCGGTCCCCCGCCCCCTTTGCGGGAACCTGCGGCGCCGTTTCTCGATGATGCAACCGCCCCCACCGTAATTATCCCTACGCGTCCGCGCGGACCGCTTCAAGAGCGGCGCGCATCGCGTCAAGTCCGAACTCAATCTCCGCGTCACTGATGGTCAGTGGCGGGGCCAATCTTACGACCCGGTCGGCGTTGAGCGTCCAGTTCACGATTACGCCTCGCGCGATGGTTTCGGCGACGAACCGATGTGCCAGATCCGGCTGCGCAAACTCTATTCCCACCAGCAGGCCGAGTCCGCGCACCGCGACGATTTCACCGCCGCCGAAGCCACTCACGCCGGCGCGGATCCGATCTCCCGCGCGCCGCGCCGCTTCCCACCAGCGCCCCTCGACGATCGCCTCAAGCGCCGCGAGTCCGGCCGCACACGACAGCGGATGCCCACCGAAGGTCGTGATATGTCCCAACGGCGGATTGCGCGAGAGCTTGCCGATCAACTCGTCGCGTCCGCAAAACGCACCCAGCGGCAATCCACCGCCCAGCGCCTTCGCCAAAACCAGAATATCCGGCACGATGCCGAAATGCTCCATCGCAAACAGCCGCCCGATGCGTCCGAAGCCGGTCAGCACTTCGTCGAAAATCAGCACTGCGCCGGTGCGATCGCAGCGCTCGCGTAGCGCCGTCATAAAGTCGCGATCGGGAATTCTTACGCCGCCCTCGGCCTGCACCGGTTCGATTACCACCGCTCCGATCGTGTGATTGATCGCGTCGAGCGCACTCACATCATTATACGGTAGATGGCGGACTGGACCCGGGAGCGGCTCGAACGGCGCTCGAAACGCCGCGTTGCCCATCAACGCGAGCGCCGCCATCGTGTCGCCGTGATACGCGCCGTCGAAAGCGACCGCGCCCGCACGCCCCGTATGCTTGCGCGCCGTCTTGAGCGCGCCCTCGATCGCCTCGGCCCCGCTGTTGGTGAAGTAGATGCGGCCGAGGCTCGCCGGCAAGAGCTCGGCCAGCCGCGCGGCGAGCCGCGCCTGGACGTCGATCACGTACTCGCCGTAGACCATCACGTGCAGATGGCGATGCGCCTGCGCGGTGATCGCCGACAATACCGCCGGGTTGCCGTGGCCGAGCGCGCTCACGCCGATGCCGGCGATAAAGTCCAGATAGCGGCGGCCGTCGGCGGTGTAGATCCACGAACCCTCGGCGCGATCGATTTCGAGACCGATCGGCGCCTCGGAAGTCTGCGCGAGGTGCCGTAAGAAGTTGTCGAGCGCAGTGCTCATCGTGAACTTTCGAGCGCGCGCAGGAAGGCCCCGCCCCCATGATCCCAGGTGAGCGGTGGCGACTGCATCGCACCAGGCGCGCATAAGTAGCAGACGCCGAACGTCGCCAGGAATGTGCACAGATGATCGCGCCGCTCATTCGGCGCGGCGATCGCGAAGGCCTCGATTCGTCCGGCGACCGGTTGAAGACGTGCCTTCAGGTCTGCGAGATCGGCAATCGGCGAGACCGTCACGGTACGGTAACCGGGCGATGACGTGAACGCCGCGGCCTCGTCGTAGATCACGGTCCATCCGAGCCGAGCGCCCTCCCATAGGATGACCGCGTCACCGCCGATCGCACGCCATCGTGCACTTTCGCGAGCGCGCCGAATTGCCACCGCTTCCTCCAATCCGTAGCGTCGTGGCGGCGGCATCCGCGTGACGCAGCGCTCCAGCGCGGCGGCCAGTTCGCGCGCGAACTCGCGCGCCGCGCCGGCCTCGGGCCCTTCCACAAATACATGATGCGGCGACAGGCAACCCTGCTGCTCGAACAGGGTCACGTCGCGCGCGATCGCGTCGATGACCGCAGTCGCGCCCGCGCCCGTCGCCATCTCGGCCGCGACCACGACGCCGCTCACGCGGCTGCCGAATCCCGCGGCCAGCCTGCTCGTGCCGCTTTGCAGCGATACGAGCTGCGCATTCGACGCAGCCGGAAGCGCGCGCGCCGCGAGGTCCGCGATGGTCTCGTCGGCGCCGAAAGCCGCGATCCAGTCGCAACTGGCGCGAAATGCGGCGGTGAGTTCCACGCGCTCGCGACCCCAGTTGAGCACCGCGATGCGCGTGCCGACTTCCGCGTCGGTTTCGTGCAGGGTCTGGGCGAAGCGTGCAAAGAAGGTCGGCTCCGCAGTGGCCGTCTTGACCATCAGGGCGCAGCCGGCGATGAGGGCGAGCGAAATTTCATGGATACCGGCGCCCGGCACGTTACCCGGCATTATCAGGCCGACCAGGTCGGCACGGGGCGGGACCCGCTGCGCGCAATCCTCGAGCGCCGCGGCGCTGAAGGGGGCGAGCAGCGCGTCGAGCGACTCGTCGAGCAGCGGCTCGCTCCATCCCCAAGCGGCGGCGATCGCGACGACGGTCTCGCGGCGAGGGGCGAAGGCGTGGTCGCGCCATCGCGCACAGGCGGCGCCGACGGCGCGCGCGACGCGCGCGGGCGGCAGCGACTGGGCAAGCGCGGCGCGCAGCCCTGCCGCCAAATGGAAGGACTTCACCGCCCCATGATTTGCCGTGTTGCTCATTTCGTAAAGCACGTGAAATTGTGTCGTAGCATCAATTTCAATTACAGACTTCATGCTACGGGCTTTACGAATACGCGGCCTGCCCACGGAGCGGCCTCGCACCGCGCGAATTCGTCGATGCTGAGGGCGCATCCGCGTGCGCCGCCGGCGGCCGCGCGACCCAGGATCGCGACGGTGCCGTGCTGTACGAAGCCGAAGTCTTCGGTCATCAGGGCCGAGATCGAGCCGACGTTGGCGAGGTCGAAGAAGGTCAGGAGGCCGACGCGGCCGTCTTCGAGTGGCGCGAGCGTTACGGGATCGATTACCGATGGACGCAGCCACGGCGGCGGAAGTTTCACGCGTAAACCGGACGCATTCATGAGGTCAGGGGGACCAT
>Ga0068855_100009905_pt1 | contig 11493 bp, 8 predicted proteins | sample KBSCornC52_FD_66592 | JGI IMG/M metagenome (GOLD analysis project Ga0068855, IMG submission 66592) | Corn rhizosphere microbial communities from Kellogg Biological Station, Michigan, USA - KBS Corn C5-2 | ecosystem: Host-associated > Plants > Roots > Rhizosphere > Soil ...
GCCCTCGCGCAGCGGCTCGCTTAGCCAATAGTTCAGCAGCGGTAGTCTCGGACGCTCGCGAGGACCGTCCTTCTGGTAACAGACTGGCCGATCCGAGCGAATTGTGCCGGGTGAGCAGGAGAATCAGTAGTCGGGGGTCAAATTGAGAAGCAATTCACATGGACGGAGACACCATGCACTATCGTTCCCTGGGCCGGACGGGCCTGCAGATTAGCGAGATTGGATTTGGGGCCTGGGGAATCGGGGGAGGGTGGGGCGCGACGGACGACGCAGAAGCGAATCGTGCGCTGCACCGCTTCCTGGACCTCGGAGGCAATTTCATCGATACTGCCTATGGTTATGGCGACGGCCATAGCGAGGAGCTGATCGGCCAGGTTCTCAAGGAGCGGTCTGGCGGCGAGCCGATCGTCGTGGCGACCAAGGTGCCGCCGAAGACCATGCTGTGGCCGCTGCTACCGCACGTTCCGTGCTCGGAGGCCTTCCCAGTCGATTGGGTGGCCCAGTGCGCCGAGAGGTCGCTGAAGAACCTGGGTGTCGAGACCATCGATCTGCTCCAGCTGCACGCCTGGACCGACGGCTACAACGAGCAGCTCGACTGGTACGAGGCATTTGTAAAGCTGCGGGAGCAGGGCAAAGTGCGGTTCTTCGGGGTCAGCATCAACGATTACGTGCCGGAGAGCGGCGTGCGGCTGGCGCAGTCCGGCCGGGTCGATGCAATTCAAGTGATCTACAACATCTTCGAGCAGACGCCTGAGCGCGAGCTGTTTCCTGCGGCGGAGGCGTACGGTGTGGGGATCCTGCCGCGCGTTCCGTTTGAGGAGGGCGCGCTCACCGGGACGCTACGGCCAAGCGCGACATTCCATCCGGATGACTGGCGCGGGCAGTACTTTACTCCCGAGCGACTGGAGGAGGTTGAGCGCCGCGTTGAGCCGCTCAGGGCTTACCTCGACGCCTACACACCGGATCTGGCTCTCCTCGCGCTCCGGTTCTGTCTCCACCATCCAGCGGTCTCCTCGGTGCTGCCCGGGATGCGGCGGGTTGCCAATGTCGAGGCGAATATGCGGGCTTCGGATGTCCACCTCCGGCCGGAGATCATCGAGGCCCTCCGCTCCCACGATTGGGATCACGGCTGGTCCTATCCCTGGTGCGTTTAGAAAGCTTTTGTCGAAAGGGACCCTCCACTATTGGCCTCACTGCCGGGGTACACGCCTCAGCCTGAATCTCCTGCGCCGGGCGTCCAGTCCTCGCGCGCCGTACAGACTCGCACTCAGATGGTCACGTTCCGAGCCGTCGTCATTGCGATGGTGCTTATGCCGCTCAACGCCTGGTGGATCATCCGAATGGAGGTCGTGCGATACGCCGGCCATCCTACCACGATCTCGCTCTTCTTCAACGTTGTCTTCGTTCTGACCGTTCTGCTCTGCATCAATTCAGGCATCCGCCGTCTGAAGCCGTCGTGGGCCTTTACTCCCGGCGAGATGCTCACGGTCTATGTCATGCTTGCGCTCTCCTCGGCCCTGTGCGGCCACGATATGATCGAAGTGCTCACTCCCATGCTGGCGCACGTGCACCAGTATGCGCGGCCTGAGAACAGCTGGCAGACGGACATCATTCCGTACCTTCCCTCCTGGCTGACAGTCGGCGATCCGCAGGCGCGCAAGGAGTTTTACCTCGGTACCAGCTCGCTCTATACGCCCGGCAACCTGCGCGCCTGGGGCGTACCGGTCTTCTTCTGGACCTGCTTTCTCACCCTCCTCGGATTCATGATGCTCTGCATAAACACCCTGTTGAGGCGGCAATGGACGGAGAGCGAGAAACTCTCCTATCCGCTGGTGATGCTCCCGCTGGAGATGGTGAATCCAAAGACCGACCTGTTCAAATCGCGACTCTTCTGGTCTGGCGCGGCGATTGCGGCGACGCTTGAGATATGGAACGGGCTGGCCTACCTCTATCCATCGATCCCGAGCCTGCCGCTCCGAATGGCCGGACCCAGCCAGGACCTGGCAAACTACATTACCTCACGCCCCTGGAACGCGATCGGCGGCACGCCCATGGCGATCTACCCGTTCGGCATCGGGCTGGGCATGCTGCTTCCGGTCGATCTGTTGTTCTCCGCCTGGTTCTTTGCGTGGGTCTGGCGCATGGAGCGGGTCTTCGGCGCGGCGACGGGCTACAGCGATATTCCGGGGTTTCCGTACGTCGAGGATCAGACGTTCGGGGCTTACATGGGACTTGCCGTATTCGCGCTGTGGACGAGCCGCGCCCACTTCATCCGAATCTGGAACGGGCTTTTCGACCGCACAATCGACCTTAACGATGCGGAGGAGCCAATTCCTTATCGCTGGGCAGTCGCAGGGCTTGCGGTCGGTGCGATCCTGATCTTCGCCTTCTGCCTCGCCGCCAAAATGACTCCGTGGGTGATCGCCGCCTTCTTCCTGATTTACTTTACGCTGGCCGTCGCGATCACACGCATGAGAGCCGAGCTTGGCCCGCCTGCGCACGATCTCCACCAGGGCGGCCCGGACAGCATGCTGACGTCGCTCATGCCCTCCAACAAGTTCGCGCGGCCCGACCTTGCCATGTTCTCGCTGTTTTATGGATTCAACCGCGCCTATCGATCGCACCCGATGCCGGTGCAGCTTGAGGGCTTCAAAATCGGTGAGCGGCTGCAGGCTCGCTATCGGCCGCTCTTCTTCGCCATGATGATCACGCTTGTGTTTGGGATCGTCTGCGCCTTCTGGGCGGATCTCGATCAGACCTACCGAGCGGGCGCGGCTCAAAAGATTGCACCGCCGAACGTCCAGTTGATCTTTGGCGGAGAGCCCTGGAACCGGATGCAGGGCTGGATCAAAACTCCGACGTCGCCCGTGCAGCAGGGCAACGTCCGTGTCGCGATTGCGGTGGGGTTCTTTCTGACGCTCTTGCTCAACGCCATCAGAATGCGCATCTCCTGGTTCCCGTTCCATCCCGTAGGATACGCAGTGTCCGGCTCCTGGTCGCTCGGGCTGCTCTGGCTGCCGCTGCTCATTGCCTGGATCATTAAATCACTCTTGCTGCGCTATGGCGGCCTCAAGGCCTATCGCCAGGCGCTGCCGTTCTTCCTGGGAATTATCCTCGGCGAGTGCGTCGTCGGCAGCCTGTGGATGCTCATCGGGATCGCGCTCAATATTCCTACTTATGCTTTTTGGCCGTGAAGTTCTTTGATGAGGTGATCAGATGGACGGCGCGGCTCCGTCGGCGCGCTTTCCTCAGCACGTTTTACAGCGAGCGGGTGAGACGGTAAGAGGGCGCCAGGGATCGCAGGCGTCTCGCCTGCTTCGCCCGCGCGATCGATCCGTCCGATTTGTCTGGCCCATGCGCTGGCTACCTCAGCAACGCCACGGGAGCAATCACTCCGCTCACCGAATCAAATCCCCCGGGACACCTTGCCGTCCAATTCCCGCCAACATTTGCCCCGGCTTCCGCCCGCAGCCGCAGCGTGCCAAGTACTTGCGTTTCTCCGGCCGCGAGAGAGATTCGTCCTATCCGGATGATGTTTGCGCGGGACATGCTGGCTCGAATTGGAGGATCGCTCGCCGAAGCATTGTCTTGCTGGAACAGAGTCTCGATACTGTCCGATCCGGCGGAGGAAATGTCCTCGATGGCCGCCCTGTTCAATGTGAGCGTGACTGACACTGCATCTGCTCCAACAAAGGCGCTGGAACTGCCGACGTTTGTCACCGAGACGGTCACATCAACCGGGCTAAGAGGTGATTGTGCGGCCGAGTCGATGCTCTCCCATGGCGCGAGATTGCATTTCATCCGGACTTGCAGCTGCGGTGTTGCCGGCCTGCCTTGCAGCAAAGCCGAAATCGCGCTGAGCGGCACGGTCGAGGACTCTGCAGGCTCAGGGTAGCGAAAGAGGATCATCCCAAGGCAGCTGCTGGGACGCCTGGCCCGCAAGACGGCCACCTGGCGCGCTATCAGGGTGGGGGTTGGGATTTCGTACACGACGTGGTAGCCGGTCGGCTGGTCGCGCGCTCCATCCGCGCTCACCATGGCGCGGAGCTCGTAGACGTCCTCGCCGCTGTAATTGGACTTAGTGGCGGGCTGGCCGTGCTCGTCAGCCCCGAACGCACGTTCCAGACGAAACTTGCGGCTCCGTATCGCTTCGGTGAGTCCCATATCGTGGAAGGCGCCTACCAGCCTGCCGGAACCGCTATACACCAGCGCATGCCCGTACGCAGGAATGCCTGCAAAGAAGGGCGCGCCGCGCCATCCCGCGCTTGCGAGCCCGTCCTCAGTGTTGCGGAGCTGGGAAACGGTCGCGTATTCGGATCGGGAAGCGCCTACATTTGCCTCGTAGTATTGAGGGGCCGCAAAGTCGATCTCGGCGAGCACGCGAGCGAGATTTCCACTGCGGTACCACGTGGGAAGCGCGGTGATGGAGAGAACGGTCGTTCGAGGCGTCAGGCCCGCGTGAATACGATGCAGAAGGTCTGCGTATTTTGAAAGGCGCGAAGTCGGACAGTCGAGGTCGAGCTGGACTCCTGCGACGCGAAGACCGGAGCGCTCAGCGTCGGCTCGAACGCGCTGGAATTCGCGCAAGACGGCGATGGCCAGCGACTCGACAGGCACCGCGGGAAAAGCCCGCAGCACAGAGGCGTCGAAATTGAAGACGAGATGGATGTCAACTCCGTCCGCGCGGCTGGCCCATGTCTGCGGCTGCGTGAGTCTGACACCGGCGCCGTCGATGTGGAACGTTCCGGCGCGGACGAACAGCCGGCGAACGCCAATGATCTTCAGCTGCTCGGCGTCGCTGGCAGTCACGGTGAACGGAGAATGCCAGTACCAGAGTGCGACTTCAAGCGGGGGAGGCGGACGCCAGAACCGGTACCAGAGCAGGCCGCCCGACCCGGCGGCCGCCACGATAACCGCGAGCAGCGCGATACGAATTCGGTTCCTGAGAATAGCTCGTATCGCTTTGACGATCATCGTGGCGGGCCGCGCTTACGGCTTCTTGGTGAACTGGGTGAGCGCGGCCTCGGCCGTCGTGTTTTTCGCGTTCAGCTCTAGCGCCTTGCGATACTGAGTCTCGGCCGAAGCCTTGTCGCCCTTCTTCAAGTAGAGGCTGCCGATCTTACACCGAATCTGGGAGCGGATAACGGGACTGTAGACTTGCTTGTCCGCCAGCTTATCCAGGATCGGTATCGCTTCCGACTCGCGCCCCGCAGCCTCCAGCTTCAGCGCCAGCTTGGCGGCTGAATCGAAGTCATCCGGCTCGGCGCCGACGATGATCTGGAGCTGAGCCAGCGCTTCGGCTGCGTTACCGGACTCCTCGCAACAGCGGACAAACGAGCGGCGGACGTTGAGCTTTTCCGAGGGACCGATATCGGTTCTTGCGATCAAATCCGTGTAGAGCTTGGCCGCATCGTCCTTGTGGCCGGCCGCGAGCAGCTGATCCGCGACCGTCACCTGGGCCTGCAAGTCCTTCGGATTCTGCCGGGCGATCTGCTTATACAGCGCCAGGCCGTCCTCCTTCTTGCCGCGCTGCAGCATGAGTGCGGCAGTTGCCTCCACGACCGCGCGCATATTGCTATGCTTCTCGGCGGAGGTCCGCAGGATCGACCAGCCGTAATCTTCCTTCTTCTGGCGGATCGCCTCATCGAGTATCACAGCCATCAGCGTGGCATTCTCGGGCGTTTTCTCGAGGCGCGGCACGGCCCAGTCGAGAAACGCATCAGGCTTCTTCTCCGACTGGAATACGAACGCGATGTCCGCATAGAGCTGCCGGTTCTCGGGATTCTGCTTCAGCTGATCAGCGTACAGGGCCAGGGCGTCGTCGTAGCGCTTCAGATGCGCCAGCACGACCGCTTTCTGGTCGCGCGCCCATGTTGCTCTGGAATCGACCTTCATCAGCTCATCGTAGATACGCAGCGCATCCTCGTCCCGGTCCGCCTGTCGATAGGCTAATGCGAGCGGAGCAAGGACACGCATTTCGTTCGGGAATTCCTTTTTAATCGTCTCGAATTCCGCGATTGCCAGTGGCAGTCTGTTGCTCCGCTGATAAACCTCGGCAGCTTTCAGCCTCGCGTTCAGCGGCTCTTTTGAGAAGCGCGAGGACATTCGGTAGGCGTTAATCGCATCATCGTACTTCTTTTGCGATTCGTAGACCTGGGCGAGCTCTTCATAAGCGGGCGCCAGGTTTTCTCGATTGGTCTGGCGCGTTTGGGTCAGGGCATCCAGCTCTTTGATGGCGAGGTCCGGCTTCAGTGCCCTCCGGTACAGTCGGGCCAGCGTCAGGTAGGTGGCGGAGTTTGGCGCGGAGTTCGATTTTTCGGCGGCAGCGGCCTCTTCGCCTTTGATCTGCTGCAGCCAGCGGATCGCAGCGTCGAGATCGTTACTGTTCTCGGCGATTTCAGAAAGCGTCCCCATGGCGGCGAGCCTCATCGCCTTCACGGTGGCGATCTCCGCAACGCGGTTGTCCTTGGGGGCCTGGCTGCCAGTCGTATCCAGCTTCAGAACGGACTCCAGTTGCTCGATCGCCTCTTTCTTCTTGTCCGCATGGGAAAGATCCTTGCCGATCGCTACCATGGCGTTGGCCACGGTGCCGGTGGGCAGTTTTTGCTTGATGAGGAGCTTCCACTCCTCAGCCGCATCGAGCCACTTGCCCTGCGATTCCAGCGTCGTCGCCACTTGCGCGTACGGGGCAGGATTCTCCGGATGCGCTTCAATATACTTTCGCCAGGTGGCGATGGCGTCGTCTGTCTTGCGCTGCATTATGAACGTTTCCGCCAGCCAGTTTACGTTCATAAAGTCTGCCGGGTCCGCTGTAATCCTTTTCTTGTAGATCTCCTGCGCCTTGTCGAAGCTACCGGTTCGCTCATAGAATCGGGCCAGGCTATTGGGACCAACCAGGAATCGCGGTTCGATCGTCGATGCGGTCTTTAGATGCTCTTCCGCCTGCTTCAGCAGCCGAGTTCGCGCGGCGAGGTCCTGCGGCTGGTTCGAGATCTGCAATTCGCAGTCTGCCAGCGCCGCGAGCACTGGCGCGTTCTTCGGAGAGAGCTTTGCTGCCTCCGTGTACTGAACGCGCCCAGCGGCGTAGTTATGGATCTGGACGTACAGCTGCGCGACGGCAATTCTGGCATTCAGGTTCTGGGGAGCAAATTCGAGACAGGTCAAGTACTCTGTAATTGCCGATTCAATATCGTTGAGACGAAGCTGAACACGCGCGACGTCGAAATGGAGCGCCGGGTTGCGTGGGTCAAGGCGGATGGCCTCTCGAAACGCCTTGATCGCGTCCGGGAATTTCGCGAGGTTTTCATTGATCAAACCGACGTAGTACCACGCTCCCGCAGCCTTCGGGTTGAGTGCGGCCGCCTTCTTCATGACGGTGAGAGCGGGCGCCATCTTCTTGCGCTCGACGAGCGCGAGCCCATAGTTGTATTGCAGCTGAGCATTCTTCGGCATAAGCTGGGCCGCCGCGCCGAATTCCTGTTCCGCTGCGGCATAGTTCTTTTCCGCAGCGGCGACCATGCCGAGCGTTGAGTGTGCTGCCGCTTGCAGCATGGTCGGTGGCTTGAGCGCGAGGGCCTTGTGGGCCTCAGCGTCGGCCAGATCGAATTTCCGCACGCTCGGAGAGGCGTAGATCGACGAGAGCTCCGCGTGAACCGCCGCATTCCCCGGGACGAGCGACGACCAGCTCTTGAGTGTCTCCTCAAGCTCGGCAGCCTTCCCCTGGCTGCGGTAGATCGCGCTCAAGTTCTGGTAGGCAGGCGCGATCGCATCGGGCGGCAGCTTTCCTTCAGTGGCTGTCTTAATAAAATCGTAATAGGCGGCGATCGCCTCTTTGTACTTCTTGGCCGTGTGAAGCTTCGCCGCGACATCCCACTGCTTCGCGGATTTCTGCACCTGCGGCGATGGGGGCAGAGCGGGCTTCGCTCCCTTACCGCCCGGGGCGGCCGGAGAGTTCTGCTTCGGAGCGGGCTGCGCGCTGCCAGCGGTAAGACAGACGCACGAAGATAGAACGCAGGCCGCTATCAGGAAATAGTGCGGACCGCGCGGTCGAAAAATCATTCAGAGACTCCAGAAATAGCGAGTTTTATTGCGGCAAAAGCAGTTCATTTTAACGGCAAAAACAGTGAAAGTCAAGTTCGAGACTGTTCGCCGACGCCTTGTGAATGGGTCCGCTGCAATTCAAGACTTAATTCTTTCGTTCGCTGAGGTAGGGTTTTTGGGAGATTGCGAGCGAATTAAGTCATGTGATGCTGCAATCGCCGAGGCATTGAAATGCCCGGCTGGAACTGCGAAGCCCTCCGGGCTGAAATACGGTGGAGCCGGGGACGGTTTGGCAAGGGGCTGCGAAGTCGGCCAAGCTCAAAGTTCGCTGTTACATGGGCAATTGGAATTTGTGATGGGCGCGTACTTTGCTGCGCAGCGTTGATTTGTTTATTCGTTCGCGAAGGTAGGTTTTTGAGGGACTTACGAGCAAACAAACTGCCTTTGGCATATCGTTTTAGGCAGTATACGGACCCCATTTGGCTGACCCATCTCGCATAGCTAGAGCGTCAAATCCTGCAGGCTGGGTGCAATCTCGTCCACAATCTGGCGAGGCTGCGATCCGAGATGGTTCGGCGACGGGTACGCTGCGTAGACCGCAAATGGCGAGGTCGTTACACGTGATTGCTTCGGGAATATGTACAGGCCGTACATGGCTACGGAAGTTCCCGCGGGCAGTTTGAATTGTACATCAATTTTTAATGCTGGTCCGAGGCGATGGTCTACTCGTCGCAGCTGTCCTGAGAGATTCGTGGTCCGCACGAAACTCTTCCGCATCTCTGCTTCAGCCTTGTCGATGCCCGATTCATCTGGCGCGTATTTCACGAAAACGTCGGCGCCATTCCAGTCTTGCGCTTGGGGCATGTGCAGTAACACCTCGATCCGGGCGGCGAATCCATTTGCAGGAAGATGCCGGATATTTACTGTTCCGGGCACAACCTCGCGTACAATGAAGTTCGCGGGATAGGCAAACCTGACCCCGGAATGCGCAAGACGGGACTTCGAGGGTGCGTGCAGCACATACGCCTTCGTTTGCCGCTGGTTGAAGCCCCAGATCCCAACTGCGACGGCGACGAGTACGAGCAGCAGCGTAACTGCAAGGCACGGCGTCTGCAGTCTACGGTTCCTCACAATCGACCTTCATTCGGCGTGTCAGACGCGCGCAGCAACCCCTCAGCACTTGCTGTAGTCCCGCTATTCGTTGCCCTCAGCAGTTCTGCCGGTGTCGCGGCCGGGTCGGCGGACGCGCGGACGAGTATCTCCTCGGCGCGGAGCTCGGCTATTTGTTCGCGTACGGGAGGAATGTAAGGTACGGCGTCTGCCTTTTCAATACTGGCACGCCTCATTCGTGTCGCCAGAAATGCTCCGACGGATGTAAGCATAAAGAATACGATGCCTGCATACGTTTCATTGTTTAGAGCACCGCCAGACATTGCCAATCCGAAAAATAGGCCGAAGAGTGTAAGTACAGCCAGGACAAAACAGACGACGGTGACGCAACCCATGGCGAACGCCAAGAATTCGGCCGACCCGACCTTGCCCAGATAGGCCCACCGCTTCTTCCTTGCATCGTCAGTCATCTTGACGTCTAATGGAGTCTTAGGGGGATTCATGTCCGGTTGACCTCGCATCTCGCGTCTTACCGTTAAGGCTGACTTCGACCGTCGATGTGATCGAAGATTCGCAAAGGCGCACGTACAAACACGTACCGCGCTCTATTCGATATAATAGCCCCACTTACCGTACGGCACGAGCACTCCGCCATAGGCGTAGGTAGGATAACGTCCGCCGGAACGAAAGACAAATCGGTCTCCAAAGCCGAAGAGATTGGGGCTATATTCTTCGCGCACCCAAACGAGTAACGACCACCCACCGGCGTCGGGCTCTTCCTTCCGGTAGTGCCAACCATTCACAGCGATCGGACCGGCAGCCGGAAGCGTTTGGAGATATCGCGGCGTAAGCGCTTCCAGAGATGGCGGCGGGCTGCCTTGCTCTTTGCTGTATCGCTGGATAGCATCAACGATTGGTTCTGCCTGTTTTATTGTCACGGGCAACGCAATGTCGCGCATCTGGTCTCGATGTTTCTGACGCCAAAATAGGTAGACGGGTAGACAGGCCATGCAGAGTATGACGCCAACAACAACTTCCAGCGCCAACCTCACTGCGCGGCGCTTTTTCCCTCTCGCTTCCCTCAATTCAATGGCCGTCTGGCTCATGTCGGCTTGCCCTCGCTCGGTCGCAAGAGCGCTTCTACGCCCGCTCCCGATTGTGCCGCTCTCAGCAATTCCTCCGGTAACGCGGCCGGCTCGGCGGAACTGCGGACAAGGATCTCGTTGGCGGGTAGGGAGGCGATCTGTTCCCGGACCGGTGGCACGTGAGGGACTGCGCGCGCCAGATTAAGGGAGACTCGCCAGACAATCCCGCCGACGCCCGAGATCCCACCAATGACCGCTAACATGAAATAAGAGGGTAGTTGTGTCCAGAGACCGAGGGCAACAAAGACCACGAAAAGGGCAGCGAAAAGGAAAAACACAATGGTGCCAATGGCTGCCAATGTGTTTGCAGCCGCCTTCGTCCACAGGTACGTTCGTCGCCTCTTCGCGAGGTATTCCATTGGCCGTGCATGCATTTCCACGCGGCTACTCCTTGAAAGTCCCGGGCTCGCCGGTGCTCATCCGGTCGGGCTCGATGATACGTCGCCAGCGCCCTTTTTCTGGACCGCCATAGGTATAAATGAACTTGACATGCCACTGAATCCGTTCATTTTGTTCCGGTACGGATGCGAATTGATTCTGGGCGTTTTCCGACTTGCCACCCGGTAGACTGGAGATCGCCCCGGGCGGATCTCTGTGCGGAGGCATAGTGTACTCCACACGGAGGTTCGCGCGAATTCTGTCGCGGTAGTTGGCGCTGTCAACCGCTGTTGGGGAGCCCCACGCGAGATCCTGAAAACGTCGCTCCAGTTTCATAGGAACTTGCGAGAAAGGCAGCCCTTGTGGCATAAAGGCCGAATTCCGCTGTGCCTGTGGGATTGCGCCAAGTAGCTGCCAATGCGGACGTAGATCCGGTTTCACCACCAACGCCCATTCCTTCAGGCCGTAATAGGCGATGGCAACGGCTGCGACCGCATCGGAATCCAGCTGTGCATCGCTCAGCGCTGCGATCTCGGCAACTTCAGGCCCGGATAAAGCGCCACGGGCCGCGCGAGCCGTGGCCCAGCGCGTCAGCAGACGATCTGGTACTTCCGAAAGTCTCTGTTGGTAGTATCGCACATTGCGGAAGCGAAGGAATCCGTCCTGCTTGCTCCATTGCAGGTGCATTCGATCGCTGTCGCGGCACATGACGTCGAAGAGCGGCGTCTCATGCGCGTTCAGCATCCCCGGCGGATACGCTCCGGCGAAGCTGTCGGCGATCACATCTGCGCCGGTGGCAATGTGAATGGCCGTCTCGATG
>Ga0068855_100009910_pt1 | contig 11490 bp, 8 predicted proteins | sample KBSCornC52_FD_66592 | JGI IMG/M metagenome (GOLD analysis project Ga0068855, IMG submission 66592) | Corn rhizosphere microbial communities from Kellogg Biological Station, Michigan, USA - KBS Corn C5-2 | ecosystem: Host-associated > Plants > Roots > Rhizosphere > Soil ...
ACCCGGCTTCATCCGGTCCTGCACTGGCTGCGCCCGTTGCTGCGGCGGCTGCGGATCGAAGCGGTCCTGCGCGACGTCTACGTCGCGCTCCATGCCTACCGCACGAGGCTCGGGCTGCTCACCGGGGTGTTCGCGCTCACCGTCGCGGTGCAAGCCGTGCGCGTGCTCGCGATCTGGAGCGCCGGGAAGGCCGTCGGAGTCGACCTTTCGCCCCGTCCCTACTACGTGATGGGGCCGCTGCTCTTCCTCGTCATGCTCGTGCCGTTCACGATCAACGGCCTCGCCGTGCGGGAATCGTTCTTCGTGAGCTTTCTCGGGGCTCTCGGCGTCTCTGCCGACCAGGCGTTCTCGGCCGGCTTCCTGTTCTTCGTCGTCACGGTCGCGGCCGCCCTGCCGGGAGCCGTGATCGTTGCGCGCGAAGGCCTGCGCACCGGCGGGGTGCCGGGGCCCGCGCGATGAACTGGCTCGCGCATCCCGCTGTCGAGCTCCGCAGGCCTGCCGCGATCCCGGCGCACGAAGACGTGGTCTGGCGCCTCGCGGGGCCTGCCGCGGTGCTGGGGCTGCTCGGAATCTCCAGGCTGCTGCCCGAGACCGGATTCGGGCTCTGGGTGCGGCTCGCCGCTGCGACGCTCGTCGTCCTGCTCCCGGGCATTCTCGTCGCGCGGTGCCTGGGGCAGCGGACTGCGGCCGCCGCGTTCGCCGGGTCGATCACGCTGGTCGGTGCCGGGCTCGCCCTGACGGTCGCCCTCGGTGCCTCGCTGAGCGTGACGATCGCCTTCGTGCTGGCCGCGGGCGCCGTCGCCCTCGTCTGGTCGCTGGCCCGCGGGGAGGCCACGGGCTTGCGGCTGCCCGGGACCGCTCGGTTCATGCGCGCCGTGCTCGGCGTGGCCGGCGCCGGCCTGGGCATCGGCATCTGGTTCGTGCAGGGCGCCTTCACCGGCGACGTGTTCTTCCACCTAGGCCGCATGCGGAAGCTCGAGACGCTGCATTCGCTTTCGCTGCACGACGTCGGCGAGTTCGCGCACGGGGGGCTGCACCCCGGCTACGCGTTCCCGCTCTGGCATGCGTGGCTCGCCCTCGTGGCCCGGATCGCGGGGGTCGACCCGACGAGCGTCGCGGCGCACGAGGCGAGCATCCTCGCCCCCCTCGCCCTCGTGCTCGTCTTCGAGATGGGCTGGGCGATCTTCCGCTCCACCGGCCTCGCGCTCGCCGTGGTGCTCGGGCAGCTCGCATTCAAGGTGTTCGCTCCGGGCCACGGAGGCGTCTATCGCTTCCTCTGGGAGCCCGCGAGCGTCGCCACCCAGCTGCTCGTCCCCGCCGCGGTCGCCCTCTTCTTCCACTTCGTGCGCAGGCCGACCTGGCCCACCGCGCTCTTCCTCGCCGCCACGTCGGGGTCGCTGGCCCTCGTGCACCCGACGTACGCGCTGTTCCTGGCGATCCCGCTGGGAGCGTTCGTCCTCGCGCGCACCCTGCTCACCCGCGCCGCCGACTTCCGGAGCGGGATCCTCGGCTTCGCGGTCTTCGGAGTGCCGATGGCGCTCGCGTTCCTCTGGCTGGCGCCGACCGTCAGCCAGACGATCCCCGTCTCTCCGGGACCGGCGCAGCTCGCGCAGAATCTGCACCACTACCGCGCCGATCTCGTCGTGCACTCACTCTCGCGCTACCACCTCGCCCCCGAGCGCATCGACAGGAACGGAGCGGTGGCGGTCGTCGCGCTGCTGCTCGTGCCGCTCGCGCTGCTCGCCCGGCGCCGGCGGTGGAGCGCCCTCGTGCTCGGCGGCACGGTGGCGGTGCTCGGGATCGAGCTCTGGCCGCTCGTGTTCCCGCACTTCTCCGACGCCGTCTCGCTCTCGCAGTCGCGGCGCGCGTCGGGCTTCATCCCCTTCGCCGTGGCGCTCGCGGGCGGCGCCGCGATCATCAGCCGCTTCTCGCGGGCGCTCGCGATCGCGGGCGGGCTCGCCTGCGGCATCTGGCTCCAGGTCTCGTATGCCGGGGACTTCGGGCTGCGTGCTGCGAAGACCGAGCCGGCGATCGTGGTCTGGATCGCGCTCTACGGAGGCATCGCGGCGCTGGTGGCCGGAGCACTTCTCGCGTGGCGGCGACCCGGACTACCGCCGCCTGCCTGGGCGCGTCCTCGCGGGGTCACGGCAGCCGTGGCCGTCTTCCTCTTCGTCCTGCCAGTGGCCGTGCACGGCTTCTGGCAGTGGACGCCGGAGGTCAAGCACGACCGGGACGCGCTGACGCCGGGTCTGATCCGCTTCCTGCAGCAGGACGTCGCTCCACGCTCGGTCGTCTTCTCGGACCTGGCGACCAGCTACCGCGCGACTGCCTTCGCTCCGGTCTACGTCGTGGCCGTGCCGCCGACCCACGCGGCGAACACGCGGCCGAACCAGCTCGCCAAGCGCAAGCGGGCGGTGCTCCGGTTCTTCACGCATCCGAGCCTGGAGGAGCCGCGGGCCTGGAACGCGCAGTTGCTCTTGCTCACGCGCTCCGGGCCCGTGCGCGCCATCGAGCGCACCGGCCTGCGGCCCGCATACGCGGACGACAAGTTCGTCGCCTTCCGGGTTCCCGCCGGGTACGGGTAAGCCGGTGACGGAGCACCGTTGAAGGTCCTGCTCGTGACGCGCCACTTCCCGCCGGGCGGCGGGGGAGGCGTCCAGCGGCCGCTCAAGTTCGCGACGCACCTCCCGGCCCTCGGGATCGAGACGCACGTGCTCGCGCCGGACGTCGCGGGGACCGTCCCGGACGAGGAGCTCGAGCTGCCGACACAGGCGTGGATCCACCGGGTTCGCTACGTCGGGCCGCGCGCAGCCCGCCCCTCGGAAGAGCTCGTCGGCAAGCAGGGAATCGCGCGCGTCGGGACGCGGGCCGCCCTGTTCGGCCGCAAGCTGCTCGTCCCGGACGAGAACGCACCCTGGAGCACGCTCGCCACGCCAGTCGCGATCCGGCTCGTCCGGCGCGAGGGGATCGACGTGGTGCTCACCACCTCGCCGCCGCCGTCGCTCCACCTGCTCGGGGCTGCGGTGAAGCGGACTACCGGCGCGGCGTGGGTCGCCGACCTCCGCGACCCGCTCACCTCGCATCCGCACCGGCGGGGCTACGAGTCGCAGCTCGCCCGGCTGAAGGAGAAGACCACCGGCGGCGTGGGGAAGCTCGTCGCGTCGCAGGCGGACGCGATCGTCGCGGTGTCCGACGCGATTGCCGAGGAGATGCGCGCGCTCGAGCCGAAGGGCAAGGTCGTCACGATCGCCAACGGCTGCGACTTCGACGATTTCGCAGGCCTCGAGCACCACTCGGGCGACCGCCTCCGGATCACGCACGCGGGCCACTTCCACGGCAAGCGCGACCCGAAGCCGTTCCTGCGCGCGCTCGCGGAGTCGGGCCTCGACGACGTCGTCGCCCGCTTTGCCGGGGACTTCCGCGCCGCCGATCGCGAGTACGCGGAGTCGCTCGGGCTCGGCGACCGCATCGAGCTGCTCGGCGACGTCTCCCGCCGCCGCTCGCTCGAGCTGCAGCGCGACTCGGAGGCGCTGCTGCTCCTGATCCCGGAGTCCGGCGGGCGCGGCCGCGGCGTCCTGACCGGGAAGATCTTCGAGTACCTCGCGGCCGAGCGGCCGATCCTCGCCGCGGTCCCGCCCGACGGGGCAGCCGCGCAGCTCGTGCGCGACACGGGAGCCGGCGTCGTCGTCTCCTCCGAGGACGAGGGTGCGATCCGCGAGGCGCTGCTCGACCTCCACCGCCGCTGGCAGGCGGGGAGCCTGAACGGGACGCCGCTGTCGGACGAGTGGCGCAGGCGGCTCTCGCGCGGCGGGCGCGTCGAGGAGCTCGCGGACCTGCTGAGGAGCCTCACGTGACCGCCGCCGCCCTCCCCGCCGAGCGCGCGTTCGTCGTGCCGCGCACGCAGGAGCGGATCGTCACCGGCCTCTTCTTCGCGTCCCTCTTCGTCGCGACGTTCGAGAAGGTGCACTGGAACGTCGCGGGCCAGATCGGGATCAACGACATCGCGACGATCCTGTTCCTGATCGCCTACGTCGCGACCGAGCGGCGCCCGCTACCGAGGACGAGCGCAATCGTGCTCGGCTTCTTCGCGGCCTTCGCGCTCGTCTACCTCGCAGGGTTCTGGAACATCGACACGCAGCAGGGCCTGACCCAGTTCACGAAAGGGATGACGAAGTTCGTCATCCACTTCGCCTTCCTCATCGCGGCGGTCGGGTACCTCGCGCAGCGCGGCGAGCGCTTCTTCTGGCGCGCGCTCGGCTGGTTCACGGTCGGCTTCGTCGCGAACGCCGTGTACGGGATCCTCCAGCTCGGCTCGCAGCTCGCCGGCCACAGCCTCGACAACCTGGTGCTCAACCCGCTCACGGGCGGCGCGGCGAGCATCAACATCTACGGCGCGATCGGCGGCCAGAACATCTACCGGGTCAACGCGCTGACCGGCGATCCGAACCATCTCGGGGTGATGCTGATCGTGCCGCTGCTGGCGCTGACGCCGGTCTATCTGCGGCTGCCGCGCGGTCACCGCCTCAGGTGGCCGCTGGCGATCGCGCTCGTCTTCCTGCTGCTCGTGGACATCGCGACGTTCTCGCGCAGCGGCGGCGTCGGGCTCATCGCCGGCCTGCTCGTGCTGGCCGTGCCGTACCGGCGCTTCGCCCGCTCGAAGCAGTTTCTCTACCCACTCGGCGCGATCGCGCTCGTGCTCCTCGCCGCGCTCTACTCGCGCCGCCACTTCTTCGAGACCTTCCTCAGCCAGCGAGTCTCGACGCAGGGCAGCTCGGCGAACACGCACTTCGCCGTCTACGGGTTCATCGGCGACGTCCTGCACATGCATCCGCTGCTGGGCCTCGGCAACAACAACTTCGCCGTCTACTACGAGTTCGTGACCGGGAAATCGAACTTCGGCGCCCACTCGTACTGGGTCGCAGTCGTCGTCGAGTCGGGGCTGCTCGGCCTCGCCGTGTGGATCGTGTTCCTGCGCTACGCCTTCGTGCGGCTGCTCGCCGCGCGGCGCCTCGGGCGGCTGCTCGACCGCCTCGGCGATCCGGTCGGCGCGCAGGTGAGGCCGCTGGCGTACGGGCTGACGGCGGCTCTCGTCGGCACGATCGTCGCCAACTTCTTCTACCTCACGCTCCAGTTCTATTACTTCTACGCCTTCCTGGCCTTCGCGCTCGCACTGCCCGTCGTCTTCGCCGGCCGCGCGCGCGGTGGGCCCGGCTAGCGGTTGCGCGTCGTCGTCCTCACGACCTCGTGGCCGCGGACGGAGCGGGAGTTCGCCGGCCGCTTCGTCGCCGACGCCGTGGAGCGGCTGCGCGAGCACGGGGTGGAGGTGGAGGTGCTCGCGCCCGGGTCGGGGTACCGGGACTACGGCCTCGCGTACGGCGGCGGGATGGCGGCGAACGTGCGCCGCCGGCTCTGGCTCGCGCCCTTGCTGCTCTACTCGATGTGGTGCGCGGTGCGCCGTGCGGCGCGGGATGCGGATCTCGTCCATGCGCACTGGCTGCTCACGGCGGCGGTCGCGCGGTTCGGCGGGAAGCCGTTCGTCGTCACGCTCCACGGCTCCGGCTCCGCCGGCCGCTTCTCGGACGAGGAGCTTGCGCGCCGTCGGCCGCGGCTCGTGCGCGCGCTGCTGCGGCCGGCCGCGCGTGTGATCTGCGTCTCCGAGACCCTCGCCGCGGCCGTGCGCGCGGCGGGACTGGACGCGGTCGTGACGATCCCGAACGGGGTGCGGATCCCCGACGGGGTGGGGCCGCCCGCCGAGCCGCCCGAGGTGCTCTACGTGGGCAGGCTCTCGCCGGAGAAGAACATCGACACGCTGCTGGAGGCGGTCGGTGACCTGAACCTCGTCGTCGCGGGCGACGGGCCGCTGCGCGAGCGCGTCCCGAACGCGCTCGGAGCCGTGCCGCACGCGGAGGTCGAGCGGTTGCTCGAGCGGGCGTCCGTCCTCGTCGCGCCCTGTGAGCGCGAGGGCTTCGGCCTCGCCGCCGCCGAGGCCATGGCCTTCGGCCGGCCGGTGGTGGCGGCGGCCGGCGGCGCGCTGCTCGACCTCGTCACGGACGAGGAGACGGGCCTGCTCGTGCCGCCCCGCGACGCGCCGGCGTTGCGCGAGGCGGTGGAGCGGCTGCTCGGAGATCCCGAGCTGCGCGAGCGGCTCGGCCGCGCCGCGCGCAGCAGCGCCCGCGAGCGCTTCGGCTGGGACGGCGTGATCGAGCGCACGCTCGCCGTCTACCGGGACGCGCTCGACGGCTGAGAAACCGCCTCGCGGTACCAGGCGATCGTTCGCTCTAGCCCTTCCTGCAACGGCGTGCGGGCCCGGAAGCCGAAGAGCTCCTCGGCCCGCGTCACGTCGAGCCGACGCCGGGGTTGCCCGTTCGGCCTCGTCGTGTCCCAGACGATCTCGCCCTCGAAGCCCGTGAGCTCGGCGATGAGCGCGGCGAGATCCCCGATCGCGATCTCCTCGCCGCTGCCGAGATTCACCGGCTCTGCCCCGTCGTAGCGCTGCGCCGCGAGCCAGAGCGCCTCGACGCAGTCGTCGACGTAGAGGAACTCCCGCGTCGGGCTGCCGTCGCCCCAGAGAACGATCTGCTCGTCCTCACCCTCCCGCGCCTCGACCATCTTGCGGATCAGGGCCGGGATGACGTGCGAGGTCTGGAGGTCGAAGTTGTCGCGCGGCCCGTAGAGGTTGACGGGAAGGACGTAGACGGCGTTCGTGCCGTACTGCTCGCGGTACGCCTGCGCCCCGACCAGAAGCGCCTTCTTCGCGACGCCGTACGGCGCGTTCGTCTCCTCCGGATAGCCGTTCCACAGCTCGTCCTCCTGGAACGGGACCGGCGTGAACTTCGGGTAGGCGCAGATGGTGCCGAGGAGCACCGACTTCGCGACGCCGCGCACGCGCGCCTGCTCGAGGACGTTCGCACCCATGACGAGGTTCGCGTACCAGTAGCGGCCGGGGTTGGCGCGGTTCGCGCCGATGCCTCCGACCTCTGCGGCGAGATGGAAGACGAGCTCCGGGTCGGCGTCGGCGAAGAGCCGCTCGGTGTCGGCTTCGTGCGTCAGGTCGTAGTCGCGGCGGCGGGCCACGAACGGCTCGATCCCCTCCGCACGGAGCCGTTCGACGAGGTGCGAGCCGAGGAAGCCGCCTCCGCCGGTGACGAGCACGCGCATGGCGCAAAGCGTAGACGCGCGCGCCGGTACGGTTAGGCGCCGTGGCCAAGCGGAAGGCGTTCATCACCGGCATCACCGGCCAGGACGGCTCGTACCTCGCGGAGATCCTGCTCGAGAAGGACTACGAGGTGTACGGGATGATCCGCCGCTCGAGCTCGTTCAACACGGCGCGGATCGATCACATCTTCGGTGACATCGAGCTCGTGTTCGGGGATCTCGGCGACGGCTCCTCGCTCAACCAGCTCGTGCGCACGATCCGCCCCGACGAGGTCTACAACCTCGGCGCGCAGAGCCACGTGCGGGTCAGCTTCGACATCCCGGAGTACACGGCCGACGTGGCTGCACTGGGCACGTTGCGTCTGCTCGACGCCATTCGCGAGGAGGGAGTGCAGTGCCGCTTCTACGAGGCGGGGTCGAGCGAGATGTTCGGTCAGGTGCGCGAGACGCCCCAGAACGAGGAGACGCCGTTCCACCCGCGGAGCCCGTACGGAGTCGGCAAGGTGTTCGGCTACTGGATCACGCGCAACTACCGCGAGGCGTACGGGATGTACGCGGTGAACGGGATCCTGTTCAACCACGAGTCCCCCCGCCGAGGGCCGACCTTCGTGACCCGCAAGATCACCCGTGCGATCGGCGCCATCCTGCGCGGCGAGCAGGACGAGCTGCGGCTCGGCAACCTCGAGGCGAAGCGCGACTGGGGCTACGCACGCGACTACATGGACGGTGCCTGGCGAATGCTCCAGGCAGACGCGCCGGACGACTACGTTCTGGCCACGGGCGAGACGCATTCGGTGCGCGAGTTCCTCGACGAGGCGTTCGCCTACGCCGGCCTCGAGTGGGACAAGTACGTGAAGATCGACGAGCGGTACTTCCGCCCTTCCGAGGTCGACGTGCTCCTCGGCGACCCGTCGAAGGCGCGCGAGAAGCTGGGCTGGGAGCCGAACGTCCAGTTCGCGGAGCTCGTGCGGATCATGGTCGACCACGACCGGGAGCGCCGTCACACCGAAGAGCACTACGTCTGAACCCGCCCGGCGCTGCATGCGCATCGTCGTCCACGACTACTTCGGCCATGCCTTTCCGGCTCAGCTCGCACGCGCCCTCGCCGGCAGCGGACACGACGTCCTGCACCTGCACTGCAGATCGTTCGTCGCCGGCAAGGGACTGCTCGAGCGAACGGACGCGGATCCGCCGGGGCTCGAATTCGGCGCGGTCGACCTCGGGCGGCCGTTCGCGAAGTACGACCTGCTTCGCCGGGTCCGGCAGGAACGAAGGACTGGAGAGGCGCTCGCCCGCCGCCTGCGCGACTTCCGGCCCGACGCCGTCCTCTCGATCGGGCCGCTCTTCGTCCAGGCGGCGTTGCTCCGGGCGAGTCACCGCGTCGGGGCGGCTTTTTGCTTCTGGCAGCAGGACGTGATGAGCATCGCCGCCCGGCGCGTGGTCGGGCGGCGATCGCAGCTCGCCGGAGCCGCCGCCGAGGCCGCCGTTGCGAGGCTCGAGCGTCGCCTCCTTCGCCGCAGCGATGCCGTGGTCGTGATCTCGGAGGACTTCCTGTCCTCGCTACAGCGCGGGGGCGTCGACGAGACCCGCGTGTCGGTGATCGAGAACTGGGCGCCGCTCGACGAGTTGCCGCCCATGTCCCGCGCCAACGCGTGGGCGGCCGAGCATCGGCTCGACCGGCATCCGGTGTTCCTCTACGCCGGGACTCTCGGCTTCAAGCACGACCCGAGCTTGCTGCTCGACCTCGCCCACTGGGCCGGTCGGAACGACGCCCTCGTCGCCGTCGTGTCGGAGGGGCCGGGCGCCGACTGGCTCGCCGAGCATGGAGACGGCGAGCCCGCACTGCGACTGCTGCCGTACCAGCCGCACGACCGTCTGCCGGAGGTGCTCGCCTCAGCGGACGTGCTCGTCGCCGTGCTCGAGCCGGAGGCGGGAGCCTTCTCGGTTCCCTCCAAGATCCTCACGTACCTGTGCGCTGCCAGGCCGCTGCTCGTCTCCGTCCCTGCGGGCAATCTCGCCGCTCGCGTGGTCGAGCGCAGCGGCGGAGGAGTCGTCGTCCGCCCGGGCGACAGGTCCGCGTTCCTCGCCGCCGCCGGCAGGCTGCTCGAGGACGAGCAGGCGAGGGCAGAGCTGGCGAAGCGCGGTCGCGCCTACGCCGAAACGGAGTTCGACATCGAGTCGATCGCTGCCCGCTTCGAGGGAGTCCTCGAACGCGCCAGAAGCGCTAGGCGCTAGGGCGACGGCGGAGCCGCTGCCACACGCCGCCGCGTGCTGCGAGGCCGATCGCCGTCCCGAACAGAATCGCCAGGAGCACCAGCGGGCCGGCACCGAGATCGAACACGGCGCCGAGGAGGCCCGGCGAGGCGACATCCTCGCCGTTCTGCAGTGACCCGTCGTCGGAATTCTGCAGGAGCTGCGAGAGGGGGCCCTTGTCTGCCCCGGCCCCCGCGAGCACGCGCGACAGCTTCGACGATTGGTGCGCCGTGTGTCCGCCGCCCGTGGGTGGGCTTTGGGTGGGCCCCTGTGTGGGCTGCTGCTTTCCGGCGCTCGGAGCCGAGCCCTCGTGATAAACCTTGCAAGCCGAGGCATTGCAGCCTCCTGCAACGGCCGCTGTAGGCGCTGCCAGCACGATGGCTGAGCCGATCATCGCGGCGTACAGCACGTGCTTCGACCCGGCCAACATGGCCGGTACTGTAACGGCCGGTGGAGCTGGCCGCGCGGCGAATTACGAGTTTCGAACAAGATCGGATGACGCTCGCCCGCAACATCTCCATCGGGCTCGCAATAGCCGCCTGCGTCTTCGTCCTCTCGTATGCGAACGGCGGCTTCGACACGACGACCAAGGCCTATGCAGGCATTTCGGCGTGGTGGCTGCTCGGCACGGGAGCTGCGCTCGGAGTCGCTGCGGCCCGCGAGCGCGTCGATCGGCTGGCGCTCGCCGCGCTGGGCCTGCTCGCCGCCTACGCGATCTGGACCCTGATCTCGATGAGCTGGGCGGCCGACGGTGGGCGGGCCTACGCGCAGTTCGACCAGGTCTCGCTCTACGTGGCCGTGCTCGCGCTCGCGATCGTCGTGGCGCGCCTCGTGCCCGCGTCCGTGATCGTCGGCGGTGTCGCGCTCGCCATCGTCGGGATCGGTGTGGTGGCCCTCGTGAGCCGGTTCTTCCCGAGCACATTCGGCGTCGAGCCGTCGACGATTCTTCCCACCATCAACAGCCGCTTGAGCTTCCCGCTCGGCTACTGGAACGGCCTCGGGATCGAGATGGCACTCGCCTACCCGCTGCTGCTCTCGATCATGGCTTCGCGCCAGTCGCGGCTCGCGAGGGGCCTCGCCGCGGCGCCGCTGCCGATCCTCGGCGCGGTGATGTACCTCACCTCGTCACGGGGTGCGTACGTCGCGGCCATCGTCGCCGTCGTCGCGTACCTCTTGCTCGCGCCCAACCGCTGGCGCTCGCTCGCCGCGACGGCCGTCGCCGGGGCCGCGGGAGTCGTGGCCGTGGCGACCCTCGTCCACAAGACCCAGCTGCTGGCCGGCGCGATGACCGATCCGGTGGCGGTCGCGCAGGGGCATCGCGCGGCCCTGGTGATCGGGATCGCGTGCATCGTCTCGGCGCTCGTCTGGGTCGGTCTCGCGGAAGCCGGAGATCGCCGGGTGCCCACGCCGCCGGATCGCGCCGGCTGGGCCGTCGCCGGGCTCATCGTCCTCGGCGTCGTCGTCGCGATCGCGGTCTCGCACCCGGTCGCAAAGTTCGACACCTTCAAGAGCAACAGCTTCGCGACGGGCAATTCGGATACGAGCTACGTCAATACGCATCTGCTCAGCAGCTCCGGCAGCGGCCGCTGGCAGTTCTGGGGCGCGGCCGTCTCCCAGTTCCGCGCCCATCCGCTGAACGGGGGCGGGGCGGGCTCGTGGGAATCGTGGTGGCTGCAGCACGACACGCTCGGGTCGTTCTTCACGCAGTACGCGCACTCGCTCTACCTCGAATCGCTCGCCGAGCTGGGGATCGTCGGGCTCCTCCTCATTCTCGGCGCGGTCGTGGTGGCCGTCGTCGGCGCAGTCCTTTCGGCGCGCGCCCTGCGAAGCGGGTACGTCGCCGCGGCGGCGGCCGGCGGCATCGCGTTCTTCGTCGCTGCCGCGTACGACTGGGTGTGGCCGCTGTCCGGCGTGGCGATCGTGGGCGTCGGCCTCCTCGGAGTGGCGCTCGGTGCACTCCCGTCGACCCGGGCGGGAGAGTGGAAGGGGTTCCACCTCGCGCGGCCGCTGCTCGCGCTCGTCGCGGTGGCGGCGATCGTCCTGCAGCTCGTCGTCCTCGCCGCCGGCATTCACATCCAGAAC
>Ga0068855_100009913_pt1 | contig 11490 bp, 8 predicted proteins | sample KBSCornC52_FD_66592 | JGI IMG/M metagenome (GOLD analysis project Ga0068855, IMG submission 66592) | Corn rhizosphere microbial communities from Kellogg Biological Station, Michigan, USA - KBS Corn C5-2 | ecosystem: Host-associated > Plants > Roots > Rhizosphere > Soil ...
GACTGCCAAGTAGTGGCCGCGTGCGATATCGATTCCAATCATCTTCAGGCAGCCGTTAAGAAGATCAATGACGCTTACGGGAACGAGGATTGCAAGGGGTATCACGATTATCGCGAGTTGCTGGCACGCGAGGATATCGATGCGGTCATGATTGCCGTACCCGACCATTGGCATGAGATCGTCGCCACCGAGGCTGCGCGGCGCAAGAAAGACATTTACGGCGAGAAGCCTTTGGGTCATACCATCGCCGAACAGCAATCGATTGTGCGCGCCGTTCGGGAGAACGGGATCGTGTGGCAGATGGGGTCATGGCAGCGGTCCGTTCCCATGTTTCATAAAGCAGCGGAGATCGTTCGGAACGGGCTCGTTGGAACGGTGACCCGCGTCGAAGTTGGCCTGCCCGGCGTGAACTCCGACTTCGATGGAGTGGGCAAAGAGGCGCTGGCAAAGCTGGCAGCCGCAGGAGTAAAAGCGGGGGGGCTGGAAGAGATCGTGCCGGGCACTCAGGGATGGGATCTGCTGATCACCGATCCTCCGAAAGAGTTGGATTACGAGATGTGGATCGGCCCATCGAAGATGGAGCCTTACATCAGAGCCCGTTCGCACAAATCCTGGCGCTGGAATTACAACACGGGCGGCGGCGAACTTCTGGACTGGATTGGACATCATTGCGATATCGCCCACTGGGGGTTGAATTTCGATCACACCGGTCCTTTGGAGGTTGAAGGCAGCGGTGAATTGCCACCTGCTAACGCGGTTTGGAACAGCGCTCCGCGGTATCGTTTCGAACTTAAATATCCGCAAGGCGTTACGATGATCATTGCCGGCGGTCATCCCGATATCAGAAGCGGCGTGAAATGGATTGGCACCGAGGGCTGGGTGTGGGTCGACCGCGGCGGATTTGATGCTTCAAATCCGGCCTGGAAGCAAGGTAAATACCTGCCTCGGGAGCAGCGCAAGGTGAAGCTCTATACTTCGTCCGATCACCAGCAGAATTTTCTGGATTGCGTTAAGACGCGCCAGGCTACTGTCACGCCCGTGGAGATCGGACATAATTCCGCAATTCCCGGTCATCTGTGCCAGATCGCCATGCTCACGGGACGAAAGATACGTTGGGATGCCAAAGAAGAAAAGATCATCGACGACCCGGAAGCGAGCAAATTGACGACGCGGGAATATCGCGGACCATGGAAGATGAGCTAAAGATTTGTACACCTCAGCCGGGTACATTCCCTGCTGGTAAGGCGGAGGATTTGTGAAGGACTCTGTAGTTGAGCCTGAAATTGAAAGAGGGCGCACGACCAAGTTGGACGAATCAAAGATATCGTTGGGCCGCGCAGCTCACTGGGATTACACTTTTGCATTTTGGGCTTTGCGGCTTTGGCTGGGTGTGCGCGCGCTGTTCGTGGGCATACAGAAATTCGCTGCTTACAAGTCAGTTGCCATGCCGCTCATCGATCCATCTACCGGCCAGCCGGATGCAAGCGGGGTGATGGTGAATGTGAGCGTCAAGTCTTATGCAGTGGCTAACTATGCAGGCATACCGGTGGCGCTCAGAGACAAGTTTGCTCATGACCCGATGTTCCCCAAATTTGCGTTGACGCTTTTCGATCGCATGCTCGGGCCGGCATTCATTCTGACCGGTATTATGCTCATCGTTGGCCTGGGTACTCGCCTGTCATTGGTTGTACAGGGATTGCTCTTCATCGCGCTGACGGTTGGGCTTGTTCTGATTGATGCGAATGACGGGGTGGCGTACCTTGGCATCCATATCGGCCTGGTGGCTGCCGCATTTTTGCTGGCACAGCACAACAGGTTTGCGGTCCTTAAGAGATGGTAGATAAGTTGAATCGACGTGAATTCATCAGTGCAACCGCTGTGGCGGGAGCCGGCCTGCTGCTGGAAGCCTGCAAGTCTGATTCGGGCGAGCAGAAGGCCGCTAAGAAATCCTCGCTGAACACAATTAATGTCGCCCTTGTCGGTTATGGCGAGGAAGGCAAGATCCTCCTTGAATCCTTACTGAATATTGAGGGCGTCCGGCTCGTTGCCCTGTGCGATATCTGGGAGTACCACCGCGGCGAGGGAGAACGGTACCTGCAGAAACTGGGCAATGAAGTTCGCGCATACGAGAACTATGAAGACCTGCTCGCCAAAGAAAAGGATTTGCAGGCGGTTCTGATAGCGACGCCGGATTTCTGTCACGCGCCGATGACGAACACCTGCTTAAAAGCTGGTCTGCATGTGTACTGCGAAAAGATGATGAGCAATACGATCGACGGCGCGCGTTCGATGGTGCAGACCATGCGCCAAACGGGAAAGCTGTTGCAGATCGGCCATCAACGGCGCAGTAATCCACGGTATGTATTCACACTGAACCGGCTGCTGCACGATGCCCAGTTTTGCGGTCGGCTTACCGCGATCCAGGGGCAATGGAATCGCGCAGTGAAAGAGGATTTCGGCTGGCCTAAGAAATTTGAGCTGCCCGCGACCATGCTTGCGAAATACGGTTATAAGGACATGCACCAGTTCCGCAACTGGCGTTGGTACAAAGGGCTCGGCGGCGGACCTTTGTCCGATCTGGGAGCGCATCAAATCGATATTTTCAATTGGTGGCTCGGCACTACACCCAAATCTGTTGTCGCCAGCGGGGGGCTCGACTACTTCAAAAATCACGACTGGTATGACAACGCCATGGTTATCTACGAGTATGCGTTGCCCCAGGGGGTCGCGCGCGCGTTCTACCAGGTTCAGACGACAACGAGCGCCGGGGGCGGCTATTTCGAATCATTTATGGGCGATGACGGCACGATCAAAATGTCGGAAGATCCGGCGATCTGCGCTATTTATCGTGAAGCTCGCGCCAATGCGGTGTCATGGGACGACCTGGTGCAAAAGGGTTACGTCAGCGCCAAGCAGGGGGCCTCAGCGGACGCCACGAAAGTGGACGTGCGGGAAACCGCACAACTGGCGGAATACGAAATTCCTGTGTTCTTCAATAAACCCCCACATCAGCCGCATCTGGAAAACTTCTTCAATGCGATCCGTGGTACGGCTAAACTGAACTGTCCTGCGGATGAGGCTTTCTCCAGTGAATACGTCATTCATAAAGCCAACGAAGCGGTATCCGCGGAGAAAAAACTTACAATCACCAGCGATGAAGTGAAGGCCTGAGATCAATGAAAAAGATTCTTACCCGCAATTACACACTTGTGTCCGCATTGCTTTTTGCAACTGCCGCTCTCGCGCAGGACAAAGTTCCGTTGAAAACTCAACTGCCTCGCCCTCTGTTCGTCGGCACGCCTGTCCCGCTCAACGTACCCAATATTGAGCCTCCACTGAAGGGCAAGCGCCCGGATTTCCTGGTTCCGGCGGGTACAGTGAACCTGGCTAAGGGTAAGAAGGTAACAGGCAGCGATAACAACCCCGTGGTCGGAACTCTGGATCTGGTTACTGATGGCGATAAGGCAGGCGATGAAGGATCGTGGGTCGAGCTTGGTCCGGGCAAACAATGGGTGCAGATCGATTTGGCGAAGAGCGCAAATATCTATGCTTTGCTTATCTGGCACTTCCACTCGCAGGCGCGCGTTTACCGCGACGTTGTGGCACAGGTATCCGACGACCCCATGTTCAAATCAGGCGTGACAACGGTTTTCAACAATGATTTCAAGAACGAGATTGGGCTTGGCGCGGGAAAAGATTTGAATTACGTCGAGACCTACCAGGGAAAACTGATTGACGCGAAAGGCGCCAAGGGCCGTTATGTCCGCCTCTACAGCAATGGAAACACGACCAACAAACTGAACGACTACATCGAGGTTGAGGTGTGGGGCAAGCCCGCTGCGTGAGGCTGCTCGTTCCGGCGAGGCTTTGATGGAGAGCGAGATCCCTCGTTCGCGTTGGATTCGCTGGATGGCTTTCATCGTCATCGCCCTTATCGGACTAGCGGTTCGCCTTCCACAATTGAACTCGCGTCCGATGCATACGGACGAAGCCGTCAATGCTTACATTGTTGGACAATTGCTTGCCGGAAAAGCTTTCACCTATGATCCGCAGGATCGACATGGGCCCGCGCTGGCGGCGGTTGCGTTGCCTCTGGCAAGAATGCAGGGAGCAAAGTCGTTTTCCGATCTGACGGAAGCAGAGTTGCGACTCACTTCGGTCGTGGCTGGAACCATCACGATTCTCCTTTTTGGCGCTGCGGCGGAGATATTCGGCTTCATACCGAGCCTGCTCGCTGCACTGCTGTTTGCCCTGGCTCCATTGCCGGTTTACTACGACAGGTACTTCATTCATGAACCATTGTTCTGCGCTGCGACGTTCGGACTGATCTTGTGTGCATGGTTCGCGATCAAGCTGAACTCCGTCGGGCTGGCTGCATTGGCAGGCGCATGCGCGGCTTTGATATTTGCCTGTAAAGAGACTGCAATTCTGCACTTGTTCGCCCTGGCTGCTGCAGCAAGTCTGTTCAGGGTGCGAAATCTACGCGGCAAAGGCTCTCCAAAGCTGTTGCGTCCTAGACTGCTATTGCCAGCGGTTGCTAGTTTTCTGCCGCTCCTCGTAATTTGGTTTACCTGGTTCGGCAGAAACTGGGAAGCGCTCCCGGCGTTATTGCATGCGGGGCCGGAGTTCGTTGCGCGTGCGGCTGGTCAGGGGCATCAAAAGCCCGTTTGGTATTACTGCTCGCTTCTCACCGCCGGATGGTCAGGAGGATTCTTGTTTGCGCTTGGATGCCTGGGGCTCATCATCAGCATCAGAAAGCGCACTGCGTCACCCTATTGTCTGTTGTCGTATTACGCTTTCATTATTGCGGCGATCTACAGTCTTATTCCATACAAGACACCGTGGCTGGCGCTGAATCTCTGGCTTCCCTTGTCGTTACTCATCGCGAGCGCAATGGTGTCGCTCTGGCAATGGACCGCGCATAAAATGCATCAGCACGCAGTGCTTCCTGTTCTCTGTATTGTGGTGGCCTTGCTGCTTGCCGTGATTGCGCACGATACCCGCGAACGCGTTTTTCTCCGTCCTGCCGATGAAGCCAACCCCTATGCGTATGCCCACACTTCTGACGACATTCGCGGCCTCTCCGCGGAGATTTCGGATCTGTCACGGAGAAACGGCTTGGCAGTACCACGGATCGCGGTGATTGCTTCAGATCCCTGGCCATTGCCATGGTATTTGCGCCAGTTTGAGCAGGTGGGCTACTGGCAGCCGGGGCAGCAGGTTGCAGATGCGGATTTCTACGTCACTTCCACCGACGCGGCTGGACAATACACCGCGCGACTACGCAACTACCGTCCGGAGTTCTTCGGAGTTCGTCCGGGAGTGCTTATCCTCTTATGGTCTCCGGCACCTCAATGAATGGCATGGGTGAGATCCATCAACTCAATCACCGTGCTATGGCGACGCACTTCCAGGTGCGCATCGCAGATCAAGAGAGGACGTACGCCGGACAGGCCGCACAAGCTGCATTCGATCTGATCGATTCGCTGGAGTCGCGTTTAAGCCGATTCCGTGCTAACAGCGACATTGCCCAAATCGCTAATCTCGGCCCGGGCGAAAAAATGCGCATAAGCGAACCGACCTTTGCCTGTCTGCAAATTGCGAAGCAGATGGAGCAGGCCACGCATAGTGCGTTCTGCCCTACGCCCGCGGCGCTGAACACCCAGCCCTGTCTTCCTCAGTGGGATTTACTGCCCGCCGAGCATTCAATTCTTTGCGTCAGCGGTCGACTTGAATTCGATCTCGGCGCTATCGGCAAAGGATTCGCTCTCGATCGCGTGGCCGAGTTGTTCCGCGAATGGGATTGCCCATCGTTTCTGCTGGTCGCCGGCGGAAGCAGCGTTCTCGCCGGAAATCCATGCGCCAATACCGCGGGCTGGTCCTGCGGTTTAGGCGATGACAATTCACCGGAGAGGTTGCTTCTGACCAACGCTTCTTTGAGTGGTTCAGGGTTGGCAGTAAAGGGAGTGCATATTCTTGATCCGCGCACCGGCCGCCCAGCATTGCGGCAAAATCGTGCCTGGGTTCTTGCCGATACTGGTGCCGAATCGGATGCGCTCTCAACAGCGAGCATGGTTCTAAACAAATCTGAACTGGAGAACGTACTCGTTCGAAACCATTCCTGGCTGGCGTTTCTCGATACAGGGGATGGCATCCGGACGATTGGATGCCGCACACTGTAAATGCGGGAGAGTCCGCGCCCAGAATTATCCCGATGAGGGCGTGATTACCTAGACATCCAGCTTCTTCATGTAGTTGACGTCTTCACGCAGTTCTGTCATGGGATCGCCTTCGAATTCTTCCTGCTCGATGAAGTAGTGCTTGAGTCCGGTAGCAGCCTTGAAGATGGGCTTGTAATCGATGCTGCCTTTTCCCATGACCACGTTGCGCCATTTGCCATCCGGGAGTTTCACAAGGTCTTTGACGTGCAGAAGCGGGAAGCGCTCGGGGAACTTGCTGAGGTACTCGACGGGGTTGTGGCCGCCGGCGACGACCCAGCCACAGTCCATCTCAAAGTGCACCAGATTGGGATCGGTGCGCTTCAGAAGTTCGTCGAAGAATACGATTCCGTTCTCTTTTCCGAACTCAACGGTGTGGTTGTGATAACCGAAGGTCATTCCGGCGGCCTTTACCTTGGCTCCGATGGCATTGAATTGATCGGCTACATAATGCCAGTCATCGAGGTTGAGCTCGCCGGTGCGCGAAGGATCTCGGTGAACGCCGGCCCAGGAGCAGATGATGTATTGGAGCCCGAGAGCCTGGCCGTATTCGATGAGCTGATTGAACTGCGCCTTCAACTGAGCGAGCGCGTGATGCGTGCTGATGCATTTGAGGCCGGCTTTCTGGAGGGCATTGCCGAAGTCGGCCGCAGTCTTGTCGAAGTAACCGGCGGCCTCGACCTCTTTGTATCCGGCGGCGCCGAGTTGATTCAAGGTTCCCTGAAAGTCTTTCGGCAGCAGGTTTCTTACCGAGTAGAGTTGCAGACCAACGGGCAGATTGAGGGGCGCGGCAGAAAGGCGATTAGCACCAATACAGGCAACGGCTGCGACTGCACCGGTTGATTTGATGAAACTGCGGCGAGAAGAGAGAGTCATGCTTATATTCTCCAGGTTTAGACCTTGATCGTTTCTGCGGCTGCATCCCATGTAGCCATGTTCTTGTGAAAGTACGAGTGATTGGCCATGTGGCAGGCAATGGCGGTGTTGTTGCCGAAAACTTCGTCTTCTACGACGTGCTCGCGCGTCTCCACGGCGCGGAAGAAGTTGGCGATATGCTCGGCTGTATCGTCGTAGTCCTGAGGAGAGGAGAAGCTCTCGCTCTGCGCAAGGGCTGCGGGTTGCTGCGGATGCGCGGCCTTCCAGGCGTCGTTGTACTTCTTTTTGGCTTCGGCGGTCCAACCGTCGAGGGCGTAATACTCGGGCTGCGGGCGGGTGTCCTGCGGAACGAAGGTCACGGTGTCTCCCTTGATGGTCAGGGTGCCCTCTTTGCCGTAGAAGATGGTGTCTTCGCCCGCATCGTTGTTCTGGTTGCAGTGTAGATCCACTGCGATGCCGGGGTAGTCGTACATAGTGACCAGCAGGTCAGGGTAGTCGCGACCGTCTTTGAAGTGCGTAAGGCTTCCGGTGGAGACCGCACGGGAGGGAATCGCATTGATTCCGGTGACGCATTGGATGCCGGAGAGGAGATGCACGAAGAGGTCGCCGGCGAGACCCTCGCCGTAGTCGGCGAAACAGCGCCAACGGAAGAAACGGGCTGCGTCGAAGGGGCGGTCAGGTGCGTCGCGAATCCAGGTTTTCCAGTCGATGGTTTCGGGGCTGGCATCCGGTGCGATCGGGTAGACCCAGGCACCGGAGGGCGAGTTGCGATCGGTGTGGGCTGTGATCAGCGTGACTTCGCCCAAGCGGCCTGACTTGTAGATTTCGGCAGCCTTTTTGAAGACCGTGTTGCTGACGCGCTGGCTTCCGGCCTGGAAGATGCGTTTGGTTTCCTTGACAGCTTTGACCATCGCGAGGCCGTCCGCCACGTTGTGGGACATGGGCTTTTCGCAGTAGACGTCCTTGCCCGCGGCGATGCAGTCGAGAACGACGCGACGATGCTGGAAATCGGCAACGGCGACGATGACGGCTTCGACATCTTTGCGGTCGAGAAGCTGGCGGTAGTCGCGCGTGCTTGGGATCTCGGAGCCCCAGGCTTCAACGCCAGCTTTGCGATGCATTTCGTAGAGATCGGATGTGCCGATGCACTGGGCATTGGGTAGTTTGCGTGCGGAGCGGAGCAAATCGCAACCACGGATTCCTGTGCCGATGGAGACGAAGCGAATTCTTCTATCGCTCGGTGCGGCTAGAACAGCAGGTTCGAGCAGAATCGATTTAGCAGCAGCACCTGCGGCCATCGTGCCGGCGCTGAGGCGAACGAAATCCCTGCGTGAAATAGGACGCATGAGTGAGAAGCCTTTCTGGTGCGACGGCAATTCTCGCTTGCTGGAGGGGGTTGTGTCCACCAACACGCGTGTGGGGTGAATGTGATGTCATAGGATGCTTGAGGGCCGGAAATCCAGGATGCGGCGGAGTTGAGTGATGGGGATGGACGCGAGAGTTCGAGCGGGCTTCAGTTTGTGGGTTGCATGTGTCTGTGTGTGTGCTGCCGGAGGTGTATTTGCGCAGCAGGCAGCGGGGAAAGCACGGGCGGCCCGTCCGGACTTTGGGGCGAATGTGTTGGTCTTCGATCCGGGGATGAAGGCTGCGGAGATCCAGGCGAAGATCGACAAGGTGTATGCGGCAGAGCAGCACAGCGAGTTCGGCAAAGAGCGTTATGCGCTCCTGTTCAAGCCGGGGGAGTATCACGTTGATGTTCCGGTCGGCTTTTATACGGAGGTGATCGGGCTGGGTGCGACTCCGGATGCGGTGCACATTATCGGCAATGTGCATGCGGATGCGAGCCTGCCGCGGAACAACGCGACGTGCACGTTCTGGAGAGCGATGGAGGGGTTCAGCGTGACGCCGACGGGCGGCGTCACGCAGTGGGCTGTGTCGCAGGCAGCACCGTTCCGGCGAATGCATGTGAAAGGCGACATTGTGCTGCATCAGAAGGGCGGCTGGGCGAGCGGCGGATGGATGTCGGACTCGGTAGTGGATGGGAACGTGGGCGCGGGGCCGCAGCAGCAGTGGATCTCGCGCAACAGCGAGTGGGGCAGCTGGACGGGCGCGAACTGGAACATGGTTTTTGTGGGGGTACCGCATCCGCCGGAGGGCGAGTGGCCGCAGCCTCCGTACACGAAGGTGGCGAAGACGCCGGTGGTTCGGGAGAAGCCGTTTCTCGAGGTGGACGCGAAGGGGAACTGGTCGGTGCGGATTCCGGAGTTGCGGAAGGACAGTGTGGGCGTCACGTGGCGTGGCGGATCGACGGCGGGACGCGACGTTCCATTGAGCAATTTCTATGTTGCGCAGGCGGGCCGAGACAGCGCGGCGAAGATAAACGCGGAGTTGGCGAAGGGGAAGAATCTGCTGCTGACGCCGGGGATTTACGAGCTGGATGAACCGATCAAGGTGAGGCGGGTGAATACGGTTGTGATGGGGTTGGGATTTGCGACCCTACGGCCGGTGAATGGGACAGCGGCGATTACGACGGCGGATGTGGACGGAATCGATGTGGCGGGCGTTTTGATTGATGCGGGGGAGAAGATATCGCCGGTGCTGATGGAGATTGGGCGCGGGGGGAGCCGTGCTTCTCATGCGCGGAATCCGATTTTTCTACATGACGTGTTCTTCAGGGATGGCGGGGTGGCGGTGGGTCGCGCGAAGGTGAACCTCGTGGTGAATGCGAATGACACGGTGATCGATCATACGTGGATATGGCGGGCGGATCATGGCGCGGGTGTTGGGTGGACGAGCAATGTGAGCGATAACGGGCTGGTGGTGAACGGGAATAACGTGACGGCGTACGGGTTGTTTGTGGAACACCACGAGCAGTTCCAGGTGCTGTGGCAGGGCGAGCGCGGGCGGACGTATTTTTATCAGTCGGAGATTCCGTATGACCCGCCGGATCAGCCGAGCTATACATCGGCGCAGGGTGTGAACGGATGGGCTTCGTACAAAGTAGCGGATTCAGTGGCGAACCATGAGGCTTGGGGGCTGGGGATCTACAGCGTGTTCCGGCGGCCGAATGTCAATTTGACGCGGGCGATTGAAGTGCCGGTGAAGGTAGGAGTGCGGTTTCACCACATGATCACGGTGGCGCTGGATGACAAGGGCGAGATTTCGAATGTGATCGATGACAAGGGTGGGCCTACTCACCTTGCGCCGCATCGCGTGGATCCGAAGGTGGCGGAATTTCCGGAGTAGTTTTCGGCTCGTGGGTCGGTGCCGGCGTGAGTTGCAGGCGGCGGGTGCGTGGGAGAATGGAAGTGTAGACCTATGAGCAACGAGAGCGTTCCTGAGTCCAAGTCCACTTCTGAAGATCCATCCACAAGCAACGGGCCAAGCGAGGCCCCGGCGATTGAGGTGCCGGTGGGCGGCGGCATGGGCGAATTCGCGAGCGCGCCGGCTGCGGACAGTACGACGGCCGAAGAGGTTGCGAAGGCGTCTGCTCTGCCGGTAGCTGATGAGGCGCCTGTCGAAGAGCCGGTTGAGCCGATGGAGGATTTCGCCGACATCCTGAAGGAGTTTGAGCGCGGCCACTCGCGGAAGCAGGAGGGCGGCGGTGCGAAGCAGATTGAGGGCACGGTGATTTCGGCTTCGGCGGAGCAGGTGTTCGTCGATATCGGATACAAGACTGAGGGCGTGCTGCCGCGTTCTGCGTTCCGGAATAACGCGGAGGGCGTGAAGGCGGGCGAGAAGGTCTCGGTCTCGATCAAGGGGCGAAATGAGGAAGGCTACTACGACCTGACGCGCTTCCAGGTGGCGCAGCCGCGGGACTGGACGGCGCTGGAGGAGGCCTTCCAGCAGAAGACAGCGGTGGTGGGTACGGTGACCGGAGTGGTGAAGGGTGGGCTGACAGTCGATGTTGGTGTGCGCGCGTTTCTGCCGGCGAGCCGGAGCGGTACGAGGGATGCGGCGGAACTGGAGCAGCTGGTTGGGACGGAGATTACGTGCCGGATCACGAAGCTCGACGTGACGGACGAAAACGTTGTGGTCGACCGGCGCGTGGTGCTGGAAGAGCAGGCGCGTGCCGCGCAGGAAGGCAAGCTGGCGGTGCTGCAGGCGGGCGATGTTCTGGAGGGGACGGTGCGGAGCCTGATGCCGTATGGGGCGTTTGTCGATCTGGGTGGATTTGATGGGCTGCTGCATGTGAGCGATATCTCGTGGAACCGGGTGAGCAAGCCGGAAGATGTGCTGTCGGCGGGGCAGAAGGTTCGCGTGCGGGTGCTGAAGATCGATCCGGAGACGAAGAAGATTTCGCTGGGGCTGAAGCAGCTGGAGGCAGAGCCGTGGGAGACAGCGCCTTCGCGGTACCAGGCCGGGCAGCGTGTGACGGGGACTGTGACGCGGATCG
>Ga0068855_100009920_pt1 | contig 11483 bp, 9 predicted proteins | sample KBSCornC52_FD_66592 | JGI IMG/M metagenome (GOLD analysis project Ga0068855, IMG submission 66592) | Corn rhizosphere microbial communities from Kellogg Biological Station, Michigan, USA - KBS Corn C5-2 | ecosystem: Host-associated > Plants > Roots > Rhizosphere > Soil ...
GATCCACCAGCCTTCTCCGTAGACTACGTCGATCGCGGGATGCGCCTCCAGGTACTCGACGGCGCGCCGGATGGCGCCCGGCAGCAGCGTGTCGTCGGCATTGAGCCACACGAAAATGTCGCCATGCGCCCGGCGGAAGCCCTGGAAGATCGCGTCCGAGGGCCCGCGGTCCTTCGCCGAGTGGTACGTCAGGCGATCTTTGTACCGCTCGAGGACGGCGAGTGTGCCGTCGGTCGAGACGGCGTCCATGACGATGTACTCGATCCGCGGATAGTCCTGCCCGAGCACGCTCTCGATTGTCTCCGTCAGGTACTGCGCCATGTTGTAGGACGGCGTCACGACGGTGACGAGCGGCAGGCTCATACCTGGATGGCCGTCACGGGAACGGTCTCGCGCAGCTCGTCCGCCGCGAAGCCCCAGCCCTCGCCGTTGAAGATCATCGGAGCGTTCAGGCGGCGCATCTGCTGCGCCAGTTTCAGGACCGTGTCGTTATCGAGGTACGAGAGCCCGAGCGCCTCGATGCGCTGGAAGAGCTTCGCCTGTCCCTCGGGCGTCCACCCCGAACCGGAGCCGTGTTCGATGTGATAAATGCGCATCGGCTCCGGCAGGGTCTCCTCGGGGGCGCCGCCGTGGTGGGCTGTGTAGCAGAAGATCGAGTCGAGATTCATCGAGAACAGGTCGAACTCCGGATAGGCCCGCAGCTCGTACCACCTCTCCCGGGAGAGCAGCGTGAAGTCGCCGCAGCCGTTGGTGTGCAGGAAGACGGGTCCGGGCAGAGGCGCCTTGGCGATCGTTGCCGTGACCTCGCTATAGGCGTCCGGAGGCGGGAACCAGGCGCGCAGCAGCCGCCGCAGCGCCGGCGAGACGGCGACCGTCAAGTCGACCAGGGGGCCCTCGTAGGCCAGACGGGAGCCCACATGCCGCACGCCTGCGGTCAGCGCTGAGACGCGCCGCTCGAACGGCAGCCGGCGCACGCGGGCGGAGAGAGTCGGCGGCGCGCTGCCCCCGTCCTTCCAGGAAGCGCGGAGCGCGCGGAAGACCAGCGTCCGGGGATCGCGGGTGGACGGTTGAACCGGGCTCCGCGAGACGAAGGTCAACTCCTTGCCGCGCGTCCAGTCGCAGCGGATTTGCAGGCGGCAGCGGCGGTCGAACTTCACCCGCACCGGCGCGCAGCCGTCGGCCATGATTTCGAGTTCGACCGGACCGGCGGCGGATGGCCCCGGCTCCACCTCGAGCTCCATCGCGGCGCCCGCGGCGGGCGGCCGCTCCGCCCGGATACAGCCGGTTTCCCTGGCCCAGCGGAAGGGCTCCTGCGTTCCGTAACGCTCCTCCGGGTACCAGCCATAGCCGAATTCAATCCCGGTCGGACGGGGTTTCGCAATCGCGCGGGCGGGCGCCGGAGCCCCCGCGGCGGCGGCGACTGCGCCGGGGGTTGGAAGGACGCTGCCGTCCGGCGGGAAGGTGCCGTCCCTGCGATTGATCCGGACGAGATGCGTCCGGCAATATTCCAACTGCTGCTCGGGATCGGCATCCACGGGAACGTCGCTCGCCGCATCGTGGCGGTCGATCCGGTACATGCGTGATGGATCGAGCTTCTGTTCCGCCAGAAAAGCGGCGAGCTCGGACGAGAACACGATGTCGATATTGGTCGCCAGGATGAACTTACCGCGGGCGCGGCGGATGCCGACGTTTTTCCCGATCATCTGATAGAGCGGCAGCGCCGCCGCGTGCGGCAGGCGCCGGTGAAGCTCCGCCGGCACTTCGACGATCCGCACCGTGCACGGCCCCGGCTCCCGGGGCCACCGCAACACTTCGGCGAGCCGCGGGCGGTCCGCCGGCGGGTTCCATTCGACGATGATCAGCTCGGAGGGAATGCCGAAGCGGCGCGCCTGCTTCAGCCAGTTATTCAGGAACGTCTGCATGCGGCCGAGCAGGTTCCCGCCGTGGTCGTCGTTCCGGGCGGTGACGACCAGGGAGAGGTACGGCTCGGTCACTAACGCGGTCTCCCGGTCAGGCAGAGATGCCAGCCGAAGGCTCGCTCGAGCGCGCGGAACAGCGGCCGCGGCATCCACCGGAAGTACCACACCTGCCGGTAGCGATACTGCACGTAATCCGGGATGCGATACGAGAAGATGTGATCCACCAGGACGTCGGTGACCTGGAGGCCATGCTGTTCGAGCAGCCGCCGTCCGCTGGTGCGCGAGTAGCTATAAGTTACCGGACAGCCGGTCTGCGCTTCCGAGTAATCCGCGATCAGCCGGTCCAGTTTCCAGAAGCGTCCCGCGCCGTAGACGAAGAGAATCCACAGCACTTTCCAGGACCAGCGGTTGTACACCATGATCTTGACCGTGCTGCCCGGACCCGTGAACTTCCGGATCTCCTCCAGGACGCCCTCGGGATTCGGCGTATGGTGAATGACGCCGAACGAGTATACGAGATCGTATTGCTCCGGTTCGACGTAATCGCTGAGCTTCTCGGCGTTCGCCTGCACGAAGCGGATGCGGTCTTCGAGGCCGAAGACCTTGGCCCGCTGCCGCGCCACTTCGAGCGACTTTTCCGTCAAGTCGACCGCCGTCACTTGGGCCCCCGCCCGCGCGAAGCTGATCGTGTCGGTCCCGATGCCGCAGCCGATCTCGAGGACCTTCTTGCCCTTCCAGCGCGAGAACTCGGCGAACCCGGGAATATGATGCTCGACGAAGTATTTCCGCGCCTCGACCTCGTCGAAGTACTCGCGCGTGCCGACCGGCTTCGGCGAGTGCCGGATGTTGCAGGGACGGGAGTTCCAATACTCTCGCACCTTGCCTAGCGGAGTTTCGGGAAAGGAGACGGAATCGTTCATAGGACCGAGGCCTGCTTCATTTCTTATGGATTATAACTGGTGGCGAACTTCAGCCCCGCTCTCCCCGCGTGTACGCTTCCAGAACCTCCGCCGCCGGTCCGATGCGCACGACTTGCCCGTGGTCGATCCAGATCGCCCGGTCGCAAAAGGTCCGCACCATTTCCGGGGAGTGCGAGACGCACAGCAGCGTCTTCCCCTGCCGCCGGAACTCGCGGATCTTCTCCATGCACTTGGCCTGAAACGCCTGGTCGCCGACCACCAGCACTTCGTCGATCAGCAGGATCTCCGGCTCGCAGTGGATCGCCACTGCGAAGGCGAGCCGCAGCACCATGCCGGCCGAGTACGCGCGGATCGGCTCGTCGATAAACTCCCGAACTCCGGAGAACTCCACGATCTCCTCATACACCTCGCCCGTCCGCTGGCGCGAGAGTCCCATCAGCGCCGCGTTCAACCGGACGTTCTCCGCGCCCGTCAGCTCCGCATGGAACCCGACCCCCAATTCGAGCAGCGCCGCTACCCGGCCGTTGACCTCGACCGTCCCCTCGTCCGGCGGCGCCAGCCCGGCGACCAGGCTCATCAGCGTGCTCTTCCCCGCCCCGTTGGACCCGATGATCGCCACGCTCTCGCCGTGTTCGACCGTGAACGTGACGTCCTTGAGCGCGTAAAAGGGATGGTGTTTCGGACGCTCGAGCAGGAGCGCCAAATACGTGCGCAGCAGCCGGCTCCCTCCGCCGCGCGAGAAGGTCTTCGACACGTTCTGGAACCGGATGAGCGCCATGCTTACAGATAGTCGTAGAAATGGCGTTGGAGACGCCTGAATGTCAGGAAGCCTGCGAGCAGCATCACCGACGCGGCCACGGTCAGGTTGAATAGCAGCGAGTTCGCCGGCGCCTTATTCTCCAGCAGCACATTCCGCATCGCCATGACCAGCGCAGCCACCGGATTCACCAGGTAAATGGGGATATACTTCGCCGGAATCTGGTCGAACGGGTAAAACACCGGGACCAGCCAGAACAGCACGGTGTTCGTCGACTCCACCAGATACCGCATGTCCCGCACATAAACGTTCAGCGCCGACGTGATCAGCGCCAGGCCCATAACAAACGCGATCTCCAGCACCCACACCACCGGCAGCCAAACCCAATGCCGATTGGGCCGCAGTCCCGACCCGAAAACGAAAACCATCAGCAGTCCAACCTGGATCAGCAGATGCTGGCAGTTCGAGAGCACCGCCGTGACTGGAATCAGCTCCCGCGGCACGGGCACGCGTTTGATGAGGTGCGCGCTTTCCACCAGCGACACCGTCCCCGTGATCCACGCCAGCGAAAAAAAATTGAACGGCACCAGGCCGCAGAGGACGAAGACGGCGATATGCGGAATCTTATTGTTCGGAAAGATGAACGTGAGGATGAACGACATCACCCCCATCAGGATCAGCGGATTCAGCAGCGACCAGAACACGCCCAGCGACATGTTCCGATAGCGGACTTTGAAATCCTTCTGGGTGAGGTTAGAGATGACAAAGAGGGAGTCGCCGGTCCACATCACAGAGAAGGGGCGCCTGCCGATGCCGAAAACACACCGAAGTATAACATCCTGTTCCCCCAACACTTCCGTTGCCGCTGGAGGCGCTGACTAAAGCTTTTGCCTTAACCCTCCGATCTACCCCCCGCCACCAGAACAAAGGATCAGCACCGTGACCTCATCCCGGATTTGTACGACCCTTATGACCGGCCTCGCGCTGCTGGCGAGCCCGGCGTTTCTCTGCGCGCAGCCCGGAGCCGCTGCCGCCGCCGCCGCGGCGCGCGATTGCAACGGCCCCCTTGGCGCGCTCTTGCCCGAATGCCACAAAGAGCAGCCGGAAACTCCCGCGGAGCGCCACACTCCCGCCGCGGTCACGGCTCCGCTCATCCGCACGCCCGCCAAGCCTCCGGCCGTCGCGCCGCCCGTTGCCCACGATTTGCCGCCCGAGCCGATTGCCGTTGCGCCGGCGACCGAGTTCCAGCGCTTCGCCGCCTCCTCGGCCGGCGAACTCCTGCCGATCTTCGGCGCCAGCCTCTTCGAACATGTGCCGACCACGTTCGCCCCTCTCGATCGCGTCCCCGTCACCGCCGACTACGTCCTCGGACCGGGCGACGAACTCCTGCTCCGCGCCTGGGGCCAAGTGAACCTCGAGCTGGACCTTACCGTGGACCGCGCGGGCGCCGTCTTCATTCCGCAGGCCGGCAATATCCACATCGCCGGACTCCGCTACGAGCAGGTCGAAGGCTTTCTCCGCGCTCAGCTCGCCCGCGTGTTCCGCAATTTCGATCTCACCGTGACGATGGGACAGCTCCGCTCCGTCGAGATCTTCGTGGTAGGCCAGGTCCGCCGGCCCGGGACCTACACCGTTAGCTCGCTCAGCACCCTCGTGAATGCGCTCTTCGCATCCGGCGGCCCCTCGCCGCAAGGCTCCATGCGCCAAATCCAGCTCAAACGCCAGGGCCGCGTCATCACCGAATTGGACCTTTACGATCTCCTGCTGAAGGGCGATCAATCCAAGGACTGCCGCCTGCTCCCTGGCGACGTCGTCTACATTCCGCCCGCCGGATCGCAGGTAGCGGTCTCCGGCAGCGTCCGCAACCCCGCGATTTACGAGCTCAAAGGCGAGACGCGCGCCGGCGACCTGTTCGACCTGGCGGGCGGTCTTTCCGCCGTCGCCGACGGCCAGCGCGTCACGCTCGAGCGCGTCCGGGAGCGCCGCATTCTCGAGACCGCCGAATTCCGGCTCGACCCCGCCGGCTTTGCCACGCCCGTCCGCGATGGCGACGTCCTGCGTGTCCTCGCTCTCACGCCGCGTTTCGCCAACGCGGTCACGCTCCGCGGCAACGTCGCGAATCCCGGCCGGTTCCCGTGGCGCGAGGGCATGCGCCTCCGCGACATCATCCCCGATAAGGAGTCGCTGGTCACGCGGGAGTACTGGACCAGGCGCAACGCCCTCGGCTTCGCGGCCCAGGAGTCGTCCGCGCCCGCCGCGCCCGCCGCCTCCATGACGGAAGCAGCGCAGGCCGTCCGGAAAGCCGCTCGCACGGCGATTGAAACGGCGGTTCCCGACCTCAACTGGTCGTACGCCGTCATCGAGCGCCAGAACCCTAGAGACCTGAGCGCCGAGCTGACGGCCTTTCACCCCGGCAAGCTGGTGCTCGAGGGCGACGATTCCCAGAACCTCCCGCTCCGCCCCGGCGACGTCGTCACCTTCTTCTCCCAGGCCGACGTGCGGGTGGCGATGGCGCAGCAGACGCGCTTCGTCCGCCTCGAAGGCGAATTCCAGTCGGCCGGCGTCTATGCGGTGCGTCCCGGAGAGACCCTCGGTCAGCTCATCGAGCGCGCCGGCGGCCTGACCCCGCAGGCATATCTCTACGGGGCCGAACTGCTGCGCGACTCCACCCGCGTCGACCAGCAGCGCCGGCTCGACCAGTTCATCCGCGATCTCGAGGCCGAAACCGAGCACTCCGCCGGATTGCGTCTGGGCGCCGCCAACTCGTCCGACGAGGCCGCCGCCCTCAACGCCCGCCTCGAAAGCCAGCGCCGTTTTATCGAACAGCTCCGCCGCCTCCAGGCCACCGGACGCATTGTCCTCAACTTCGACCCGGGCGACCGCGCCCTCGGCAAGCTGATGGAGGTCGCGCTCGAAGACGGCGACCGCTTCGTCGTGCCCGCCCGCCCCGCGACGGTGAACGTCCTCGGCGCCGTCTACAACCAGAATTCGTTCCTCTACGAGCCGAACCTTCGCGTCGCGGACTATCTGCGGAACGCCGGCGGTCCGACGCGCAATGCCGACACCAGCCAGATGTTCATCATCCGCGCCGATGGGCGTGTGCTCCCGCGGAGTGGAGTCCACGGGTTCGACGCCCTCCGCCTGAGTCCCGGGGACTCGGTCGCCGTCCCCGAGCAGCTTTTCAAGAGCTCCTTCCTGCGCGGTCTCCGCGACTGGACGCAAGTCTTCTCGCAGCTGACCCTCGGAGCCGCCGCCGTCAACATTCTCCGGTAACGCCTATGGCCACCTTCGACACACTCTCCGGCATCGAGCTTGAGGGCCGCACGGCTCGCCACGACTGGATCGATCTCGCCCTGCTGCTCGTGCGGCGCCGCGGCGCGCTGCTCGCGACGCTCGCGCTCACGGCCGCCGGCTCGACCGGCGGCGTGTTCCTGCTGCCTGCCAGTTATACCGCGCGGACCACGATTCTCCCGCCGCAGCAGAGTCAATCGCTGGTCTCCGCCATGATGGGACAGCTCGGCCCTCTGGCAGCTCTCGGCGGCCGCGACCTGGGCGTCCGCAACGTCGCCGATCTGTACGCCGGCATCCTGCAGAGCGACAGCCTCGCCGCCGATCTCATCCGCCGCTATCGTCTGATCGATCGCTATGGCGTCACGCGGCAGTCCGACGCCCAAATGAAGCTCGCGCGCCGCACGGTCGTGACAGTCCGCCCCAAGGACGGTCTGATCGACATCGAAGTGGAGGACCGCGAGCCGCAGACCGCCGCCGATCTCGCGAACTCATACGTCGAGCTCCTCTTCGGAGTCAATGCGCGGCTCGCGCTCACGGAGGCGTCGCAGAGGCGACTGTTTTTCGAGCGAGAGCTGGCCACCGCGAAGGAGAATCTCGCGCGGGCTGAGACGGCGTTGCAGCACACCCAGGAGACGACCGGCATGCTGCAGCTCGACAGTCAGGCCCGGGCGTTGGTGCAGGCGGTCGCCGGCGTAAAAGCCGAGATCGCAGCCAAAGAGGTCGAGCTGCGCGCTTTGAACACCTTCGCGACGGAGCGGAACCCCACCGTCGTCATCGCCCGCGAAGAGCTTGCCGGCCTGCGCGCTCAGCTCGACCGCATGCAGTCCCGCGGGGGCGGAGCCGGCGATATCGAAATCGCCACCCGCCGCGTCCCGGAGACTTCGCTCGCCTATCTCCGCGCGATGCGGGACGTGGCCTTTCAGGAAGCTCTCTACGAGCTGCTCGCCAAGCAATACGAAGCCGCTCGCATCGACGAGGCGAAGAGCGCTCCGGTGATTCAGGTTGTCGATAAGGCCGTCCCGCCGGACCACCGCTCGGGACCGCCGCGCTTCTTCTACGCCGCCGCCGCCACCCTTTCGTGCGTGTTCGTCGCGCTGTTTGTGTTGTTGCTTTCGGACCGGTGGCGGGAGGCCGCGGCCTATCCTGAGACGCGCCGGCGGCTCGCCCTGCTCCGCGATTCTCTCGCCGCCGGGGGGGCCCGGTGAGCGCCCCGATGGTCTCTGTCATCACCGCTGTGTATAACCGCGCGGCGCTACTGCCTCGCTGCCTCGCTTCGGTGGCCGCCCAGGATTATCCCTCGGTCGAGCATATCGTCGTCGACGGCGGCTCGACCGATGGAACCGTCGACGTCATACGCGCCCACGAGCGCTCTCTCGGCGCCTGGGTCAGTGCCCCCGATCGCGGAGTCTACGACGCCTGGAACAAGGGACTCGCTCTCGCCCGCGGCGAATGGATTGCCTTTCTCGGCGCCGACGACCAGTACCGGCCCGATGCCGTCCGCCGCTACGTCGACACCGCCGCCGCGAATCCCGCCGCCGAATACATCAGCGCCCGCGTCGCGCTCGTCTATCCCAGCGGAGCGGCCCGCCTCATCGGCCGCCCCTGGAACTGGCGCGAGTTCCGCCGCCATATGTGCGTCGCGCACGTGGGCTCCTTCCACCACGCCTCGCTGTTCCGCCGCATCGGAACCTACGATATCGCCTACCGCATCGTCGGCGATTACGAACTGCTGCTGCGCGCCGGCTCCGGACTCCGCGCCGCCTTCCTGGACTCCGTGACCGCGCGCATGGACGCGGGCGGCCAGAGCGATTCCACCGCCGCGCTCGCCGAAGCGCGCCGCGCGAAGCTCCGCCACGCCGCCAAGAATCGCTTGGGCGCCGATATCGACCACGCCGTCGCCTTCGCCAAATTGCAGTACCGCCACCGCGTTTGGCGGCCCTTGTCCATATGATCGCGACACCGAAGAACTACCTGCTCATTTCGACCGTCGTCTCCCTCTTCAGCAGTGCGGCCGTGATCGACGTGGGCATCGGATTTCAGGTGTGCTACGCCCTGATGGCGGTCAACTTCCTGCTGTTCGCCTGGATGGGAGTCGTCCACTTCCGCCGGGGCATGTGGCTGCTCGCCGGAGCGCTGCTGGTCAGCGGCGCGGTGGGCTGGTTCCAGCACACGAACACCGCCACCCTCTTCGCCAAGCAGTTTGCCGGCATTCTAGTCAGCGCGTTCTACTTCAGTTGCTACTACCGCCTGACCGGCGACGATCCCACTCAGCCGTTTCGGCTTTATGTCCGCGCCGCTTACTACGCCTCGATGCTCGGCATCGTGATCGTCTTCCTCCGGCTCCCTTTCGAAGGCGAGCTGCCGCGCCTCCAGAGCGTCCTCCCCGAGCCGGCGATATTCGCGTTAGTAACGCTTCCGGCCGCATATTACTGTCTCGACCGTTATCGGCAGGAACGGACGTGCGGCCGCGAGCTAGCCGCGATCGGCGCCGCTCTCGTCCTCAGCCGATCGTCGGTCGGCTACCTCGGGCTGCTATTTCTGTTGACCTTGTTCTTCGCGCGATCCTGGCGCCGCGCCCTGGGCGGCTTGGCTGTCGTGGCGGGAGTCGGCGCTTCGCTCTACGCCGCCTCGGCGGACTTCCGCGTCCGTCTGGACGATACGGTCCGCGCCGCCGGAGCCGGAACCGTCGAGGACGCGAACCTCAGCACGTTCGCGCTGGTCTCCAACGCCCTCGTCACGACGCGAGTCCTGTCGGTGCACCCATGGGCCGGAAACGGGCTCGGCTCGCACCTGCTATCGCACAGCGTTTACATCGGCGACGTCCCGGGGGTCGCGCAGTTTGAGGAGATGGTTCTGCACGACCGCTACACCATGGACCAGCTCAATGCCGCCGACGCGAACTCGCTCCTGCTCCGGTTGCTCTCCGAAACGGGGGTCCTGGGGGTCGTTTTGGTGGCCGGCTTCATATGGCGATACCGCGCCCCGGCCGGCGGCGAGGCGGGGGTAATCCATGCCGCGGTGCTCGTCTACTTTTTTGCCAAGCTCCTGCGCGCGGGGCACTACTTCAGCCCGGAGCAGTTCTTCTTCGTTTTTGCTTACTGCCTGACCGGCCTTTGCCGTCCGGCGCCCCGCGAGGCGGCTGCATGAACGATGCCCAGTTGCGCCGGAACGTGCTCTCAGGACCGGTAATGCGCTCCATCGGCATTGCGGTTGCGCTGATTTCGTATCCCGCTTATCTGCACGCGCTCGGCTTCGAGCGCTACGGCCTTTGGCTCGTCCTCTCAACCGTCCTGATGCTGTCGCAGCTCGGCAATCTCGGGATCGTGCAGGCGCTGGCGAAGGTGGTCGCCGAGGAGTATGCCGTTGGCGATACTCTGGCGGTCCGCCAATATTCGACTGCCGCCACCGTGGCGCTCGCCGTCAGCGGCCTGATCGCTTTCAGTGCCACGCTATTCCTGCGCGCGCCGCTCGTCCGGCTACTCGGACTCTCGGGCTCCAACGCCGGACTCGCCTGGCAGCTCCTGCCTTGGTGCGGCGCGCTGTCCGCGTACGTTTTCATTTCCGACGCGCAGACGAACGTCCTCGCCGGCTTAGGCCGCATGGACTTGGTGAATACCCTCCAGACGCTCTCGCAAGCTTTGTCGGTCGCTGCCGGAGTCTATCTTCTGCACCGCGGAGCCGGCGTCGCCGGCCTTCTCGCCGCGGCGATGGGGTCGCGTCTCCTGCAGCACGGCGCCGCGTTGTTGCTGATCGCGCGTCTGCTGCGCGCCCCCGTCTTCGCGCTTGCGCCGATCTCCCGCGCGCGTCTCCGACGCCTCGCGTCTTTGTGCGGGGGCCTCTTCGCCAGCACAGGGGTCAATCTTCTGCTGACCCCCTTCAACCGGCTGGTGATCGCCCGCTGTGCCGGCGTCGAGGCCGTCCCCGTTTACGAGATCGCCTACAACGGCGCCATGCAGATCCGCAGTCTCCTCTCTTCCGGTTCGAGCGCTCTGCTGCCTGAGATCAGCCGTCTCCGCGCAGCCTCTCCTGCCGTTGCCGCCCGACGCGCCATCTCGCGTCTCACGCGCAGGGCGATGCGCCTGCTGCTCGCTTTCGGGCTGCCGCTCTATGCGGCCGTCTTCGCAGCCAGCCGTCCCCTGCTTCGCCTGTGGCTCCATGGCGACTTGCACGCCGCCCAGGCGGACGCGTTTCAGATCATGCTCGCCGGTTCCTTCGCGAGCCTGCTGGGCACCGTCCCTTACTTTTCGCTCCTCGGACTCCACCGCAGCCGGTCAGTCCTGCATAGCCACCTCGTGCAGTCGTTGGTCAATGTCGTGGGAATCGGCGCCGTGTGGATGGGGACATCGTCCGTGCCGCTCTCGTCGGTCCTGCTCGCCACCAGCGCCGGGATGGCGGCTTCTACCGTGTACCTCGCCTGGGCGAATCGGCAGGCCGTCGCGGCGATTGCTCCCCGCCGCCGGGCTCCCGCTCCGCTGACGCGTCTCGCTTCTACCGAAAACTCATGAACGTCGTCTCCGTTACTCTCGATTACGCCGACTCCAGCGGCGGCTCCACTGAGTCGGTCCGGCAGTTCGCCGCCGCGCTCGGCGGTCCGAC
>Ga0068855_100009922_pt1 | contig 11482 bp, 8 predicted proteins | sample KBSCornC52_FD_66592 | JGI IMG/M metagenome (GOLD analysis project Ga0068855, IMG submission 66592) | Corn rhizosphere microbial communities from Kellogg Biological Station, Michigan, USA - KBS Corn C5-2 | ecosystem: Host-associated > Plants > Roots > Rhizosphere > Soil ...
CCGCACGTAGTCGGGGCTGGCGCTGAATCTTTTATTGAAGCGCTTCTCGACAACTGCGCGATAGCGTGGATCGTCGCGTCCGATCCTTACGGACTCGATTTCCATCTCGGTCGTTTGTTGAGTCGACATGGTCTCAGTGTAAATAACCGGGCGGCATCGCCCTTCGCGATGACCAGCATCTCAGGCTCCACGCGACGATGGCGCGGGAACCACACACTCCCACCGCGCGACGACAGCACAGCCCCGCACGACGGAAGAATCTTCGTAGACGACTACGATAGCACGAGTCGTCGGGTCGCGCAGCCCGCGACTGACAAATAGCGAACGACCCCGATCTGCAGTCGTCTCATGGCGCGTCCTGGGATAGGGAAGTCTGATCCCAAGGCCACAGTTCCCACCGCCACACTAACCCGTCTTCCGGATCCATCACCTCGCCAATCCACTCGAACCCGCACTTCGTGAGAACGTGCGTCGACGCGTTCTCCTCGGGTCGGGTGTGAGCGCAGACGAGCCGGACCTGACCGCTCCCGAACGCGAACGCGACCAGCGCTCGCGCAACTTCCGTTGCGTATCCTCGGCCCTGGTATTCTGGATTTATCCCGTATGCAATCTCGACCGCGGCGTCCGCGTTCGGCGGCCCTTTGTAAGCACACATTCCGACGACAGTGCCGCTCGCGCGCTGTGCCACTGCGAATCCATGCGTCCACGGATCTGCCGAATTCGATGCCTTCACTCGCGCCAACCAATCCGGCGACACCTCAGCCCTGTCGGTCGGAGACATCGCATCGATCGATGCGAGAACTTGCTCAGAGGTCTGGAGGAGCAGCTTCAGGTTTTCGGTCAGGATCTCTGATTGTCCCATCGCGTATCGCCCCCTCGTCTTCACAGCTGCGCCCTCGCCCAGTAGCAAAGCGCATCCAAAGCGCGATTGGCAATGCCAAATGATGCGATACTCTCAGGACTCACATGAGCAAGAGCTTAGCCGCTGCTTTGGCGACTCGACCAGGACCTGATCGAATTCTTGTAGCCATCCGGCATCCGAAGGCCATCCACCTCGACCAGCGGAAACCATCGGAGCTCCTTGTGCTCGTCACTCAGTACGGCTTCGGCCTGGGAAGACTCCGAGCAACCGTAGGTTAGTACGAGAACGTGGACGCCGGGGGTGATGGTGTACGTCCACGCGTCAATCATGCTCCCCGGATCGACCACCAGCTGCAGCTCCTCGGCGATCTCGCGCGCGAGACACTCCCTCGGCGATTCCGACAGCTCGAGCTTGCCGCCCGGCAATTCCCACTCGTCGCGCTCGTTCCGGACGAGAATCACCTTACCACCGCGGATGACGACTCCCTTCACAGACACGGGAAACCGATACGCGTTGTTATCGCGCGGAGCAGTTGTCACGGACAAGACCTCACGAGGCGGCTCATCCCTGCTTTCTTTAAGTCAGGCCGCGGATGCCGGTCGATCGCTGAGCAGGATCTGCGCGTCGATGATGGAATGCAGTGACTCGATGACGTCGTTCAGCTGTTCGGGAGTGAATGGCTTGGTAAGATAGCCATCGGCGCCCGCCACCAGAAAGCGCTTGCGATCCTCGGCCATCGCGTGCGCTGTGAACGCGATGATTGGGATGTGCCGCCCGGTAACGACCTCAGCGCGACGAATCAAACCCGTCGCTTCCATGCCGTCCATATCGGGCATCTGCATATCCATGAGAATGAGATCAAACTCATTCACCACAAGCGCATCGAGTGCCTTTCGTCCGGTCACGACGTGTGTGACGTGATGCCCAGCCTTCTTCAATAGCACTGACGCGAGCAGGGCGTTCACCGCATTGTCCTCGGCAAGCAAGACGCGCAAAGGCCGAAATTCTTCCGGCTGAGCAAGCGCCGAGATGGAGACAACTGGTAATGCACCCGGAGGCAAAAGCTGGAACGGGATCTCCACGTGAAAGACACTGCCGATGTTCGGCACGCTATTCACCCAGATGCGACCGCCCATGAGACGCGTCAGCTGCGAAGCAATGGATAGCCCAAGCCCTGTGCCCCCAAACCTGCGGGTCGTCGAGGTGTCGGCCTGCGAGAATGAGTCGAAGATCGCGGCCTGCTTGTTTGCCGGAATGCCAATGCCGGTGTCTGACACGCTGACGTGGAGGGTATCTCCGTCCGAATGACGCGCGCCGAGCTCGACACGCACAACTACTTCGCCCTGCTCGGTGAACTTGATCGCGTTGCCGACGAGATTCATCACGATTTGACGCCACCGCCCGGGATCTCCGATCAGACGGGCTGGCACATTCGCGGCCACGCTATGGACAAGTCCGATTTTCTTCTCCGCGGCGCGAGTGGCAAGGAGGCGCATGACATCGCCGATCTTTGCGGCCAGGTCGAACTCGATGGGATCGAGCGAGAGTTTGCCCGCTTCCATTTTGGAAAAGTCGAGAATGTCGTTGATGATGACCAGCAGCGAGTCCGCGGAGCTTCCGACGATATCGAGGTAGCCACGTTGCTCCACGGTGAGGTCTGACTGCAGAACGAGTGCGGTCATTCCGATAACGCCGTTCATCGGCGTCCGGATCTCATGACTCATGTTTGCCAGGAACTCGCTCTTGGCCTTGTTGGCGACTTCCGCGCGCTGCTTTGCGCCGACGAGCTCGAATGTGCGCGCAGCCACTTCGCGCTCGAGCTCGACTCCGTGCCCCAGCAGCCGACTTTCGTCGTCCTGCATCTGCGCAATCATATCGTTGAAATTGTGGACGAGCGCACCGATCTCGTCACCGCGCTCCGGAGCCGGGGCCCGCAGAGAGTAATTCTTCGTCTCGGAGACCTTGTGAGCTGTGTTTGCAAGCGCCAGGATCGGAGCCGAGATGATCTTCTCCAGCGTCAACGACAACAGATACAGCACGAACATCGTTCCCAGCATGACGGCAAGGAGCAGCCAGGCACTCTGAATCTGCCGGCGCGCGATCTCCGAATGATCCGAAGAAACATAGATGAATCCGGCGACCTCGCCGTTGAACAGAATCGGTCGTACCACCACCGTCCGATCGGGTACGTTGGCCTCCGCGGGTACGTGCAAAGGAATGGGCTCCCGTGATGCCTTGTTCCGCCGAAACGACGTAAAGAGCTTTCCTTGTTTGTCATAAAGAGCGGCCGCGACGAGGCCGGGCTTCAGGGACAGCGCGGCGAGAATCTCGTTCGATGCGGCTACATCGCCGAAGGCCATTGCCGCCACGCTGTTGGCGCCGGCAACGTCGGCAAGGGATCCAAGATCCTCTGCCGTCACCCTCAGCATACTGCGCGAGTCGTAGAGAAAACTCGCGGCGGATGAGAGCATGACCGCGGCTCCAGACGTCACCATCAGCATCGTCAGGAGCTTGGCGCGCAGGCTCAACTTCAACGCCATTACTGGGATCCGGATCGATCGGTCGACGAACGAACCGCGTGCGTCAGTGCGAGGAGCTTGGAGCTCACCCGCAGGCGGGCGACCTGCGCGGCCGTAGTGTCCACGTCGAAGCGTACCTTGCGGTCCTCGACGAGGAGGGCAATCACGCCGCCGCGTTCCGTGAAGCCTTCTCCTTCACCAATCGTGAGAACGCCGGCTGACGCAGCAGCATCCAGGATGCGATGGAGTCTCTTTCCGTCCGATTCCACCACGAACGCCGCGCGGGCTCCTTCGAGTGGCTGATCCCATCGTACCCGGCGAACCGATATCTTCTGATCGCCAATCGTTTTCGCCTCGAGAAATCGCTCAGTGGCGTCCGCGGTCGGGCCGTCTCCGATTATGAGGACGACGAATGGATCGCTGATTCGATGCGAATCAGCAGGCCACTCGACGAACTTGAGGAAGTTGTAGACGAACATCGCCTTGACCTGCGATTCGTTAACCGGACTCTGAGCTTCCGCGCGAACGCCAGACAGCAGCGCCGCGAGGATGAAGAGCCGTTTAGTAATGGAGCGTCGTCCTGACACGGAAGCTCCTGCCATCCTGTTGAATGACATCTTGAACGAACCCATTCGAAACCGGGTCTCCGTATCGCGCATCGAAGACGTTGTACAGGCTGGCACTCAGATCGAATCTGCCGAAGGTCCGCGGCGCAAAGAGCGAGAAATTGGTAAGTACGTGACCGCCGGCGATGTTCCCGAGTAGTGTACTCCGTGCGCTCATGTATTGCGCGTCCACCGAGGCACTCGCTGCAGAGCCGAGGATCGGAGACCGCAACTCCATCTGCACCATTTGCTCAGGCGAATTCGACAGCTGAATGCCGATCGCGCGGTCCTCGGTGTGCTGAAGTGAATACGACAACCTACCGGTGAGGCCGTGACCGCGGTTCACGTTCAGCCCGAGTTCCATTCCTCTGGAATGGATCTCGTCAACGTTCCCGAAATACTGGGAACCGCTGGTCGTGTCGGTACGCCGGCTGATGAGATGAGTAAGCTGGTTCTCGAATGCTGACGCGGAGATCTCTACACCGCCCCCGATGAGGTGCTGTGCTGTCAACTCGAACGTCTCGATGTGCTCCGGGTGGAGCATCGGATTAAGCGTGGACTTGTGCGAGTTGTTGTATTGGAGCTCATAATCGCTGGGTGCTCGGAACGCCCGGCCAGCGAGTAGCTTGATTGTGGTCGTCGAGCTGGGCGTGTAGATCAGGGCGGCGCGAGGACTGGTGGCGTAGCCGAACCCATCGTAGCGGTCGACTCGAAGACCGGCGTAGAGCATCAGCGGATCGGCGAGCCTGATCTCATCCTGCGCGAACGCGCCCCAACGAGTGGATTTGTCGTACGCGTAGGAGTAGCGCACGTAGGGCTCGGGATCGTAGTTCGTCTGAAACATCTTGAAGTTGTCCCGATACTCGGCGCCGTACGTGAGAAACTGACGCGAGCCGATCCTGCGAGCCGCGTCGATGTCCAGCCCCCACCATTCCCCGATGAAAACGTCCTTGTTTGGAGCAAACGCCGAATAGGCGTACTCGCCGTCGTATGCGTACCGTCCGGCGTGGACACGCGTAGAGAACGTCGCGGCATTGGCGAGGTTGCGCTCGTAACTGAAGCTCGCGAGGCTCAGGCCATCGGTCGTGCTGCTTCGAGGGTCGTTGAAGGTTGAGGAGTAAGAGCCTGTCGGAAGATTCTTTTCGCGTGACACGTTGTTTGCCTGGAACGAAAAATTCCCCTTCGATGCGGTGACGAGAAGCTTGCGAAATCCTTCGTGGTCATCGCCGTTCGCCATGCCGTTGTTCGTTGCGGGGGCGTCGTATTCCGGGAAGTAGAGGTTTCTTCCCTTGCCGTCGGAGTAAGTGCCCGAGGCAACGAGATCGAGACCGTTCGCGAAGGTGTGACCATAGGTGCCGCGGCCAGAGTACGTCCCAAAGCTGGCGGCGGTGGTCGCGACCTCGGTGCCCGCGAAGCTGCTCCCCGGCCGGGTGACGACGTTGATTACCGCAAAGAAGGCGTTGCTTCCGTAGATCGCGGAGCTGGGTCCGCGGATGACCTCGACGCGTTCGATCAGGTCCACATCGACACTGAATTCCTCGCCGATGTACGCAAGGTCGAACAGGTTTTCATTGGTGCGGAGCCCGTTGAGCAGGAGGAGTACTCGCGCATTGAAATCTCCGGGCCGGCTGAATCCGCGAACCCCCACATAGGAGTAGTTGCGGTCGTTTGAGACGTAGAAACCCGGCAGCGTCCTGAGGACGTCCGCCAATGTCCGGTAGCCGTGCTCCTTTATGTCTGCTGCGGTAACGACGCTAACGAATGACGGGACATCCCGTGGGTCCTGCGCGCGCTTTGATCCCGCGACGACGATCTCGATTTTCATCAATTGCTCGAGATCGTTTGAGATTGTATCGATTTGCGGCTTGGGCGTGGGCTGCTGGGCGGCAGCGAAACTCGCGGAGATCAGGGCGCTTCCGATGAGGAAGGCGCTCGCTGACCGCCATCGCCAGTTTGGCATTGTCATTTTCTTGGTTTTTCGGGGCGGGGAGGGACTATCCGCTTATAGACGACTTAGGCGCCCCGGAGGGTGTAGGGGATTCCCTTAACTTCTCTCTGAGAGAGGCATTCTGGTCATCACGTGATAGCTCGCACGATCAGGGCCATTTATCGCTCAAAGGCGACTATCAACTCAAAGGCGACTATCTAAATGACGGACCCCGACTAAATGACGGACCCCGACGCCGCGCCCACCGCCACTCGGCGACTCGGAGGCCGTGTGACGTACGAGATGGCAAGGAGGACAAGGAGCGTCGGCGGAAGGATCAGCGTCCCCGCACCCTCCCCCGACAAGAAAGCGGAGATGAATGCCATTACCAACGCGAACGTCACGCCCGCGTAAGCCCACTCCTTCAACAACGCGAATCCCGGGATCAGGAGGACGATCGCGGCAATCGGTTTCACGATTCCGAGAACTATCCGGAGATGCTGTGGGTAACCGGCCTTCGCGAAACCGGACACGACTTGCTCGCTGCCGGTCAGATAAGTGAGGGCCATCAGCAGCGACAATGCGACAAGCGATGTGCTGCCCCAGTAGACGATCGTTCTTGAATTCAAGGATCCTCCAGTGTTAGTGGTGGTTGCGACGTTGGCCATCGGTCATCGCACGGAAACCCTGAGCGACACCGGTCCGATTTCCTGGCCGCCGGCGTTGGCGGTCCATGTGATGGTTTGCCATTGGGGTTTTTCGAGTCTCGGGGCGACGAGGCGAATTCTTACCGCGAAATCGTCATGCGGACCGGCGGTGAAATCGCTCATCGGCCAGGGATGCGAGTGCTGCGCTGAAGTACTGTCCACCGCCCAGCCGGGTGGCAGCTGCGTTCGCAAATGGAACGTGACCGGACTGTCCGTATTGTTATGGAGCAACAGCATCACCGGAAAATGTTCTCCGCTCCCGACTCCGAGCTCCGGCGCGAGTAGCCCGGGCATCACGTCCAGATTGTGTGCGGGATAAAAGCGTCTGTAGAACGCCCATCCCTCGCCAAGCTCCATCGACAGGCCCGCGGAATTCTCGGGCGGGCGGTATCCACGCACAGGTGCGAAGGGAATCTGTCCTGAGCGAATTCCATCCATGATGTCGCCCGTCACCGGACCGCCCACCAGCGATTTTGCCAGCACAAACGGCAGCGGCTGCTCGTAGTCCTGAAGATTGTTCGTCGCCAGAGCCTTCGCGGGCTCAAACCCATACTGTGTCCGATGAAACGCCAGCTCTCTCGCCGCCAGTCGCGCATAGGAGACGTGCTGCGATGGCGACGTCGCGGTCATCGAATACTCCGGACCTTTTCCCTTCAGGAAATCGAAGTGCGACGCATCAGTATAGTAGTAGAGTTTTTTGGGCTGCCACGTGCGCAGCCCTTCCATGAGATTGCCGTACCACAAGCGGTCCTCGGGCGCCGCGACCTGTTCGGGAAACCAGGTTGGATCGCCGGCGAGGTCGAACGCCTCGGTAGCAATTATGGCCGACGCTTGATGGTCTTCATGATTTTCGCCGACGACCGTGGCCGGTAACATCGTAATGACCACTTCGGGACGCGTTAGCCTGATGAAGCGCACGGCTTCGCCGAGTGAGCTGCCGTGGTTCGACGTCTCGAGCGAACGCAACACGTCGGACAAATCAAAGCCCGGCGTGTCTGGCGCACGGAGGAAAAAGACGTTGGTGATTCCGACCGAGGCCAGCGCTTGCCTCGTCTCGATCTCCCGGATCTCGGCCAATGTCCGCGCCTGCTCGTTGCCAACGAGATTTTGTCCCGCATCGCCGCGAGTGGTGACGACGACGGCGACGCGCCGGTGCTCGTCGAAAACGGCTTTTGCGAGGTAGCCGGCGATCGTCGACTCGTCGTCGGGGTGCGGCGCGATGACGAGGATGTCGGCTTTGAACCGCTCATCAGGCGGAGGATTTGTAGCAGGTTGTTGTGCGTTGGCCGCCAGCGCCACCGCTGTCGGCAATAACAGGTTGATCAGTATGAAACGACGAGACAGAACTCTCACGGGGATCCCTCCGTCGACGGCCTAGCGGTTGTCCGCGCCATGAGAATCTGCTATCGCTCGTGCGCGATGGTGAGATCTGAGCGCTTGTTGGGTGGCGTGAAATGGAAACTGCCCCGTATCGGTAATCCCGATACGGGGCAGCTCGCTATCCGTTAGACCAACCGCTTCTGCGACCTGCTTACGGATCGCGAACCGTCTGGCTCCATGATGCCCCGCAAGTGGCTGCATCGTCGCGCTTCGGAGCGTTCGGGTCGGTGCAATTGGTGTCCACCTTACCCTTCGCCGCTGGGTTGCGGTACTTGAACCTGAAGTCGACCAGGGATCCGGAGGCCGGATTCTGGGAGACAGTCGCCGTGAAGACTCCACCCTTGGCGTTGTCCATCGGGAAACCTCCACAGAGGTCGGGTGTCTGCACCGCGCCCATCCAGGAGAGGATGCTGTTCGCATCGCCCGTCGGCAGCCAGTTGGTGTTTCCGGCTGGTACGTTGTACGTGACGGTTCCGAGGGGGATCAGGATCGTGCCGCCCGGGCCACCACCATAGGGACACGACACGGTAACCTCGACTTTCGCGTTGACCGTGAATTGGGTCGCCGCGTGTGTATTGCTGATGAATTTGAAGCTGTAGCCGCCATTGAACCACGTGCCGGCGCTGATCTTCAGATGGCCTTCCATGCTGGAGGGTCCGATCGTAAACGTCTTTCCAGTCGGCGGCGGATAGACGCACGGCAACGGTCCGCCGTAGTTGGTTGCTGTCTGGTCTGTGCAGACGGGGGTGTTTGGTACGTTGTGGAAGATGAGGATACATCCGTGCGTGAAGTCGATCGAACAGCTGACCGGATATCCGGTTCCAACGTATTGCCCGGACAACTCCTCGGTTCCGCCGGCGTCCGTGATTCTCGTCACGCTAGCCAGGTGCCAGCCGGGAGGGCCGTTGCCCTCATTCTCGTGGACGAGAATACTCGGATCCACTTCCACGTGTGTGATAACCTGGCACTCGCCGGAATTGATCCAGATCCCCATCGACCTGCCTGATCCGTCATCGAAATAGGCGTCAATCTGGAAAACGCCGGAGGTCCCTGGCGGTGTGTCCTTGCAGATGATGAGTTGTCCACCTTGCAGTGACGGTGGCGATGAGGCATCGAACGCGAGCTTTGTCGGCAAGAACTTCTTCGGCGCCGTCATTCGTGACGCATCCTGGCAACCAAATACGATGCCTGCTACCGCGAGACCTCCCAACGACCATCGGAACCATGATCGGGTTGACATTCATTCCTCCCAACAGGTTGAAGTACGGCGCCTCGAGCCTCTCTCGGAGCGGCGAAACAGACGGTCGTTGGCGAAATGACTGAGAGATTGAATCTTCGGGAGAATGGCGGTCATGATCGCTGGAGCGGCTCGTCGGCAATGCCCACGCCTTCGCAATGCCCAAGCCGGGCTCCGCTTAGTGTTGCCGCACTGCTATGTTCATTCGCCGCAACGAGTTGTGTTTTTGTCGCCGGTCCCCTGAGGGGGGCGAATGATGCATCACCGCCACGAACAGGCGCGGTATGCTCGCTACTGTGAACCGGTTCTCGTCCTGAGGGCCTGATGCTTCGCTAGCACGGCTCCGAGGGTTGCTTTTTCATCGTTTGGCCGAGTAGCGACGGCCAAATCCGATGCGATAAAGTGGATGCAGGGTGTCGTGCGGTACGGCTGATCGTTGCGCTTCGACTTCCTGCATCGATGACGGCAGCTCGAACGGCAGTCTTCCCTCAGGCTGTGCGACTCCGGTCAACACGTCCAGAAGTGCGGCATCGCTAACGCCAAAGTTTCCGACGAGAGCGCTCGCCCGATCCTTGAGTTCCGTAAGAATGGCCGGCCGATCGAGATAGACCGTGACGATGGTCGGCACCGCCGCTGTGATGCGCTTGATCTCCTCGAACTCCTTGTCGCCCGAGCGGAACCCCAGATCGCCCTCGTGAAAGCGCGCGCCGAACGCGTAGTTCGGGTGCAATGTCTGGAAGGGTGCGTTGGTCCGCACGATGGCGATGTCCGCGTGTGCGAGATCTGGGGCGACCGTGAAGCCGTAGCGCACCGCCGTCGCGGAATCGACGCCATGAAGAAAGACCCGCTTGCCGCGAGCGACCAACGGCAGAATGTCGTGCTTGTTCTCGAGCAGCACGAGCGACCGACGCTGTGCAGCAGTCGCTTCGTTCTGGAACTGCGCATTTCCGACGACCCGTGCCGCCGCGGCGGTATCGACGTACGGATTCTCAAAAAGCCCCTGCCTGAATTTCAGCAGGGCGATACGGTAGACCGATTCGTTGAGACGGCTTTCCGTGATCTTCCCCGATCGTACGCCCTCAATTAGGTACTGAGCTTCTTCGGTCCCGCCGAACTGATCGACGCCCGCGTTCACCGCTTTGGCGAAGCGATCGACCTTGGACATGTTCTCGACGCCCCACGGCATTCCCACTGCCGCGAATGTCGGAGGCTGACCCGCCGGAAATCCGTTGCGGCAAATCTCCGGGCAATCGTTGGTGATCGCCCAATCCGTGAGTATCACTCCGTCGAAACCGTACCGCTTGCGAAGAAGATCCGTCAGCAGCTGCCGATTGTAACCGGCCCCAACCTGCTCGAGCGGGCGTCCATTCACCTTCGCTCCCGCTCCTTCGAGAATCGAGTATGTCGGCATGACGCCGGCGACGTGCGCCGTGAAGGCGCCGAGGAATGGCTGGATGTGCAGGTCGAGGCTGCCGCTGGAGAAATCCGCGAGTTGACCGTAATTCGAATGACTGTCGAGCCCCTTCTTCTGCGCGCCGTATCCGACCCAGTGCTTGACGACTGCGATCACACCTGCGGAATCGACGCCCGAAGTCCCGTGTTGAAATCCTTCGACGTAAGCCTTCACCAGCGCCCGAGAGAGATCGACGTCTTCACCGAACGTTCCGCTGATGCGACTCCAGCGCGGCTCCGTCGCGAGATCCGCCTGCGGTGAGAGTGTCTCCTCGATGCCTACCGCGCGGTACTCCTGACGCGCGATGTCTGCGAATCTCCGCACCAGCGCCGCGTCGCGCGTCGCGGCGAATCCGAGCGTCTCGGGCCACTGTGAGAACTTGCCCGTCTGGCTGCTGGTTCCAATTGTGTACTGGAAGTGATTCCTTGGATCGGTGCTGATGGTCAGTGGGATGCCGAGTCGCGTTTTCTCAGCGATCTCCTGCAGCTGGTTGTCACCGGCGGCCAGCACGCGCGGATCACCGCTCAAACGGGTGATGAAGCTGTTGACGCCGACGTCGCGAATGAGCTTGCCGATTGCGGCCGTGTCGTAGCCAGTTCCGAATCCGATCCCACCGCCCGGTCCGGCGCTCCGCGCGGTGCCGTGCATCATCATGCCCGCCTTTTCCTCGAGCGTCATCCGGCCCACGAGGTCCTTCGCGCGGTCGGCAGGAGAGCGTCGCCAATCCTCGTACGGATCGAGGACGCCATTCCCGTTCAGATCCCTGAAGCGCATCCCCTTCTGCTCGATGAT
>Ga0068855_100009923_pt1 | contig 11482 bp, 10 predicted proteins | sample KBSCornC52_FD_66592 | JGI IMG/M metagenome (GOLD analysis project Ga0068855, IMG submission 66592) | Corn rhizosphere microbial communities from Kellogg Biological Station, Michigan, USA - KBS Corn C5-2 | ecosystem: Host-associated > Plants > Roots > Rhizosphere > Soil ...
CTACGAACACCTGCCGGTGGTGATCCCCACGCGGAACTGATGCGCTTGGCCCTCAGCCATTGACGCAGGTCCGCGGCGGGTCCTTTGATGCCGCCTCGGTCGGGGGACCAGGGGAGGAAGACCAATGAAGATGCGTTATCTCGTGATCGGGGCCGTCGTGGGCCTGGGTCTCGCCACGGCGGCGGCGGCGGCTGAAACCACGCTCAACGCCAAGCTGAGCGGCCCCAGCGGCTCCGGCACGGCGAAAGTCCGCGTCGACGACAAGAACCAGGTCTGCTGGGACCTCAGTTCCAAGGGCCTCACCGACGTCACCGCGGCCCACATCCACAAGGGCGCGGCCGGCGCCAACGGTCCGCCCGTCGTGCCGTTCAGCGGCGTGGACGCCAAGGGCGACAGCAAGGGCTGCGCCGCGGCCAGCGCCGACGTGGCCAAGGACATCGTGGCCAATCCGGCCGGCTACTACGTGAACGTCCACACCAAGGCCGCGCCGGCCGGCGCGATCCGCGGGCAACTCGGCAAGTAAGGTCGACCAGGGCGCCGGGGCCGGCCAGGCCCCGGCCGTCCGATCATTTGCGCTTCTTCGACGCCTTGCCCTGCCCGGGCCAGGCGCGGTCCAGCGGCAGCTTCGGGTCGGCGCTGATCTTCAGGTCCGCGCAGTGGTGGTAGGTGAATCGGCCGTCCGGGTTCACCCCGTGCTCCTCCATGAACTGGATCAACTGCAGCGAGCAGTGGTCGCAGTTGATGTTGGGCAGCTTCACGTCGGTCTCGAATTCCTGGCCGGGCACGCGGGTGTGGTGGTCCCAGAGCCCGTCCACCAGCACCGGCGGCTTCGGATTGGGATCGACCTTGCCGGAGACCGAGATCGGGCCATGCGGTCCGTCCTTGGTGACGTCCTCCGGATCGGCCGGCAGCTCGGACCGGTCCAGCACGGCCAGCGCCACGCGGAAGTGGCCGGGGTGATAGACCGTCTCCTTGACCTTCAGGTGCAGCAACGAGCCGCCCCTCATCTCGGTGACGACGCCGGTGGGCGTTCCCGGGTCCTTGGAGGTCCCCCCGCAGGGACCGAGCTTCTGCGGGTCGCCCAGGAAATTCCCTTCGATCCAGCCCTTCGGCTGCTCCAGGATGAAGTGGGCCGAACCGGCCGCGGGAATGGCGAGCCCCAGCAGGCCGGCCGTCAGCGCGGCGGCGATCCTCAATCTCATTCTGTCCCCCTTCGGCCGGCGGCGCCGGGCTAGAGCCCGAGCACCATCTTGGCCATGATGTTGTGCTGGATCTCGTTCGACCCGGCGTAGATCGAGGTCTTGCGGTAGTTGAAGTACTGCGGCGCGACCGTGGCGGCCCAGTCCGGGCCGGCTCGCGGCGTGTTGATCCGCCCCTCGATCTCGGCCCAGGTGTCCTGCACGAAGGGCGCGGCGTACACACCGGCGGCCTCGAGCGCGAGCTCGGTCATGGTCTGCTGCATCTGGCTGCCCTCGAGCTTCAGCATGGAGGAGACCGCCCCCATCGCCTCGCCGTTGGCGCGACCGGCGAACACCCTCAGCTCCGTGGCGTTCAGCGCCTCCGTCTTGATCTCGGCCTCGGCCAGCTTGCGGCGGAAATCGGGGTCGTCCAGCACGCGGCCGCCGCGGTCGTCGCGCTCGATGGCGGCGATCTTCTTGACCTTGCCCAGCATGTTCCGGAGCCCCGGCGCATAGGCGTTGCCGCGCTCGAACTGCAGCAGGTACTTGGCGTAGGTCCAGCCCTGGCCTTCCTCGCCGATCCGGTTGGCGACCGGCACGCGGACATTGTCGAAGAACACCTGGTTGATCTCCTGGTCGCCAGGCCTCGGCCCATCCAGGGTATAGATCGGCTGGATGGTGATCCCGGGGGTCTTCATGTCGAGCAGCAGGAAGGAGATGCCCTTCTGCTTGATCTCCTCCTGGCTGGTCCTGACCAGGCAGAACATCCAGTCGGCCCATTGGCCGTAGGTCGTCCAGGTCTTCGACCCGTTCAGCACATAATCCTCGCCATCGCGCTCGGCCTTCAGCGCCAGCGAGGCGAGGTCAGAGCCCGCGCCGGGCTCCGAATAGCCCTGGCACCACCAGACGTCGGTCGAGAGGATCTTCGGCAGGTGCTGCTGCTTCTGGGCGTCGGTGCCGAACGCCATGATCACCGGCGCGCACATGCGAAGGCCCATGTTCGACGTCGAGGGCGCGCCGGCCAGGGCCATCTCCATCTCGAAGATGTACTTCTGCGTCAGGCTCCAGCCCGTGCCGCCATATTCCACCGGCCAGTCGGGCGCGATCCAGCCCTTGGCGTGCAGCCGTTTCAGCCAACGCACCTGGCCCGGCTTGTCGATGGAGCTGTTCTTCGACTGGGCGGCGTGGGCCCGCATGTCGTCGTCGAAGGCCTCGGCGATGAAGGCGCGGACCTCCTCGCGGAACGCCAGGTCCTCAGGGGCGAAGTCGAGGTCCATGGCCGATCACCCGACGCCATCGAGATATTCGATCTCGGGCCGGCCGCCGAGCACGCCGCCGAACTTCGGGCCCGCGGCCTTGAAGTAGTCGGTGCCGCCGTGGTGCGTCAGCGCGTCCTGATCCTTGTAGAGCTCCAGCACCTTGTAGGTGTTTGGATCGGTCCGGCTCTTGGTCAACTGGTACGCGATGTTGCCCGGCTCATTGGCGCGCACCTGCTTGGCCAGCTCCGTGAAGAAGCCCTCGAACTCGGCGGTCTTGCCGTCCTGGATCTTGAGCGTCGCGATCACGCCGATGGTCATGGCCGTCCTCCGAAACATCTGTTTGAAAAACGACGGTAGAGGCGGACGGCGCCGGGCTCAACACCAGAGTGTCATCCCGGAAGTCGCGCAGCGGCTATCCGGGACCCATAAGCGCCAGATCGTGCCGACGGTCACGCGGCGGCGGCGACGCGATTCGCTTGCAGATTTCGACGTTCATGGGTCCCGGCCTTCGCTTCGCGAAACCGGGATGACAGCGGCGGTGTGGCTAGCTGCGCTCGTTCCAGCCGTAGGCGACCCAGTGGTGGCCGCCCAGGTGGCGGGCTTCGAGGACGCCGTCTTCGCGACGGGCGCGGGCCGTGCGGCGGGCGCGCAGGGCCAGACCGGCCAGGGCCAGGAGGGCGCTCGACATCACCGCGATCACCGCCACCGTGGCGGCGAACACCACCGCCAGGATCGCCGCCACCACCACCGCTGCGGCGGCCGCGAGCGTCGCCCCGATGGCAGCCAGGCTGCGCAGGGCGGATCCATGACGGGCGGCGAATTCCTTCACCATGACGTTCCTTCAGGCCTGGAGCCGAGGTGCATAACGCAAGTTCTCGGCTTCACGGTTGCATGCGTCAACTGAAGATGATGCGCCATCAGGTCTGAAGCAGGGCTGAACGACGAATTAGGCCGCGCCCGGCAGCGCCATGGCGCGGCGTTCCCGCATCACCGCATCGAACGCCGCATTGATCGCCGCGGCCTTCGCCTCGGCGACCTCGATGAATTCGCTCGGCAGGCCGCGAGCCCGCGCGCGGTCCGGGTGGGCTTCCGAGAGCGCGGCCTTCCAGGCGGCCCGCACGCCCTCGTCGGCCGCGTCGTGGCGCACGCCCAGCACCACATAGGGATCGTCGTTGTCGGCCCCGAGGTGAGTCGCCTTCAACCGCCGGAACACCAGCGGCGAGAAGCCGAACAGCTGCCCCACCCGCTCCAGATAGGCAAGTTCCTCTGCGGTCACCGCGCCGTCGGCGGCGGCGATGTAGAACAGCCCGTCCAGCACATCCTCCAGAAGCTGCGGGCAGTGCCGATAGCGCTTGGCGAGGCGCCGGGCATAGCTCTCGAAGCCGCGCGTCGTCTGCCGCGCCAGCTGATAGAGCCTGCGGATGTTGCCGTCGGAGCCCGCTTCCGGTTGGAAGACCTCCGAGAAGGCGTCGTATTCGCTGGCCTGGGCCCGGCCGTCGGCCTTGGCGAGCTTCGCCCCAAGCGCGGTCACCGCCGTGGAGAACGACGGATCCTCGCCCGGCAGGCCCGCAGGGCAGTCAGGACATTCCGCCTCGTCGAGGTTCTTCACCGCGAGGCCTGCGATTTTGCGCCAGAAGCTCATGTTGCTATGCGGGAGCCATAGGCCCGAAGCTGGGCGAACACAATTCTGTGGGACGTTAAGTTTTGGACAGGCGGTGGAGCTTCTGGATCGACCGCGGGGGCACCTTCACCGACGTGATCGGCCAGGCCTCCGATGGCTTCGAGACGTCCTTGAAGCTGCTCTCCGCCTCGCCGTCCTATGCGGACGCCGCGGTCGAAGGCATGCGCCGGATCCTCGGCGCCGGGCAGGACGAACCGTTTCCGGCGGTCCGCGTCGAGGCCATCAAGATGGGCACCACGGTGGCCACCAACGCGCTCCTGGAGCGAGCCGGCGCAAAGACCCTGTTCGTCGCCACGCAGGGATTTCGCGATGCGCTGGTCATCGGCGACCAGACGCGGCCGGAGCTGTTCGCACTGAACATCCGCCGCCCGCCGCCGCTCTATGCCGGGGTTATCGAGGCCCATGAACGTCTGGACGCCGACGGCCGCGTGGTTATTCCCCTGGACGAGGCCGCGCTCGCCAAGCGCCTGAAGAACGCGGTCGCTCAAGGCTTCACCTCCGTCGCCATCGCCTTCCTCCATTCCGACCTCGCCAACGAACACGAACGATTGGCGGGCGCGCTTGCCGACATTGCCGGATTCAAGTTCGTGGCTATGAGCCACGAGGTTTCACCGCTACCCCGCTTTATTCCGCGCGCCGAGACGACGGTCGCCGACGCCTACCTGACGCCGGTGCTGCAGGCCTATGTCCGCCGCGTGGCCGAGGCGGTCGAGGGCGCGCCGCTCTATTTCATGACCTCGGCCGGCGGCCTGGTCCGCGCCGAAGCGTTCCGTGGCCGGGACGCCGTGGTCTCTGGCCCGGCCGGCGGGGTCGTCGGCGTGGCCCGCAGCGCCGAGCAGGCCGCGGCCCCCGCCGCGCTGGGCTTCGACATGGGCGGCACCTCGACCGATGTCTGCCGCTATGCCGGGCGGCTGGAGCGCCGCGACCAGGCCCGGGTCGCGGGCGTGAAGCTGCGCTCGCCGATGCTCGACGTGGAGACCGTGGCGGCCGGCGGAGGCTCGATCCTCAGCTTCGACGGCGACCGCGCCCGCGCCGGTCCGATGAGCGCCGGCGCCGATCCGGGCCCAGCCGCCTACGGCCGCGGCGGTCCCGCCACCGTCACCGACGCCAACCTGGTGCTGGGCCGCCTCGACCCGCGCTTCTTTCCCGAGGTGTTCGGACCGGACGGTGACGCCCCCCTCGATCCCGCCGCCGCCCGCGCGCGCCTGGCCGAGCTCGCCGCCGCCATGGGCCTCGAGCTGGAAGCCGCCGCCGAGGGCTTCCTGGCCGTCGCGATCGAGCAGATGGCCCAGGCCGTGCGCCGCATTTCCACCGAGCGCGGCTTCGATCCGCGTGAGCACGCGCTGGTGGCGTTCGGCGGCGCGGCGGGGCAGGTCGCCTGTCAGACCGCCGAGGCGCTCGGCGTCAGCGACATCCTCTGTCCCCGCTACGCCAGCGTGCTGTCGGCCTGGGGCATCGGTCAGGCGCAGGTCTCGGCGCTGCGCCAAGCCGGCCTGGAGGCGCCCCTCGACGCCAATGGCCTCAAGCGCGCGCAAGTCCTGCTGGCGAAGGTCGAGGCCGAAGCCCGCGAAGCCCTGGCCGATCAGGGCGCCGAGGCCTCGGAGCTTCGCCGCACCCTGCGCCTGCGCTACGACGGCGCCGACGCCGAGTTGCCCGTCGGCGTCGCCGACCTCGCCACGCTGCGGACCCAGTTCGAGACCGCCCATCGCCGCCTGTTCGGCTTCGTCGAACCCGACCGGACGATCCTGATCGCGACGGCCGAGGTGGAGGCGATCGCTTCCCCTCCCCCTTGCGGGGAGGGGGCGGGGGGTGGGGGTGCGAGCGTCGGCGCGACCGAGCGGACACCCCCCACCCAACCCTCCCCCGCAGGGGGGGAGGGCTTCGAACTCTTTGCCCACGGCCAATGGCGCCCGGCGCCGGTCATCCCCGCCGGCGCCCTCACCACCGCCGACGGCCCCGCGCTCATCGTCCGGGCCGACACCCAGATCGCGCTCACCCCCGGCTGGCGCGCGAGCGCGGAGCACGATGGCCTGATCCGGCTCACCCGCATCGCCGCGGCGGCTGCCGCCGACATCGCGCTCGACAAGCCCGACCCGGTCACCCTGGAGCTCTTCAACCGCCGCTTCATGGGCGTGGCCGAGGCCATGGGCGCGGCCCTGGAACGCACCGCCCATTCGGTCAACATCAAGGAGCGGCTCGACTTCTCCTGCGCCCTGTTCGACGCCGACGGCGGCCTCGTGGCCAACGCCCCGCACATGCCGGTGCACCTGGGGAGCATGGGTTCCAGCGTCCGCGCCGTCCGCGACCGCCACCCCGTGCTCAGGGCCGGCGACGCCTTCGCGCTCAACAATCCCTACGCCGGCGGCACCCACCTGCCGGACATCACGGTCGTGATGCCGGTGTTCATGGACGCAGGCGACCCGGAGGCGAGCTTCTATGTCGCCGCCCGCGGCCACCATGCCGATGTCGGCGGCGTGCAACCCGGGTCGATGCCGCCGTTCTCCAGGACCATCGACGAGGAGGGCGTGCTGCTCGATGCCCTGCCGATCATGCGCGGCGGAGTCTTCCTCGAGGCCGACGCCCGCACCGCGCTCGCCTCAGGCCCCTGGCCGGCGCGCAGCCCCGAGCAGAACCTCGCCGACCTGAAGGCCCAGATCGCCGCCTGCCAGGCCGGTGCGGCGGCGGTCGCCCAGATGATCCGCAGCCACGGCGCCGAGGTGGTGGCGAGATATATGACCTTCGTCCAGCGCAACGCCGCCAACGCGGTCCGCCGCGCGATCGGGAAGCTTTCGGACGGCGCCGCGCGCGTGCCCATGGACGGCGGCGGGGAGATCGTGGTGACGACCACCGTCGACGCTGCGAAGGGCGAGGCTACGCTCGACTTCACCGCCTCGGCCAACCAGTTGCCGACCAACTTCAACGCCCCTTCGGCCATCGTCGACGCCGCGGCGCTCTACGTCTTCCGCACCCTGGTCGACGACGACATCCCGCTGAACGCCGGCTGCCTGGAGCCGCTGAACATCCTGACGCGGGATGGCTCCATGCTGGCCCCGCATCCGCCCGCCGCCGTCGTCGCCGGCAATGTCGAGACCAGCCAGCACGTGGTCGATGCGCTCTACGCGGCGCTCGGTGTCATGGCCAACAGCCAGGGGACGATGAGCAACTTCACCTTCGGCGACGACCGGCGGCAATATTACGAGACCATCTGCGGCGGCGCCGGCGCGACCGCCGCCCAGGCCGGCGAAAGCGCGGTCCACTCGCACATGACCAACTCGCGCCTGACCGACCCGGAAATCCTCGAACGGCGCTTCCCGGTCCGGCTGGAGGCGTTCGGCGTCCGCGCGGGCTCCGGCGGCGCGGGCGCGCAGCCGGGCGGCGACGGCGCGGTGCGCCGGGTGCGCTTCCTGGCGCCCATGGAAGCGGCGCTGCTGTCCTCACGCCGCGACCACGCGCCCCAGGGCATCGCCGGCGGCGGGCCGGCGCTTGCGGGGGCTCAACGTTTGATCGGGATCGACGGCTCGGTTACGAAGCTTGCTGGCTGCTTCTCGGTTCGGGTGGCGGCCGGCGAGGTCATCGAGATCGAAACCCCGGGGGGCGGCGGGTTCGGCTCGGCGGCGCAAGCCTGATCTTCAAGTTCCAGAGGTCCTTACCCGTATGTCGCTCGCCCTCGTCCTCGCCCTTTTCTTCCAGGCCCAGCCCGCCGCGGCGGCGGAGGCGGTCCCAGCCCCGGCTCCGGCCGAGGCGGCCGCTCCCGCGCCGCAGCCCGCCGAGGCCCCGTGGCCGGCCGGCGCCCCGCGTGACGACTACCAGCTGGTCGCATGGTGCTATGGCGCGCTGCGCGGCTACGTCGACCTGCACGACACGGTGATGCCGGAGGTCACCCGCATCGAGTCCAGCTTCCGCCGGCCGGGTTCGAAGCTGGAGGATGACCTCAAGGTCTATGCCGACCAGCAAAGGCAGGCCCGCGTCGACCTGAAGCGCTTTCAGACGGCCATGACTGCCGCCGAGAAGGCCAGCCTGCAGCCGATCAACACGCTCGGCGCCGCGGCCGTCGCCAAGGGTCACGCGGTCTGGCGGGGCGGCCCCGACGTGACCAAGGCGCGCATGGCCGAGGAGTGGATGAGCTGGACCCTGCCGGCCCGCTGCCAGACCACCGCCGACCAACTCACCGCGCGCGCCCGCCTGATGGGGCCCGCCTTCAAGGTCAACCTCGAGGAGGAGGCGCCCGCGCCGGCGACGCCCGCCGAGGACAAGCCTGCCGATCCCGCGCCGGCGACTGACCCCAAATAGCCGACGAGCGGCCCCCGCTAGGCGCCCAGGAATCCCGCGAGCCGCTCCAGGCCGGCCGCGTTCTTCTCCGGACGATGGGCGAAACACCAGCGCAGCCAGCCCTCCCCCTCGTCGCCGAACGCGACGCCGGGCGCGAGGCCAAGGCCGGCCTGGTCGATCAACTGCTTGGCGAGCGCGACCGAGTCCGTGCAGCCGGCGATGCGGAAAAATGCATACATGCCGCCGTCCGGCTCCGGCGCCTCGACGCCCGGCATGTCGCGAAGCGCCCGCAGGACCTGGTCCTTGGCCGCCGCCAACTCCGCGCGCAACTCCGCCACATGCGGCTCGCCCTCGCCCAGCGCCGCCGCCGCGGCGGTCTGAATGAAATCCGGCGCGCAGGAGGTGTTGTATTCCAGGAGCACGCCCATCGGCGCCATCAGCTCCGGCGGCAGGACCAGCCAACCCAAGCGCCAGCCGGTCATCCGCCAGGCTTTGGAGAAGGAATTGGCGCCGATCACGCGGTCCTGCGGATCCGCAAGCTGGAGGAACGAGGGCGCCGAAGGCCGTTCGTCGAAGGTCAGTCGCTCATAGACGTCGTCGGCGACAATCCAGATGCCGTACTCCCGGCAACGCGCCAGGATCGCGGCGCGGTCTTCCGCCGGAAGCGTCCAGCCGGTCGGATTGTTCGGGGAGTTGATCACCAGCATCCGGGTGTCCGGCGTCAGGGCCTCCATCAGCCGGTCCAGGTCGAGCCGCCACTTGCCCTGCGCCGCCTCGAGGCTCACCCCCGCCACCTTCGCCGACAGGATGCGCGGGATCTCCACGACATTCGGCCAGACGGGCGTGATGACCACCACCCGGTCGCCCGGCGAGACCACCGCCTGCGCCGCCAGCATCAGGGCGTTGACCCCGGAGTTGGCGATCGCCAGCCGATCCTCGCCGATCGGCGTGCCGTGCAACCGGGAAAGATATGCGGAAAGCGCGCCCCTCAGCTCCGCCGTGCCGAGGTTGTGGGTATAGTAGGTCCGCCCGTCGACCAGCGCCGCGGCGGCCGCCTCGCGAATGAAGCCCGGGGTCGGCCGGTCGCTCTCCCCGAACCAGAAGGTGAGCACCTCGGGCCGCCCCCAGGCGGCGTTCGCCACATCGCGGATGGCGGAGCGGCGCAGGGCGAGCACTTCGGGACGGGCGACGGGGGCGAACATCGACCGCCTCTTAGCATCCTTCTCCCGCGCGAGCAGACGCGCGGCGCCTCACTTCCCCGCCAGGGCTTCCGCCGCGGGCTTCCACTTGGCATCCGGGGCGATGATCGGGCGGGCGTCCTTCCATTTGTAGGGATAGACGTCGGGCTTCACATAGACCTCGGTGGTGAACTTGAACGGGTACTTCGTGCCGCTCGAATAGAGCACCTCCAGGAAGTAGGCGGTGAATCCCGTCTTCGGCTTCGGCACGTTCCCGCGCCAGGTCCCGTCCTTCTGCCGCGTCAACGGCGTCGAGGTGAACGCCTTGCCGATGGTGTCGACGCGGAAGTCGCGGGCCTTGGGGTCGGTGCCCTGCCAGAGATTGACCTCCAGCGGCTTGACGGCCGAGTGCAGGACGATCGTCCCGTCCTTGCCGACCGTCCACGAATAGTTGGGGATCGGCGTGTGGTTGAGCACCGCCGCGTAGAACGCCGTCATGCTCTCGTTGATGTCGGTCCCGGCCGTGGAGTGCTTGGAGTTGGGGATCATCCGGAGCCGCTTCAGCTGCGGCAGCAGGTGGTAACCGAACTTGGTGTTGTCGGGCGGGAAGTACTCGTCGCCCACCGCGTTGATCACGTACTTCGGCATCTTCATCGACGGCCGGTCACGATAGTTCAGCGGGTCCTCGATCTTGTTGACCTCGTCGAGGCCCGGCTTGCCGATCATGTCGGGGATCAGGTGGTTGTCGACGTAGTCCTTCAGCGCCGGCGAGAAATAGCCCATGGCCTCCCAGTGGTGGATGGCGGTGGCGTTCACATCCAGCACGTTGATGACGATCGGGATGATCGCCACGACCCGCTTGTCGAGCGCGCCCACCAGCCAGGTCGTCCAGGCCCGCTTGGAGCCGCCGGAGACCACGAAGTGATCGAGCGCGATCTTCCCGCCCTCGGCGCTCGCCAGGTACTGCTGCACTGCGGTCATCGCCGCCGTGCCGCTCTTCACCATCGGCAGGCGGACGAGGTCCAGCGGGTTATGGTCCCTGGCGAACTTCGCCTGCTGGTAGGCGATGATCTCGTCCTCGACGCGCGGTTTGGGATCCTCGCTGAAGCGCAGCGGCTGGTTCGGCACGTCGTCGAGCTCGGAGACCACGGAGTTCGTCTCCACAGCCATCTTGGCGAAGCGGTCGGTCGCCTTGGCGGGCGCCGGATCGCCAATCTTGCCGCCGGTGATGAACAGGAAGCCGGTGCGGTGGGCGACCTTGTCCGGCACGATGACCGTCAGCCAGTGCTTCCAGACCGGATGGTCGACGTCTTTCGAGGTCAGCCAGCTCTGCGAGGTCAGCTCCAGCACGGCGCCGTGGTAGCCGGGGCCCGATACCTGGCCTGCGACCTTCCAGCCGAACGCCGGATCCGGCTTGGCAACATAGGCGTCCAGCGCGTTCTTCGGATTGGCCAGCGCCGGCGGCGCCCCGGCCAGGATCGCCGCCGCGGTCGCCGCGCCCAGCCACTTCAGGATACCCATGTCTCTTCTCCCCGGACCTGTTCAGCGGTCCTTGCGGGCGGACGATGACACAGGCGTCAGCGACTTGTCTCGCCCTTGCGGCGGCCTCAGGCGCTCAGCAACTCGACAGCGACCAGGGCGTCGAGCGCGGTCCACTCGAATTCCGGCCGGCGGCGGCTCCAGGCGAGGAATTCGGCGAGGTATTTCCAGGCCGCCTCGTCCTGCGCCAGATGATGGGTGAGAAGCCCGATCGGCGCGGCCCACGAGCCCTGGCGACGGCGTAGCGCGAGCGCCGCCCGAAGGTCGGCCTCGAAGCGGCCTCGGCCGCGAAACCGCGGGCCGCCGCGCCAGCGCATCAGATCGAGGTGCGCATCGATCCGGAAGGGCCGCGTCGCCGGGCTGAGCTCGCCCCATCCC